>JABAOH010127787.1_pt1 | contig 13330 bp, 18 predicted proteins | sample 7062181 | NCBI WGS metagenome assembly JABAOH01 (sample SAMN14538630, study PRJNA623070) | marine sediment metagenome | biome: marine biome [ENVO:00000428]; feature: marine pelagic biome [ENVO:01000023]; material: deep marine sediment [ENVO:00002113]; isolation source: pool of 5 deep marine... | reverse complement strand
CTTGAAGCCACGTCTCCATGGTTTCCAGGAACTCGGGCGCATAACTCGTTTCCCACATCTCAGTGAGACAACCCGTCTTTGCCGGCGTTAATGTGTGTGCTACGCCGGGGATTACCACGATCCGGTAATCCTGGTTACCAGCTTTTCGCAACGCAGCCTCATAGCCCTCCGCCCCCTGGACCGGATCGATGTTCTTGTCCAACTCACCAAAGAGAACGAGTATTGGTTTGGTGGTGTGTTCAATGACCTCCATCGGGTCGATGAATGCGTCCCACTCCCGAGACCAAGGTTTCCAGTCTTTTTCCTCAGTCATCTCTAAACCTGTGTGAGCCCTGACACTCCAAATTCCCAAAAGGACTTCCATGGCCTCGCGGTATTCGTTTTAACTGGTAGCTTTAGCCATCTGCGACCAATTCAGTTCCACAAGTTCCGCCTGCTCCGCCAGGCCACCGGCACAGGCTACCTTCTGCCCGACCTGATAGGCCATCTGTTCGATGCTGTCCTCCGCGCCGCCACTGACGACGATCATGAAGGCGACATTCTCCGATTGCTCGATCGCCAAGGGCATGACCCACCCGGCCTGGCTGATCCCCTACAGACCGATGCGACCCGGGTCGATGAACTCATGTTCAGTCAGGACCTTAATTCCATCAACCAGGATAGCGGCGCGTTGTGTGAGCACGTCGCTGAATTCCCCGGTCGATTCTCCGCTGCCCGGTTTGTCCCACGAAAAAACAGCGTACCCGTTGCGCAGGAAGATCTCGATCAACGGACGGAATGGAACGGAGCCGTTGCGTGTGGCTGCTCCATCGCCGGGAACCATGATGATCGCTGGATGTGGACCATCTCCTTCAGGCATTCGCAGATCCCCGATCAACTTGAACTGGCCGGAACGAAATTGGATCTCCTCCACCCGCACATCCACACCGCCGATAGTTTGTCCTTCTTTCTGCTCAATGCGGACACGTGACCCGCATGCGCTGAGAAGCAGCACCAACAGCGTCGTTCCGATAAGGGTCTTCTTCATCACCCATCTCCATCACCCTTCTCATGGCTATTGTATGCCTGTGCTGTGTCGATCGGCCTCAAAATCCATCTACAATGTATCCAACTGGGTCAGGTCGGCTGCACTGTAATTCGAGGCTTCGCCCAATACGCCAGATAGTGATTCATTTAAAGTGAGTGAGTGGAAAGAAACTGGTAAAGACTTCAATAGGGCAGCGTATTTGGGTGGAATGGGGGAAGGGTGATTTGCCTAAAATAATGCGTAAGTTGTCATGATACCGGAGTCGCAAGGAATAAACATAGGACGCGGATTAAGTGTCTGTGGACTTGTATGAGAATCACCAGAGCACGTTTGGCAGCGTTGAACGCAGGTCGCCCAAAGGTGCCCAACCCACCTGTATTCCTGTGTAAAATAGTTCTTGACTCAACGAATGAGTGGTTGTAATTCCATAGAATCAGGATAAGAGAGTGACAAGCGCAAAGATTTTGGTGATTGATGACGAGCAAAGCATTCTCGACCTCGTCACAGCCTATCTTAGTAGTGAGGGATATGAATTCCACACCGCCACCGATGGCCCTTCGGGACTCAAGTCTGCACGGACGATTAGACCCGATTTGATCGTCTTAGACATCATGCTGCCTGGGATGGATGGGATTGAATTGCTCACTCGACTTCGCCGTGAATCTGACGCTTACGTCATCATGCTGACGGCGAAATCGGAAGAGACGGATAAGATCATCGGTCTTTCGGTGGGTGCCGATGACTACCTGACAAAACCCTTCAGTCCCCGAGAGTTGATGGCGCGGATCAAAGCCGCGTTACGGCGCATGCGGACAGGGGACCGGCGAGTGGAAAGTTCGGTTCTTACTTTCCAACACATCCGCATTGATGCCGCTGGTCGAATGGTTTGGGTGGACGATAAACCTGTGGGGCTCACCACGATCGAATTCGATCTACTCCGAACGCTCGCGGAACATGCGGGGATTGTTTTGAGCCGCGAGCAACTATTGGAAAAGGTGTGGGGTTATGATTACTTCGGGGAGATTCGCGTCGTTGACGTCCATATCGGGCACATCAGGCAGAAGCTGGGTGATGATCGTTTCATCACGACGGTCAGGGGGGTCGGTTACCGCTTTGAGGATGAGGTGATGTGAACATGTTAAAAACGATCCGCCGCCACATCGGGTGGAAAATCTTTGTCTCTTATCTGATCGTCCTGCTGGTTGGAGTTATCGTGTTGGTTTCGGCGGTCGAGTTTGCAGTCCCGACGGCTTTTGATCGCCACTTGGCTGCGATGAACGAGATGATGATGGGGAATAGCTCCATGACGGGTGGAGGCGTGACACTAGAACAGGATCTATCCACCAATTTCCGCAGCGCAGTTAATGCAGCGCTTGGACCGGCGATCGTGGCAGCCTTCATTGCAGCCGTCGCAGTCAGCTTGTTTGTCAGCCGTCAGGTCGTTGCCCCAATTCGGCAAATGAGTGTGGCAAGCCAACGTATCGCGGATGGGCACTACGCCGAGCGTGTAGAAATTCCAGGAGACATTGCAAGAGATCATGTGGATGAATTGGCTCAACTTGCGCTGAGCTTTAATCAGATGGCGACGAAGCTCGAGTACATTGAAGTCATGCGGCGGCAGCTCATCGGGAACGTCGCACACGAGCTTCGTACGCCGCTGACCACCATCCAGGGATCGATGGAAGGTCTGATGGACGGTGTGTTAACTGCCGACATGGAGACATTCCAACGGATTTATCATGAAGCCCACCGGCTTCAACGACTGGTTGACGACTTAGAAGAGCTTAGCAGAGTCGAAGCTGGTGCCTATGAGTTGAACCTTAGCTCTCAAAATGTTTCAGGCTTGATCGAGGCTACTAAAAACCGCTTGATCCGCCAATTCGAGGAGAAAAAGGTGGCACTTGAATGCGAAGCACCGACAGGTCTTCCCAAGGTCTTCGTTGATGAAGACCGTATTGGACAGGTGTTAATTAATCTAATGGGAAACGCTTTACAATACACACCGGAAGGGGGCCGCGTGGAAATTCGTGCCCGGCAAATAGGGGGTGAAATTCAAATCTCTGTTTCGGATACCGGGGTAGGTATCCCAGCGGAACACCTGCCCCATATCTTCACTCGCTTCTATCGTGTAGATCGCGCACGCTCACGCGCAGTCGGGGGCAGCGGTATTGGGTTGACGATCGCCAAGCACCTCACAGAAGCCCATGGAGGACGCATTTGGGCTGAAAGTCTGGGTGCCGAGCGGGGGAGTACGTTCACTTTCAGCTTGCCAGTCAGCGGTTGATCGAGTTCTTGCCTCACGTTTGACGAATTCGAAACATTGCCTCCATTCTTTACGAAATCTTTATATTTCCTCTAAAGCACCTTTAATTTCAGGCGCTAGGATTATTGAGTATGACGTGAAAACGCGTTTCGGCCTTTAAGATTTTAAGATAGAGAGGAGATTTTGAGATGATGAATTGGTTTTCTGGATGTTGTGGCTTTGGCGGATTTGGTGAAGGCAGCATTGTGGGGTTGATTCTCAACCTGGTCATAATCCTCGGATTGTTCGTTGGCGGCGTGTTCCTGATCTTCTGGATCGTACGTCGTCTCAATGCGGGTGGACAAGGATATGGATCTCCCCAGGATTTAGAGCAGGGCAGGCTTTCGCCGCGTGAGATCTTGGATGTTCGCTATGCCCGGGGCGAGATCGATCGTGAGCAGTATCAGCAAATGCTCTCTGATTTTAACTGAGTGTGTGTGCAGATCGATTTTGTTATCTCATAGCATGACAAGGCTTGAACCCAATACCGTGTGAGGGGAGACGTCGATGATGATGGGGTTTGGTTTTCTAGGGATGTTGCTAATGCTCCTTTTCTGGGGACTGTTGATCGCTGGTGCTGTGTGGCTTATAAGGTCCATCTTCCGAGGTGGATCCAAGCCTGGAGCCAGGGGAGGGAATCAAGACCTGGGTGCGCGTGAGATCCTTGATCAACGCTATGCGAACGGCGAGATCACGCGTGAACAGTATCAACTTATGAGCGAGGACTTAAAGGATTGATAGAGTCAGGGATCGGAATATCATGATGCCCACCATGAACATGTGAACAACAGTCACGCTTCACAAGAAGCTGATCACACGAATCACAAGCAGACCAGCCAGGGACATCGTGTCGACCATAGCAGGCACGAGAAGATGTTTCGGGATCGATTCTGGATTTGCCTTGCCCTTTCGATTCCGGTGTTACTTTACAGCGAGATGGTTCAAGGGTGGTTAGGTTTCAGTATGCCTGTGTTCCCAGGCAGCCATTGGGTTACACCCGTTCTATCCCTGGTGATCTTTTTGATCGGTGGAGTACCCTTTCTGCGTATGGCTGTTCCGGAAATCCGCAGCCGCCAGCCTGGCATGATGACTTTGATCTCGTTGGCAATCAGTGTGGTCTTCTTCTTATAGCTGGACCGCCCTTCTTGCTGATTTGGGAGAGGGCTTCTTCTGTGAATTGGTGACCCTGATTGATGTCATGCTTCTTGGCCATTGGTTGGAAATGCCAGCGTCCGCCAGGCCTCCGGCGCGTTGCAAGCGTTGGCCAAGCTTTTACCCGACACCGCCGAGCGATTACTGTCCACCGGGAAGACTGAGGAAGTGTCTGTTGAGAGTCTACAGATGGAAGACTTGGTTCTTGTTCGCCCGGGTGGGAGCATCCCTATGGATGGAGAAGTGGTCGAAGGTGAATCTAAAGTCAACGAATCGATGATCACAGGTGAATCCCGACCCGTTCTGAAGAATCCCGGCGACGAGGTGATTGCGGGGCCGATCAGTCGTGACGGTAGTTTGAGAGTGCGCGTGAATGCAATTGGTGAGGATACGGCGCTAGCAGGCGTCATGAGACTAGTCGAGCAGGCACAGCAGAGTAAATCGAGAACGCAGGTTTTGGCTGACAGATCCGCAGGATGGTCGAGAACCTGATATGGGCTATGGGGTACAACGTTGTTGCCATTCCACTCGCCGCGGGTCTTTTGGCACCATTCGGAATCCTGCTCTCACCAGCCCTGGGCGCGCTTTTTATGTCTCTCAGCACGGTCTTGGTGGCGATCAGTGCACAAACCTTGAGGAGGGCAACGTCCGTCTTGTAGCGAGATTTCTCAAACTTGAGTGGAGGGCTCTCTTCGTTCTTGCCAAATGGGACGAGGAATTTGGTGTCAAATTGCGGAAATCGTTATGAGCCTTACTTCAGATTATTTCGTTGAGTGGAGCTAGATATGTCAACCAATCGATTCTGGATCTTTATAGCAGCTGGCGCCATTGTTGTGGCTATGGCCTTAGCAATTGTATTGCTGATTACTCCGACTAGAAACAACTCGGCGGTGCCGTTGGCTGATAACCCGTCCAGCTATAACATCAAAGTCTACCGCAGCCCGACTTGAGGGTGCTGCTCTCAGTGGGTGGTTCACCTACAAAAGAACGGATTCGTGGTCGATCTCGTTGATTTGGGGGATCAGGAGCTTCGAGATCTGAAAGCAGATCTTGGTGTGGCAGACGAATTTGCATCGTGTCATACGGCCTTGGTGGATGGATACATCATCGAGGGGCACGTTCCGGCCGACCTGATCGAGAAACTGTTGCGCGAGACCCCCGATCTTGTTGGACTCGTAGTGCCCGGGATGCCCCCTGGATCGCCAGGAATGGGTAGTTCGCAAGGGGGACCATACGAGGTTTTTGCACTCGATAAAGATGGCCGAACCTGGGTGTACGACCGTAGATAACCTATGGATGGCTTCAAAGGTGCCGAGACAACCGCTTGTGGTTGATGACCAAGATGGAACAATAGCCTCGATCTGGAGTACAGAGCGTCAATTGTCGGTGGCTTAATGGAATTGCCCGAAGGAGGGATGGCTTCGAAGGTTTTGGCACACTTAGGATAACGAAAATGACATTCAATTCAAAATCTACCGAAGATAGGTAAAAAAAAAAAGGGCGTCCGGTATCTATAGGACGCCCTTTTTTGTATACAGAGTATCACTCTGAAAGTGTGCGAATGTAGCTTACCAACTGCCAGCGCTGCTCTTCAGAGAGCGATTCGCCCCAGGGAGGCATGGAAGAGTTGAAGGGCTCCATCATGCCGCCTTCCGTGATACGCCAGAAGAGATAGGCGTCGGAGAGATCTGCCATCATGTCAGCATCGGCAAGTGAGGCGGGCTTGGGATCTAGGCCGGCAGCGGAAGGGCCGTCACCCTCTCCACCTTCCCCATGACAAACGGCGCATGTCATTGCGAAGAGCTCGGCACCAGCGGCGATGGCTTCCGGATCCTCACCGAAGGGATTTTCCAAGCCTTCGAAGTCGTGGGGAATCTCGGCGTGATTGTGCTCTTCGAGATCAATCCCCTCGTCTTCATGCTCTTCGCCCTCAGAATGTTCGTCCTCATGCTCTTCGTCCTTGGCATATTCGTCTTCGTGTTCTTCCCCCTCAGTGTGCTCACTCTCTTTGACAGCTCCCTCGGAATGTTCCGCCTCTTCGTTGGACTCCCCATGCTCAACGACAACCTCTGCTGGGGAGTCGTTCGCTATCGGTGTCGACTGAGGCGTGCTGCAAGCTGCTAGCAGGAGCCCTCCGAGAATGAATACAGTAAGCAAATATCTACGCAAAGATAATCTTTTCTCCAATGCTTTACTCCTATTTCGTTTTTGGACGGTAATTTCTAGACTAATTGGCCCTGTTATACCCGATATTATCTTCGAAGGATAGTATAACATAAAATCGCATCCCGATCTTGAACATGGAGGCATCTAACGTGTGGAATCGCGAGCCCCGATAGGGGCGACGCGATCCCCTATACGCGAGTTGGAGATTACTTCTTCGCTACGCTCCTTAGCAATGACAAATGAAGATGACCAGGAGGTATTCAAGAATACGAAACTGAAAAGTATCGACCTGAAATCCATCGACACACGTTGCAGTCTTGGAGGTCGTAAGATGTGATGAAAGGCGTTTTCCAGCATGACGATCTGCTATTCACACCTTCCGGCTCCGTGGCATATAATGCTACTGCAAATCATTTGCAATAACCCAGGATTGGGGACGATGCGATGACCTCAGGAAAAAGCCTACCCAACTCCTTACACGCCTCCGGGATGCGTCTGACGCCTCAACGCGAATTGGTGTTGGAGATTATCGAAGGCAGTGCAGAACATTTGGATGCGGAGGAGATCTGGCAGCGAGCAAGGTCGCTGAATAAACGCATCAACTTGGCGACCGTCTATCGCACCTTATCTATTCTCAAAGGTATGAGCTTGGTTCAGCAACGCTATTTTGCCCGAGAGCATAAGCGCGAAGTGTACGAAACGGTGTCGAAACAAGAGCACTTTCACTTCACGTGTGTAGGTTGTGGTCGTTTGATCGAATTCCAGACAAGGCGTATTGAGCAGGTGCGTGCCGAACTGGCAGAACAGATGGATGTGGCCGTGACGCATGCCTGTATTTGCTTTGAGGGTTATTGTGAGCAGTGTTCGAAGGATTAAATGGTGGAGGAATTTGGTATGATCCCGAGTTTCTTTATCGGTTTAAGGGAGGGTTTGGAAGCGGCGCTGATCGTGTTCATAGCGCTAGGCGTCCTGGAGAAAATCGGACACTCATCCTTACGCAAGGTGATATGGTCGGGTGTAATCGCAGCGCTGCTTGTGAGCCTGTCGGTCGCAATCGCGCTCCAGTTTGTGGGTGCCACCTTAGAAGGAAAATCAGAGGAGGTCTTCGAAGGTGTGACCATGCTCCTGGCCTCCGGTGTTCTAACTTGGATGATTTTCTGGATGCTGCGAAACAGCAGACGGCTGCAAGCGGGTTTGGAGAGTGATGTCCGAAAGGCTGTCCAGGGTGGTCAAAAATGGGCTCTTTTTAGCATCGCCTTCTTAGCCGTGGTTCGTGAAGGGATCGAAACTTCGCTTTTCCTAACCGCAGCCGCAATGACGGCGAGTACGCGCCAGGTATTCGCAGGTGGTTTGATTGGAATCGCAGTGGCGTTTCTCCTCGGATGGGCACTATTTAAGACTACCATCCGCCTTAACATCCGGAACTTCTTTCTCGTTACGAGTGTGCTGCTCATTCTGTTTGCTGCTGGTCTCTTCGCTCACGGAATCCACGAGTTCATCGAGGTGGGTTGGATTCCTCCAGTAGTGGATCAGGTGTGGGATCTTAATCCGTATCTGAGTGAGGATTCGCTGGTTGGATCGATGCTGAAGTCCGTTTTTGGCTATAACGGGAATCCCTCCCTGGTAGAGGCGCTTTCCTACGTCGGTTACTTTGTCGTGATCCTTCTTGCAGTAAGGCTGGTGACCAAAGGCCGGTCGAGATTGGAGAAATCCCAACGATGAGAGTGTGGTTCCGTGTGCGAGATCTCAAGGGAAAGTAGACAAGTCAGCCGACTATTCATCCGCAGGCCCAAGTTTTGAGTCCCGGTCTTGGAATCCGAATAATAACCGGCAAGCCATGGTTTGCCGGTTTTTGCATGCAAGAAGCACAGGGTCCGTTGTGTCAGCGCTCGCAGTAGATGTGCTGGTCTGTCAAGACGTCGCTGGCAGGGTCGTGGGTGATGAAGTCAAGCGTGCCCCTATTGTCCGAAATGTCATCCCGGGTACAGTTTTGGTCGCCTTGCCAAATCGCCAGCCGGGGTGTGTTGCTGACGTTCCCCGAAGCGTTCAATCCCCCCAAGACCCACAAATCCTCAATCGGGAGATTAGGCTACGTGCTGGTGACGCTATCGTAGACCGGCGTGAACGTCGTACCTTCAGGTACATATTCCGGCGCCCGAAAAGGTTGGCTTAGCACACACAAAGCATATGTAGGTGGCATTGATCTGGGTACTGCCGCGATCTCGAATAGGGTTACTCATCGAGCAATGTTGACGGAAACCTGGCGACTGATCGCAGCCCCTCGTCGAGATGGATTATCTGCAAACCTTCGCGCTGTGGCCGATTCCGTCCATGGTTGTGAAGTTACCCTAGGGATATCCTATTGGTAAGCGTCGATGCGTGCATTCAAAGTTAGAGGGAACATGGAAAGAACCAACCTCTAAGCACCAAGCCCTCGACTTACAGTTTCTGCGGTGGGGTGTGAGGATAATCACCGTGTGCACACTGTCCAAGATCCCTATAATGTGAGAATGATGAAGCCAGTTCTCTTCCCCTGAGGCATAGATCTCTTCTTTAAAACGGTTGGTTGGAAGATTTTTTTCCTACCTTATGTTGAGACCTGGTGCATATAGGTAATTTCTTCTTATTGTTCCCATTTCCTTGGCATGCTATAGTATGCTGGTTTTCGTGCTTTGATCGTTACCAACATGAACGTAATCTTTTGCGTAGTTTAGACCTTCCCGAGAAACTGATTTCAGAATCGATATTGGTTCTGAGGGCGTCTTTCAATAAAACCAACGGTATCCATCAGGGCTGCCAATGTCAGAAGACGATAACCGTGCTCATGACGACCCTTTAGGAGCGTTTAACTTCGCTCGTTCAGCAAGAACGAGGAAGTCCCCACAGGAAAAGGGATCCCGCGCAGAAAGTACAGATTCTACTTCTACAGGGTTAAGCCCTGTGGATTTGTTATTTCTCCCCGCTGAGCAACGTGAGTTGATCAATTGGCTCTCGAGGCGAGACCAAGCGCGGTTTGCAGATATCTACAAGGCACTTTCACAAGATCCGGATCAAGTTGCACCGGTACTCTCCGAATTGAAAGAAGCAGGGTATATCCGCGAAGCCTTCATTGACGGTGAAATCTATTACCGTGTAAGTTTTGGTGGGAAGGTCACACGCGCGGGGCGAGGGATCGCCGAAGAAATTTGGAGTCTTGTGGAGTTGGACGACAAGGCTTTTTTAAAGCAGGTTTCATTGTTCAAGAACCTATCCGACCGGGTCGTCGAAGAGATTGCAGAGAAATCAAACGAGCGTCATTGGGGCCGTAATGAGGTCGTTCTGTGGCAGGGCGAATTGATCGATACGCTTTTTTTGATCAAGCGCGGTATGGTAAAGATTTCACACATTGTCCACAATCAAACTCCCAAAACCTTAGCTTATTTGAAACAAGGTGAGATTTTCGGGGATATGGGTCTTCTCATCGGACAAAGTTCCACCGCGACGGCAACGGCGCTTACCGAAGTCGACATCCTGCAAATCAAGCGCCAGGATTTTTTCGACTTACTTGGCGAACACAACACTATCGCCCTTGAACTTGCTCGTATTCTAGGTCATCGCTTAGCGGACGCAAATGCTCGCCTCACCGGGAGCGTGCAGGAAGCCCATCTATGCGTACTCATTAGCGTAGATGCCGCTGCGGGTTGCACAACACTCGGTACCGCAATAGCGTTGATGTTAGCGCACAAAGCTGCGGGCAAGACTGTATACACTGAATATCCGGCGCCGGAACGATTGCCAAAGCTATTCGGCTATAAAGAGGGGACTGAGATCCATCATCATCCGGGTGGTTATGATGTGCACGTTCCTGCGAGTGCGCCTGGTTTACCAGCTTCGGTTCAGACCACTCTGGTCTTTGATCAGCTTGTGAGCAGCTACGACCACATTGTGATTGGTTTGCTGGGTCAGATGACGGACAAATTCGCTTACATATTGGAACGTGCAGATCAAGTAATCCTCCTTGCCTCATCGGATCCGACTTCCTGGCCGCAGGTCATGAATATGTATGCAACTTTGAAGGAGTCTCCAGCTGCGGGGAATAGGAAGTTATTCACGGTAGTAAATCAGGTGAATCCGGAATATGATATTTCAAGTGCTCGAAGCCAATTTGATTTTGAAATCCCGTTTCTTGAAGGGCTTCCCGAACTTCTGGATCGGGATCTCGAGAATCTACCTGAGAGGCTTACCGATACAGCGCGGGCACTGGCTGACTCGCTGGAGTTTACGGCCCAAATTGGTGTGTACATCCCCTCAACCATTGGTGTAGACAAAGAAGTGGACACTCAAGCCTACGTGGATAAAACACTCGACTTCTTAGGCGGGCTGTTTGGCGGCGCTACCAGCACCCGTGCAAGGGGCGTATGGAAAAGCAGCGAGGTCGGATTGGTGAGCGAGAATATCCATTTGGTTCAGAGTTATGTCACACAAGATGATTTGGATCAACATGTGCCGGATGTCATCGAGTATGTGGAAAATCTCAAGAAAGAGCTGGAACAAGAAGCTATGGCCTTGGAGGTCAATCAAAAATTAATGTTGATCTAACCGGGAGACACGTGCTTCAAAAGGAACGGAATTGTGTTCAAACGTATCACCACTTTCTGGATCATTCTCGTTGCCCTATTGCTCACCAGCGCGGTTACGCTGGGCCTGATGGCCTTCAACGCGATCAGGACCACAGCGACGGGAGTGGAGCAGGAACAACTTGTTCAACTCAGAGCTCGCGTCGAAGCACGTGCTTCGGCGATTGATGAGCGTTTACGTGGCTTTGAGAACGCGACAAAGCTGGCTGCCGCGCAGGCTGGTGTTGAGCTTTTAAATGAGGACAAGCCATCTCCCGAAGAAATGGTATCCGTCTTACAGAAGTATCAGCGCGACGACAACAATGTTTATGGTCTTGACTTGTGGTATGACGGTGTGTATTTCCCCCGGCATGATGATGATCGCCAGTCCAATGTTTTTATCAACCAAAATACCGCTCTTTCTCCAAAGTTGGAGCAAGATGTTGTAGTTACCGAAAACTTGAACCCGATCTTTGAGGCGATCCGCAGCAGCAATATTGGCACGCAGTGGATCTATCTTACCCTGGCTGAGGGCATGATGCGTCTCTACCCCTGGCATCCGAACACCTATCCTGTGGATTGGGAACCGCAAACGATCGTTTTCTATACAGTTGCAAACGCGGATAACAATCCGGGGAGGGAATCGGTCTGGACGGCTCCCTACAACGATTATGCCGGTGCCGGGTTGATGGTCACGAATTCAGTGCCCATTTACGATGGCGGCACCTTGATTGCGGTAATGTCGCACGATTTTGTCATTGTGGATCTACAGCGAGAGATACTCGGATTTGAAGTGGGAGAAAAGGGCTATGCCTTCCTGCTCGATAGCGATGGGGACATCATTGCGCATAAGGATTATGCGCCTGAAGATACCCCGCTCGGAGAGGAACTCAATATCAAATTAGCCGATGAAGAAGCGACCATGGCGCCCGTTGTGGCGGATATCCTGAATGAAAGAGCAGGCTCACAGATCGTCGTAGATGAGCTTGGGGATGAGTGGGTATCGGTCTATACACACATCCCCACAACGGATTGGCGTTTAAGTCTGATGCAACCGCGGCGCGAGATCATCGAACCGGCAATAAACATCAGTCGGCAGTTGATGTTCGGTGCCGTGGGTCTGGTTGTGCTGGCTTTATTCGTGTCAGTCGGTCTTGCGCGCGGGATATCCCGCCCTGTGGTTCAACTCTCCAAAGCGGCGAGGGAAATCGAATCATCGGTAGACGCCATCGATGCCTCGGTTGGTATGGACGAAAGATTGGCTGTCGGTGATATCAATTGGGCTCAGATCGGTGGAACGCGGGAGGTATCCAATCTTGTTTTGGTCTTCAGTCAAATGGTCAACACGTTGCAGAAACGCATCAACGAGCTCAGTTCCATCTACGTTATGGGGCAGACTATCGCCTCCACACTCGAATATGAAAACGCGCTACGGACTGTCTTAGACGCAGTACAGCGAGTGGTGGCATTCGATGCGGCAGAGCTTTCTATCGTTCAGGGTAGCGAATTGATCGTAGAAGCTTGGGGCGGACAAGAGGGTTTCGACGACACAACCGGGAGTCGATCTCCACTTCACGAGGGATTGAAGGGATTGATTGCTCAGAGCCGAACTTCTCTTCTGATCCCTTCTGTGTCGATTGAAGAGCTACGGCAACATATGGGATCGACAAGCAAGGATGAGACCCTTCAAGGGATTGTCGATAGCGGTGTCAAGTCTTTTTTAGGCGTGCCCTTGATAATTGAGGAACGGTTGGTTGGTATGCTAACTCTAGTACATCACGAGAGCGAGTACTTCACCTCGGACGATCAGCGCCAACTCAGCCGTTTGGCGGCTCAAGCATCCATCGCAATCGATAACGCCATAAAAATCCGCCAGCGCGAATTGGCTTTGAAGGAGAAAATTCGAGAACTTGAAATCAAAATCGACGAGGTGAAAAGGGCGCACCAGGTGGAGAAAATCGTTGAGAGTGATTATTTTCAACGCTTGCGAGAACAAGCCAAACGATTGCGAGGGAAGTCTGACCCTGAGGTGGATGAGACGACATCCTCAGAACACGGCAAGGGAAATGATTAGCTCAGCTCCAAGGT
>JABAOH010108926.1_pt1 | contig 13332 bp, 12 predicted proteins | sample 7062181 | NCBI WGS metagenome assembly JABAOH01 (sample SAMN14538630, study PRJNA623070) | marine sediment metagenome | biome: marine biome [ENVO:00000428]; feature: marine pelagic biome [ENVO:01000023]; material: deep marine sediment [ENVO:00002113]; isolation source: pool of 5 deep marine... | reverse complement strand
CTCGCCGGCGAGGCCCAGGAGCACGAGGATCGCCACGTCGAGTAGTACGAGTAGCACGCCCCGCACGACGAGCTGAGAGAAGTCCCGCAGGGGCACAACGGCGTGGAGGTGGCGCTCCCCCGGAAGCACCTGGAGCACCTGCGTCGCCCGCACCGTCCACCCGACCCTGCGCCAGACCATCCTGTCGCCGGCAGGGATGTCCCCCACTACCACCGGCTCTCCCAGCGACAGCTCGTACGGGTCCATCAGCCGCCGCTCGCCGCGCAGGAACCGACCCACCATCACCGGCCGGATCAGCCGCGATCGGGGCGCCACNNTCCGCCAGCTCCCGCAGCAACGAGGGCGTGAGATTCAGCTCGGCCAACTCCAGGGAGGCGACCCGCTCGCCCCCGGCCGCCCAGGTGGCCAGGACGGCGGGGTAGTCGTCCTGGCTCAGGGGGGACCGTCGCCAGCCGGCGTACAGAGCGGCCGCCGTGGTGGGAGGTCGCTGCTCCAACAGGCTCGTGGCGAAGCGATCCACATACCCCAGGGCCACCGGGTCGCCGCCGCGGAGGCGCTCGGCGTCGCGCTCTGCGAGGAGGAGCCGGCCACGCACCGTGGCGCCCCACGTGAGCAGCGCCGCGGCGGCCCCGGCCACTATGGCGAGCGTTACCAGCAGCCGCGGTCGCGACGCCGGTTGGATCGCCAGCACCAGTCCTGGAACCCAGAGGAGCCCGTACCAGAACGGCCACTCTCCGGCGGGTTGCCAGGCGTGGAGACCGACGACGCAGAGCGCCGCCGCCCACGCCAGCGCCGCCCACGGTGTCCAGCCCCGCTTCCGGCTGCCGGCGCCGCGGCCGAGGAGCAGCGCCGCCGCTACGCCCAGCGCCACGGCAGCCACTGCGAGCGGTACCTGCCAGGAGAGCCAGAGGCGTACGCCAACCCCCGTCGCCGGCGGCGTGATCCCCCGCGCCAGCGTCCACACGAGGTAGGGAGCGGCCAGCACCAGCAGCGCGGCCAGCGCGAGCCCCACGTGCGTGCGTGGCGGGTCGCGTCTCGCCAGCTGCACCAGCACGAGGAGGGCGAGCGCGGCCGAGAGCAGCAGCGCCCCGGCGGAGGCCGACAGCGGACCCAGCGGCTCGTAGAAGTAGACGGCCGAGTTGAACAGCGGAACGAGACCCAAATGCTGGCCCGCCGGGGTGGCAATGAGGACCCCCACGACGGCGAACACGCCCACCCACCGGGCCACCACCCCCCCGAACACGGCGAGCAGCACCAGGGTCGCCAGGGTGAGCAGCGTACCCCATCGGGCTCCCCTGGCCATCAGCCCCAGCTTGAAGGAGCCCTGCGATGGCGGAACGGTGCGCACGGCGAACAGGGTGTCGGGAGGCGGCTCCCCCGAGACCGGAGTGCACGACGGCAGGCAGTAGTCGAAGACGTCAGTCTCCAAGGGTGCCGACCCGGGCCTGAAGAACTCCAACCCGGCGCCCGTGGCCCACACGAAGTGCGAGGCCAGCGTCTGCCCCTGGTCGGGCACGGCGCTGTCGGCGGCGAGCAGCACGTGCCCCACGGCACTCCAACTCCCCACCTGGCGGCGCGCCTCTAGCAAGACGTAGAATGGGGTTATGTGGGCGGACAGCTCCGTCGTGTCGAGCCGCGGGAGGACGCGGTGCTTCCCGGCCCAACTCCACGGCCGGCCGGCATCGTCGAGGATGACTACGCCGTGCTCCGGCGGCTCGTCCACCACCACGTCCTGCAGTGCGGCGAACGCCTCGTCCTGGTCCTCGACTTCGAGGTCGGCGGCGTACGCAGCCAGACCGCGCGCCAGATCCACCGCGGCACCGAGGGTCTCGTCGAGCCGCTCGCTCGCCTGCTGGATCAGCGATTCGCGCACCTCCGGCCAGCGCCGCTCCACGGCCCGCACGCGGAGCGAGCCACCGAGCATCGCCACGGCCGCCCCGACTGCCACGACCGCCGTTGCGAGCGCTCCGAGCCGGCGGGAGCGTGCCCCCGCCACGGCGACCCACAGCGCCAACACGCAGGCCGCGGCGGCCCACACCACGCCCGGCTCCTCAATCCAGAGCCCCAGGACGATCGCCTCGGCGGCAACCGCGAGCTCCCAATGAGCGAGTCGCAATCCTCGCGCGATCACCCGATTCACCTCAAGTACCTCACTCCCGACGAGGTGCGCGCCCATCTCGAGCGCGATTCACGTCTCATCGTTCCCGTGGGCACCACCGAGCAGCACGGACCCCACCTGCCGCTCGGCTGCGACACGTTCATCGTGGAGCAGCTGGCCGATGACCTCTCGACGGAGTTCGGCGTGCTGCGGGCGCCCACTGTGGAATATGGCGTCAACGCCCCCACGATGAACCACTATCCTGGGAGCGCGTCCGTTCACCGCAAGACCTTGCACCGGTTCCTTAACGACCTGGTGGGCTCGTGGGAGGCCAGCGGCGTCGAGCAGTTCATCATCATCACGGCCCACGGGTCCGACCCGCACCAGGAGGCCATCTCCACACTCCACACCAAGCGGGCCAGGGTGCGCTCGGTGGACATCTTCGCCGTACCCATCGAGCAGTCGGACGGCGGCGGGGGCGGCCCGATCCACGGGGGCGAGCTGGACACATCGCTGCTCCTCTACGTGGACGCAACCCTGGTACACCTCGACAAGGCGCGCGATTACTTCCCGCCCAAGGGGGTGGCCGGACGCTACCAGCGCGGCGGCCGGGGGGCGATCCCGAAGGACAGCCCCGGCTCCCTCGGGCGTCCCAGCCTCGCCTCGGTGGAAAAGGGAGAACGGCTGTACCATTTCATCTACGAGCGGGTTGCCTCGCGGGTGTTCCGGAACCCCGAAGGGGTGGAGGGGTCGGACTGAGTGACGATGACTCACCGGTTGGAAGTGGTAGCACTTGCCGGCCTGCTGATCGCGCCGGTCCCGGCGGAGGCGCTAGCGCAAGGGCGGACCCTCGACCGCGCCACGCTGGTGATCATGCAGCGCGGGCAGCTCGTGGGGCGAGAGGAGTTCGTAGTGGAGCGGGGCCGCCGCTCCGGAGCCCCCGACGGCTTCACCATCGCCAGCACCGCCTCTTACCCGGCCGAGCGGCCCACGCGGCGGCTCACCGCTGTGGTCGAGTTCGACCCCGACTCCCAACCCGCCGCGACCCNNGGGTGACCGTGCGGTTGGTTACGCCCGCCGGGGAGACCGCGCGCGAGTACCCCAGCGCCCCACCACACCTGCTGCTCGACGACTCCCTCTTCGCCCCCCACGCCGTGGCCCTGCCGCTGGCACCGGGAACCGTTCGCGCCATCACGCTCAGGGGGGGCACCCGCGGCACGGCCGACCTCGCCGACCACGGGCTCGAACGCACGGCCGTGGGCACCACACAGCGCTCGCTCCACCACTTCAGCGTGACCGTGGACGGGGAGCGCCGCGACCTGTGGTACGACGACCGGGGCCGGCTGTGGAAGGTTGCCATTCCGAGCCGAAGCGTGATCGCCCTGCGCAGCCCCTAGTCGAGCGTAACTCCGTACCGCACAGCAGGTTCCAACCCTTGGCAGGGAGGCCGCTTCCTGCTTGATTCCCGGTGGTGTCTCGGGCTGAAACCTGCTCGCTCGCCCGACCGTACGAAGAGGTGAGCACTCAACGTCTTACGCCGCCCGGCCGTACGAATGGTGAATCACTCACCGCAACCACCGAAGGCAAGACTCATGACACGCAGAACCACCATTCTCGTTGTGGCTCTGGCGCTGGCGCTCCCGGCGCTGGCCAGGGGCCAAGCCGATCCCACGATCCCGCAAGAGCTCACCCTGCAGCGCGCCGTGGAGCTCGCGTGGGAGTACAACCCCGCGTTCCGCCAGACCGCCAACGACCTCGGCCCTGCCAGGTGGGCGGTGCGCAACGCCTGGGCGGCCTTCATTCCCGGGGTCGACCTGAGCGGCTCGCTCAGCTACGCGGGCGCCGGATCGCAGCGCTTCCTGACGGCGGAGTTCCAGCAGGGCTCACCGACCATCGGCTCGAGCTACGGCCTGAGTATGTCGGCCCGCCTCGACGGCCGCACCATCATGGGGCCCAGCGTCTCCGAGGCGCAGTACAACGCGACCGAGGCGGCCATCTCGGGGGCCGAGGTCAACCTGGAATCCTCGGTGAAGCAGCAGTACCTGGCGGTGCTGCAGTCGGAGGCGCAGGTGGAGTTGGCCGAGAAGCAACTGGAGCGCAACGAGGAGTTCCTGCGGCTCGCGCAGGCCCGCTTCGAGGTGGGGCAGAACACCATGCTCGACGTGCGCCAGGCCGAGGTGGCGAAGGGGCAGTCGGAGGTGACGCTGCTCCAGGCGCGGCAACGGGTGACGGTCGACCGGCTGGTGCTGTTCCAGACCATGGGAATCCCGGCCCCCAGCGATCCGCTGGCCGTGACCCTGGTTGACACCTTCCCCATCGCGGAGCCGCAGTGGGAGCTCGCCGACCTGCTGCTGGCGGCCGAGGGCGGCAATCCCGATCTGTTGTCGCTGCGGGCGCAGGAATCGGCGGCCCGGGCGAACGAGAAGGCGGCCAAGGCCACCTGGCTGCCGACGCTGTCGTTCTCGGCGGGGTGGTCGGGCTTCACGCAGGAGTTCACCAACTCGCAGTTCCTGATCGATCAGGCCGAGGGAAGCGCGGACGGCGAGATACTCTCGTGCCAGTACATCAACGACTATCTACTCAATCCAGAACATCCACCTACGGACTGCAGCATGTTCGCCCTCACCGACGCCGATCGAGCGCGAATCATCGAGCAGAACAATGTCTTCCCGTTCGCCTTCACGACCCAACCGTTCGGGGCGAGGCTCTCCATCTCCCTGCCGCTGTTCACCCAGTTCAGCCGGCCGCTGGAGGTCTCCCAGGCGTCGATCCAGACCGAGGACGCGGAGGAAGCGGTGCGGGCAAGGGAGCTCCAAGTGCGCACCGACGTGAGCCAGGCGTACTTCGCCCTGGAAGCAGCATACGAGGCGATCAGGATTCAGGAGAGCAACCAGACGGCGGCCCAAGAGCAACTTCGGCTGGCCACTGAGCGTTATCGGGTCGGGTCCGGGACATTCTTCGAGCTGCTGGACGCGCAGCTCGCCGCTCAGCAGGCGGAGGCAGATTACATTAACGCCATCTACGCCTATCACCAGTCGATTGCGACCCTGGAGAACGCAGTCGGCAGGCCACTGCGCTAACAGAGCGAGACAGCAATGAACAAGAAGGTCATCATCTTTGGCGGGATCGGCGTAGCGGTGGTCGCACTGATCGCCTTCAACGCCGCCGCGAACCGTGACCGCGGGCAGGCGGTCCGCCTGGAGGAGGTCACGCAACGCGATCTCGTCGCCACGGTCACCGCCAGCGGGCAGATCGAGCCCAAGCGGTCGGTCGACATCAGCGCGGACATCACGGGCCGCATCACCTACATCCCGGTCCAGGAAGGCGACTGGGTGAAGAGCGGCGACCTGGTCTTGCGGATCGACCCCTCGCAATACGAGGCGGCCGTGGCCCGGGCCAGAGCCATGATGGCCTCGTCGGAGGCGTCGGCGCTCCAGGCACGCGCCAACCGCGACCAGGCCAACCGGGCGTGGAACCGCGCGCAGGAGTTGCGCCGGCAGGATCCCAACCTCGTGTCCGACGAGCAGCTCGAGCTGGCCCAGACGGACTTCGAGGTGGCCCAGGCGCTCGCGGTCTCGGCGCAGCACCAGGTCGAGCAGGCCCGGGCGAGCCTCCAGGAGGCCCAGGAGCAGCTCGCCAAGACGGTGCTGCGCTCTCCGATGGACGGGCAGGTCACCCGCCTCGCGGTGGAGGAAGGTGAGGTCGCGGTCCCCGGGACGTTCTCCCGAGAAACCGGCCTCCTCATGACCATCGCCGACCTGTCCGTGATCCAGGTGACCGTGCGCGTCGACGAAACCGACGTCGTGCGGCTGCACATGCGCGACTCAGCCGAGGTGACGATCGACGCCTTCCCCGACACCGCGTTCACGGGCCGGGTCACGATGATCTCGCAGAGCGCGGTGCGGGGCGTGGCCCAGACCGCCGGCGGAACCAACCAGGCCGTGGACTACGACGTGGAGGTGACCCTCGACGATCCGCCGCCGGGCATCCGCCCGGACCTGTCGGCCACGGCGAAGATCGTGACGGCCACGCGGGACAGCGCGCTGAGCATCCCCATCATCGCCCTCACGGTGCGGGAGCACACCCCCATCTCCACCGAGACGGCGCCGCAGGACACCACGGAGGGCGCCGAGGAGGTCGAGGGGGTGTTCGTGGTGTCCGACGGCGCCGCCGAGTTCCGGCCGGTCCAGGTTGGGATCGCCGGCGAAGAGTACTTCGAGGTGCTCGACGGGCTCGTGCTCGGCGACACGATAGTGGCCGGCCCATACCAGACTATCCGCGACCTGCGGGACGGCGCTGCCGTGCGCGCAACCCAGGAGAGCGGCAGCCAGGAGGGAAGCTGATGCCGGGAGAGCCGCTGATCCGCGTGTCCGGGCTCACTCGTGAGTACGAGATGGGTGCAGAGACCGTGCACGCCCTGCGGGGCATCGACATGGTGATCCACCCCAACGAGTACGTGGCCATCATGGGGCCGTCCGGCTCGGGCAAGTCGACGCTGATGAACCTGATCGGCTGCCTCGACACACCTACGGCCGGCGAGTACTGGCTCAACGGGGTCGAGGTCTCGCAGATGCCGGACGACGAGCTCGCCCGCGTCCGCAACCGGGAGATCGGGTTCGTGTTCCAGACCTTCAACCTGCTGCCCCGGGCCAGCGCGCTGCACAACGTGGAGCTGCCCCTGATCTACGCCGGCGTGAGCGGGAGGGGGCGGCGCCAGCAGGCCGCCCGTGCCCTCGAGCGGGTCGGACTCAGCGACCGCATGCAGCACAAGCCCAACGAGCTCTCGGGCGGGCAGCGCCAGCGGGTCGCGATCGCCAGGGCGCTGGTAAACGACCCGAGCATACTGTTGGCCGATGAGCCCACGGGAAACCTCGACTCGAGCACCAGCTCGGAGATCATGGCGGTGTTCGAGGAGCTGTACCGCCAGGGGCAGACGGTGGTGATGGTGACGCACGAGACGAGCATCGCCGAGCACGCGCGCCGCGTGGTGACGCTGCTCGACGGCCGCGTCCACTCCGACACCATGAGGGAAGCAGCCTAGCTCATGCCGTTCCGCGAGGCGATCCGGCTCGCGCTCCGCGTCATCTGGACGCAGAAGATGAAGAGCGGCTTCTCCGTGATCGGCGTCTTCATCGGCGTGACGTTCCTGATCGCGGTCGTGACCGTCGTGGAAGGCATGAACGAGTACATGACGGAGAGCTTTGCCAACAAGCTCCTCGGCGTGAACACGTTCCAGCTGCGCCGCTACCCGGGCGTCCAGATGGGCGACGTTTCCAGTGAGACCCGACGTGAGTGGCGGAGGCGTCCCCGCATCACCTACGACGACGCGCGCGCGGTAGAAGCGGGGATCTCGGTTCCCGTCCTCGTCGCGTGGGAGTCCAGCCGCCGGGGTACCGTGGAGTACAGCGGGAAGGTCGCCAGGGACATCGACCTCCTGGGCACCACCGAAGACTGGTTCGCAATCAGAAAGATGGACCTCGAGCAGGGACGCGCGTTCAGCGCGCAGGAGGTGCGCAACGGACAACCGGTGATCGTGCTGGGCAGCGAGCTCGCGACCCGGCTGTTCGAGGACCTGGACCCGCTCGGTCGGGAGGTGCGGATCCGCAAGCTCCCCTACCGGGTGATCGGCGTCGCCGAGTCACAAGGCAGCATCTTCGGACTCTCCCTCGACAAGTTTGCCGTGGCGCCGGCGCTCTCACCCATCAAGCGGTATGTGAACCCGCCCCGCGTCCTCGACGAACTCAAGGTACAGGCCAACTCACTGGAAGACCTCCAGGTGGCGATCGCCGAGACGGAGGCGATCATGCGGAGCCGTCGCGGACTGCGACCGTCACAGGAGAGCAACTTCTCGATCGAGACGGCCGATGCAGTGCTCGACTTCTGGGACAGGATCAACCGCGTCATGATGATGGCACTCCCCGGTCTGGTGAGCATCTCGCTGGTGGTCGGGGGCATCGTCATCATGAACATCATGCTGATGGCTGTGGCGGAGCGGACCCGGGAAATCGGGATCCGCAAGTCCCTCGGAGCGCGGCGGCGCGACATCATGCGGCAGTTCCTCGTGGAGTCGGCGACCCTGGCCACGGTCGGCGCGGCGATCGGGATCGCCTTCGGACTCGCTCTCGCCGGTGTGGTACAGGCCACCACGTTCCTGCCCGCGCGCGTGGCTCCCTGGTCCATCGTTGTGGCGGTGCTGCTGGGCGCCGGCGTCGGCATCGCGGCCGGACTCTATCCGGCAAGCCGTGCCGCACGACTGGACCCGGTGGAAGCCATACGACACGAGTGACCCATGACTCAGCTATTCGAAGGTGTCGGGATCGCATTGACGTCACTGCGCGCCAGCAAGGCCCGGGCGGCGCTCACCATTCTGGGCGTCGCCATCGGCGTGATGGTGGTCATGGTGATTGGCTCCATGATCACCGGCATCAACCGCGGCGTGGAGGACATCTTCGGCCAGCTCGGCCCCCGCACCTTCTTCGTGTTCCGCTACTTCTCGGGCGGGATCAACGTCTCAGACGGCTCCGACGAGCGGAGCCCGTGGCGCCGCATGCCGCCCCTCACAGTGGAGGAGGCCGAGCGCGTGGGGCAGCTCGCCTCCGTCGCCCACGTGGTGGTAGGTGATGAGTCGAGTGGGCCGATCGAATACGGCAACCGCAAGCTGGACGATGTAGAGATCGAGGGGCTCGGCCCACAGTGGCCGCTCGTGTCCGGCGGCGATGTGCTGCCGGGCCGCTCGTTCACCCGCCTGGAGAGCGAGGCCAATGCCCGGGTGGCAGTGGTGAACGAGAAGCTCGCGAGCGAGCTGTTCGGGAACCTCGACCCGATCGGCAAGCGGATCAAGATCCACGGGATGCCGTACGAGGTGATCGGCGTTTACATTCCGCCGCCCGACATCTTCGGCGCGGGCAACCGGCCCGAGGCCATAATCCCACACAACACCTTCGAGAAATACGTGCCGCACTGGCGTGGCTGGATGTACTTCCTCGTCTTGCCAAGCGAGCAGGTCACGGTCCAACAGGCGATCGACGACGTCACCGGGGTCACGCGCTCCATGCGCGGTCTGAGGCCGGCCGAGGAGAACAACTTCGCCATCGTCACCCAGGACAAGCTGCTCGATAGCTGGAATCAGGTGACGGGGATGTTCTTCCTGGTCATGATCGCGCTGTCGAGCGTGGGCCTCATGGTGGGCGGCGTGGGCGTCGTGGCGATCATGATGATCTCGGTGACCGAGCGCACCCGGGAGATCGGCGTGCGCAAGGCGCTGGGCGCCAAGCGGCGCGAGATCCTGTGGCAGTTCCTGGTGGAGGCAGCCACGCTGACTCTGGTGGGAGGCGCCATCGGGATGGTGCTCGGCGGGGTCATCACGTTCCTCGTAAAGACCGCGACGCCGCTGCCAGCCGAGGTCCCCCTCTTCTCGGTCGTGGCCGCGCTGGGGATGTCGATCCTGACAGGCGTCGCGTTCGGTCTCTACCCTGCGGCCAAGGCGGCGCGGCTGGATCCGGTGGAGGCGTTGCGATACGAGTAGCTGACGGGGAACGGGGAACAGGGAACGGGGAACGGTATGGCGCTACGGTCGTACCGTTCCCCGTTCTCCGTTCCCGGTTCCCTCAGCGGAACCACACGGCGCCCAAACCCGTACCACTGTCGGGTGGGCAGCCGCCCCCGCGATACCTAGGTTTCGACCATGCCGATATTCGAGGGCCTCCGCCTTGCCTTCCGTGAGATCGCCGCTCACAAGCTGCGGTCGTTCTTCACCCTGCTCGGCATCATAGTCTCGGTGGCATTCCTGGTAGCGGTTGTCGCGATCATCCAGGGAATGAACGCGTACGTGCGCGAGAACCTGGCGGGTGCCATCGTGGGCAGGAACGCGTTCCAGGTCCGCCGCATCCCGATCTCCGTGGGGCTGTTCGACGACGAGGAGTGGCGCGAGCTGCAGCGCCGCCCGGTGATNNGCTCGAGTACATACGGCGGGCCATCCCCGAGGCCGAGGCCGTAGCCCTCCTCTCGGGCTGGCCCACTCCGCAGGCCGACATCACGTGGCGCAACCAGACTGTGGGCGACGTGCTCGTGTTCGGGGTAACCCCACCGTACCAGACCGTGCAGGACTACGAGATGGCGGCCGGCGAGGGTCTGAGCGAGGTAGACGTGCGCGAGCGCCGCAGGGTGGCGGTCCTGGGATATGACGTGGCCGACCGGCTGTTCGACGACTTCGATGCCGCAATTGGTCGCAAGATCCGCGTGCGCGGCACGCAGGTAGTAGTAAAGGGCATCGTCCAGGCGAAGGGCACCGTGCTGGGGCAGTCGTGGGACGGATTCGTGATGCTCCCCATCACGCTGTTCGAGGCGATGTACGGGCGGCGCCAGACGACCACGATTTCGGTGAAGATGCAGCGCGCCGAACAGGTATCAGGAGCGATGCGGCGCGCCGAGGAGGCAATGCGGATCGCGCGGCGCCTGCGTCCCGGAGAGCCCAACGACTTCAGCGTGGATACCGCCGAGGGGCTCATCACGTTCTGGCAGAACCTCACCCGCGTCATCTTCGCGGTCGTGCCGGCGGTGGTGGCGATCGGCGTGATCGTGGGCGGCATCGTCATCATGAACATCATGCTGATGAGCGTGACGGAGCGGACGTTCGAGATAGGCATTCGCAAGTCGGTTGGCGCCAAGCGCGGCGACATCCAGCGCCAGTTCCTGGCGGAGTCGATCGTGCTGGCCACGACCGGCGGGATCCTCGGCATTCTCACGGGGTGGGCGCTGGCTCAGCTCGTCGCGGTAGTCTCACCCATGCCGGCCCGCGTCACCCTGTGGTCGATCACGGTGGCGCTCGCCCTGGGTGCCAGCGTCGGCGTGCTGTTCGGCGTGTACCCCGCCCGCCGCGCCGCGCGGCTCGATCCGATCATAGCGTTGCGCAATGAGTAGCCAGCCATGAGGCTCCGTCTCTCCAACTTCGCCGAAGGGGCGGGCATGGCGCTCGACGCCATACGGTCGCAGAAGCTCCGCTCGGCGCTCACGATCCTGGGAATCGTGATCGGGGTGGCGACCGTCATGTCGATGGCGTCGATCGTGCACGGCATACGCGACCAGATCATGAACACGCTGGAGGTGGTCGGACCCACGACCTTCCGTATCGTCCGCTTCCTGTCGGCCACCCCGCTCAACCCCGACGCCCTGCCGCGCGAGGTGCGCATCCGCCCGGTGCTGAGCACCGAGGAAGCCGACGCGATCGAGGAACTGCCCGAGATCCACTACTCCGCGATCTGGATGGGGGTGTTCGAGAACCTGGAACACGAGGGCATACGCACCCAGCAGACCGTGGTGTACGGGGCGGACGACCGCTTCATGGAGATCCTGGGCGGCGCCATCACCGCCGGGCGCACATTCGTGCCGACCGAGGTGCGCACCGGCGCACCGGTGGTGATCCTGGAGGAGGAGGCGTCGCAGAAGGTGTTCGGCCAGCTCAGGCCGGTGGGCCGAATAATGCGGATCGCGGGCAGATCGTTCCGCGTCGTGGGGATCTACCGCCTGCCGGAGAACATCTTCCAGGCGCCGGGCCAGGAGATATCGGCGATCGTGCCGTACGTGGCGGCGGAGCGCTCATTCCGCTACGACGAGACACAGTCACTCGTCATCCTGGTGAAACCGCGCGATGGCGTCACAGTGGACGAGGCGATGGACGCCGCGACGCTGCAGCTGCGCAAGATGCGGGGGCTCAGGCCAGGGGATCCCAACTCGTTCGACATGCTCACCTCCGACCAGGTACTGAGCATCTTCAACCAACTCACCGGGGTGTTCTTCCTGGTGATGATCGTGCTGTCGAGCGTGGCCCTCATGGTGGGCGGCATCGGCGTGATGGCGATCATGATGGTGTCGGTCACCAGCCGCACCCGGGAGATCGGGGTCCGCAAGGCGCTGGGCGCCACGCGGCGCGAGATCCTGTGGCAGTTCCTAATCGAAGCTGCCACCCTCACCGCAGCGGGCGGGGCCGTGGGGATCGTGGTGGGCCTGGGCACGGGTCAGGTGCTCAAGGGATACCTGGGACTCTCCACCGGCGTGCCGGTCTGGAGCGCGGTGGTCGCCACGGGCGTGTCGATCGGGATCGGCCTGGTGTTCGGCATGCTGCCGGCCAACCGGGCGGCGCGGCTCGATCCGGTGGAGGCGCTGCGGTACGAGTGACGACGGGGAACGGGGAACGGGCAACAGGGAACGGGAAGACAGGCTACCCATGGGGCTAGCGCTCGGTCCAAGATAGGTCGGTACCGTCGTACGGCTCCCCGTTCCCCGTTCCCCGTTCCCCCACCCACCACCTCCCCTGGAGCCGCCGGCGCCCTTAGCTTCCCTCCATGCCTGAGCCAGTTCACCTGTTGGCCATCGCCGCCCATCCGGACGACGCAGAGCTCACCTGCGGCGGCACCCTGATCAAGGCTGCCCGGCAGGGGTACCGCACCGGCATCATCGACCTCACGCGAGGCGAGACCGCCACGCAGGGGACGCCGGAGACCCGTCAGGCTGAGGCGGCGGCAGCGGCCCGCCTGCTGGGTGTGGCCGAGCGCGTGAACGCCGGCCTACCGGACGCACACCTCCACAACGACGACGAGAGCCGGCGTGTCATGGTGGAGCTGTTGCGGGCCCTCGGGCCGCGGGTCGTGATCCTCCCCTTCCCCGTGGGCCGGCACCCCGACCACCGCGTCGCGTCGGAGCTGGGCCGCGACGCATGCTTCCTCGCGGGGCTCACCAACTACGACGCGCCGGGCGAGGTGCGCCGGCCCGACAAGCTGGTGTACGCCCTGGCGTACCGCGAAGACCCGGTGAAGCCGTCGTTCGTGGTGGACGTCTCCGAGGAGTTCGAGACCAAGCTGGAGGCCATCCACTGCTACGCGTCTCAGTTCGAGGGCGCCAAGTCGGCGGGCGAGATCTTCCCCACGGGCCAGGCCCTGTACGACCTCATCCGCACGCAGAACGCGCATTACGGCAGCCTCATCCGCACCCGCTACGGGGAGCCGTACATGACGTACGAGACGGTGCGGATCGACGACCTGGTGACCATGGGCGTGACGTCGATGTAGCGGGGCGCCGCCCTACCCTCAGTGCCCGGGGGCACCTTAGCTTTCTCTCTCCCATGCAGTACGTGTATCTGGATCACGCCGCCACCACGCCGGTGCGCCCCGAGGTGCGCACGGCCATGGACCCGTTCCTGGGCGAGGAGACGTTCGGCAACCCCAGCTCAATGCATCGGG
>JABAOH010042789.1_pt2 | contig 13335 bp, 10 predicted proteins | sample 7062181 | NCBI WGS metagenome assembly JABAOH01 (sample SAMN14538630, study PRJNA623070) | marine sediment metagenome | biome: marine biome [ENVO:00000428]; feature: marine pelagic biome [ENVO:01000023]; material: deep marine sediment [ENVO:00002113]; isolation source: pool of 5 deep marine... | reverse complement strand
CTCTGAACAAGACGGGTCCATGCGACCCCGAGTTGGGGGTGGCAGAAGATCATAAGCTTTCCAGGTCAATTGGAATGTATGGACGGCTTTCTTATGAGAAGAAAGCCGGGGTCTTCACGAGGACAAGGAGCCGAGTAAGTAGTGGGTTTGACATCGTTAAATCGTTGGGGTATGCGTTTAAAGGCGCGCCGTATTTCGCCTTTCCAGGCATTTACAAGTATCGAAAACACACGCTATCCATATAGAGCCACGGATGCCATTACTCGATGCGAAGATCCGTTGTGCAATTGAAGGCGCCCAAAAGGAAAACCTGTATTGGTGAACCAGCACCTTGCAGGCCCACACTGATTTAAATGTAGTCACGTTTTGAATATTCTTGGATGCGATGTCTGAAGCGCCCTGTCTGAGCGTCCCGAAAATTCTTGGAGAGAGGGCCATTTCTCTAGCGAGGAGACTCGCCCTCTTTAGCAAGAATCTGAAGGTGCACAAAGTTGGAGACTACCTTTTCATACCCCTCGTTGCAGAACCTCATTTGTCCCATGTCGACGAATTCAAGAGGAACCTACCCGAGTTTGAAGTAACGGTTCACAGCTTTCCTGAGCATGTTGAGCGGCGACTCAAACTGATCGATAGGCTGGGTGATAAGTTGCCTCCCCATCTTTTGGCGAGTCTTCCCCGTGCAATGGATTTTGTGGGTGACATCGCAATTGTCGAAGTCCCTTCCGAACTTGAAAGCTACAGAGAACTCATAGGCAACGCAATAATGACGGTTCACAAAAACGTGAAGACCGTTCTTGGGAAAGCCGGGGCTGTAGAAGGTACATATCGATTGAGAGCGTTTGAGGTTCTAGCCGGGAGGGACAAGACCGAAACGGTTCATCGAGAATTCGGNNCGAGAATTCGGATGCGTCTACCACGTAGACCTCGCCAAAGCCTACTTCTCGCCAAGGCTTTCTCACGAGCACGACCGGGTTGCATCGCAAGTTCAAGAACACGAAACTGTCGTCGACATGTTCGCTGGCGTCGGCCCCTTTTCCATCCTAACAGCAAAGAGATGCAAGAACGCAAAGATATTTGCTATAGATGCGAATCCAGACGCGATACAACTCTTGAGGAGAAACATCTATGCGAACAATGTTGAGGAGGCTGTCACACCGATTCTGGGCGACGTAAGAGAAGTTGTGAAGGAAGGTTTGGTTGGTGTTGCGGATCATGTGATAATGAATCTACCTGAGGCAGCTCTAGACTACGTTGGTGTAGCTTGTGAATTCCTGAAGCCTAGTGGCGGTATTATGCATTATTATGAGTTCGCGAGTGCGCCGAACCCTCTAGATGGGGCGAAGGTTCGATTAGTCGAAGGAATAAACAAAACCGATTGCAGTGTGGACGAGATTTTGCTAGCACGAAGAGTTCGAGCCACAGCTCCTTATGCTTGGCAAGTGGTTGTGGACGCTAAGATCAAATGATTCGACGGTGAGCGTCATCCTCATCTGTTGACTAGAGTTCTGAAGCTTTTCGATGAGTCTTCGCGAGAGATCCATCGCAGCTTTATCCGCCTTTATCGCTATGGTTCGATCGCAAACGTGGGCACTTCTTCTTATCACCATATCAGTGGGGTGTGTGAACAACAGTCTGCGAGTTCCTTTCGCTTTGACAATTTCCACGATTCCGCCCGCTTCGATCTCTATCATTATGTGGGCGCTCTCACTGCGTGCTGATTCTTGAAATTCAGGACAAAAATCTACGGCGCCCTTTGTCGCCCCTAATGCAATGATGCAGTTTCCACGTTTCGTAGCATACGAATCTTTCGTGATCTCGAAGGTTGTCATGTGCGTTGACAGGATGTTTTCATGTCCGTGAGCGTGAATGACTTCAGTTATTTTCATAGGGTTCTTTGGTCCATCGATTTCGGAAGCTTATTCAAGGATCTCTATGGAGTCTACTTTTCCATCTCCGTCGAGGTCGAATCCTTGAATCACAGTGGCGAAATCCTCTTCATCAGTGAAGTGCTCAAGAGTCTCGGCTCCGAATTGGGTGAGCGCCAACACACACGCTTTGGTTCCCACCGCTTTATTCCCCGCAAGAATCACAATCGTCTTCTCTCTATCCTTCGGATTGACTATCCTTGCTACGACTCCCATAGCGTCGCCTGTATAGACGTTTCCCGTCCGTTTGGACACCAGCCCGCCTAACAGGAATCCATGCTTTGAGGGCATCATGTTGAATCGTATGGGAAGAAACTCGTTGATTTCCTGCGTGATCAGGTTGGTGCCTGGTCCTCCAACGAGGATTAGGTTGTTGTCTTCTTCCTTTTCGGCCTTCATATCTACGTCAAGTTTTATTATGAAGTCTTCAGGGAGCTCAACAAGTCTTCCGAGGTAGAAGGTCAAGTACGAAGCATAGTGGCCGTCTCTGGCTCTTGCCTTGAAGGGTCCGTGTGGGTCAGGGCTGCCGACGACGATCTTTCCCTCGAAAGTCCCGTCTTTTTTTAGGAAAGGTCGGAGGAACCTTTTTGTGCCGTCGTCTATCCTTGGAAGCGGGATCGTCTTGATCGTTCGGTAGCCGAAGGGGAGCTCGATTCCCAATGCTGGAGAGGCGGCGCGGTAGTATTTCGCGACTGCGCCCTTCTTTTTTTCCTCTCTTACGATCTTGATTACTCCCGCTTTCAGGAGTTTCTTCATGTGATAGTATACCTTCTGTTCGTGAACTTGCAGTGTTTTCGCGATCTCCATGGGATACATTTCTTTCTCGCTTAGGATTTGAAGGATTTTCCACCCGAGTTTGCTCAAGGCAGCCTTAAGTCTCTCAGGCTCATCGAATATCATGATGTCTTTGGCCTTGTACTGTTCGGGCTCACCGCTGAGCAACAGCTTCTTTTCCATGGTTTCTAACTGGAGATGCAGCTTTATAAGATTTTTTTTAATGGTTGGCGCCGTAGCCAAGCAAACCACTTGCGAACGTTATGATTTCGATTTGAATTTTCAGACCTATTTCCTAAAAAAGCTTATAGAACGGTTCATGTTCTGGTAAGGGTTGACGAGAAGAAGGCTTGCACAGGGCATTATTTGAAACAGCACGGACATTTGAGGCATCATCATGTGTGGAATATTTGGTTGCGTACTCAAACGCAGCGAGGCGGCCCCTCTCATTCGCGCCGGTCTTAAAAGACTTGAATATCGGGGCTACGACTCTGTGGGCGAAGTAACCGTACATCAGCGTAAGTTGTTCATAAAGAAAGACAGCGGAAAGATCGATGAGGTCCACAAGCTTCACAACTTGGATGACCTCCCAGGCAGAGTCGGAATCGGGCATACACGGTGGGCGACGCATGGTGCGCCTTATCAAGCGAATGCCCATCCCCATACTGATTGTCAGGAGGAACTCGCTGTCGTCCACAACGGAATCATTGAGAACTTCGGAGAGTTAAAAGCGGAACTCGTGGAAGCAGGGCACGCTTTCCGATCCAAGACTGATACTGAAGTGATCGCGCATCTTATTGAAGAGAGACTGAAGGAAGGCCTGACTTTAGCAGAGGCCGCGTGTGCAGCGGCTAAGCGGTTGGAGGGCTCGTACGCCATAGCGGTCGTTTCCCTCAAAGAACCTGACAAGATCGTCTGCGCTAGAAAAGAGAGCCCCCTTGTTGTCGGACTGGCCGACGACGCTGCATATTGCGCTTCTGACATCCCTGCTTTCTTACCGCTGACCAATAAGGTAGTCATAGTGGAAGATGGCGAACTGGTCATCATTAGCGACGCTGAGTGTGAGATTCGAAAGATCTCTGACTTCAAGAAGGTTCCAAGGGAACCTGAAATCATTGATTGGAGTCCCGAGATGGCTGAGAAGCAGGGGTATCCCCACTTCATGCTCAAGGAGATTCACGAGCAGCCTCTGCGTCTTCGAAATACGCTTCGACTGCAAGAGCAGTATTTAGAATTGATGACGACTTTCCTTGATAGGGCGGGTGAGGTCTTCTTGGTGGCTTGTGGGACTTCCTATCACGCCTGCCTAGCCGCGTCATATATGTTTTCCAAGCTGGCATTGTTGGCTACACATCCAGTCATCGCTTCGGAGTTTGTTGAGCAGCATGGACGGTCGGTGAATATCGATAGCACCATTTTAGTTGTTAGCCAGAGTGGGGAGACTGCTGATACATTGTCGACTGTGGAAAGTTCGAGGCAACGCGCTGCGACAGTTTTGGGATTGACAAACGTTATTGGGTCCACGCTTACGCGTGTTGCGCGGGTCTACGTTTGTCAGCAATCTGGCCCTGAGATCGGGGTGGCTGCTACCAAGACTTTCACTTCCCAACTGTCGGTGCTTTCGCAGCTGGCGCTTCGGCTGGCCAAGAAGCGGGGCAAAGTGTCGCATGTAGAGATTGAGGAACTGGAAGAGAAACTGGAGCAAATCCCAGAGATTGTTGAGACGATCATTCGGCTGCAAGAGGACAAGGTGAAGCGGTTAGCCAAGAAATATCGAGGTAAACGATGCTTCTTCTTCTTAGGGCGGGGGATAAGCTCTGCTGCTGCAATGGAGGGGCGACTGAAACTGATGGAGATCGCCTATATTCCTTCCATAGCTTATCCGGCGGGGGAGAGCAAGCACGGGCCGATCAGCCTCATTGAGAAAGGGTTCCCCGTGGTCTTCGTCTGTCCGAAGGATGAGACGCACAAAACCATCGTATCGAATATTATGGAGATGAAGGCGCGCGGAGCGTCCATCATTTCCGTGATTGAGGAAGGTGACGAGAAGATCAAAGCGCTGTCTGACGACTACATTGAGATCCCTAAGGGGCTGCCTGAGGTTCTTTCCCCCATTCCAGCTGTTGTTCCTTTGCAGCTGTTTGCGTATTACATGGCAATCGAGAACGGGTGTGATCCAGACAAACCGAGAAACCTGGCCAAATCTGTCACTGTGAAGTAGTGCACGTCATAAAATCTTAAGGCACCGAATTGTATTCTCTACTCAGATGGAACATGAGTCAAGGGGATTGGGAGAGACTCGTTCAGCGGCTGGTGCGGGAACGAATTCTGAAATCGCCGAGGGTGATTCAAGCCTTTAATCGAGTTCCCAGAACGCAGTTTATCCCTAAGCGATCTCAATCCTACGCGACCGTCGATACTCCGCTTCCAATTGGCTTTGGGCAGACGATCTCTGCACCTCACGACTAGCCTAGTGCGGCTAGCCGGGTGAAACATGGTCGCGATCATGGACGAAGCCCTAGAGTTGGAAGTGGGGCTGTCGGTTCTCGAAGTGGGGGCGGGTTCGGGGTGGCATGCGGCCACAATAGCTGAGATAGTGGCTCCAGTTGGAGTTAGCCAGCAGGAGTGGGGGCACGTCTACACGGTTGAGATCGTGTCGGAACTGGCTGAGTTTGCGAGAAAGGGTCTTGCAGAGAGCGGATATGGTGATCGAGTGTCCGTAATCTGTGGGGACGGGTCTACGGGTTATCCTCAGGAGGCGCCCTACGATCGCATTTTGGTGACTGCGGCGGCCCCGGAGATTCCTACGCCCTTGGTAGAGCAGTTAAAAAGTGGTGGCATATTGGTGATTCCTGTTGGTGGCATCTATCTTTATCAAACACTTATGCGGCTTAGGAAGAAGGCTGATGAGGTTCGTGAGGAGAATCTGGGCGGGGTTGCTTTTGTTCCTCTGACCGGGAAGCATGGTTACAAACTTTGACGCGGCGGAGTGATCGTTTCACTTCCCGAACCACGTTTCTAGGGTTACTTTTGCCTTGGCCTCTTTTATGCCTTCAATCATCTTGGTCAGCGCTTTTGCCACTCTATCTTCCGAGAAGTCTCTTTCGCCGCATAAGAAGTCGATTATACCTTGCTTGTCCGGGTCTTTCCATTCAAGCGTGTAGTTGTTCGTGACTTTGGGGTGTAGAAAGATGTTGCGAATGCGGTCAAGTGGGGCTGGGAAATCGGCATCTTCTAGTTGTGGCAGCAGCTTTTCCAAGGAACTGTGTTTCTTCACGAGCTTCAGGGCTGTTTTCGGACCGATGCCTTTGACGCCGTCTGGGTTGAAGTCTGTGCCGACGAGGATGCCTACGTCGATGAGCTGTTTGTATGTTATTTTCAGTTCTTCTAGGACTTGCTCTAGTTGGACTATTTCGGGGATGACTTCGATGTAGACTTTCTTGCGCGGCAGTTTTCTTCTTCCACTGATGGTCACGTTTCGCACGAGTTGAGGTGCTCCGAAGAGGAGGCTGTCATAGTCCTGACTTGCGCAATAATCGGTCGCGCCTTTTTTGGTCAGGTGGGCTGCCTGTGCTTCCCCTTCTGAGGGGGCTTGGATCCAAGGGATGCCCATAAGTTTCAGAAGGCGCTTGGAGTCGTCGCTCATGTAGTCCTTTAGACGGCTTGTTGCTTGGGCGTAGGTACGGGCTTCTTCAACCTTGCCTTCCTTCAAGGCTTTTTCGTATTTGACGATGGCAGTTTCTTTGACGCGAGCTCTTCGCTTGATTTCAACTTCTTTGAGGGCGGGCGGGATTCCGTCAAAGACATAGACTGGCTTTATGCCCATCTGGACCAGGTTGGCCGTGCGGTAGAGGAGACCACTGAGATTGCTTGTGACGCGGCCCCGGGAGTCTTTTAGTGGAGTCCCGTCGGGTTGACGGATTATGGCTAGGAACTGGTAGAGGGCGTTGTAGGCGTCGATAGCCATGGATTTGCCCTGTAAATCTTCTAGATTGACGGTAGTTTTGGGGACCAGATCTCGCAAGTTTACGCCCAAAATGTACACCCTGATGTTAAGTCAACTTGGAAGTGTGATAAGAAATTATCGTTGCTTGAATTGAAACGCGGGAGGATTGGGCAAGGAGCATGCTGGGAGAACTGGGGTTCTCCTTGTGTATTTGTATAGAGAAATTGGCGTTGGTCTCTGCCAGCTTGTTTCCTATTCTTTGCGTTCTCGCAGCTCTACTCTCCGTTTGCCTCTGGCCAGGCTGGAAACATGCACAATCCCCTCGACTTCCAGCCTCAATAGGATCTTGTTTAGCTGCCCAAAGCTAACATCCCCGAAGCCTGTCTCCTTCAAGGAACTCAACAAGTCATCATCTGACACAGCCCCTTTCCTCTTCAAGACCTCTACGATAACCGTCTTCAAGGGGTGTCCCCGCCAAGTCCTTGTAGACACGTCTATGCCTCATTCTAAGCAACGGGGGTCGCGGGTTTCCGAACTTGTCGAACCTGTTTCATAAAGCCCTTGTACCACGCTTCCATGTCCGGTCTGATAGTAGGGCCGATTTTCTCCACGGCCTTCCTGAAATCTTCCGCATTGACCTCGGTAGCCTCGATATCTCTCCTCAAAGCATTCATGGCCGCCTCACGTGAAAGAGCCTCAATATCCGCTCCCGAATAACCCTTTGACATGCGAGCTAAATCACCAATATTAACATCTTTGGCTAAAGGCATCTCCTTGGTGTAGATCTTGAAAATCTCTAGCCTTGCATCTTCGTCCGGATCAGGGACATAAATCAGCCGATCAAATCTGCCCGGTCTCAGGATAGCCGGATCAACGATATCCGGTCGATTTGTCGCGGCGATTACAACCACGTCTTCCAGCGTCAGAATGCCATCCATTTCAGTCAAAAGCTGGCTAATGACTCGCTCAGTGACGCCGCTGTCAGCGTAGCCCAATCCTCTTCGCGGAACCAAGGAATCGATTTCGTCAAAGAAAATCACTGCGGGAGCAGCCATCCGACCTTTTCTGAAGACTTCGCGAATCGCCTTCTCGGATTCGCCGACCCACTTGGAAAAGACCTCAGGACCTTTGATGGTAATGAAATTTGCGCCGCTTTCGGTGGAAACCGCCCTAGCTAGGAGCGTCTTGCCGCAGCCTGGCGGGCCAAAGAGGAGGATGCCCTTCGGGGGGCGAATTCCCATCCGTCCAAACACGTCAGGGTTCTTCAGCGGCCACTCAATGGCCTCTTGGAGCTCCCCTTTCACGGCGTCCAATCCACCAATGTCTTTCCAATGGACTGTCGGGACCTCGACATAGACCTCTCGCATCGCGGTGGGAGTAATCTCTTTGTATGCATCTAAGAAGTCCTGCATACGAACTTCCATTTTCTCCAACACACTGGGCGGAATCCGCTGCTCCTCCAAGTTTATCTCCGGAAGGTATCTCCGCAAGGCCTTCATGGCAGTCTCTCTACCTAATGCAGCCAAGTCCGCTCCTGTATAACCCAGCGAAACGTCAGCGAGCTTTGGCAAATCGACGTCCTCAGCCAATGGCATGCCTCTTGTATGAATCTGTAGTATCTCGTGGCGAGAGTCCTTATCCGGCACACCGATCTCGATCTCCCGGTCGAATCTGCCCGGTCTTCTGAGGGCAGGGTCAAGGGCACTGGGTCTGTTGGTGGCGCCAATAACGACGACGTTGCCTCGTGCTTCCAAGCCGTCCATTAACGCCAGAAGCTGCGCCACGACGCGTCTCTCCACTTCGCCCGTGACCTCCTCCCGTTTAGGCGCAATGGCATCCAGTTCATCGATGAAGATGATGCTCGGGGAGTTCTGTTGCGCTTGCTGGAACATCTCACGGAGCCGCGCCTCCGATTCGCCATAGAACTTGCTCATGATTTCGGGTCCGTTTATCGAGAAGAAGTTGGCTTCAGACTCGTTGGCCACCGCTCGTGCAAGGAGGGTTTTTCCGCATCCAGGTGGGCCTTGAAGCAGTACGCCCTTTGGAGGTTCCATCCCCAGTCGCTGGAACAGTTCGGGGTGACGCAGCGGGAGTTCCACCATTTCACGGATTCGTTGGATCTCCTCATGGAGCCCTCCGATGTCTTCGTAGGTTGTGCGCGGGACGCCTTTTGTTTCTGGGACGGGTTCGGTTAGGATCTGTAGGTTCGTCCCATGGGTGATCCTTACGATGCCACGGGGGCGCGCCTTCGTTACCGTGAATGGGATAGGGTGCCCTAACATCATGACGAGCGTGGTATCCCCTTCGACGAACGTTCGCTCCATCAGTCGGTTCTTCACGAAGTTAGTGAAGTCTTCATCCACGTTGAGGCGCATGCTAATTGGGGCCAAGGTCACATTTGCGGCGTTCTTCACAGCGGTGGGACGGACGACTACATACTCGTTTATTGAGACGCCGGCGTTTTTGCGGGTGAAGCCGTCGATTCGTATAATCTCTCGGTCTTGATCTTCCGAATAGGCGGGCCAGGCGATGGCCGCCGTGTTTCGTTTGCCCACGATTTCTATGACGTCGCCTGCGGATATGCCCAGTTGTTTCATCGTCTTTTGGTTAACCCGGGCGATGCCTCGATATACGTCGCGTTGTCGGGCGTCTTCTACTCTCAGTTGGGCTTCGCTCAAACGCTTTTACCTTCCAAATAAGCTTCTGGCTATGTTCAACATCTCGAAAGCGGGCGATCCTATATAAGCTTTAAAGCGTGGTGGCTTTTCGCACCATGAGGGTCTGGATTTGGCCGATTCCAGTGATTTTTTGGAGGCGTTTCTCGACTTCGTCTAGGCCGCCGGGTTGATCCTCCGGTATCACGATGTGGGCAACTAATGCGTTGAGCCCAAAGGCGATGGGTTCTTCTGCGAAACGGTGTATCGAGGCGTACGTCGGCATTTCGTTATCGATCTGGCTTTGCAGGCTCTTGAGGTCAACGTCGGCGTCGGATGGAAAAATCTTGAAGGAAATGATGACGCTTCCCATGTGATCCCCTTTTTCTCCTTGGTTGTCACCGTTTTGATTTGGCATACCAACGCTGTCTGGATTTAATAACCTTTTGGAAAGCAGAATGCGGGCTGGCGATGATATGAACCTGAGCCCAGATAGGTTTCACCCTTGATACGGGGCGTTAGGTCGTACGATATCTATTCCATCGGACTATGTCTTTGAGGGCTCTCTTGGGGACGTGGAGAACTCCCGTTGGGTCCAGCCAATATTGGGTTTCGTATCTGTGACTTCGTCTAGTACAGGCGCCTCAGCTGGGTAGCCGATCGCAACCACGAGAATGATGTCGAGGCTTTCAGGCAAATTCAATGCCGTTCTGAGCTTTCCCCGGTCAATCGCGCCGAGAATACATGAGCCCAGACCGTTATCATAAGCAACCATGGAAATGCTCATTGCTGCGATACCTGCGTCGTGTCCCGCTTCTTTGCGGAGGTTTTTGTCCAAGAGTATGACGATGTACGCTTGGGGCATCTCTGCTTCGCTGGGTTGATACTTCGGTAGATATCCCGCCCAACTCAATGTTTTGAATGCGTCACGCAATAGGCTGTGATCGTTGACGATAACGTATTTCAGCGGTTGACGATTCGCTGCCGACGGCGAGAGTCGTGCGGCGTCCACGCATTGGAGCAGGACCTCTTTGGGGACAGCCTTTGGCGAGAATTTTCTAATCGTTCTGCGGCTTGCAATCTTCTGATGAATCAGTTCTAGGCTTCCGCTCTTACTGTGTGTCGGTCTTCTTATAAAATGAAGTGCCATCTTATGGATGAGGCGTTTGACGAGATAGAAGGGCGGGTACATGAGTGGCAAGTCTGCGTTTCTGTATCATGATGATTACTTGGGTTACAATTTCGGTCCAGTTCATCCATTGAAACCGCAGCGATACAAGGACACGTTTGAGCTGCTTCAGACGTTGGGCGTATTTGATGAGCAGGTGAAACACTACAAACCATATCGCGCCACGGAAGACGACCTCGAATTAGTTCACTCTCCAGAGTACATAGGCATGGTGAAGAGCAAATGTGCGACTGGCACGGGCTATCTGGATTACGGTGACACTCCCGCTCGACGAGGCGTCTATGAAGCATCCTGTGCGAAAGTAGGCGGATCGATACTCGGTGCGGATCTTGTCATGGGTGAGGTTGACCACGCGTTCAACGTCGGCGGGGGGTTACATCATGCGAGACGGAATAGCGCGGCCGGATTCTGCGTGTTTAACGATGTCGCCATCGCGGCACGTCATCTGCAGCAGCGACATGGGGTGAAGAGGATCGCCATCGTTGATGTGGATGGCCATCATGGCGATGGGACGCAGCAGATTTTCTACAAGGAACCGATTCTGACCATTTCCCTGCATCGATACGGCGGCGGGCTCTTTGGCCGATTTTATCCGGGAACGGGGCGCGTCGCCGAGATCGGGGAAGGGGACGGCCGGGGCTATTCGGTAAACGTGCCTCTACCTGTCGGGACGTTTGACGACGCGTACTTGGAAGCCTTCAACGAACTAGTCCCGCCGCTAATTGAGCAGTACAAGCCGGACGTTCTCTTGAACCAGTTCGGGGTGGACACGCACTATCAGGATCCGTTGGTCGGGCTGTCGTTGACCACGAAGTCCTATGTCGTGGTCAGCTCCCTTCTCCATGACTTGGCGCATAAAGTCTCGCATGGACGACTCCTCGTATTCGGCGGCGGAGGATACGAACCCCGTAACGTCTCCCGATGTTGGGCGGTGATGTTTGTTACCATGGCCGGTGTTACGCCGAAAGATGAAGCGATGTATGAAGACCTCTTTGATGGAGATATCGAGGCTGAGGATTCCAAGATCTTGGCCGAGGTTCGACAGACCATCAGAAACGTCAAGGAAACCATTTTTCCATTGCACAACCTGTAAGACGTGCCGCGCGCGCGAAACCAAAGAATTAACGCCCGCGAATTTTGCGCGCATGCATGCATTGCACGGACGAACGAAACAGATGATTCTGTGCGTGAACCTTCGCCATTCATGCGTGTTGGAATTATGCGCCCGACACCTGGAAGATTCTTTCACAAATGCCAAATACTAGTTATGCAATATTTATATGACATTAATATGAGAAAAAAAATAGTATCAGAATTAACACTCTTGCTGCTTTTGATAAGCATCCTAACATTTGCACTCGACGTTCACACAGTCATGCATGCATGCATGCAACGATCCACGATGCGCTAGACTACGGATATAACGAATTCGACTGGTGGGATTAGCGAATGCATGCATACCAACAGTGTTCAACGCTGTAAGTGTCTTAGATTGTTATGCGCTCGACACGAATCCGACCACGTGAATACAGTTTTTGCATCTGTTACATCGGAGCGTTAGCTCCTCTAGACGCTCTCGCTTCATCACGGTGTCCAGAATCGTGTAGGTGTCTTCGGTCTCATCATCAGGCGATATCTTGGTTTTGCATTCGGGGCAGTTGAACGCGCCATCGCCTTGGATTTTGGCTAGATCCACGATGTGATGTTTGACGTGCTCCAACTTCCTTGTCTCTCCGTCTAGGCAGCTTCACAGGGTTGTAGGCGATGGCGTTTGGAGGTTTGGATGCACCGTACACGATTGGAGGAGACAGTATGGCGAAACTGATTGCATGTATGCGTGCGTAACTTCTAAAGTTTGAACATAAAACAGAGAGTATGGAAGCTAACATCATTTACTGCGCATGCATGCATGAATAAATTCAAAACTACACTCGACTTTGAAGCTATATTTACTATTTTGGATGGATTGAAACAACCTGAACATGCTGTAAGATATGGTGGACCATTTACGGCGTGTGTATGTAAGAATCTTAAGGAAGTAGCCAAGCCATCCCAAAAGGTTATTTTGCAGATAACGAACCAGCGCGCATTAAAAAATGATTCGAAATGATCAATCCCAAAAATAGATAAAACTCAAATCCATATAAATAGGCCAAGGTTTTTCGAGGTAGTGATCATGAAAAAGTACAGGTGCACAGTGTGCAACTACATATATGATGAAGTAAAAGAAGAAAAGAAATTCAGTGACTTGCCTCCAGAGTGGGTGTGCCCTGTCTGCGGAGCACCCAAAACCGCATTCGGGATCCTAACAGAGAAACCAGTGGAACCATTCAAAAAATACCGAACAATATCAGAAGTTCTAATCGAACAAATCGCAGAATGGGGCGTAAGATATATCTTCGGAGTGCCCGGAACATCAACTCTCGGCGTCGTTGACGCTGTACGGAAAAGCAACAAAGTAAAGTACATTCAAGTGCGACACGAGGAAGTTGCAGCTTTCATGGCTTCCGCTTACGGTAAACTCACCGGAAATGTTGCCGCTTGCCTGAGCGTTTCCGGACCTGGAGCAACTAATTTAGCTACGGGCCTATATGATGCGGCCTTAGATCATTCCCCAGTTCTTGTTTTATCAGGTATGGTGGCAAGGCAGTTTATTGGACCAGGATCACTCCAAGAAATCGATCAGCACAGTTTCTTTGAGCCGATTTGCGTTTTTAACAAGATACTCATGATTGAAGATCAGGTAACGATGCTAGTGACGCTTGCCGTGAAACACGCGCTTCTCGATCGAGGCGTAAGCAACATCGGAATACCCAATGATGTGCAAAAACTGCCGTGTGACAAGCA
>JABAOH010000336.1_pt6 | contig 13336 bp, 12 predicted proteins | sample 7062181 | NCBI WGS metagenome assembly JABAOH01 (sample SAMN14538630, study PRJNA623070) | marine sediment metagenome | biome: marine biome [ENVO:00000428]; feature: marine pelagic biome [ENVO:01000023]; material: deep marine sediment [ENVO:00002113]; isolation source: pool of 5 deep marine... | reverse complement strand
CGGCGTACCTGTTGAGCTTCTCGGCTGCCTCAATCATACTAGGTGCAATGTCGACACCCTGCACTTCCCGAAAGCCCTCGTCAGCCAGCGCTTGCGTCAGCCGACCTACACCGCACCCGAAATCAAGAGCCACGCCATAGTTGAGTCGATTGCCCAGGGATTGGAGGCGCAGTAGCATGTTGTGAACGTCCGTTCTGCCTGTCTCGAAGAACTGCTCTGCAGACCATCTGCCACCTCTCTTCTCAGGCCAAATCAGCATTGCCAGAGCGGATCTTCCTTTCCCAGTTCATTCCACGTGGAGTACACATCCTACAGATCAGAGGGTAGCTCCGTACACTGGGGTGCGCCAGGCCTTGTCTACGCGGCGACCTCCTGATACACGTCAAGGACTTCGCCCGCCGTACGGGTCCACGAAAACCTGTTCGCCCGTCGTATCCCGGCCTCCCTCAATGCCTGACGAGTGACCTCACCTCGGGAAAGCTTCAACATCGCCCGAAGAATCTCATCTTCATCGTAGGGGTCCACAAGTAACCCCGCGCTACCCACGATTTCCGGGAGCGAGGTACTGTTTGAGCAGATCACGGGTGCTCCGAGAGTCATAGCCTCGACCACGGGAAGCCCAAACCCCTCATACAGCGACGGATACAGGAACGCAAAACAGTGCTGATACAACCACTGCAGCGCCACGTCATCGACATAGCCCAGCAGAATCACATCGCGCCGCAACCCCATGTCCTCAACTCTTCTCTCGAAATCGTCCATCAGCCAACCATGGGCACCGGCCAATGCCAAAGGGAAGGTCGCGCCGAGATGCGCCTTTAGTCTGGAGTAGGCCTGCAGCAGGCGCAGATGATTCTTACGGGGCTCGAACGTGCTCACATTCAACCAGAAGCGCTCTGACTCGAGCGGTGGAAGCCCCGTGGGCTTGGCCAGACCGGATTGCCTTGAGAGTCGGCTAGCTTCATGTATCACGACCACTCGGTCTGCGGGATAGTGTGGGAACATCTCAAGGAAGATGCAGCGCGTATACTGCGAGACTGCGATGACACGGTCGGCATACAGGCCAGCGTTGAACACCCCAGAGAAGCAGCATATCCGATTTTCCTCCGTAGTCCACTCTGGGTGTTCCAAGAACACCAGGTCATGCAGCGTGTAGACCAGCCGAGCCTTGCGTATGCCAGACGGGCAGAAGAAGTTGTTGCAGTGGATGATGTCTGGGTTGCCCAATTCTGTTTCCGCGCCCGGCGGCGGACTACTCCAAAAGAGTCGCGCTGCTTCAAACGTCACGTGCCCCAGACCGCGTGAGAAATTCGGCCGATTGACCTGACGGGTAGACCGGGGCCAGTCAGGATCCCAGTAACAACTCCCGAAGGTCGGGTACAGGAGGTACTCATTGTTGGCGTCGATCTCTGCGAGATGCTCGATGAGGCTATCCGCAAAGTAGCCACAGCCAGCCTTGTTCTTGCCTGTCTGACTCACGTCGAATCCGATCTTCATCGCGCGAAGACCTCGCGGATCGTGAACCGGGCGCTGTCTCCGATCCACCTTGCTGTTGTCCGTAGGATCTCGGAAGAAACTCCTCCATTCCACCGTAGAGAGGCGTACCATGAGACGGCTGACACGGCTATGGCGAAAACAAGCCGATAGGAGCGACTGAATCCCACGGTCTCCACGACAGCGTGGGCATAGTTGAAGATCCATCTGTCGGGTGTTTTGCCAAAGTGCCCTCGCGTGAAATCGTTTATCGCTTCGTGGCAGGCCACCCGCTTGGCCAGGGTCGCAGCCTCATCGTGTAGACGGGTGCACGCCAAGACCTCGGGGAGGTAGGCGAAACGTGCCCCATTCTTTCCCAGCCGCAGCCAGTATTCGTAGTCCATGCTGTAGCGCAGACTGACATCCAAAGGTCCGTTATCGTCGAAAACTCGTCGTCTCAAGAAGGCTGCTGGCTGACTTATGAAGCAAACCTCCTTCAGCCGTTCCCAGTTCCACGGCTCAGTCGGGTACGCCTCTATCACATGGTCGTTTTCGTCGATATGGTAGGCTTCGCCATAGACAACTTCGACCTCCGGATGACGGTCAAAGTAGGTCACCACCTTCTGCAGCGCCCCAGGGCAATAGACATCATCCGAGTTAAGCCATCCAATGATTGGGGACGATGATAGCCCGACTCCTTTGTTGATGGCATCCGAATGGCCGTTGTCCGGTTCCGAGACCCAGTAGAGCCGATTATCATAGCGCTTCAGGATCGACAGCGTCTCATCTGTACTGCCTCCGTCGATGATTAGGTACTCCAGTCCGTCGATCTGCTGCGACAGAACACTGTCTATCGTGCGCTCAATGTATGTGCCCTGGTTGTAGGATGGAGTGATGACGCTTATTCGCGGCTTCATGTCACTCTCGAGCTTTCTACTAGGCTTTCGCGCCCGTGCTGGGAAACAATCCAGCAGCCTCGGCACAGACAGCCCAAGATTCGTACGTCATCGGAGTCGCCTTGTGCTGACGGCTGAAACGTCGGCTCAATCAGGAACTCGACAAATCCGGTATCTCCAGGTAGACGGCGGGTGATGGTCGCGCTTTGTCCTCGCTCTATCGTATGCGTTTCCGTCTCACCTTTGCCGTCTGAGACCACGACCCACAGGCGGTCATGCGGCAGGTATAGTGGAGCCTCGAAGACGGTCTCCAAATAGCCAGACCCCCTCCCTGCGCCGTGCAGGATTGTCACGCGGTCCCCAGTCCATCCGTCCGGATAGACCCCGCGCAATCCTTCGCTGACGCGCCGGGGCGCTGCCATGACGTCCCCAAAGATAGCTAGATAACGCTCGGCTATCTCTCGAGAGTTCCCGAATTCGGCGAGACGTCGATGTCCTCGCCTCACCAGTCGCGCGGCCAGTTCACTGTCAGTGGTGATCCTTTCGATCGCATTCGCGATCTGGCGAGGCTGCCTGGGGTCAAAGTACAGCGCGGCGTCCCCCGCCACCTCTGGCAGGCTGGTGACGTTGCTGCACAGCACTGGCTTGGAAAAGCTGAATGCCTCCAACACGGGGATACCGAAGCCTTCATAAAGGGAGGGTAGAATCAGAAACTCACAATGCTGGAAAATGCTTGCCAACGCCTCATCCGACACATAGCCAAGGAAGTGGATTCGCGACCCGAGTCCCATCAAGTCCACGGCACGACGCAGTTCCTCCTCTTGCTGGCCTGGGGCGCCCGTGAAGACCAGATCTGGCACAGTATCCGGGTTGCCATGTACGGCAATGCCATATGCCGTCAGCAGCATGCTGTGGTTCTTGTGCGCCCAGAAATTGGCGGGATAGAACATGTAGGGGCGCTCACCAATCTGCAAGTCACGGAGCGCATCAGGCGCTGGAACGAGTCGGTGTAAGCGGCCATGAATACAGTTGTGAACGGTCCTAGCCCGTTCCGGCTCCAAGCCAACGGACGCCAGCAAGGTCTGACGCGTGTACTCGGAGCCGCAAACCACGGCATCCGCCCAGAACTGCACCTGTTTCACCACTTCATCCCGATGGGCAACCTCCCGTGGGTCAAAGAACTGTGGGTATGTCTGGTGCTGCAGATCATAGACAACGCAGACAACCCGGATCGTGGGTTCCGCGTAGGTGGGGGCGGTAAACGGGCAGAATAGCAAAGAGACACCATGTTTTTGCAGCAGCGGAGGACCATGCATGCCAGTAATCACTGGGCCCAGCACGCGGGGCAGCCTTCGGGCCAGTTGCACCGCACGCTGGCGCAACGGTGTAGCGATGCGCAGGGGCAGCCAGCGCAGAGCCCGGCGCGAAACTGCGTGAAGGGGCTGCCCCACTCCCCCGCCGGTTCCTTCGCCCCGTGCGCCATCAGCCGACAACACGCAGAGTCTGGTGACCTTTGGCCCTTCCAGATCTGCTAGTTCTTCGTGATTCCAGTCTGCCGTGAGCAGCAAGAAATCGTACTCAGGTGTCAGCCGGATGAACTCCGAGAGGAGTTCCATGACCAGTACCTTGGCGCCACCGTTTTCTCCCCCTGGGCGCAAAGGGGTCAAATCTACGGCGATTCGCGGCATTGGGAGTCCACCTCGCGGTCTCACGATCCGTTACCCAACAGCCGGGACAGTCTCCTTCGCAACCTCACCTCCACATGGCTTTCCAACAACCGCAGTTCATCCTCCAACTGGCTGATCCGAGCCTCTTGATTGCGAATGACCTCCAGGCGGGCAGCGCGATCAGTTTCCGACTCTTCGAGGAGCCCAGTCAGCTCATGTACCTGCTCCAGGCGGGCGGCGCGATCAGCCTCTGACTCCTGGAGGAGCTGGGTTAATTCATGTATCTGCTCCAGACGGGCTGTACGATCACCTTCTGACTCTTGGAGAAGCTTGGTTAGCTCATGTATCTGCTCCAGACGGGCGGCGCGATCAGCCTCTGACTCCTGGAGGAGCTGCGTTAATTCATGTATCTGCTCCAGACGGGCTGTACGATCACTTTCTGACTCTTGGAGAAGCTTGGTTAGCTCATGTACCTGCTCCAGGCGGGCGGCCCGATCCGCTTCCGACTCCTCGAGAAGTTCGGTTAGCCGGTTGACCTGCCGTAGGCGGTCTGCCCGGTCAGCTTCTGATTCCTGATAGGCTTTCTCCCTGGCAGAAGCGAACTCTCTGAGAGCCTTTGACAAGACGTGCTCGTAGATGCCCTCAAAGCGGGGTCCCAATCCTGCCTCTAGACGGACCGGCAGAGTATCCGCAGCAGATGCTTCTCCGACGGTCTGCTGTTGATCCTGCTCGATGGCCGAGTCCCAGCTCGTGCGCCGAGCACGCGGCTGCCGGTGTTTCTGCAAGTCTCCGTAAAGCTCCCTGTAACGGAGAGCTTGCGCGTCGAGCGTGTAGCCCTCTAACATCGTCTTGCGGCAGTTTTCCCCCATCGCTTCTCGCCGACTGGGATCGAAGATGAGAGAGAGCATCGCCTCTCCCAATCTCCGAACATCGTCCACGGGCGCAAGTTGACCCGTGGCGCCATTCACGATCACCTCCGGGATACCACCTGCATCAAAAGCCACTACCGGAACGCCGCAGCTCATGGCTTCCAGCATGGTATTGGGGAGGTTGTCCTCCAACGATGGCAGAACGAAGATGTCTGCAGCAGCGTAAGTGGACGCCATCCTCTCATCTGACGTGACGTAACCCAAGGATGCGACTGGTATTCTCCCTACCTTCAACTCGTCGCTGCCGTGGCCAAAGCAGAGCAGTCTGATCTTCTCGCTCTCCACCAGGCGGTCGAATTCTGGATGCGTCAGGCAATATTGAGTGGCATCTTGTAGCTCTCGGAATCCTTTCAACTTCTCTCTAACATCTGTGGCCCCGAACAGCAGGACGATGCTCTCCGCCGGCAGGCCCAGCGATTCTCTGGCCTGCGCCTTCGGAAGCGGGCGATACAGATCGGTTTCCACAGAATTGGGGATCACCTGGACATGCCTATCCTTGAATAGCCTGCTTCCGCTGGCACGTGTTGCGAGCCATCGGCTGGGCGCAACGATGGTTAGGTTTTCTCCTGGCAGGAGTGCTAGCTTGTCTCCCAGAACTGCCTTCGGCAGGTCGAGAGGATCATCGGCCAGCTGTGGGCAAGCCCGACAATCCTCGCGATAGTTGTCACATCCCGTTGCGACATGGCAACCACCGGTGAACGGCCAGTGATCGTGGAGAGTCCACACGACTGGCTTTCCCAGGTTCAGGAGCCTATGTAGAGTGATCGGAGACTGATAGTACGCCACCCAGTGCAGATTTATGACATCGGCGGCCTGGACCAGTGGCAAAGTCGACAGATCGTAGCCAGGATAGGGCAGGGAGAACAACGTGTTGCTTACGTCAGTGCGGTGCGAGTTGATGTAGTGGTCCTGGACAACGGTGCCAAGGAGGAGTTCTTCGTCGAAGGTCTCTTCCAGGTTCACAGGATTTACGGCGAAAACCGAATCGTCGGTCGAGAGCTTGTGCCTAACCAGCATTCGACATTCGTAGCCTAGTTGCAGCAAGCCGCGATGGAGGCGGTGAGCCGACTTGGCGGCGCCACCCGAGATGTCCGAGGTACTTACCTGCAAGATCCTCATGAGACTTCCCTATCCACCAATCTGACGCCACTGCACGAAACATATGCGGCATACGGCAGACTAGCGCGTTTTACCCGTCCATGGACGAGTGGCCCAAGTCCGTTGGCACTGATGGGGTCCATCCGTGTCTCGGGGCTTCCTGCTCTCGTCCGTCTTGATACGTTTCTCCTGGAGTTGAGGAGATCACTATGCTGTGCAGGTTCGCAACCCAAGAGAAACCTGAGCCTCCGGGGGGTCACCCTTCGATCATTTCGCGACCTTTTCAACCATCGCGTGACGTGGTTGGTCATCGTCAACTCACTGTCCATTGGCATTCCTCACGGCTTTGACCTGCAGGCCTGGTCTGCACCGGTCCATTTCTGGAAGCCACGCTGTCTTCAACTTCCTCAGCATGCCCTCTGCTTCTATCCGCGATGCCAATAGCCCTCTCGACGTATGCTCGAAAAACCTCTTTGGGCACGTTTGGGGTGAAGTAGTTGTCCGGGCTCTGATGGGAAAGCATACTCCAATCGTCCACGTGTTTGGGTATCAAGTTGAGACTCCTGCATTCTTCGTAGAGTGGGGTACCCTCGTAGGGAGTGAAGATGCTGAAGATGATCCCCTTGGGCGGTCTGACCTGCTCCATCAGGCTCAAGGTCAACTCAAGATCTTCCGTATACTCGTCGGGGAATCCCATCATAAAGAATGCGGACCAACCTAGACCTGACCGCTCCAGAACCGCTAGTCTGTCCTCTATCATCGAGCGGGAGATGCCCTTGTTGATGCATCTCAGTATTCGGTCGCTTCCAGACTCGATCCCGACACTCAAGTTGTCGCAGCCAGACTGGGCCAGCAGGTCCAGCAATTCCTCATCGAGCACATCAAGCCGTGTGTTGCACCAGTAACGAATGCGCACATCTCTTTCGATCATGAGTTGAAGTAGTCGTTTCGTGCGTCGCTTGTTGATGGTGAAGACGTCATCGAAGAAGTGATAGTACGTCGTCCCGAAACGCCCCTTCGTGGCCTCAATCTCTTCCACCACGTTGGCCACACTGCGGTACCGCATCCTTGATCCCCAAATCGCTGAGCTGTTGCAAAACGCACATCGATATGGGCAGCCGCGGGCCGTGACAGAGGTACCGTACAAGTCTGGTGGATACTCCTTGAATGCCAGCACGTCCCGGGCAGGCCGATCTATCGTGTCAACATCGATCCAAGGGCCTCGTGTGTTGTTCTGCGTGCCACCGTCTTCGCTCCTCCAAGAAAGCCCCGCGATTCTGCGCAGAGCCGAGGCATCACGTCGTTCTAAAGCCTCGATAAGTTGCGCCGACGCGATCTCGCCCTCCCCGGAAACCGCAAAGTCAACGCATGGCTCTAGCATGGCAGAGACAGGATTTACGGTCACAGCAGGGCCGCCTAGCACGGTGATCACTTGTGGTGAGATGCTCTTTGCTATTTTCAGCACTTTCCACGCAGATTCCAGGTACACAGTCATCGCACTGCTGCCCACGATATCTGGCTTGAACTCGCGTACCACTGTTGCGATCTCGCTCCAGCAAGGCAGGTCTTCCTGTTGGAGGCCCTGCCGGAATAGAGGGAAATCTGTGATCAGTTCTTGATATGAGCGTGTGTAGCACGTGGGGTCGTAGTCCGCATGCAGGATGCGGACGTCGTGTGTCTCTCTTCGTAGACTGGCCGCAATGTAGCCCAATCCTAAGGGAAAATAGGCTCCCGAGTGCCGGAACAGTCTGTAGAAGGGTGGGACGACAAGCAGGATTCTCATCGGGCCAGGTACTTGTTGGTGCGTGCCACCGAGGCAGATGGCGCTGGGTCTGCACGCCACTGAACCCCTCGAGTCACTGGGTGCTCTTCGGCGTATTCGCTAAACATGGCTGACGTGCTTGAATACCGCAACGCGTTACACCGCGCGTCGTTCGAGTTCATGATACGATGGTTCTCTTTGCTTGATCCAGAGGAGCCATGAGTCTTCATCCAGCAGAGCCCCTCGCACCACTTAACGTGTCCGAGTTACTGCGCGCCGCAATGCAAGACTTGGTTCGCACCCTAACTGACTCCATACGCGCACCGCGTAGGCGGTCGCGGCACGCCCACGTCCCAGACATAGCACCAACTTCGAGTCGTGCTTCGATTCCCGCTTCTTTCACGAAAGAAGGGACCGCAGCAATCTCCTGGCGATTATGCCTGGAGATCACCATGCCAGATCGCTTTCATAGCCTGACGCCACGAGCAAGTCACCATAGCGCGCTTTGAAGGCTTGCTTGACGGCGTCAGAGAAGTAGTTGCGCCAGTCACCCGCCACTCCCTTGCGCTCGTGTGCTGTGATATCCTCCTGGCCGCGTCGACGCCCCCCCGTCAGTTGGTCGAAGCGATTGGCTAGCACAGCTTCACGGAGTCTCTCCGAGGAGGCTGGTAAGGAGCACTCGTCCAGCAGAACGCGTCCCAGGATCTCCAAGTCGTTTTCCAGCAGTTCTTCGTAGCGGATCAGCGGCTCGCCCGCTTCCAGCCATGACGCTTGAATTCGCGCAGAGTCCGGCAGCCATTCGTCCATGAGATACGTGAGGCCATCGTCCATGCCAAGCGCCTCGAGCTTCGACCGGTTCCGCTCTATGGGAGTCTTCGGCAGGAGTGGATGGCTGATCTTGATGCTGAAGTAGGCGGATACCAATGTGTCCCGGAGGTCCCTTATGATCACAAATCGGCGCCAGTCGTGGCCCACGTCCACCTCGTCAAACTCCTGCTTCGTGACGTACAGGGTCGGATAGACCATTCCCGGGTGCAACGGAGACTCCAAGAATTGTCTGTTTCCCACCTCGGGAGGCACAATGCGGTCCGGCACGCAGTCTCGCAGGATCCTATAGATCCATTGTGAGCCTGCCTTCCAATGGGTTACGTGTAGTATAGTGGACACCTTACGCCTCGGACGATTGAGGGAGAATGCAGTAGCCTGTCGCGCACGGCGCCAAGTGTACTGGCGTCTTGCCCAACTCTTACTGCGTCTTCACCCGGCCTGTAGCATCGTTTCGTATCGATCACCATCTTCGACGCATGAGGCCGCGCTGGATGAGTTGCCACCGGTCGTGAGTCGCAGAGCACTTCCACCCGCTATCCACCATACTCCACGGCAGCTTGTCCATCCAGGGATCCACGGTATTCCTCGATTGCATGCGAAGGGGGTGCGTCACTCAGTATGGATCCTCGCTCAAGCCATATCGCCCGTGAGCACAAGGATTGCACAAGATTCATGTTGTGTGATACGAGGATTATGGTCACACCACCTTCTCGGAAGCTTCCAAAGCGCTCCGCACACTTCTCCTGAAATCTCTCATCCCCCACTGCCAGAACCTCGTCCACCAGCAGCAGTTCAGGCTCCATCTCCGCGGCGATGGCAAACCCGAGCCTCACGATCATCCCGGAAGAGTAAGTGCGCATGGGAACGTCGATGAAGCCAGGGATTTCGGCGAAGTCAATGATGTTCTCGACCTTCCCATCCATCTCTCCCCGCGAAAGCCCAAACAGGGCGCCGTTGAGGAAGATGTTCTCCCTGCCCGTCAATTCCATATCGAAGCCGGCTGACAAATCAATCAGGGGCACCAGTCTGCCGTTCGCTACTACTCGTCCCGTCGTTGGCTTGATGACCCCAGCGATGACCCTGAGTAGCGTGCTCTTGCCCGCGCCGTTCCGACCTATGATGCCAACTACTTCCCCTTGCTGCACGCGGAGGCTCACGTCGCGAAGCGCCCACAGGTCCGTGTAGCGCATCCGTCGCTGCAGCCATCGGATCACCGTCTCCTGTAGCGTTGAGACCCGCTCCACCGGCAGACGAAATCTCACTGAGACACTATCCAGTTCAAGCGCCAGTTTCTCCAAGGCACGAGCCCTTTACAGATAGTACACGAAGGCGTTCTGGTTCCTGGAGAACAACCACCACCCCGCGAGCAGCGCAATGAGTGCGGCTAATGCTGCGAAGGCCACCATCTCCGGTGACGGTATGGCGCCCTCGTATATGGGTAGCCGGAAACACTCGACGAAGTAGTACATGGGATTGAGTCTCAACACCGATACGTACCTGGTCGGCACGATGGAGGCAGGGTAGAAGATGGGGGTGAGAAACATCAAGGCGATCAACAGCACCTGATAGATGTAGAGGATGTCGTTGAAGAAGACCGCAATCGTTGCCAACGCCAGAGAGACTCCTAGTATGAAGACCGACACGAGCATCACGGACACGGGCAGGAACAGCAAACTGACGGTGAGTGGCGTGCCGGTCACGAGGGCGATGATGAGCAGGGGGATCACGGCCAGCGCGAGATGGACCAGACCCGATAATACGGTGGCCACAGAGAATACACCTTTAGGAACGTATATCTTCTTGATGATGTTCACATTGGTCAAGATCGTGTTTGCCCCGTCCATTGTCGTTTGCGAAAAGAAGTTCCACAGCACGATCCCCGAAAGCAGATAGACAGGGAAGTTCGGCAGAGAGGACTGGAAAATACTCGAGAAGACGATGTTCATCACCACCATCATCAGCAGGGGATAGAGCAACGCCCACATCAGGCCCAACACCGAACGTTTATATCGTACCTTCAGTTGCTTACTGACCAGATTCCTCACCAGTTCCCGATACCTGAAGACCTCGATCCATTCGTTCAGCATATGCGTAGCTCCCCACCTAGAGGAGACCATCGACGGACTTGGGTGCTGCTGAGGGCGATGACCCTCAGAGCCTCTGCCGGTGCCGCCACACCGTGACTGGGGGTGTCGCACTCACCATGCCATCTTTGCTCAGTCCAACTCACGTAGGACTTCTCCATCTGCTGCCGCCTGCCGCCGCTCTGTTCGCTGCTTCCTCATATACCGCCAGCGTCTGTCTGGCGGTCTCGTTCCATGAGAACTTCTTGGCCTGACTGTATCCTCTCTCCACAAGGGACGCTCTTAGCCCGGGGTCCATCAGTGCATCATGAATCGCCGCCGCCATCTCACCGACGTTGTGGGGATCTATCACGATTGTAGCATCGCCTGCCGCCTCACACAAGGACGGAGCATCGGAGGATACAACCGGGACGCCGTGCATCATCGCCTCCAACACCGGTATCCCAAAACCTTCGAAGAGTGAGGGGAACACGAAGACGTCTGCTGCCTCATAGATCAGAGCGCGGTGCTCTCCAGGTATCCACCCTGTGACGACGACATCGTCTTCGAGCGACAGCTCGGCGATCAAGTTCATCAGCCGCGAGTGGTCTCGCCCTTTCAGACCCACCAATGCCAACTGGTGGTCCACCGAGTACTCCCTGCGGAGAATGTGATATGCCTCCACAAGCCGACAGAGGTTCTTGTGAGGGTGAGATGCGGCGACGGTGAGGATGAACCTTCCGTGAATGCCATAACTGGCTCTCAGGTGGTTCATAGTGCTTCCCCCGCGCTCGGACAAAGGCACGCTCGCCGCCGGGTAGATGACGCGCACTTTGTCCTTAGGAACCCCGAGCGCACCTACGATGTCTCGCATCGAGCTCTTGGACAGCGTTATGATCATGTCCGAACTCCTCGCGGCCATCGGCACCAGAATCCTCAAGGATAGTGCCGATAACCGAGAGAATGCCTCCGGGTGACGGAGGAAATTCAGGTCGTAGATCGTAACCACCGAGGCGCAGGGAGCCAGCCCCGGGGCGGTATAGCCAGGGGAATGTAACACCTCGACATCGTGCTTCTTCGCCTGAGGAGGGAGAAGTAGTTGTTCATATAGAACCCTTGCCGACCGGAATTTCGCTCGAACAGGGCAAGGGATCTCGCGGAGGTTGCCCGGACCCAGACCGAACGTGTTTGAAGCCTCCCTGTTTGTGAACACCACGTACTCGTTGGTATGGTCTATTCTCCCCAGATGCTCTATCAGGTTTCGCAGATAAGTCTCGGAGCCCCCAACGCCGCCTGGTATCATGAATAGCGCATTGATCCCGATTCGCATGAGTGAGTTCCGTCGATCAATACCTGAGCAAGTTTGTCGGCCTACCCTGCGTTGCGGATTCGCCGAGCGTCATGCTGGGAAGCAGTTCAACTTTGCTCACCGGCTGAGAAGGCCTTCCAAGATCCCCACGAGTTGACTGGCTCGATGCCGATATGTATGCTCGCGCAGCACCCTCTCGCGCGCTGCTTGCCCCATCTCGCGCCGCAGTGCCTCGTCAGAAAGCAGCCCACGGTACGTCTCCACGACTTGCCCAGCATCGCCTAGCATCACCATCTCTTTGCCCAGCTCGAACCATTCCTCCATACCTTCGCAGGGGTTGGAGACGATGCAACACCCCATCGCCGCTAACTCGAAAGGACGGGCTGTCGACGAGGCGTAGGTGGAGGCGTGGGGCCTCCTGGTTATGTTGAGGTTGATCTTGCTACGACAGGAGTACTCTCGCAGCTTGCCCAAAGACATGTAGGGCAGCTTTTTCGTATTGCCCAGGTCGATATCCATGTCTGTGGCTCGAACGGCGAACCTGGCATCCGGCAATTCCCTGCTGGGCTCGGCAATCATGCTCTCCATCCAGTCTCGTCGGTATTCGTAGCCGTGACCGTAGAAGAACACGTCTATGTCTTGCCGCACGGGGACCTCCCCAAACCACTCAGGATCCACTGCGAAATAGAGCACGTTGACGTTTCTAGCCCCCATCCTTTTCAGTTCCCCCGCGCCACCCATGGAGTTGGAGATGAAGCCATCGTACTCTGATAGATCGGCCCCCTGGTAGTGCCTGAAGCCAGAGGCGAACCCTTGAAACTTGGGCAGACTGGCCGGGACATCGCCATCATAGTGGATGGTGGGCACGCTATGTCGCTGCTTGAGGTAGGTTGGCAGGCCCCTAAAGTGGTTGGGCGGAACATTGAGAGTGATCATGGCGTCAACGCCTCGGTCTCTGTCCAGGATGTGGGACAGATGCTTCTCCCAACGGGGTCGTACCAGGGTATTTGCCAGTTTCCTCGCCAGCTTGTCGGGCACGCTTTCGTCCGCGCTTGGTGCATCTTGTGTGTAGGCGCGATGTCGCCGAGGGCTCCTCACAAGATGCCTGATCTTCTGGAACAGGGCTCCTTCCCTCTGGCAAGGATTGTCGTAGGCCCGCCACCAGGGGCTCTCAATGGCGTATCCTTGATATGGCGTGGCAAGGACTTCCACACCGACCTCGGACAGATTCTTCAGCAGTTGCCACCAGGATGGGGTGGCGCTAAAAGGGTATCGCAAGTCCAGTGAGGAGCAAACAAAGAGAATCTTCAT
>JABAOH010115158.1_pt1 | contig 13337 bp, 10 predicted proteins | sample 7062181 | NCBI WGS metagenome assembly JABAOH01 (sample SAMN14538630, study PRJNA623070) | marine sediment metagenome | biome: marine biome [ENVO:00000428]; feature: marine pelagic biome [ENVO:01000023]; material: deep marine sediment [ENVO:00002113]; isolation source: pool of 5 deep marine... | reverse complement strand
ACATATCGATACCCCGGTGCTTCGGTCATATTGCCGCGGTCATCGTAATCGAAACCCGACGTGTCGATGCGGTTATAGCCGTCATAAGACAGGTCGGATACGATAATCCCGTTTTCCCTGGCGATTTCCAGGTTCCCATAGTCGTCATACGTATAAGAATAACTTTTCCCGCCGCTGTAAGAAGCCGACGTCAACCGGTACAGGCCGTCGTAAATGAAACCGGCATCAAAACCGGGTACGGTAGTGCTAATGGAGGTAATATTCCCCACGTTGTCATACCCGTAGCTGCCTGCCCGGTAAAGATAAGTAACCCCTTTTTTTAACGATGCCGAGGATATCCCTCCCCTGNNAGGTGGGTTGTTTCCCATAACCGTAAACCGAGTGGCTTACCAGGGATTTGCCATTGAAGTTTAACGTTTCCGGCATATTCAACCCGTTATTGGTATAGGTAATTTTTTTCCCATCAGGATAGGTGATAGTCTTGAGGTTGTTATTGCCGTCATAGGTATAGGAAATGGTTTTGGCACTCAAGCCCGGGATGGTTTGCCGTTCGCTGAGAATAGAACCCAGGGTGTTGTAGGTGATTTGGTCCCGCACCCAGCCGCTGCCGGAGACCTCTTCCAGCCTCCCCCTGGTATCATAATCATGATCGATGGTTTCATCTCCCGCATTGACCAGGTCTAATTGATTGGACGTATTGTAGGTATAAACGATGGTGTATCCTCCCCAGGTTTTTTGCCATAAGTTGTTTTCAGGGTTGTATACATAACTAATGGGATTGGTCTGCAAACCGGTTTCCGGATGGGTTTCGGAGGTGACCTGGTCCAGGCCGTTGTAGGCATAGGTCTGGGTGCGGGAATTATTATACGTTACCTGGGTCACCCGGCCGATGCCGTCATAGGTGTAATAGGCGGTCCTGTTGGCGTCATCCTTTAACCGGGTAAACATACCCGGCAGCCCTTCATAGGAGAAGATGGTTTGATTGTTCTGGGCATCGGTAACGGTTTTCTGGTATCCGCTGTAGGTGATAGTGGTCACCTTGCCCATGGGGTCGGTAATGAAGGTGGGATTCCCGGCAGCGTCATATTGATAATTGTACATATGGCTGGCTGAGGTGCTGTCTTTACTTTCAGCAATGACCCGGCTTTCGGCATCCAGGGTTTTTCTATAATACAGGGTAATGCCGTCTCCACTCTCGGTAAAACCCGTATCCCGCCCCAAACCGTCCCAATATTTCACCACTGTATTGCTCCCCCGGGTGATTGTGACGGAATTGGCGGACCAGGAGGCATTAATATCGTTAAACCCGGGAGGCATATCGATTCGTGTAATGCGGTCCAGGTTGTCATAGGTGAAATTCATGGTGCCGTTGTGTTGGTTGGTTTCGGATTTTATGGCACTGTTATAACTGGAAATGGTGCGGGTAAACACGGTAAAACCGGGCCGTTTGAATTCCGATTGAACGCCGTAGCGGTAGCGATAGGTTTCTGTGCCAGCAGTACCGGGCAGATTAATGGTAATGGTGATATCATTGGGATTGGTGCTGGAATAGGTGTAATCCCAGGTTAAATAGGTGCTGCCGCTTCGCCAGCGCTTGATCTCGTCCAAAGCCCCATTGGTATAATATTTGGTTTGCGTCTCTTTTAACTTGCTGTTACTGCTGTTATAGACGATTTCCTTTTTGATATAATCGAGCATGTACTTACTGGTAAAGGTACCATTGGTTTCAAAATAATATTCCAGTGTTTTGTAGTTTTTCAGGGTTGTACCGGATGTGCCGCCGTAGTACTTGATCTTTGTGGGTAACCCGTATTTTTTCACAGTAGAGCGTTCATACAAATACTCCTCGGTACTATTGGCATCTCCCTTGCGGGTATTCAGGGACTTTGAAAGCAGCGGCGCTTTAATGCTGCCCATGTTGATCCCCAGCACGATCCACTGGTTATAGGAAATTTCAAAGGGTTCCCACTGGGTCTCCTCCGCATAACTCCCGTCTGAAAATGATTTCTCTTTGATTAAACCGATTTTCCAGGGCGCAGCGGAACTATAGGCATGGTAGGTGGCATAGGTAGTATACAGGGGGCCATTAACCGTTACCGTCCCTTCGGGGGTGTTATAGTAAGCCGGGTAGGTATAGGTCCAGGTTTTAAAGGCGCCGCCAGGTTCAAATTGAATCCGTTTCTGTTTCACCACGCGGGTTTGCAATGAATAAACCTGGTAATAAAAGGTATGATCTTCATAATCATATTCCATGCGGCCGCCGTAGGAGGTATTCACCGCCTTTAACTTCCATTGGGACGACTGCCCGTTTTCGTATTCATAGGTCACGGCAGGGATTTCCGGCGGTTCAAAACGGCTTAACCTGTGGTAACCGCCGCTGAAGGTATCCACGGTATAATAGTAATAAACCGTGGAACCGGTGGTATTTTTTACGCTGATGCGGGTCAGTTTATTGCTGCTGGTGGTAAAATCCACCACCCGGTTCATACTGTCGGTGATTCGATCGATATTGGGAGAACTGGTGCCGTCATAGGTAATATCGAAATAATGACCGTAGGAATTTTCGATCCGGGTCACCACCCGCACCTGTTCCTGGCTGCCGCCGTAATTCAAGGTAGCTGTCCGGCCAAAGGTCCATACGGTGCCGTCTTTAAAGTAGAGTTTGAAATTACTCTTATCATACGTTAAAAAATCCCGGGTCACATAATCCGAACCGTTGGCATTGGGGTAAGCGGTTTCCCAGCGGCCGTCGGGAAATTCGATCACCGGCTCGGTGGAAGAGTAGTAGTGGACTCTCCCCATATGGATGGACCAACCGATTCCCACGTATGAGTACGATTCCTGCTGGATGGACCAGGCACTGCCGGCCAGGCGGTCCCTGACAATTTTAGAATTATATACCCGCCATATTTTCAAATCAAACCCATTGGGGCCTGGTAAATGGATATCCAGGTTTCGTAAGGTCAGGTTGCCGGTAAACAGATCGATGTTTTCTTCCGGCACTGCGCCATGCAGTCCGTGCTCGACAATAATTCCTATGCGGTCGTAAATCCCGCTCTCGGCAAATACAAATCCGGTTGACAGGCTGTGGGAGAAAAAAATCAAAAAAAAGAAGAAAATATTGACGAAAAAATGAGCCTTTTTTCGGTTGATTTTCATAGCCTAACTCCTTGTTTAATACGCAGTACGTACTAAAATCAAAAACACCTTTTTACAGGCGGTTTTTGTTTCATGCAAAGTCTTGAAAACAAAGCTGGAAGCGACTTTATACCATATACTATTGACCCGGTCAAGCCTGAGATTTTTCATTAAAAGGGTCGGTTTTAAGAAATAAATTAGGGGAAAAAACCGGGGTCAACACCGGGAATTTCCAAAAAAATTAATTTTTTAGGATTTATCTCCGGTATTTCTCGAACTTTCTTGTTACCCTTTGCCTCAACATTTTTTTTATTTTTTTTTAAAAGTCAGTTTTTTTCAATTTCAATTAAGCGGCGAATCGATTTGGCAAAGCGTCCCAGTTCAATGGGTTTATTAATGATCTCCCCAATTTGCAGGCTTTTGGCTTTTTGTTGAGTGATCACCTTACTGAAACCGGTATAACCGGTACAAAGAATCACCGGTACAGTCGTATTAATGGTGCGGATTTTTTGAATAAATTGATCCCCTCTCATCTTAGGCATGAGGTAATCGGTGATGATCATATCGAATCGATCAGGAAGTTTTTGAAATATCTCAAAGGCTTCGACACTGCTGGTCACTGCTGTTACTTCATAGCCCAATTCCTTCAATATTTTTTTCTCAGCCTCTGCCAGATAGGCATCATCTTCTACAAGAAGTATTCGCTCATTTCCTCCTTGAATCGATTCCTCTACCTGGGTTTGCTTATGAATGACCTCGACAGTAACGGGAAGGAGTATTGAAAAAATAGTCCCTTCACCTACTTTGCTGTAAACAGAGATATTTCCATCATGGCTTTCCACAATTCCATGCACCACGGCCAATCCCATACCCGTGCCTTCCCCGGATTTTTTGGTGGTAAAAAAGGGATCGAAAATTTTGTCCATCAGTTCAGGTTCGATGCCGTGGCCTGTATCACTGATAGTCAAGCGAATATGTGGACCGGGACTCAACTCTTTGTACACACTATCTTCAATCATTTCTTCGGTTAGCCTAACCTCCAGGATCCCCCCCGTTTCTCTCATGGCATGCGCTGCATTGGTGCAAAGGTTCATGATGACCTGGTGGATTTGGGTGGGGTCAGCCAAAATAAAACTATCTTTTGCATCTATCTTAGAGACAATCTCAATGGTTTCCAGCAGCGATGAGCGCAGCAGCTTAAGAGCTTCTTTTACAATTAAAGCCGGTTGAACCGGTTCTTTTTCTTTTTTCCTGTCTTCCTGGCGGCTAAAGGTAAGAATTTGCTTTACCAGGTCTGTTGCCCGCTTGGAAGCGGTGTGTACCTCTTTTAAATATTTTTGAATCGAGGAGTCGTTTTCTGTCTTCAGGATAGCCAGGTCCGTATAACCGATAATTCCTCCCAATATATTGTTAAAATCGTGGGCAATTCCCCCGGCCAGTGTTCCCATTGCCTCCATTTTCTGAGTCTGGATCAGCTGTTTTTCCATGACCAATCTGTCCGTAATATCACGGCTGGAGCAGGCCATCATAACACCGTTGTCCCTTTCAATCGTGAAATACAACTGCTGGATGTGTCTTAAACGGCCGTCAGGTCTTTCGATTTGTATGACCTGGAGATCATTTTTAAAGGGGTTGTCACCGGTTTTGAAAAAATTCTCCCATAACGTCTCTATTTCCCTATAATTCTCATCGGTTCTTTCTTCTTTTGGTTTTTGTTGGAATTGAACATCCCAGATCTTTTTCCCCACCACCATGGCGCGTTTGATGCCGCAAATCTCCTCCTGTCCGCTGTTCCACTCTATAATAGAACCCTTTTCATCTACAAGGAATATGCCATCCTGGGATTTCTCGATGATACTCCTGAATTTTTCCTCACTCTCCAGGATCGCTTGCTCAGCTCTTTTGCGTTCCTGGATCTCCTCCCTTAACTTCTTATTCGCCATTAGAACCTCTAAGGTTCGTTCGTTAACCATCTCTTCCAGTTGATTCCTATATTTGTGAAGTTCCTCTTCCATCATAATTCGATCGCTGATATCATGAGCCACACTCATCCAGGCGGGTTTGCCATCAAAATAGATATCAGTGGTCATAATTTCCACGATCCGCTCCTGGCGATCTTTGGTTAAATGGGTATATGTGTCGGGAGTTCCCATGTTCCTTTTATCGATGTTTTTCCTTACTGCTTCAAAGTCCTCGGGTTTATGCAGATCAAAAGGTGTGATTAAGAGAATTTCTTCTTTGGAATATCCATAATTTTTTATGGCCGCATCATTGCAGTGCAGAAATTTATAGGTAATAGCATCGTAAATAAACACCGGGTCTGGAATATTGTTGATGAAAGAGAGGTATTTCATCCGGGATTCTTTCTCTTTCTTGCTCTCTCTCATGTTTTGAATCCGTCTCATCTCTTCCAGTTGTCTGTGCAGTTCTCTATTTTCCTGGCGAAGTGCTTCTTTGGTCGTTGTCGAAAGTGTCTTTTTTGGTGGCATATCTTACCTGCCCTTTACCTTTAGTGGCTCTGCAACTCATCCCGCAGGTATCCTCCTTTGCGGGGGCTTTTTTCATTTCCAAATAATTTTGGATACCATATAATTTTAGTATAAATGAATGAATTTTACAACAGAAAAATGCATAAATATTTTAGGGTGGGGAAGCCGTCTGCTTAAAGAGACTGAACATCATAGCAGTAAAGGCATGCAGCAGCACGATGGTGTAGCCAGTGGGCAGATCAAAGCGGTACGAGACGGCGATGGCGATAACATTGATCACCAGTCCCGCTGTCCAGGCGATAATGACGGGTTTTCCCTTTTTAATTTTTATTGCCACAAAGGCCGGTCCGATCAGCAGTGAAAAGACCACAAACACACCGGCCAGCTGAACCGAACTGGTAACCGTAAATGCAAAGGTGGCAAAGAAGAGGAAATCCTTAACAAATCCCGTGGTTTTCTTGTTAATAAAAACGATAAACAGCCCCAGGAAGAAATAGAGGATTGCTACCTGGATGATCTTTTTCATGGGGGTAAACAGGATGTCTGCAGCCAGTAAGTTCTGAAAATCTTCCATGCCGTGGGGTGATTGGGAAAGCAAAATAAACACGCCGGATACGCCAAAGGCGTAAAGTAGACCGATAAATGCTTCCAGGTGTTTTTCTCGCCGGGCTGCCAGGCTGCTTAGTAGTGCTGCCCCCAACGCAAAGACCAGCGAAATCGGATAAAGGAACCGACCGTTAAAAAAAAGTAAAGCCGCAGCCGCCCCAAGTGCGGACATCTGGCCGATGGCAAGGTCCGTGAAAATAATGCCCCGCTTGATGATTTCCAACCCAAAATAAGAGTGTATCCCCAGCAGTACCAGGGATAACAGGAATGCTGAAAACAGGATGTCTATCATTAGTCTGTCAACCTCCTGGCAATTTCATCAAAAAGGGAAAAAATATCGGCAGCTTCTTTGACCGCCCCCACATCGTGGGGAATGATTACCACTTTTGCGCCAGTTTTGTTGGCAACAAACCGGGCGGTTTTGGCACTGTGGTACACATCCTGGAAAATCAACCTGATATTGTGTTTTTTGATCAATTCAATGATGTCGGCCACGTGCCTGGAAGTCGGGGGGATGCCGGGAAGGGGTTCCAGGGTGCCCAGCGATTCGATATGATACCGGTGGAACAGGTAATCATACAATTTGTGGTACTCCACCACTTTGATGTCCTTTACACGGATGAGTAGCTTCTCCCATTCCTCGATTTTCTTTTTCCATTTGTTGTTAAAAACGTCGTAATTATCCATGTATACCCGGCAATTGTCCGGGTCCAATCGGCATAATTTATCTTTGACAGCGCGGGCAAAGATGGGAATATTGTAGGGGTCCAGTTGAATATGAGGATTGCCTTCCGGGTGGACATCGCCGTGGGCCCGTGATACATCCAGGTGAACGTCAATGGGTTTTACCAATTCCATTAAACTCAAAAAGCCGCTGCTTCCCGTGTTGATTTTGGGGTTATTGGCCTGCTGCATGACCGGGGGAAGCCAGCCGATTTCCAACTGCCCCCCATTGATAATCAGCAGGTGGGCTTTCCTTAGTTTGGCAATAAATGACGGTTTGGGCGTAATAAAATGGGGGTTCCGGTTCCCTTTGGCCAGAGCGGTAACTGATACCAGGTCCCCGCCAATCCGTTGGGTGATATCCGCAATGTACCGGTAGGACGTCACCACCTTTATTTTTCCATAACCCAACAGGGTGAAACCAAACACCAATAAAACACATATGATTATTTTTCTCATTTTTCTACTCCTAATTCTAAAAGGGGTGGGCGCCGTGGGCGCCGATGGCAAGGTTGAACTGCAGAATAAACCCATGAAAGTTTTTGCGCGCTTCCTCCACGTATCCGTACTTGTTAATGTTGTACTGCAGCCGTATTCGTGAAAATTCCGTGGGATTATAATCCACCATGAAACTATAACGGTTGAGTTTTTCCGACAGCCCCAGGGGATTACCATCCAGGATGACATGGTTTTTGTTTAAATAATCCCAACGGGCACCCAGCCGCCACAGTTTGTGCAAGCGAAAGATCAATTGGGCATATAGGCCGGCTTGTTTCTTTTCCAGCGGTGCGCTTTCCACTTCAAATCCTTCGTGTTCATGGTTATCTTCATGCACCGTATAACGGGTGCCTTCCATGTCCCGGGACATGTATTCCACCTGGAGCACCAGGTAGCGGTAAGAATCCATAATGTATTTGGCAGTGAAGTTTACACCGAATATCCGGGCATCACCGGCAAAACCATGGGATTCATGTTCCTCTTCAAAGCGGTTGATGCGGGATTTTCCCAGGGCATATGAAATACCCGCCAATACCACCAAATCGCCAATATCCAGGGATGTTTTACCGAAAAAAGTCCAGGTATTGGGAAGCGGAGTCTCTTCGATTTCAATTTCCTCTTCGGTTTCCATTTCCATCAAATCAAAACCCTCGGTGCCGAAACTGTTTTCGTTTTCTCCCTGGAGGGTTTCGATGCCAAAACCAAGATAAAAGTCCGTGGGCGCTACCCAGTTCAACTGGATACCTTTTTCCAATAAACCTTCGTCTCCGAAGAAGGCGCGATACACCAGCGGTGCATCGGCAAAATCCCAAAGGTGGTGGTGTTGCTCATTCAATCGGCCAAAACTGCTGTAAAATTTCCCTAGCTTTGCCCTGAATCCCAATGGTAGGCGTCGTGTGGTCACATAGGCTTCTTCGATTTCAAAGGAGCTCTCCGACAAATGAAACGAGGTAAACAGGTCGAAATACGGGTCCACCACAGCGTACAGGACCAGTTCACCGTAATTGAGATTAAACCCGTTTTCCCCATTCATGGATGCATGGGAATGACCGTCTTCGCCATGGGAGTGCGATTCTCCCTCTATAAAACCGGGAATTTCCAAAGCTGCGAAAACCTCACCATCGATATTCCTGCGTACATAAGAAAAGTCCAGGATAAATGATATTCCCGGCAAAAACTTTTGCTGCGAAAACGGGTCTTTTGAAGAAGATGATGACAATGATTCATCATACAACCCGATAAGTTTAATTTTACCGCTTTCTTCAGCAAATACAAATCCATTGGGTACCGCCAGTAACAGGAGTAAACCCACTAATATGAAATATTTACTTCTCATCTTTTTTTCCTTTTTTCGCGGCTAAAACCTTAATCCACCCGGGCAACTGGCCGATGTGTTCCAATTCCATGTACCTCGGGTATTTCCCGGGATTAATATTTGCATCTGTAACTTTCTCATGTTCCCAGTAGAAAGGGTAGGGGATAAACACCGCGTAACCTCCTAATTCCAAGACCGGGAAGATATCGGATCTCAACGAATTTCCCACCATCAGGAACCGCTGCGGGGCAATGTTGTATTTTTTAAAAACAGCTTTATACGCGGCTTTTGTTTTTCGGGTGCGGATTTCGATGTATTTAAAATATGTGCTGAGACCGGAGCGGGCAATTTTGGATTCCTGGTCAAACAGGTCTCCTTTGGTGAGAATCATCAACGGATAGGATGCGGATAATGTTTTGATGGTGTCTTCGGCGTGTTCCAATAATTGCACCGGCGCTTTTAGCATCTGCTTACCAAGATCGACAATCTTTTGAATATCATCTCCTTTAATCCGGCCTTCAGTCAGCTCAATGGCCGTTTCAATCATGGATAACGTAAACCCTTTCACACCGTAGCCGAAATGTTTAAGATTGCGCATCTCTGTCTCAAACAGTTTTTTTTCAATCCATTTGGCACTGTGGTAATGGGAAAGCAGTGCTGCGTATTTCTCGTGGGTCAAATGAAACAGCGATTCCATATGCCACAGCGTATCGTCTGCATCAAAAGCAATCATGTCCAGTATGGTCATTGGTCATTAGTCATTAGTCATTAGTTTTTTCTCTAATGCTTGTTTTTGGGGTTCCAAAAGAAACGCAGCAGCCAGGGCACCGCGGTTGCATTGTAAAAAATGTTCTATGCTCCAACCGAAAACCTGGTGTAGCTTTTCGTATTCGTCTGAGAGGGAAATATTTGTAATGGTGCGTGTATCGGTATTAATGCCCACCGATACCCCGGCATTATATAACCCGGCGATGGGATGATCCGTGTACGTATCGAAAACGTCGATTTGTATGTTGCAGGTGGGACAAACCTCCAGGTGGATGTTTTTCTTTTTCAATTCTTCCAGCAATTGCGGGTCTTCGATGCTTCGTACACCGTGACCGATGCGTGTGGGTTTAAAATGTTCCAATGTTTCCCACACACTTTCCGGTCCCCTGGCTTCACCCGCATGCGCAGTACAGGGAATTCCCCGCTCCCGGGCATACCGGAACGCTGAAATATGGGCATCGATAGGAAAACCGGCTTCATCTGCACCAATATCCAATGCTGCCACTCGTGAACCCTGGAATTTTTCCACTAACTGCACCGTTGTCATACTTTGTTCTTTTGTATAATGACGCAGCGTGCATAAAATCACCCGTGCCTCAACGCCCGTCTCTTCCACTGAACGGGAAACCGTTTCCTCTACAATCCGGACTACATCTTCCGGCGTCAATCCCTGCTGAAGATGCAGCAGTGGTGAGAAACGGATTTCCGTATAAATGACATTATCTTTTTTTAACTGCTGGAAAAGGTCTTCGGTTACCAATCGGAGTCCCTCTTCGCTTTGCATCAACTCCAGGCTGTTGTCGATAATTTTCAAAAAATTTGCCAGGTCCTTGTATTTCGCAGCTCCGATAAAATCCTCTTGATAGTCTTCCCATGTAGTGCCCGGCCTCAACATGGAAACCACATCAAAGCTGAGACAGCAGTCCAGGTGCAGGTGCAGTTCCACTTTAGGCAGCGATTCAATTTCATTGCGATTTAACTGTTTGCTTTTCATACCCCCATTTTATAAAAAATATGAGATGCTTTCAAGTCATTGCCTCCGGCGGCCAGGAACCTTTTTGAAAAAAGGTTCCTGGACCTCCAAAAACTTTTGATACATGGTCAGCCTGTATTACGATGCTTCAATCACCGTACCCCATTGGAATCGTTACCATTTGCTTTTTCTATCCTCTGCCTTACTGATTTACTGACTCACTGACTTTCTGGCCTTCTGCTCTTCTTCGTGTCCTTCGTGTCTTCGTGGTGAAAAAATTTGTCTTACATCATGATTTTGGACGTTTTTTGTGGTACACGATGTTATATTAGAAATGTAAAATGTAAGGAGATCATGAAATGCAAAATGGGTTACCTGGTTTTAAAAGTGGCATAAGTTTTGGGCGGCCGGATTTGAGTCTGGTGGCTGGGGCTCAGGGGCCAGGAAAATCCGGCCGAAACACAGCAGCCCACCCACAAAAAAGTTATCCGTTTTTTTTTATTAGTCCGTATATATATAAATGTAGGAAACGCTCAGTCCTTTTGTGGATTGGGCATTGAAAGAGCACAAGTTGTCTTTTTTAGTATCCTCCTGAGATTTGGTCTGGTGCTGTTTCGCCCCACCCCTCCGGGGGCGGCGGGGCGAAACAGCCACCTACTTACACGTAATCAAACCGGCGAATAAAGGAATCGATAATAGGATTGACTTCTTCAGTCTGATATATTGGAGCCATATGGCCGTAGCTGATCCATTTGAATTGGCAATTGGACAGGTTTTCGGCCAATAGTTCGGCAACCCGCCGCGAATCCGGTGGACTTTGACGCCCAGCCATCAGGCAAACCGGGAGTTTAAATTTGCTGTAATCTTCAAGGGACAGCGGTTCGTTTAACAATGCTTTGTAGGTCAGTGATAATTGTATGACGCTGGGGTACAACATTTCCTTAATTGCATCGGGGAAACTTGAGAAGGTTCCGGCACCGCTCCAAAAATCAATAAAATTTTCTCCTGCTTCAGCGACTTTTCCTTCTGCTATCTTTTTGTTTATAAATTCTGCCCTTTGACGGATTTGGGTAAGAATCTCTTCCGTTTCCGGTAAAAGGTGATATGCCACCGGTTCAAATAATGTTAAACTGCGAATTCGTTCTTCAGATTTGTAAGCAAAACGCAGGCTCACAGCTCCCCCATACGAATGTCCCACCAGGTGAAACGATTCATCCGGACGGATGAGATCTGTTAAGAGGGATTCCACAAAAGCAACTTCATCGCTGAGGCTGAAGTTTTCTTTATTGGGTGGAGAAGGGGAGTCGCCATGACCGTATAAATCAATGGCAATCACCAGGTAATTGCTGCTCAATAATCTCATGAGTTTATACCACTGTAATTTCGTACTCATGGCACTGTGGAGCAGTAGCACCGGAGTACCGCTTCATATAGAAATGACATTATCTTTTTGGATTTTCATGTGATTATTTTAGATGATTTTGAAATATATTTCAAATAACGATAATTCGAAGTTGGCGTAGATTTTCTTAACTGTTACAGTCATCCAGGTTATAGAGAAAATCATTATAGGGATACCGGGTGATATGGATTTCCTTTACCTGTTCATAGAGTTTCTCTCGCAAAATATCAATATTGATTTTTTCCGTTGCCGAGACATAAAGGGATGTATTCCCTTCAGAACCAGGATTCCTGGGTGTTGAGGCGATTACGTGGTAAGCGCTCCTTTCGGTTAAGATATCTACTTTATTAAAAACAGTGAAGAGAGGTTTGTTCTTGGCGCCAATCTCCTTTAAGGTGGCATGAACCACGGCGATTTGTTCTTCAAAATTCGGATGTGATACATCGATGACATGCAGCAGTAGGTCCGCCTCCCTGACTTCATCTAATGTAGCTTTAAAGGATTCCACCAGGCAGTGAGGGAGTTTGTGGATAAAACCCACGGTATCGGCTAAAAGAAAGGGAAGATTTTTAACCACGACCCGGCGTACGGTGGTGTCCAGGGTAGCAAAAAGCTTATTCTCTGTTAATACACTGGACTTGCTTAAGAGATTTAACAGTGTGGATTTACCGGCATTGGTATAGCCCACCAGGGCGACACGCACCAGCTTGCCCCGGTGCATCCGTTGGGTGCTTTTTTGCCTGTCGATGCGTATCAATTGTTTTTTCAGCCGGGCAATTTTATCCCTGATGACACGCCGGTCCGTCTCTATTTCCGCTTCTCCCGGTCCCCGTAAGCCAATACCACCCCGCTGTCTTTCCAGGTGGGGCCACCTCCCGGCCAACCGGGGCAGCAAGTATTCATATTGTGCCAGCTCCACCTGGATTCTTGCATGGGCGGTCCTGGCCCGACTGGCAAAAATATCCAGGATCAGGTTCGTCCGGTCAAGGACCTTGCGGTTCAACTCTCTCTCGATGTTCCTCAATTGGGAGGGCGAAAGTTCGTCATCAAAGATCACCGTATCTACACCGTTCTCCTGGACATAATTTTTTATTTTTTCCAGCATGCCGCTGCCCACAAACGTAGAGGGATTAGGTTTGAAAAGCCGCTGAATGAAATTTGTTACAGGTTTGGCCCCGGCGGTTTCAGCCAGGAAGGCCAGTTCTTCTAAGTGAGTTTCGGTGTCTGCTTTTTTGTTTTGATTAAGAACCAGTCCCACCAGGGCGGCACGTTCTTGTCCAGGAGAAGTACGAAAGTATTTATTATTCACAACTAAATTGTACTATAAAACCGTTTATAATTCCACTCCCTGATATTTTTTTAACTACCATGAAAAAAACCACAGATTACACAGATTTACACAGATTATAAAAAAAATATAAAAAA
>JABAOH010009006.1_pt1 | contig 13338 bp, 7 predicted proteins | sample 7062181 | NCBI WGS metagenome assembly JABAOH01 (sample SAMN14538630, study PRJNA623070) | marine sediment metagenome | biome: marine biome [ENVO:00000428]; feature: marine pelagic biome [ENVO:01000023]; material: deep marine sediment [ENVO:00002113]; isolation source: pool of 5 deep marine... | reverse complement strand
AAGGAATTGAAGGAAGATGAGAGGCCTGTCAAATCCTTAAGTAACACTCAGATAAAGAAATTATTATCAACTGCTAAGCCATATAAAACATTGTGGATGAGAATTCTGCTGGCTTTAGGCACGGGACTCAGACTCCGTGATATTGAGACATGGGTGGTCTCGGATATTGACTTTGAAAATAGCTATGTCACTACGAGGAGCCAAAAGACAAGGAAGAGTATGGGCTCACGGCCTGTGCCGGTTCCGATCATGGCTGAGCTGAAGAAATATGTTTGTGGATTGGATGCTAAACAGGAAAACATATTTAATGATAATTTCAGCCGGCACAGATGGAAAAAGATACGTCGTAGACTCGGCTTGGATGATTTCACATTTCATGATTTACACAAGACCTTTGGTTCTGTCCTTGCTCAGCGTGGTGTATCCACAGCTGTCATACAGAAATTGTTGGAGCATTCTTCGCCAGACCTGACCAACAAAGTGTATACTAATGTTGATCCTGTTTTACGTCATGCAGTGGATCAAATACCGGCTGGTGACTGGTTGTAACTCAGCATAAATGATAGGATAAGCATTTTGAGATAGTTTCTTGATATCTTTTTTTAGTACTGAACTATTTCTTTCTACAGAATGTTGTTTAACACAAGGCATACTGCCGATGTTTTTCATCAAATATAAGTTATGAATCGTCTGTTCAAGGATCTCTTATATCGATATCCACATAGGCTATGAGGATCTGTCCGTGACCTAAAAGGAAGCCTGTGGCGCGGGCCAGGTTGATCTGGGCGATCTCATAATCAGCAAAAGCACGTATCCTGCTCAGTTGGGCATCCGCAAGACGGGTAGCAGAGAATAAAACATCCGTGCTTGTACGAAAGCCAAGTTGAAACTGGGATTGCTCAACCTTATAGTCTCTATAAGCGGCAATCACTCCTTGCTCGTTGGCAAGGATACGACGCCAGTTTCTGCGTAATTCGCTGACAGCTTCATAAACCTCTTGCCGGATAATCTGCTCGTATATGTCACGTTCAGTCATATCCTGTATTTTTTCGAGTCTTGTCCGTTGGAGACGTGCTTTGGCTGCACGATTACCCAAAGGGATAGCGGCGGAAATTCCGACCGAATGGTTGTCAAAGGAATTGCCTGAGAGGTCTTCCAAAGCGTTACCAAAGGTGCTGTCTTGTGCTCTTGTGGCGTATGTGTAGCTCAATGTAAGGTCCGGCAGAAGAGCATTGCGCGACAGCTCAATATTGAGATCGTCAATAGTCAAACGCTGCTCTAATTCCACCATTTCCATTCGATTGGCCAGTGCCTGTTCGGTAAGCTGTTTTTCATCCAACTCCAGAGCCAATGGATGCGGTTCAGCTTCTGTCAATATATCCACGCTCACCTCCAACGGCATATCCTCCTGATTCATGATTCGCAGAAGTTCACGCTGGCGACTCTGTACGGTAGTTTCGGCGTTAATGACAGCCTCAAGGCGACTGGCCAGACCCGCTTCCGCTCGTACAATTTCGATTTTTGGCGCCGAACCTGCAGCAACTTTCTTTTGTGCATGACTGAGTTGGTCCTGAGCTAATTTGTACTGCTCCCGGCGTACTTCAAGCTCCTTACGAGCAGAATACAAACGCCAATACGCAATGTCGGCACTTGCCAGCAGGTAAATCGCCACCAGCTTGGTTCGGGCGCTGGTGATGTTCCATTGGTGACGGGCAATGCGAATCGACTGCGTATTGATTCTTGTCCCGGCGCCGCTCAATAATGACTGGATATAAGAAACACTGGCAGCCGCCTCTGTAAGACCTCCAGAGGAATAGTCTTCATCGAACGGCAAACCTACTCGAATCTCTCCGCCGGTTGGTAATGGCTTTTCAATACCCAATTCGCTGGTCTGTGTCTTTGATACTGCACCTGTGCCCACTTCCTCGTTTCGCTGATAATTTGTAAAACCAAAAATCGTTGATTCGAACTTTGCCTTTTCTTCATCAAGTATTCGTTGGGCAATTGACGGATTGACAAGCTCGACCTTCAGGTCCAGGTTATTAGCCAAAGTAGCTGCACGCACTTGCTCAATAGATAATGTCACTGTCTTGCGTATTTCATTGGGTTCTGTAACTTGTTGGGTTATTTGTTGGGCGGCCTGCTCTACCGTTATTGGTGGGGAGGTCGAATATTCTGAAAGTTGCACGACGTCAATCTTATCGAGTCCTTTTATCAAGTTCTTGCTGTTTATTTCCTCTTCAAGATATGAAGTTGAACACCCAGTCAAGATAATAAGGACAATCATCACTATTACTATTCGACCGCACGCCAACCGCATACTATTTTGTCCTTCTATTCTATTTTTTCTCATAATAAATTCTCATTCATATCTTAACGCTTCCATTGGATCGACCTTCGCAGCACGGCGGGCGGGTATCCAGGCGGCCAGGGCCGCGACCGTGACCATAATCACGGTGGCACTGATCGTCGTGAGAGGATCATGAGGTTCGATGCCGTAGAAAACACTACGGATCCCGCGGACCAGAGCCAGTGCGACAGGTAAGCCGATGGCTATGCCTATGACCACGAGCGTCAGGGCCTCTCGGAAGATCAGCCAGGCCACATCTGAGGGCTGCGCACCCAAAGCCTTGCGAATGCCCATTTCACTGGTTCGACGCGCGACATTGTAGGCCATGATGCCGTACAGGCCGATGCAGGACAGCGCCAGGGCCAGTAGGGCAAGACTCCCACAAAGCGATGTCAAGAGGCGTTCCAGACGAAGAGACTCCTTGATAGCGAGTTTCTGTGTGGTCATCCCCTCCAGCGGCAGGTTGCGGTCGATATCGGCCACGGCCTTGCGCACGGCAGGTATCAGAGACATCGGTGGAAGCACACTGCGTATCGCGTAGGTCATATCGGGCCCCCAATTTTGACTTTGAGGCGCATAGAGAGTCGGTGAAATGCCTAAACGCAAGTGCCGACATCTGTGGTTGCTGCATAGACCCACGATTTGATATTGATCATCACCTCCGAACGTTATGAACTGTCCCACGGGATTCTCATTCGGGAAAAACAACCGTCCGAATTCCTCATTGACGATGACGACACGCTGGGAGCCTCGTGTATCTGTTGCACGGAAGTCGCGCCCTTGCAGCAAGTTGATCTCCAAGGTCGCAAAGTATCCGTCGCTCACGACCAGTCGAAGTGACTCGCGCGGCTCTGCATCGGGACGGCCGGGGATCGATATGTCAGGGCCTCCTACCCTTCCTTCCAGCAATGTCCGATTTGAAAGGGCAACCGACCGGACGCCAGGGATGCCTGCGATCTTCTGACGTATGGAACCAAAGAGAACCTTATAATCATCCGTTGGGGATAGGGATTGTTTAGGAGAGATAGGAACCAACAAGAGATTCTCCGTGTCGAATCCCGTATCCGTTCGATAGAGATTGATCAGGGTTCGACAGAAGAGCCCACCGAGCACGACCAAAAGGAGGGACAAACCCACCTGCGCAGTGACCAACACCTTCGGCAGACGGAGCCGGGGAGCGCCGCGGCTCCCGCCGTCTTTGAGCCCCGCCGACGGATCAGTGTTTCCGGCACGCAATGCAGGAAAAAGGCCGGATAATAAGGTGGTGACCACGCCAGCGGCCAGCGCAAACATCAAAACGTTCGTATCAACCTGTAGGTTGAAGTGTTGATTCTTTGACGGATCGACAACAAGACCGGTCAGTGCCGCTCTTATCCATATGGAGAATACCAATCCGAGACAAACACCCACCAGTGACAGGATCATGCTCTCCGTGAGTGACTGGCGTATAAGACGCCACCGCCCCGCACCCATCGCCGCCCGCACGGCCATCTCATGTTGACGGGCCGCCCCCCGGGCCAGAAGCAGACCTGCCAGATTCGTGCAGGCGATCAGCAGGACCAGACCCACCACGATCTGCAGGAACCATAAGGGTCCAGCCATCTTTCGACGTTCACCCAATACCCCTTGCTGACCGTTCTGCAAGAAGATCCCGGGTCGGTCTATCTTTGCTCCAGAGCGATTAACAACATGACTGAACAGAAGCTCCAATGATGTCTGCACCTGAGCCTCATTGGCCCCGGGAGCCAGTCGGCCCATCATCTGAACCCACCATTCGTTATCGGAGCTCAACCGCCCATCTTCGCCCAGGAGCGGCTGAGCCGTCAGGGGCACATAGAAATCGGTTCGCGTTTCACCGGCCAAGGGACCTATATAATGGCGAGGGAGTACACCAATGATGGTAAAACCTGTGTTGCCCACCATGAGAGTCCGGCCTAAGACGTGAGGATCGAGACCATAGACACGTCGCCAAAAAGGATAGGTGAGGACGGCCACCGGCGGAGCGTCAGGGTGGTCATCCTCGGGTGTAATCGGTCTTCCAATCAAGACACGTGCACCGTAGCCCTTGAAAAAGTTGCCCGACACCATTTGCCCGTTTGCCAAAGTCGCAACGCCGCCTGCATTGATCGTCTTGGGACTATCAGTACGGGAAAAGGCAAAAATATCAGAGAATCCTCGTGCCTGTTCGGCGAAGTCGAGGTATGCAGGATACGGGAAGGATCCGCTGTAGAACTCATCAGACTTGGTGTGCTCGAAGCCCCCTGCAGGATGACGCATCATAGGCCACTTACGACTTGTCCAGTTGATCACACGCAACTCATGCGGATCGCGTACCGGCAAAGACTTGTACAGGATACCGTTGATCAGACTGAAGATAGCCGTGTTGGCTCCAATACCCAGAGCGAGTGACAGCACCGCCACCACAGTGAAACCGGGGCTCTTACGCAACTGACGAAGCCCAAAACGCATGTCATGCCATAAAGTAGTCATATTTTATCCAACCTTTTCGGACAATTGTTCAGAGGTGATTTCTCCATCGAGCCAGCCATCCGAGAGCTTGATGATTCTTCGGCCGTAAGCAGCATATTTATCATTGTGGGTCACCTGGATGATAGTGGTTCCTTCTCTGTTTAGTTTCTTGAAGAGTTCCATAATCTCCTCGCCTTGCGTGGAATGCAAATTGCCTGTAGGTTCATCCGCCAATATCAGCTTGGGACTGGCCACTACCGCGCGGGCAATGGCTATGAGTTGCTGTTGACCGCCGGCGAGTTGGCTGGGGAAAAGGTCTTTCTTACCCACTATGCCGAAGCGATCCAATGTATCACAGACAATAGCGGCTCGCTCCGAGGCTTTTACATTGCGGTAAGATAATGGTGCATCCAAGTTCTCATACACGGTCAGGCTGTCCAGCAGGTTAAAGTTCTGAAACACAAAGCCCACGTATTGCCGGTTCAAAGCCATACGCTGTTTGGGCTTGAGTGTATGCACAGCTTGACCGTCGAGATAATATTCACCTTCCCAGTCATGGTCGAGCATACCGAGTATATTCAGCAGTGTGGATTTTCCCGCAGCCGACGGTCCCATGATAGTGATAAACTCACCCTCTTCGATGTCCAAAGTAATTCGCCGCAGCGCATAAAGCATGCCTGCACGTGTTTGAAAACACTTCTCTATATTTTGCAGTTTAATCATCGTTTTCTCCTATCATTCATATCTCAACGCCTCCATCGGATCGATTCTTGCCGCGCGCCAGGCCGGGATGGTGCAGGCCAGGGCGGCCACTAAAGTCAACAGTACAGATACCATCAAAAACGTTGCAGGGTCATTCGGTGTGATGCCGAATAACATACTGCGTAAGAAACGTGTGACACCAAAGGTCGCCGCGATGCCTACGACCAGACCTGCCAGTGCGAGCATCATGCCTTGTTTTAGCACCAGCCACAGGATCTCTCTGCGCTCTGCGCCCAGGGCTATGCGGATGCCCATTTCGCGGGTCCGTTGGGCCACGGAGAATGAGAGTACACCATAGAGTCCGATGGCCGCAAGCAGCATGGCTAGTCCGGCGAATGTACCGGCCAGTACCATGTTGAATCGTTCCTGTTTTATGGAGTTGCCTACAACATGTTCAAGGGTTCGGAACGCTGAGACCGACACCTCAGGATCGACCAACCCGACCTCGCGGCGTATCGCCGTCTGTAATGACAGAGGTGTCACCTCTGTGCGTACCACCCAGATCTTGGGAAGGACCTGATTCAAAATCGCCGTCAAGGAATCGGGCATCTGTGCGTAGGGTATAAAGACCGCAGGTTTGGGGTCCGCATCGAGACCTTGTAAACGTATATTATCTACGACTCCGATGATTTGCTTGGGCGGGTCATTGGCCATGGGGCCATGGCCACCGCCCATGTTGATGTATTCACCCAAGGGACTGCTGTCAGGGAAATACCGGCGTCTGAGGGCCTCGTTGATGATGACCACAGGTGTGTGTTGTGCGTCCTCAGTACCCTGGAAATTCCGGCCCTCCAGAAACGGGACCTGCATGGCCTTGAAATAATCGGCAGTAATCGGGCGAAAGTCGGCCTGTCCGCCTCTGTCTGTGGATTGACCCTCTCGGCCCTGGACCTCAAACGGTGCATCCGGCACGGGCTGGAAAGGCAATGTCAAGGCCGTGGCCGCAGCCTGAACGCCCGGCAGTGCTTTGAGTCGACGGTTGACTTCTACAATGAACTGTGCGGTGTCCTGTGTGGTCTGATACTTTTGATTGGGCAGGGAGACTTCCATGGTGAGTATGCCGGTCGGTTCGAATCCGGGATCAACATGGGCCAGGCGCAGAAAACTTGTCATGAGCAGGATTGCACTGATAACCAGAATAACCGAAAGTGCCATCTGACCGACCACGAGCAGGCTTTGTAGGCGCCCTCTGCGTGCCCTCGCTGCGCCGCGTGATGTACCGTTTCTCAGGACTCCCTGCAGATTAATGCGTGCCGCCTGTATTGCCGGAAAAAGTCCAAACAATAGTGCAGCAACAACGGCGATGCCAATACTGAAGAGCAATACATTGCTATCGATGGTTATCTGTTGCAGAGGATTGAGCGTCACCGGACTCAATACACACACTAGTCTCAGACATAAAGGCGTCATAGCCAACCCCAACAGCACGCCAGTAAATGCCAGTAGCACATTTTCGGTCAGCAATTGACGAACAATTCGTGAGCCTTTGGCACCTAAAGCAGCACGTAATGCGACCTCCTGATGTCGAGCTGATCCACGCGCCAGCAGCAGGTTGGCAAGATTTCCACACGTGACCAGAAGCACCAAAGCAACCGCGCCCAGCAGAATCATCATGGTCGGACGAATAGTACCGACCAGATACTCATGAAAGGAACGAAGACCGATGCCTTCGTTGGCACCCATGAGATGCGGATACGTTGCCCTCAAGCGATCGGCCACAGCAGTCAGATCAGTACGTGCCTGCTCCGCTGAGACACCGCCCTTGAGTCGTCCTAGTACCAAATAGAGATTGGACTGGTCATTGGCCGATGCCACCAGACGCAAAGGCGTCCACAGATCAGCTTCAGGTGAAAAGGTAAGACCGCGAGGCGCGACCCCGACGACCGTATAGGCCTGGCCGCTGAGACGAATGCTGTTTCCAATCGTGGATTCATCCGCACCAAAACGCCTTCGCCACAGGCCATCACTGATGATACAGACCAACTCACTGCCTGCCAGACCGTCCGATTCTGTGAAGTCACGTCCCAATGCAGGCGGCGTACCCAGCGTTCCAAAGAAGTCAGGACTAACGCGAATACTCTGAACACGTTCAGCCTCTCCGTTATCCGTTAGGGTGAATCCACTACCGTGGATATCATACGCGGCCATACTTTCAAACGAGCGATTATTGTCACGCCAAAACAGAAACTTGGTCCCGGTTGTAATCGGAGGTACGCCAATCGGCTGTTGGCGATTCACTTGATACAGTCGCTCGGACTGTGGATAGGGCAGGGGACGCAGCAGGACCGCATTGGCCACGCTGAACATAACGATATTGGCCCCTGCACCCAGCGCCAAGGTCAGCACGGCCACGGTCGTAAAGCAGGGATTGTTTAACAATCGACGAAATGCATATTTGATGTCGTTGATTAGTATTGTCATATTATTACTCCGTTTGTATTCTGAATTCTATATTCTGTATCCTGTTTTTTATTATTCATACCTCAACGCCTCCATCGGGTCGATTTTTGCTGCCCGCCGGGCCGGAATCCATGCTGCCAAGGCTGCTACTGAAAGCACCAGGAGTATGGAGATTGCGATGGTAATCGGGTCATGTGGATTTACACCAAACAGGACACTGCGCAGCAGATGCACAAAACCGAGAGCCATGGGAATTCCGACAATCAATCCAAAGCCTGCCAGCCACAGGGCATTGCGTATGACCGGCCAAGCGATGTCACAGGGCCTTGCACCGAGGGCTAAGCGCACACCGATTTCTCCAGTGCGGCGGGTGACGATGAAGGCAAGCAGGCCATAGAGTCCGATGCAGGACAGTAGAATGCCAAGCAAGGCCAGGCCGCTGCACAGATAGGTAAAGATCCGTNNACGATCAAGGTCAGCCACAATTTTGCGAATGGACGGGACCAGAGTCAGGGGATCGTTTGCAGTACGTACTTCAACGAACATGGCCCCCGGGGTAGCTTGTCTGTGCGAGAAATACAGAGTCGGCTTGACATCTCGCTGAACCCGGTTGTACTTGGCATCCCTGCACAGGCCTATGATTTGAAAATCTCTGTCGTCCATTCGAATCGATTGACCCAGGGGATCTTCCTTGGGAAAATAGGCTCGCACAAAGGCCTCGTTGGCTATTACGACTCTTGGCTGGGAAGGTGTGTCCGTTCTCTCAAAGGCACGGCCGCGCAACAGCGGGATGCTCATGGTGTGGAAGAAGGCTTCGCTGACATCGAGAACATCAGCCTGCATGTGTTGGGCTTCCTGATTCAACCGACCGGGAATTGAAAAGGTATTACTTGAAACCCTTCCTCCCAACAGGCTGTTGCTGGACAGGGCAACACTCTTGACACCTGCAAGATCGGCGATATCGGCTTCGACCTGATCGTAGAACTGAACTGAGCTGGTATCTCTATAACCGGCCTGAGAAGGATTTACACGAAAGACCAGAATCTTATCTGTGCTGAATCCCAGATTGACGCGATAGAGATTGACCATTGTTTGCATCAGCAGGCCTGTGCCAACCAACAGCAGGACCGAGAAGCTCACCTGGGCAGTGACCATGACCTTGCCCAGGCGCAAGCCGGGGACGCCCAAGGTTCTTTGACTTTTGAGATTAGAGCATAGGTCTATCCGTGTAACACGCAGAGCCGGAAGCAGACCGAACAATAGGGACGTCACTATAGCCGCACCCAGGGTAAATAGTAAAACCCGCAGATCCATGCTCACATCAATGTATAAATTATCCAGAGAGGCAGGGATAAAGCTCAACACCATTGCTTTGATCCAAAAGGCTAATAGCAAACCCAGACCGGCACCGGCCAGCGACAGGACCAAACTCTCGGTGAGCAATTGGCGAATGAGCCGTCCGCGTCCTGCGCCCATGGCCGCCCGTATGATCAGTTCCTGTTGTCGTGTGGCCCCACGTGCCAGTAGCAATCCGGCAAGGTTCGCACATGTTATTAAAAGTACCAATCCCACCGCCACCATTAGCAGGATTAAGCCCTGGGCTATTTGCTGTCTGATGCCCAAAAGCCCGCGACTGCCGTCTTCCAGGACAATGTGTGGGTTGTCCATATGGGATTTCTGTTCCGGCCCGGCGCAAAAAGAGTTTGCAGGAAGATACCCTCCATAACCGATTGTATTTGTGACTCATCAGCGCCGGGTTCCAGACGAACCATTATGTTTGCCCACCAGTGATTCCGCGTATCCAAAGGATGACCGGGATTTAACAACGGTTGAGCGGACATCGGAACATAGATATTGGCCATATCACCAATTTCCGGGCCGCAATAAGACCGTGGCATGACTCCCACAATAGTGAACGATTGCTGATTCACCATGATGATCTGGCCCAGGACCTGGGGATCCAGATTGTACTCTTTTTCCCACCAGTGATATGTAATCACGGCCACAGGTTCAGCCCCTGAAGACTCATCACTGGGTTGGAGCGTACGACCGATCAATGCTTGTGCTCCATAGCCTTTGAAAAAATCGCCCGAAACCATCATACCGCCCGTGGTAGCTGCGCCAGCCGGCCCCACAGCGGTTAAATCAAACAGATTATAAAAGGCAAACACATCAGAGCATCCCTCGACCTGCTCCTTGAAGTCACGATACACCGGATAAGGAAAAGAGCCTGCCAATGCAACCCCGTTGGGTCCCTTCCTGATGTTGCCGGACCAGTGAGAAAGTTCCCAATTTTGACCGCTCCAACTCACTATACGTAATGCCTGTGGATCCTTCACGGGTAACGACCGCATCCACACGGCATTTAGCAGGCTGAAAATTGCTGTGTTCACCCCAATACCCATGGTCAGTGATACAATTGCAACTATGGTAAAACCGGGACTTTTAACCAGTATTCGCAATCCATATTTAATGTCTTGAAGTAAAGTTCCCATTACACAGACTCCTCGGACCGCTGGTCCTCTACAATGCGACCATCGAAAAGATGGATCGTACGCTCGGCGTGTGCGGCATACCGGGGGTCGTGAGTGACTATACAGATCGTGGCACCTGAACTGTGGAGATCTGCTAAAAGTTCCATGACTGCCTCACCATTGGCTGAATCCAGGTTACCCGTAGGTTCGTCGGCCAACAGTATCGAAGGTTCGCTAACGACGGCTCGTGCCACCGCCACGCGTTGCTGTTGTCCTCCGGACAGTTGTGCAGGATAATGCTTCATACGGTGAGCCATGGCTACCTTTTCCAGTGCGGCCTGTACCCGCTCTTTGCGTTTGGCTTTGGGCATCTTCTGATATGTCAGTGGCAATTCCACATTCTCATATACTGTTAGGTCACCAATGAGATTAAAACTCTGGAAGATAAAGCCTACTTCTCTGTTACGAATCCTCGCCCGCTGCGAGGCTGACAGATCGGCCACCGGAGAACCGTTGAGCTGGTAATTGCCTTCTGTGGGTGAATCCAGCAAACCTAAAATGGATAATAGCGTGGATTTGCCACAGCCTGAAGGACCGGCGATTGCAAGGTATTCCCCTTTTTGGATTTTCAGGTGGACACCGGATAATGCGTGGGTCTCCACCTCCTCGGTGACAAAGACCTTGTGAAGGTCTTCTACGTGAATTAATGTTCCGTTTTTTTGTTCAGCCATATTTTTTCTCCAGATTTTCTTAGTTCATAGTTCGCAACTGACATCTATCTGATTTACGAGCAGTCAGTTGTCAAAACGCAGAATATTCTGTTTCCTGTTTTATTATTCGTATCTCAGTGCCTCCATGGGATCGACCTTGGCTGCGCGCCAGGCGGGAATCCAGCAGGCGAGGACGGCGGAGAGCAGGAGGGTCAAGCTGCCGATCGCGTACGTGAGAGGATCGGTGACGGTGACTCCATAGAGCTGGCTCTCGATGTAGCGTCCTAAAGCCCAGGCTCCCAGGAGGCCCAAAACGAGCCCGGGGAGCACGAGGGTGAAACCACGGTAGAACACGTTCCCGATTGCGTGCTTGGGGGACGCGCCGAGTGCGATGCGGATACCGATCTCCCGGGAGCGGCGCCCGACGTTGAACGCCAGCACGCCATAGACTCCGACGGAAGCGAGCAGGAGCGCGAGTCCGGCAAACACGCTGATGAGCTGCGTCCGAAACGATCTGCGCGAGATGGATTCGGCGACACGGGAGGAGATCGGACGCACGTCGTAGACCGGTTCTGTAGTGGTCATCTTCCGCAGTTCGGCCCTAGCCGCGTCGATGAGGGCGGATGGATTCCCGCGGGTCCGGAGAATCAATGAGAATTCGGGGTAAAGCGGAAACTGACGGATGGAAAAATAGAACTCTTCGTGATCGGTCTGGGCCAAGTTATCTTGCTTGGTGTCACCGACGACGCCGATGACAGTGAGCACACATAGGTCAGTTTCGGGAGATCCGACCAGAAAGCGCTTCCCGATGGGGTTCTCTCCCGGCCAGTAGTGCTCGGCAAAACTGCGGGTGACTACGGTATCCAATGACAGTTCGCGAAACGCGGCGAGGATGTCGCCGATTGTTGAAGCATCGGAAGGGAGCGACGGGATCGGCTCTTGTCCATCAAAGCAGCGGCCCTGCAGAAGCGGAATGCCCATGGCACGGAAATAGTCGCGGCTGATGATACGGCGGCGGGAGGAAGGATACTGGCTGGGTGCGGGGACAGGCCGGTCGAGGAGACGGAATTGATTGGACGTATTGCTGCCGCCGAAAGCCACATCGCTGACCGCGGCGGCGGCTTCGACACCGGGCAGTTGGGCCAGGCGCTCTACGGCCTCCGTGTAGAAAGCCCCGGCCCTCCAGAACGAACCGTCCATGCGCGCGATGGGAGAAGCCAACCGCAGGGAGAGCACCTTTTCCGCCTGATACCCGAGCGGCATGTTGGAAAGAGACCAGAGGCTCCGCAGGACCAGACCCGAAGCGATTACGAGTATCGTGGCAAGGCCCACCTGGGCAGCAACGAGGAAACCGGCTGTGCGGATCCGCCCGAGTGAGGACTGATTGGCCGCGCTGCGGTCTTTCAGCGCGTCATTGGGGCTCGCGTGCGAGAGCTGCCACGCAGGGGCCAGCCCAAAGCCCAGCCCCGTCAGGAGTGTGACGATAAACGTGAAGATTCCCACGCGGAAATCCATGATCGGCACGCCGGCCGGATTGAGCTGCCGGATCTGGAACGGCACGAGAGAATCGAAGGTGGTGCTTAAACCGGTGGCCAGCAGCAGGCCCAGGCCGCCGCCGATCGCGGCGAGCAGAAGGTATTCGGCCATCATCTGGCGGACGAGACGGCCTCGCCCGGCACCCAAGGCGGCGCGAACCGCCATTTCGTGGTCCCGCGCGCAGGAACGGGCGAGCGAGAGAGTGGCGACGTTGACGCAGACGATCAGCAGGACCAGACCCACCGCGCTCATCAGCAACACTTGTTGTTGCTTGGCGTTGCCCATGAGGTACTGGCGAAGGTCTGTGAGTGTGACACCGATATCGGCGTTGGTCTTCGGGTACTGTTCAGCGAGATGGGCCGCGATGGCCTCCATCTCATCCCTGGCCGCACTGAGCGAGCGACCCGGTTTGAGACGTCCCACGACGACGGTGGTGCTACGGCTTTCACGCATGTGCATGTACATCCCTTCGACAAAGGGGCCCAAAGGCAGGACCAGTTCGCAGTTGCGGAAGAACTGAAACGCCGGAGGAAGAACGCCGACGATGGCGGCGGACTGCCCATCCACTTGTACGGTGCGGCCCAAAACTCCCGGATCGCTGTTGAAGCGTCTCGACCATGCGCCGTGTGTCATGAGC
>JABAOH010001100.1_pt2 | contig 13338 bp, 10 predicted proteins | sample 7062181 | NCBI WGS metagenome assembly JABAOH01 (sample SAMN14538630, study PRJNA623070) | marine sediment metagenome | biome: marine biome [ENVO:00000428]; feature: marine pelagic biome [ENVO:01000023]; material: deep marine sediment [ENVO:00002113]; isolation source: pool of 5 deep marine... | reverse complement strand
GCCTGTTCCTTCACCCTCACGGGCTCAATCACACCGGTTTTGTACGTGTCAATGATCTTGCCTGAGAAGACGTTTACGCCCATGAGGTGGCCCTTGGGCTTCTCGTGAGCTGATCTCAATGCGACAAGTATGTCGATGGATTCGAGGCCTGCGTTTTCAGCCAGGGTTTTGGGAACGATTTCAATGGAGTCAGCAAAGGCTTCAATGGCGAGTTGTTCTCTTCCACCAACTTTGGGAGCATAATCGCGGAGCTTCTTAGCTATCGCTGCCTCAACAGCGCCTCCTCCGGGCACGATTTTGTTGTCTTCAATGACGTCCGCGACGACAGAAAGCGCATCGTTCATAGCTCTCTCTGCTTCATCTACCATTCTCTCGAGACCGGCGCGTATAAGCACCGTGACGGATCGTGGATCCTTACATTTCTCAACGAAAACCATCTTGTCCTCTCCGATCTTTCGTTCCTCGACCAGCCCTGCTTTTCCCAGATCTTTAGGACCGAGGTCGTCGAGGTTATTGACGACTCTACCTCCTGTTGCTCTCGCCAGCTTCTCCATGTCTGACTCTTTAGCCCTTCGTACAGCTAGGATTCCCTCCTTAGCCATGAAATGCTGAGCCAAGTCGTCGAGTCCCTTTTGGCTGATGAGAACATTGGCTCCTGCTTTCTTGATTTTCTCCACCATGTCCTTCAGAATGCGTGTTTCCTGATCCAGAAAGGCCTTCATTTGGGTAGGGTCTCGTATTCTGATTTCGGCATCGAACTCTGTTTTTTCGACTTCGAGAGCTGTGTTTACTAAGGCGATTTTTGCTTTTTCCTTTCGCTTGGGCATGCCAGCGTGGACCACTTCTTTATCGAGGACGATGCCTCTTACGAGTTCGGTGTCGAAGAGGCTCTTTCCCTCTTTCTTAATCATCTGGACGTTGTCGATATCAGCTACGTTTCTTTCTCCCCTCTTTTCGGCTATCTGTTTCACGGCGTCGATGGCGATCTGAGCCAAGTGTTCTTTGGCTACTCCTACGGCCTTGCTTCCCATAGAGGTCAATGCAACTTTCTTGAGAGTCTCGTGATCCTCAAGGTCCACCGGGATTGCGATCTTTTCGAGGGTTTCCTTCGCTTTTTCCAAGGCTTTTCGGTAACCGCTGACAACAACGGTGGGATGGATATTTTGCTCAAGCAGCTCTTCAGCCCTTCGCAGCAGCTCTCCGGACAACACCACGGCGGTGGTGGTGCCGTCGCCAACCATGTCATCCTGAGTTTTAGCTACCTCCACCATCATCTTCGCAGCGGGATGTTCCACGTCGATCTCGTCGAGGATGGCGGCTCCATCGTTGGTTATCGTTATGTCGCCAAGGCTGTCGATTAACATCTTGTCCATGCCGCGAGGACCCAATGTGGTTTTTATGGCTTCGGCAATGATCTGGGCGGCCATAATGTTGTTCCTCCGAGCGTCTCTTCCCCGCCTACGTCCAGTTCCCTCCTTCAGAATAAGCACGGGCTGTCCAGCCTGCGAGGTCAAATAGGCCATACACTTCCCTCAAACATTTCCAGTTACTTTCTGTTGTCAATATCCTGGGGGCATTCCCCCGTATCCTCCGGGACCTCCTGGACCTCCCGGCGGAGTTGGCGGAGCCTTCATCTTGCCCGATGCGATAACATCGTCGATCTTCAAGATCATGGATGCGGCCTCAGTAGCGGACTTTACGATCTGCTTCTTAACTGCGAGTGGTTCAAAGACTTCCCGTTTCTCCATGTTATCCACTTTGCCTTCGTGGACATTAACGCCAGCCCAGATTTCACCCTTTTCGTGGCGCGCTCTTAACTCGGAGATTATGTCGATGGGGTCAAGTCCAGCGTTTTCGCTCAAGATTGTGGGAACTGCTTCGAGAGCTTCTGCATATTGTTGCACCGCGAGTTGCTCCCGACCAGGAAGCGTGCCTGCGTATTCTTTGAGTTCCCTTGAAACTTCCATCTCAGGCGCTCCCCCTCCGGCTACAATCTTTGGTTCCTGCACCACGTCGCGGACGACACACAGGGCGTCATGTATGGACCGTTCTGCCTCGTCGACGATGCGTTCGGTTCCGCCTCGTATGAGGATGGCGACCGAGCGTGGGTTCTTGCAGCCCTCGATGAAGGTCATCTTGTCGTCTCCAATTTTTCGCTCTTCAACCAGTTCAGCGTAGCCTAAGTCTTCCTTTGCGAAGTCGTCGAGATTGTTGATGACCTTTCCTCCCGTGGCTTTAGCCAGTTTCTCCATGTCTGACTTCTTTGCTCTCCGAACGGCTAGTATGCCTTTTCTAGCCAAGAAATGTTGAACCATGTCATCGATTCCCTTCTGACAGATGAGCACATTGACCTTCTTCTGAGCGATCTTCTTCACCATGTCCTTCAGCATGGTCTCCTCCTGTTGGAGAAAGGCCTCCATCTGCTCTGGACTCTCAATGTTGAGTTTGGCGTCGAACTCGGTTTTCTCAACCTCAAGTGCGCGGTCTAAGAGAGCCACTTTCGCCTTCTCAATCCGTTTGGGCATGCCTGGATGAACCACTTCTTTGTCGAGGACGATGCCCTCAATCAGTTTGGTGTCGGTCAGGGATTCTCCAGCCTTCTTCTCCACCATGACATCATCTAGGTCCACCTTGTATTGGCCTTCAACTTTCTCAGCGACGTTTAAGATTGCTGAAGCCGCGATTTCAGCTAAGTATTCTCGATTCTCGGCGACTAGTTTGCTGGCCATAGAGGTCATGGCGACTTTCTTCAGGGAATTCTTGTCTTTAGGCTTCACGGCGATAGCGATCTTCTCCAGCGTCTCAAGGGCTTTGTCTGCTGCCTTCCTGTAGCCGTCGATGATGACAGTGGGGTGAACGTTCTTTTCCACCAGATCCTCGGCTTGTCCTATTAGCTCTCCGGCGATGATTACTGCGGTGGTGGTGCCGTCGCCAACTTCATCGTCCTGTGTCTTTGCGACCTCCACCATCATTTTCGCGGCTGGGTGTTGAATGTCCATCTCTTTGAGGATGGTGTGGCCGTCGCTGGTGATGGTGACGTCTCCGAAGCTGTCCACGAGCATCTTGTCCATGCCCTTCGGTCCGAGAGCGCTTTTCACAGCCTCTGCCACAAGTGTGGCGGCCATGATATTGGCGTGTTGAGCTCCTCTTCCTCTCTCTCTTGTCGATCCTTCTTTTAGAATGAGGACAGGAGTTCCAGCAAGTTGCGGAGTTGCAGACATTTTAATACCACCTCCTTTTCTTTGTTTTTTTTGTAGCTATGACTCCTCTTTTTTCTATTCTTCTCCTTCTCCAAGGCAGTCTTTCGTTAACATTTTCTTTTTTCCAGTCTTTCATTTCTTTGTTCACGGCGATTTCCTCCGATGTTTAGTCTAACGGAAATTCAAACCTGAAAGTTTCCTAATAAACCTTCCGTGTGCGAGGAAGATGTGAACCGATCAATTAAGCTTCAAATATGACGTTGTCAATAATGCTAGCTAGACGGTATTTGGTATGAAAGAATACGATTTGATAGTGATAGGCACGGGATCAGCAATGAATTTTGTAGATTTCTTGATTCAAGAGAATCCCAACATGAAGGTTGCCGTGATAGATAAGGATGAGCCAGGTGGGATTTGTCTGACAAGGGGGTGTATCCCGTCAAAAATGTTGCTATATCCTGCTGAGTTGGTGAGAACCATAGAAAGAGGAGGGCAGTTTGGCATAGCTGTCAATATTCGGAAGGTAGATTTCAGCAAAGTCATGGAGAGAATGAGGACCATTATCTACAAGGATATAAACATGATAAGAGAGGGACTTTCACTTTCCAAAAACATAGATTACTATCCCGTCGTAGCCAAATTCACTGCTCCCTACACGTTGAAGGTGGGCGATGATACTATAATGTCAAAGTTGATTTTTCTTTGCACAGGATCGAAACCCAAAATTCCATCAATAAAAGGACTCGAGAAGACAAGATATCAGACGAGTGATACGGTTCTAAAAATGGACCAGCTACCAGAAAGCATTGTAATCGTTGGAGGAGGATACATAGCTGCAGAATACGGCCATTTCTTTTCAGCCATGGGGTCAAAAGTCACAATAATCGGCAGAAATCCGCAGTTCCTCCCAAAAGAAGAACCAGAAGTATCAGCGCTGGCAAAAAGAGAGCTGAAAAAACACATGACAATTATCACCAACCACGAGGTCCACGAAGTAGAAAAGACTTCGACAGGTAAAAAAAAGATAGTTGCTGTTAACAGAGAAAATGGAAAAAAGATAGAAACAACAGCGGAAGAAATACTAATTGCCGCAGGACGGGGCCCGAACACAGATATTCTTGATCCGAAAAGAGGGGGAATAACAGTCGACGAAAAAGGATGGATCACCGTTGACGAATATCTGGAGACCTCGCAACCAAATGTTTGGGCTCTAGGCGACGCGAACGGCAAATACCTATTCAAACACGTGGCAAACTACGAATCTCTAGTTGTGTACTACAATGCCATATTGAAACAGAGGGTGAAGGTTGATTACCACGCCATACCACACGCCGTTTTCACATACCCTGAAGTTGCAAGCGTCGGACTCCAAGAGAAAGAGGCGATAGAGAAATACGGCGAAGACAAGGTGCTGATCGGAATCCAGAGATATGAAGACACGGCCAAGGGAGAAGCTATGGGTGTAAAAGATTATTTTGTCAAAGTTCTCGTTGAGAAAGAAACCATGAAGATTTTGGGCGGGCACATAATCGGGCCTTATGCATCTGTTCTCATACAAGAAATCATCAACTTGATGTATACACCGGAACAAAGCGCAAAACCGATAATTGATGGAATGCATATCCATCCTGCCCTAAACGAGGTTGTAGAGAGATCGTTCGGTTCCCTGATGACACCAGAACAGTATCATCAACTTATTGCGCGCCGCTATGAACTTCCTACAAAATAGATTGGGAGCACACGCTCATCCAACCATTAAAGACTGGTCAGCTTGCTGAAGTTTCCGTTCTTAGAACAAGACTCCGATTAGGTAGGCAATACAACCTACCTGCATTGTCACAAAGACTCTCTTCTTCAACTGGAAGATAGTCTTCTTTGACTGGTCCTTGATCAACGATTTCGAAGTGAAAAAATAGGAAACCACAGGGATGAATATCAGCAAAAGGAAAGCATAATCCAGATAGAGGCGTGGATCAACCATTACAAAAAAGGGCAAAGGATCCAAGATCATAATTACCCCGTAGAGCACAACAGAAAGCTGCGCAGCCCTTTCTGTCCCAAACTTTGTTGAGATGGTTTCTATTCCAAGCTCTTTGTCGCCTTCAACATCTCCCACATCCAACGTTACTTCCAGTGCCAATCCAACGATGAAAGCCATTGTGGCAAAATATACGATCAATGGCTCAAGGACAGCGTCACATACGAGCGAACCAAAAAGAATCGTCGCCACATAGGCATAAGCAATCAGGAGATTCTTGACAAGAATAATCCTCTTTATGCCTAGACTATATATGAAGAAGAGGGGCAAGCTGACAAGAACAAAAGAGATTGCTATTAAGTTGAGGAACAGCGAAAGCACGAGAATCAGGGAAAATGAGGCTAATCCCGTGATCAATGCCACTCTCCTAGAGAGTAGCCCCGAGACCAACGGTCGGTCATGCCTACGATTTTTTTTGTCGACTTCAAAATCATAGTAGTCATTGAATGCGAAGGCTCCAACAGCGGAAAGGAAGACAATTGAGAAAGCGATCAAGTATTCCCCTTGAAAGCCACGCAGGTCTCCTGCATATACCCCGGATAGAAAAACTGCGAACGCGCCAAACAATGAGTTGTCAAGCCTAATCAATTTGGAGAAAGCCCGAACTGCCTTTGCTTGCATCGCCTCTTCTCTCCACACTCATATACAATTAGCAGTTATAATTGATTTTCCCTTTTTGGCCCCTCCCCATTAACTTTTTTCATGACTTCACGATTCTAGCTGTCACAACCATGCGCAGAAAACCTTTGTTTGTGGATAATGAGGGCAACACCACTCTTAGATTGCTTCGGCTAGCTCCAAGATTAGGGATGCGGCTATGGTTATCGATGCTCCTACGACGAAGTAGAATGGCTTTCCCTCTTTTCCGATAGGTATCATGTCCCGTATTACGATGTAGAGAATCAAACCTGTAGTCACCGAAAAAACCAAGAACAATTGCGTTTTGTTTGCAATCAAAAGGAAACCCACAAAAGTCCCAACTACGGGACCCATAACCTGCAAAAAGCGATTTAGTCCGCTGCCTATTTTTCGTTGACGTGTTTTGAGTACACAGAAATAACGACGGCTCTGACAAAAAATGGAGAAAGGATGAAATAAGCGAGATCACCGTAAGCTTCAAAGAAAACTGTGATGATGATGCCCACAAGCAACCCGTGAGCCACTAATCCAGACGCCTCGAAGCGAGTCGTATCTCTTTCAAGTTCACTCTCACCAGCGGCGTGTTGGTAGACAAGTTTTTCCAGAACATGAATCAGAATAAATCCGATCAGAAAAGTGACATAAATAGAATGGCTTAGATACGTTTCACCAACCGCAAGTTGCGGCAGTATTTCAAGGAAAAACGTGCCGACCATAAGACCGGTCCCAAAACTCAGAAGCGCAATATGAAATCCTTCGATATGCTCAGAAATGCATGCAGCTATGGGAGGCAAATACATTTTCAACCTCTTCTGAATCTTATTAGTCCCACATGAACTTAGTTATTTCTCACAAGCGAATTTGAAAGATTCATCTTTGACATTTCAGAAACCGTGTACTTGCGCTAAACAGCTATATGCATATCCAGAAGAACTCTACGTATTCGGGAGAGTTCAGTACCCTAACATCTGTAGGCAGATGGATATGATTTCCTGAAAAGCCCCTGTATCTGAACGATCCAGCCTCATAGACGAACCCACATCGTCCGTACGCTTTGTCGCCGTCTATGGCCTCAACCCAATAATCTTTGACTATACTGGCTGTGCCAATGCTCTCATACCACTTAAGTTCGTAACTGATCTTTTCTTGATCCCCCAACGACATGATCACATCAAGGGCTGTGGTGACATTTTCTTTTAAAACATCATTTCTCACGTTGTGAGGGGTCACCGCAACGTTCTCGAACTCTCTTGTAAAAGTGCGACCTCTTATGATAACCTTCGGAATAATCAACCAATCGTCGTTGTCTTTTCGCCTCGTTACTTCTTCGCGGAATACAGAATAAATGTTTTCCAAGCGTGACGGATTAGCATTGAGGAATCTCAGCGTTGTTCCCTCCTTCCAAGGATAGTGATCAATCCTGAACACATTATTCTCTGCCCAGCCGCCATCATAATAGGCCTCATACCACCAATACGGTTCTCCGTTCATAGAATCTATAACATGAGTGTTCATCGAGTTGTCGAAATGGTACTCCAGATCTACCGTACCCTGCTTGTCAAGATGGACTAGAACATCGAACATCGAAAAATAACCTGGATTGAAAATGTCTGGCCTTACGGTCTCCACTTTCGTCGGGTCAAACGTGAAACCTTCACTACCGATCTTAACCTTCGCCACTTCAGTTCCTGCCGGTGGCAGTTGCGGACCATATGAAGAATTGCTGGAAAGCAATTGTGATAGTATCAAAGCTAAAATAGGCGTCACCAAAACCAAGATTCCAAGCGTTGCAATTTTTTCTGTTCTGTTGAGTTTGATCATGCACCTGCACCATCTACGTAGAAGATCAAGATTGTAAAGATTGACCCTAATATGAGCATAAGCAAGTTCAGCAGTTTCTGATTCCTGAATCCCCAACGCATCAATGAAAATTTAACTTCAATAATCACATGTATCAGCAAAAGAACCAGAAGAGGCAAATCCAGCAGTCTGTGCAAGGAGGAAGCAGTCCAATAGTTGATTATGCCGCCAGTCAAGGTAAAGATCAGACCGGGCTTCGTAAGACCGTAGCCTGTGACAACGAGCAGAATCATGAAGAAAAGGAGAACCCAAACAATCACCCTGTTTGTCTTCATCAGGTAATAGTTGATGGTTTTTCTGGGAGACATTTTTGGAAGTCCCTGAAGTCAAATATGACGTATGGCGTATAGAATACGGCATTGGAGGCATAAATATGTTTCTTGATAGGAGCTAGAATTACGTGGTGCGCGAGGGCGGCGAAGCATGCATGCAGTATATCCAGTGCGCCACGGCTTTGGGGGCTCCTCCCATCGACGAAGACTATTACATTGCTAGGGAAGGGAAGACTAGCAAAATTCATTCGATCTGGTTTTCGATCAGTATCACCCTCGCAGGCGCGCCATCGCAGTCGATACGGAGAGGAAGGCCCATGAAGACATATTCTCCTTCGGGCACTTCGGCGAGGTTCAGACCCTCAAACAATGTCAAGTTGTTGATGAGTACCTCATGTACCTCATCATCGCCTCCATATTTTTTCACGCTCAAATAATCAAAGCCAAGAGTTTTCACTCCAGCTTCAACCAAATATTCTGCAGCGTCCAACTTGATATGGACAAAGTCACTCCTGAACTTCTTTTGGCCTCGCTTTGAATTTTCAGTTTTCAACAATATTATATCTCCCTTTCTGATCTGGTAATCCTCCAAATCTTTCCGATGGATTTCATTCGCCACGTGGGGTAGGTCCAACACCTTACATTTCCCATAAAAACTGTCGATAGGTAAGACCTCTGCACTATTGGCGTCATTTTGAATGTGCAACTGGGAATCCACGTGAGTGCCGGTGTGACTTCCCAAAGTTATCACGGATTCGTTGACCCTGTCTTTGGGTATTGAAGCGTAACGCTGGATCGACGGCTGAGGGTTACCTGGATATACCATCATTCCTTCTCTTACCGGCAGTGAAACGTCATAAAATTTCAACATCCTACCTATCCTCCTGAAATGCACGTGGATATGAACAATAGCCATCTGGCATCCCAATTAATAAGGACATTCAGCGCGTGCGCTAGTTCTTGGCATATTGCTGTTGCTGTTCGATCACAGTCACACATCTTTAAAAGGTCGAAATCATAGAGCCTCAACGCGCACTGCGTGGTGCAAAATGCCTAGGGAATTGTGTGTAGGAAACGGCAACCTTCTCGTTAACTTCGATAGCGATATGAACATCAGAGACATGTATTTTCCCCTNNGACGGAAGTTTCTCGTGGATAGACGGCTCTTGGAACAAAAGATTCAGTTACAAGAAAGATTCATTAGTAACAGACGTTTCATTGAAAAAACCTGACTTTCAACTGGAATTTCATGTGGAGGATGGAGTTCATCATTTTCATGACATATTCCTCAGAAAAGTGACGGTGAAAAACTTAGCCAGAAAAGAAAGAGACGTCCGGTTGTTCTTTTCACAGGACTTTCATTTGTCTGAAACCGACAAAGGTATCACAGCTTACTACGACCCCAAGAACGATGCCATAATCCACTTCAAAAAAGATAGATACTTCTTGATAAGTGGGTCATCTGGTAAACAGGGACTATTTCAGTTTGCGGTTGGAGTAACCGAATTTGGCGGCCTAATAGGCACATGGAAGGACGCAGAAGACGGAGATTTGAGCAACAACCCTGTTGCTCACGGGTCTGTTGATTCCACGATAAGCCTAAGAACAAAGATTCCGAGAAGCGGAGAAAAAGTAATCTGTTACTGGATTGCCGCGGGTCGAGAGCTTGAAGAAGTTTTCGAGTTACAAAGAATTGTGACTGAAACTGGTCCACAAAGGCTCATTCGTGGAGCCGAAGAATACTACAAAGCTTGGGTTAACAAAAGCGAAATCAACTTTGGCGGCCTATCGCCAAAAATTGTCCAAATGTTCAAGAGAAGTCTACTCATATTAAGGACTCAAATCGACAATCGAGGCGCCATCATTGCCTCTAGCGATTCAGATATCTTGCGCTTTAACAAGGACACTTATAGCTACGTATGGCCGAGAGACGGGGCCTTCATTGCTCTAGGCTTGGACGCGGCTGGATACCACCACGTAACCCAGCGGTTTTTCAAGTTTTGCGAAAAAATCATATCTAAAGAAGGTTTTCTATATCAGAAATATCACCCAGACGGATCTTGGGGAAGCACTTGGCATCCTTGGATGAGTCCCAAACGTGAATTTCAACTGCCCATTCAAGAAGACGAAACCGCTCTCGTTTTGTATTCTTTATGGAACCACTACGACCAAGTTCGAGACATAGAGTTCATCGCTCCTCTATATGAACCGCTAGTATGCAAGGCCGCCGACTTCATTGTGAAATATAGAGATCCAGACAACAAACTTCCCTTACCTAGCTACGATCTTTGGGAAGAGAATCGAGGAATTTCAACCTTCACAACGGCAGCTGTTTTTGGAGGGCTACAAGCAGCTTCACGATTTGCTCAGATATTTGGAGATCGTGAGAGAGCGAAAGAATACAAAACTGCTGCAATGGAAATCAAAGAAGCCACGCTAAAAGAGCTTTACAATGCAAAAATAGGCAGATTTCTGAAGATGATTAAGCCAGATGGAAAAGGAAATTTTCTGAAGGACCAAACCGTTGATAGCAGTGTGTATGGAATATTCGAATTTGGAGTTCTCCCCGCTGATGACCCAAGAGTTGAAAAAACCATGAAAACTGTTGAATCCGCTTTATGGGTGAAGACTAAAGTGGGTGGAATAGCACGATATCAGAACGATTATTATCAACGAGTCGGCCAAGACTTTGAGAGAGTGCCAGGCAACCCATGGCCCATCTGTACTTTGTGGCTGGCGGAATGGTACATCGCCAAGGCAAAATCCATGGAAGACATGAAAAAAGGAGAGGAGCTTCTGCAATGGGTTGCCCACCATGCCTTAGAATCAGGGGTTTTGGCTGAACAGATCAGCCCCTATAACAATCAACCTCTTTCTGTTTCTCCTCTGACATGGAGCCATTCAACTTTTGTGCTTACAGTGATTGAGTGCTTGAACAAGCTGAACGAGATTAGGGTTTGCGAGGCTTGCGGACTACCGATGTTCAGNNAAGCTGTTCTCCATATCGGTTATGAGGGTTAATGGAAAATGACGCAAAAAACCACAAACCCCATTACATTAGGCGTCGATCTTGGAGGCACGAAAGTCAAGGCGGCACTAGTAGATGCTAGTGGTCACATTTTGACAATCCACAAATGTACAACGCATTCGGAAAAGGGCGCGGAAAGAGTCATTGCCGACGTTCTAACCTGTATAGATGGATGTTTCAAGAAAGTAAGACAAGAAGCTCATGCCTTGGGAATTGGCATAGCTGGGCAAGTGGATTTAAAAGGCATTGTACGTTACGCTCCAAACCTGAAATGGCAAGATGTACCTTTGAAGGATAAGCTAGAAGCAAAACTAGGAAAGCCTGTAATTGTAACCAACGATGTGCGCGCGGCGACTTGGGGCGAATGGCGTTACGGCTCAGGGAAGGGGTTACAGGACTTGGTCGTTCTCTTTGTCGGTACGGGCATAGGTGGAGGCGTCGTAAGCGGCGGAAACATGATGGTAGGTTGCAGCAACACTGGTGGAGAACTGGGGCACATCACTATTGTTTCAGGTGGGCGAAAATGCCGTTGTCCCAACATTGGCTGTTTGGAAGCCTATGCTGGTGGATGGGCAATTGCTGAAAGAGCTCAAGAGGCGGTCCGCGAAGATCCCAAGGCGGGGCAGCACATAATCTCTTTGGTGGGTGATGTTGAAAGAATTACGGCAGCTACTGTCGGTGAAGCCTATCGCGAAGGGGACCAGCTAGCTCGTCAGCTGGTTGAAGAGACCGGACGATACCTCGCTGCCGGTGTGGTGAGTATCATAAACGCTTTCAACCCATGCCTCTTGGTGCTGGGAGGTGGCGTTATCGAGGGTCTACCCGAACTGATTCAAGCGGTGGAAAAGCTTGCTCGGAATAAGGCGCTGAAATCAGCCATTGAAAGACTGAAAGTCGTGAAAGCTGCCCTAGGCGGTAGTGCGGGGGTCATTGGAGCAGCTGCTCTAGCTCAACATGCATGCATGCATGAGAACGATTGCGAGGAAGATAAATAGTTGAAGAAGACCAAAATCATCTGCACAATTGGCCCTGTCAGTCTTGAAAAGGAAACGCTGAGGAGAATGCACGACGCAGGGATGAATGGGGCTAGAATAAACACCGCCTATGGAACTCTTGATCAATATAACCTGATTGTAGATAACGTTCGAGAAAGCGCAGATGTTCCGCTAATAATTGACATTAAAGGACCTGAAATTAGGCTTCGAGTAAAGCGAAAGAAGACCATTAAGAAAGGAGACGTTCTAGAGATTGGCTTCAATGGTAAGGAAATCAGTTTTAACCATAACTTCTACAACCAAATGAACATCGCTGATGACGTCTACATTGACAATGGCAAGATTAAGACGCGAGTCATCGAAAAGGAAAATGGAATCTTGCGTTTGTCGGTAATGAGTGACGGGGAAATAAGTGATGGCAAAGGGGTTAATGTTCCCCACAAAATACTTTCAATTCCAACACTCTCCAAGAAAGATCTGGAGATTATAGAGTTTGCAGAGAATAATGATGTAGAGTATATGGCTCTTTCCTTCACAAGAAACGTTCAAGATGTGAACAATCTGAAGGCAAAGGCTAAGAATTTCCAAGGGTCCATAATTGCCAAGATTGAAAATTTTGAAGGCCTCAAGAATTTTAAGGAAATTCTGGATGTGGTAGAATGCATCATGATCGCTAGAGGGGATCTAGGCGTTGAAATCGAACCTGAGAGAGTTCCATTGGTTCAAAAATCGATAATCAAACTATGTAACCAAAAAGGCAAAACTGTTGTGACAGCTACAGAAATGCTGGAATCTATGATGTATCGACCAATCCCAACTAGAGCCGAAGTAAGCGACGTAGCTAACGCAATATTAGATGGGACAGATGCAATAATGCTTTCAGGAGAAACGTCAATTGGTGAGTACCCAATAGAAGCCGTTTCCATGATGTCGCGAACAGCAAGAGAGGCTGAAACAGCGACAAGAAGCCACGTGGAAAATGGAGAATTCATCAACATCTCTGATACCGTAAGCAAGTCGATCCAAAGGATCTGCCAAAACATGCCGATTGACAAAATTGTCACCTTGACTAGATCAGGCTACACGGCGAAGATGATAGCGAGATTCAGAATCATGCAGCCAATAATCGCAGTCACACCAGAGAAAAGAGTTAAGAGACAACTTGAGCTCGTTTTCGGGGTACATCCTGTGCAAATAAACTATCGAAATGAGAAAGACCGCATACTGACAGTTGCAAACGAACTTAACTCCATGGGACTCCTCCGAGGGAAAGACACTGTTCTGTTCACTGCTGCCTTCAGAACCG
>JABAOH010004505.1_pt4 | contig 13339 bp, 7 predicted proteins | sample 7062181 | NCBI WGS metagenome assembly JABAOH01 (sample SAMN14538630, study PRJNA623070) | marine sediment metagenome | biome: marine biome [ENVO:00000428]; feature: marine pelagic biome [ENVO:01000023]; material: deep marine sediment [ENVO:00002113]; isolation source: pool of 5 deep marine... | reverse complement strand
GAACGATCACTTTTTCGCCTTCTTCCTGTTCAGGGACCCCGACAACCTAGGCCACCTGGAGGGCGAGGACTCGGTCTATTACTCGAATGGGATCCTAGACGGTGACCGATGGCTAGGCAGCATCGTGGGGAAGTTGCATGAGTTAGGGATCTATGAGCGAACACTGATCTACGTGACCACTGACCATGGTTTTGATGAAGGGCAGAACAGGCATGGGAATGCGCCCTATGGTATCTTTACCAGCAATGACCCCTTGATCGTTAGAAGTGGCGACAGAAAAGACATCGCCCCAACCATTCTGGAAAGATATGGGATCAGTCGGGAGGCAATCGGAGGCGCTCCGGCTGTGGATGGATATTCCCTGTATTCTATCCCTCCATTAGCCTGTATTCCTGAGGGAGAAGCTCTTGTTGATTACCCCGGGGCACCGACTTGTTGCAGCGGTCTGGAGTTGATAGGCCTTGACAAGGAGTATGGGCTAAGCTGCTTGCCCCCTACCGGCGGGGCCGGTGACAATTCCGGTTATTGCACGAACTGTGGCAATGGTGCTTGTGAGGGCCCCGAAAATACGTGCAACTGTCCCGAGGATTGTCCTCCGGCCTAGGAGACTGTAGACACGGGCTTGGAAGTGTGGTACCACTGCAGCGCATAAGATTAGTACAAACAGGCATGATTGCAAGCGGGCTTTGATGCGCTCGCTAAACGCGAGGTCGTCTTCTTCGAGGATAGCGCCCAGTCCGGCGTAAACTGTCAAGGCATGGGAGGTCCCAAGCTCTTCTTTGCCCGCGAAAGCGCGTTGCGGGACTTTCCAGGACGGGCAAGCGAGAGGAGGTGATGAGAAAGGGCTCATTCGACAAGGAGGCAAGGTTCTTCTATGGCGGCGGATGGCCCTGCCTAAGTCGGCCGCCAAATATGTCTCGATGGAGGTAACTAAATGAAAAAGCTAGCCTTTCCGTTGATTATCGTAGCTCTGTTGGCGGCTCTGGTTCCGGTCGCGGTTTCTGCTCACACAGCGGGCAATCCGTTGACCGCAAAGCTCATGGCGGGCCAGAGCATCTATTCTGGACATGTCCAGGTTTGGAACGACGGCACCAATCTACACGTCAGGTACCAGGCCAAATCGGGGGAAGGGTTCTGTCTGAATGAGACACACCTGCACGTGGCCACCTCGCTGGCCGACATCCCTCAGAAGAATGGCAACCCAATTCCTGGGCACTTCGATTACAAGGACGATGATCTGGGCTGTGTGCACGACGTCGAATACGTGATCCCCCTGGATGGTTGGGGAGCCGACACCCAGCTTTTCATCGCGGCGCACGCGGTAGTAGGTGACATGTATGATCCCTACTTTGAAGAGACGGCCTGGGGCGTCCTCTGCGGCCATCTCGACAGATACGGCTTCCCAGGCCGTAATTGGGCGGCCTACATCCCCTATACGGTTCAGTAGGTCGACGTCTTTACCGCGAACAACGAGCAGGGTGGCCCGTTGTGCCCAGACTGAGCCAGCGTGCCAACAATAGTGGTGGGAGGCCATGGTCTGTACCAGCCATCGCCTCCCTACACTACTCTGGCTTCGGTCTGTGCCGCTGGTGCGCGCTGCACCAGACCTGGAAATATGCGGGCCATTGGCAGGCTGCCGTACCGCTTCGCCCTGTTACACAAAGCAACCGATACCATCGCCAAACCAGGGAAAAGCTCAGAGGAAAGGGAGAAATATTATGGGGAAAAACTCAAATCGGTGGAGGATCGCTCTCATAGTCCTTTTACTGGCTCTCTTGGGACTGGTCGGCAGGAGCATTGCTGAACTGGACGAGTCGTTTGTGGTCAGCCTAGCGGACGCTGATCTGATTTTCGTGGGGGAAGACATTGCCGATTGGGCTGGGTATTTCGCATCGCCGGCCGGCGACGTCAATGGCGATGGTCTGGACGACATCCTGGTTGGAGCGCCAATGGCCGGGGATAAGGTATGCCCGTACCCGCCGAACCCGGATGGGTCATGCCCCGACCCATACATACCAAAAGGACAAGGAGTGGCCTACCTGGTCCTGGGCCGCCCTCGAGAGGAATGGCCACCGAACCCTGTGAACCTGGCCCAGGCCGACGCATCTTTCCTGGGCTGCGAGGTGAACAGCATGACCGCCCGGCAGCTCTATACGGCCGGCGACGTGAACGGCGACGGCTACGACGATATCCTCATTAGTGGTTGGAAGTGCGGCGCAAACTTCACCGGCAAAGCCTATCTGTTCCTGGGCAGGCCGGACGTTGGTTCCTGGGGCCGCTATTTCCCGGTGGAAGAGGCCGATGCCTCCTTCCTCGGCGAGAATGAGTGGGATTTTCTTAGCTATTATGTGTCCACGGCCAACGATGTCAACGGCGATGGCTACGACGACTTTTTGATCACGAGCACCCACTACGATATTCCCGGCGCCCAAGTCATCGGAAACGCCGGAAAGACCTATCTGATCTTGGGCCGGCAGGCAGCCGACTGGGGTACGGACTACCCTGTGGCGCTGGCCGATGCCTCTTTCCTGGGCGAAGCAGAGGAAGATCGGCTCGGCCGTTCGGCCAATGGCGTCGGCGATGTCAACGGCGACGGCTACGATGACTTTGTCATCGGCTCGATCTCCAGCGACTATGGCGGCATAGATGCCGGTCAGAACTACCTGTTTCTGGGGCGGGCGACAGAGGACGATCCCGACTACGATCCCGCCCGGCCTTGGTGGGGCCCGAACTACTCGGTGGCGGGGGCCGATGCCTCATTCATAGGAGAAGCTGAGGGGGATGAATCAGGACGGCGCGTGGCCGGAGCCGGCGACGTCAACGGCGATGGCTACAGCGACTTTCTCATCGGGGCGGCTCGTAACAGCCACGTGGGGCATTGGTCGGGCATAGCCCACCTGATCCTGGGCCGGCCAGAGGCCGACTGGGGCATGCACTACCCGTTGACGGACGCCGACGCCTCCTTCGTCGGAGAGCAGGCAAGTGATCAGGCCGGCCGCCGATTGAGCGGCGCCGGGGACGTCAACAGCGATGGCCATGACGATTTCATCATCGGCGCGCCCCACAACCAGCGCGGAAGCGAGCTGGAAGGTATTCATGCAGGTACGGCCTACTTGATCTATGGCCGGCCGTACGACGACGACTGGTGGGGTAGGTATTATCCCCTGGCGCAAGCTGACATCATCTACGTGGGCAAACCGGATGTGGGAGTTGCTGGCTACGACCAGGCCTGGCTCGGTGACTTTGACGGGGACAGTATTGACGATTTTCTCATCGCCGCCTATGGCGGGAGAAACAACGACCACACGCCCGGAGAGGTCTACGTGCTACTGGGCAGCGACGCCCCAAAGCCCATGGAGTTCATCCCCAACAGGCCAGAGGGCTACGTGAGGGAATGGCAGAGGTTCACTGGTGTCTATTGGGATCCAAACGGCTGGGAAGACCTCAGCAGGGTCCAACTGGTCCTGGGCAGGGCAACGAACGACCCGAGGGGGCTCAACGTCAGCTACAATCCGGTTGGCAACGCGTTTTCTCTCTATGGCAGCCCAGAGTTCTGCTCGCCGGGCGAGGAGGGAGTCAGGCTGTCCAACGATGTCGTCGAGTTGGGCTGCAAGGACAGCACTGTCGACGTCGGCCCATCCGGATCACTACGAGTAACGTGGCGTGCCCGCTGGCTTCAACCGATCCTCACCACAAACTTGGAGATCAACGCCTACCTGCGAGCTGCTGATCTATCAGGAAACGATTCCGGTTTGATGGAGTTTGGCACCTGGACTCTGAAATGGGAAGACCTTGTACTCACAAAGACGGTTGCGCCTGCAACTTGGGTCTCCCCCGGCGGTGCTCCCCTCACCTACACGTTGACTTTTAGCAACGCTGGCGGAACCATTGCCAGCAATGTCACCATCACCGACGAGGTACCTAACGAACTGCTCAACGTCAGCTTTGTCAGCAACTGCCCCCTTACGCCTACGGGTAGCGTTCCCTACACCTGGCTTGTGGGCGACCTGGCCCCAGGACAAGGCGGCGTGATCACCCTCAGCGGCATGGTCGATCCGGGACTGCCCGATGGCTACACGTTTACCAACATTGCCACCATCGACGCCACCGCCACGGATGGCGATCCCAGCAACAACAAGGAAACGGTAAGGGTGATGGTAGGGGAGCCATTACGCACATACCTGCCGCTGCTGTTGAAGTAGAGAGGGTGCAGCCACGTACTTTTGGGGAAAGAGGTCAAGGCCATGGGGTCAGGGCTTGTCTCCCGTCTGTGCCTCAGCCCGGCGGCGGAGCCAGTACACCGTCGCCGGGCTGCCGGGTGAGGGCTTTTGGAGATGACAACTGTGCCTTGTGCCCCTGGACAGAGTTACGAACATGCCAAGCGTTTCTCACAGGTGCAAGATGAAAGACAGGCGACACCGATTACCTATCCTACTGATGCTCGTCGGTGGACTGCTGGTGGCCTGTGGTGCGGAAACCAGCCAACCACCTTCACCCATCGTCGTTTCGCCCACGGCTACTCACCCGCCGACCACGGTCGGCTTGCCTACGCCGACGCCCACCTCCCCGCCTGCGACAGCCACCCAACCGCTGGCTACGCCCACCTTGCCCACGCCGACCCCCACTTCCCCGTCGCCGACGGCTACTCACCTGTCGGCCACGGTCGCGTCGCCTGCGCCGACGCCGACCTATGTATCCTCCACACCCACTTGGCCTGTACCGACAATGCCTGAGCCACCAGCCGGCTGCCGCTTGGGAACAGGGTTGCGTAGGGACGCTGCGCCGATGATCGTGGGGCGCAAGCAGCATCCAGACCTGATCATGTGTGCCACTGTCGGTTTGACAGAAATCTATTTCCCGCAACTCGAAGGCTCCATAAGGGTCTTGGCTGCACCTTCCTTAGAGGCTTTGCAGCGGAAGGCAGAGAAGGCAGAGCAAAGGGGGGTACCCTATGAGGCTCTTGCGTATGGTCTGGAAACTAGCAAGAGCACGCCGGAGGAAGAGTGGCAAGATCTGATCGGGTCGACGGAAAAGGCCAGGGCCCTAGCCGACAAGTATGGCAAACTGCTGATGATGGCACCGGGATTCCGCCTCATGTCTGGGAATTGGGAACAGTACCCTCCAATGGCGGCTTTAGCCGATATCTGGGTCCTGCAAACCCAAAGGCTCCAGAAACAGCCACCAGGCTCGGACTACCGCCGGGAAGTCGAGCGAGTGGTGAACCAGATCAGAGCAGGCAACCCCGACGTCTTGATCTGGGCGCAGATCACGCTGCTCCCCGATCGAGAACCGAACGCCGAGGAGTGGCTGGCCTATCACCACTCGATTGCCGACCTCCTGGAAGGGAGGACGTACGTCGGGGTATATACATGGGACACAGCAGATCGGGACCAATTGGTGGCGACTATTGAGGCCATCCTTGACGCCATCTGCGGTGATGAACAGTGAACAGGTGTAGGAGTTCTCCAAATGAACCTATCAGCCAGGGATCGAGAATCTCAACTGCGACGAATGCAACCTCTAATCCTGCTCGGCATGCACCGATCGGGCACCAGTCTGGCGGTCCGCCTGTTGGCAGATCTGGGCATACACATGGGAAGCTGGTTGTCCAGGGACGCAGAAGCGGTTCACTTCCAAAGGCTAAACAGACGAATCTACGCCGATGCGGGCAGTAAATGGGGGTGGGTCGACTCTCTCGTACAGGCCATGCACTCCGACGAGTTTATCGAGCGACAGACCGTCGCTATGCAGCGTGCATTGTTCCACGACAAGCCCTTTTTCAAGCGGAATCCTGTAATTGTAGATTTCTTCGGGCCTGAGCTCTGGGCAAAGGTTTGCCAGAATGAACCCTGCACCTGGGGCTGGAAGGACCCACGGACTACACTCACGTTTCCCATCTGGCTGCGTCTCTTTCCCCACACCCGGTGGGTGCACATCCTGCGCAATGGCATCGACGTGGCGATCAGCGTCCATCGTCGCAGCAAAAGGCAACAGCGCAAACTGAGGAACCACCTGTTTCCCGTGGACTATAGCCCTCCGACTCTGGACTTTGGCTATAGTTTTCGCCTGTGGGAGACGTATATCTCCTTTGTGCTGGAACACAAGCACCTAATACCACCCGAGCACTATTTGGAAATGCGCTACGAGGACCTACTGTCAGAACCGTTAGAGCAACTGAGGCGGCTGTTGGACTTTGCAGATCACCCCGTCGAGGACAACAGATTGCTTGCTGTCTCCAAGCGGATCGACAAAAGTCGCCTGGACAATTCAGCCTATGCCGCCAGTTATCGAGATAAGATTCCCGCACTCGTCTCCAGGCACCTAATGCGCCAGTTAGGTTATGGCTACAGCATCGCAAACTAATGGTAAAGGAGCTGCCTGTGGCTGGAAAGAGAGCCTTTGGTAGATATAGAAGGGTTATTGGTAGGTATTCCGTACCGTTTTTGGTCAAGTGGACAATTCAGTGGGGCCTTAGGATACTGACAAGCAGACTCCGGATACTGCCAGATTTTATCATTATTGGTGCTCAAAGATGTGGCACGACCTCTCTATATAGTTATCTGTTGGAACATCCGAGTGTTATTCCTGCTTTCAAAAAGGAAACCCTGTTTTTTTCTAACCATTTTGGCAAAGGCGTTACCTGGTATCGCTGTCACTTTCCTCTTGCCTGGCATAAGCATTATGTTAGGCGCATTCGCCGTCAAGACTTTATTACGGGAGAGGCGTCTCCGTACTACATCTTTCATCCCCATGTTCCTCGCAGGATTTCAGAAACAGTCCCACAAGCCAGGCTAATAGCCCTGCTGAGAAATCCTGTTGACAGGGCTTACTCGCACTATCATCATGAAGTGAAAATGGGACTTGAGACTTTACCTTTTGAGGATGCGATAGAGAGAGAAGAGGAAAGACTCTCCATGGAAAGGGCAAAGATGCTTGAGGATGAGAACTATCGCAGCTTCAATTATCAGAATTACTCGTATCTATCCAGAGGAATCTATGTGGACCAGTTAGAAAATTGGACAAGGTTTTTCGATAGGGATCAAATCCTGGTATTGAAGAGCGAGGACTTTAACGACGATCCAGTCGCGACTTTGGAGCAGATAGCGGAGTTCATTGACTTGCCGAAGTGGGAATTAAACGAGTACAAGAAGTATCACTATGCCCATTATCCAGAGATGGATGCTGCCATCAGAAAGCGCTTAACCACTTACTTTGAACCACATAATCAAAGGTTATATGAGTTTCTGGGTGTGGATCTTGGCTGGGAGAGCTGATGGACTTTGTAAATCAGCGCTTTCTATCTCATGCGAACAACTGATGCTCGATGGGTGAACAGGACTCAAAACTCGCAAACCTAACCTGGAATCTGAGCCGGGGTTTCGTTTTGGTCAACCGCCTATCTACAAAGTCCCTGGTATGGAAAATCATCCAAGTTGTAGCGGTACTGGCAACGGCTCCCGTGCTTCTGAGCATTGCCCCGCTGTTGGCTAGCTTCTCTCCCCTCCTGGCAGTAGCTGTAGGTTGGCTGTGGTTCACGCTGCCGGGATTTGTCCTCTCGGCCGTCCTGCTCAAGCGCCTGTCCTGGTTGGAGCGGGTTCCAGTGTCCTTCATGCTGGGAGTTGGACTGGGGACCCCTTACACGATCCTGGCCATCTTGCTGCGCATGAAGCTGGAGCACTTCATGGGGATGTCCATCGGAACGTTCGTTCTGATGGTCCTTATCTTCCTGATCTACGACCTGCGGGTCCCCCCTTGGCAGGTCGACGGACAGGACGACAGCCCGGAAGTCACGTCTGGCAGGTTTGAGGCCAGCCTGATCCCCTATATATGCCTCCTGCTCCTCCTTGTGGGTCTGATGGCCTTTCTATCATCCCAGTGGCCCCCTGCTGGTGACGACCTGGCAGGGCTGCCCCACTTTGCGGAGGTGCTTCGGCTGGGACGGATCACCGGCGCGGAGCCCTTTCACGGCACAGGGACCCCTCTCACACCACGGAACGAATTGATCGTCTGGGGATACCAGTATGTTCTGCTGTGCAGAGTCTCCGGCACGTCGCCGATTCCGTTCCTTATGAACAGCCGTCCCGTTTTCATCGTCCTGGCCTTCCTGGCTCTGTATACCTTCTTGCACCAGGGCTTCAAAAGCCAGCGCTTGGCCTTGTTCTTGCTCAGCCTGTGGGCTGTCTACTTGTTAGCTACAACGCGGGTGGAAGGGACGGGCAGCGACCTGATCACGCGCATCGTTCAGGACAAGTTCCTGGGTTGGTTCATCGTCGTCCCGCTCGTCTTGGTCTTTATGCAGTGGTTTCTAGCAAGTCGGCAGCTTCGCTACCTGCTGGGCTTTGGGCTGGGAGCTCTTGGGGGTGCACTGATGCATCCTGTTGCTCTGGTGCAGTTGCTGATTTTGGCTGGCAGCTTTGGTGCGCTGTATCTGGCTTGCCAGCGCTCAAAGCGAGCCTTCTGGAGCCTCGTCTCTGTGGCCCTGGTCCTGGCCCTGTGTCTGGCTGTTCCTATGGTCCAGTACGTCCGATATCTTGGTCGTATGCCGGTGGAGCAGGCTGGCCTCGGAGATGCTGTCGAGTTCTCACGGTTCAGTATGGCCATCCGCAGGTACAGACTTTGGCTGTTGAACGAGGACTGGTTCATCCTGCACCCGTCCATAATTCTGAATCCCGTCATCCTGCTGGGATACCTGCTGGCACCGCTGCTCCTGTTTCGCCTGCGCAAGAGCAACGCTGCCCGCTTGATCATCGCCTCGATGATAGCTCTGCCTCTTCTCCTCTACGTCCCTCCCCTGGCTGCCATCATCGGCAAGGTCGTGATGCCTTTCCTCTTGTGGCGCCTGGCTTGGCCCTTGTCAACCTTTGCGATTCTGACCATAGGCTGGGTGGTCTGGCTAGCGGTGGGCAAACTGGCTGCCTGGGTCAGCAAGTTCACCGTCCGTGTGTCCGTCCTCTTTCGGCACGCAGGCACTCTGGTTATTGTGGTCCTGGCACTGCTTGTAGCACGAGCCGACATCGAGGCCGGGCTCGTCAACTTGGGTGAGCGGTCATCAGCGCTCCAGCTCTCCACCTGCACAGCAGCTCGCAAGGCCCTACTCTATCTGGATCAACTGGCCTACGATAGGCCAGTTGATGTCCTCGCCTCTCGGTCACTGAACTTTTGTATTCCCGGCCATGCTGCACTGGCGAATGTCATTGAATTCCGTGGCTACGGTACGGTGAACCGGCTCCCCGTCGAAATGATCTCTGAATCGTTGCAGCGCGTCGAGGATGCCACCTATTTCAGCTCTGCCAACATGGTGGACGATCTCGTTGTGGCAGTCATCGAGCGGTATGACATTGACTACATTTTGGTGGAGCGAGAGCGGGTTTATCTGGAGTTACAACTCCGACACCTGCCGAGTATGTTCACCCAGGTCTACACCGACCGCGACTATGCCCTCTATGCTGTGACGAAACCTCTGCCTTCGTCCCCAATCGTAGATGGCAACGCCACACTCAGACAACGCCGTTGGGATGAAGCCGAGAGAATTTTCAATCAGGTTGTACGAGAGGATCCACCCCAGGTGCTGGCGTATTGGGGGCTTGGCTTAGCACAAGAAGGGAAAGGAGAAATTGAACAAGCCCTAACTTACTACCTCGAGGCCAGCCAGCACGTAGGCAATGAGCCAGCGCTCCACGCTAGGCTGGCAGAGGCCTATTTACTCATGCACGACGCTGAGCGAGCCGCTGACGAGTATCGGCGTGCCACGACCCTAGCTCCAGAACGACACTCTCTACACGTCTCATTAGGACTCGCCTACGTTCTTGCTGAACAGGAGGATGCGGCGCAAGCCAGTTTTGAACGAGCGGCTGCTCTTCAGGCTTTGGAGGGCACAGCCACATATTACTCTGTCTTGGGTGATGCGCTAATGTCAGCCAACTGGGTTTCGCAGGCGATCCAGAGCTATCGGACGGCCATTGCCCTCGAGCCTGATCCATTGCGATACACAGACCTGGCCAAGGCTCTGGCTCAATCCGGCGATGTAGCTGCTGCCATCCAGGCTAACGAGGAAGCCATACGGCGCGACCGCTGGTTGGACATCCCCCACCTTCAGTTGGGCGACATCTACCAATCTCAGGGCGCGCTGAATGCCGCGGTTCAGGAGTACGAAAAGGCCTGGCGGCTAAACCCTGCTAATCACTCCACTTTCAACTCGTTGGGTCAAGCCATCAGGGAAAAGTCAGGGATAACGCCGGCGATTGAACGTCTGGAAAGCTTGTTGACCCTGAATCAAGTCCTGCCCGGCCCTCACAGAGGGCTCGCCCCCCTCTACGCAGCTAACGGCGAGACAGAGACCGCTCTGAGAGAGCTCAACTTTAGCCTTTCTATTCAACCTAGAGATATCTCTATCAAGGTAGCGATGGGAGACCTGCTCGGGGAAAACGGTCAGCTTGACAAAGCGAGGCAAGCCTACGACGAAGCCTTGGCCATCAATCCTGACATGATCTCCGCACGGCTGGGGCTCAGCGCCCTCTACGCCAGGGACGCCGAATTCGGGTCGCAGGTTGGTCAAATCCTCTGGGCGGTACGTTCGGCTCCGGCCAACGCGTCGCCTCGTCTGTCGTTGGCCAATGCCTACCAAAGCCAGGGCAAGTGGGAAGCGGCCCAAGCTGAGATCGAATGGGCGATCGAGCTGGAACCTCATAGCCCAGCGGGGTACATCGCTCTGGGGAGATTCTACGCATCCAGGGCCAAATGGGACGCCGCTATCTCGGCCTATCAACACGCGATTGAACTGGATGCGGCCAATGCCGACGCTTATCTGCAGTTGGGGCAGGTGTATCAGGCGCTAGGAGACTTGACAGCGGCCAAGGAGTTTTTCGAGCAAGTGGCGGAGATGAAGCCCAATTCGGTCAGAGTCCTGGTTGCCTTGGGCGATCAATACCGCCGCGAGGGGGATCCGACAGGGGCGATAGCGCAGTATCAACGCGCCATCGAGGCAGAGCCCAGCTACACGGCTAGCTACGTTGCTTTGGCCAAGGTCTATCAGGCCCGTGGTGACTTGACAGGGAGTACCAGCACCCTTCAACAGGCGGTCGAGACCGTGCCGGCATCCCCAGATAGCTACGGCGCTCTGGCCCGGATCGCTCGAGCTCAGGGACAGCGCGATGAGGCGTTGGCCTGGGCGAGAAGAGGAGTGGAAGCAAACCCCTACGCAGGCAGCGCTTATACAACTCTCGCGGAAGAATACGAACAAATAGGGGCCTGGGAGTTGGCTGTCTCGGCCTATCAGCAAGCGATTGCAACTGAGCCGTCGCTCATCGGCGCATACGTTCAACTGGCGGCTCTGTATGAGGCACGTGGGAATTATGAGGCCGCCGAAGCTCAATACCGGGCTGGCATAAAGACTGTTCCAGGGGGCGGTGAAGGGTATGTGGCGTTGGGAAACTATTACGCAGGGCGCGGTGACCGCGCCCAGGCGATCAAGGCCTATAAGCAGGCCCAGAGGGTAGAGCCAAAACACATCGAGGCCTACACGGCGTTGGCGGGGCTCTACCAGAGGATGGGACAACCCGACGAGGCGCTGGCTCAATATCAGGCCGCCACGCAAGTCAACCCAGGGTCCGCTTCGGCCTGGGTAGCGCTGGGCAGCTACTATCAAGGACAAAATGAGGTCAAAGCCGCCCATGCGGCTTATCAACGGGCGGTCGAAGTAGAGCCGGGGAATGTCGCAGCTTGGCTCAGCCTGGGCAACGCCTACTTGGCGTGGGGCAAGTTGGACGAAGCGCAGGATGCTTACCAGCGGGTCATGGTGTTAGAGCCAGGCAAAGCCGACATCTACCTGGCGTTGGGTAAATTGGAGGAAGTGCAGGGGAGCCCGAAGGCGGCGGAAGGGCTCTATCGGCAGGCCACTGCGGTAGCGCCGACCGATGTCAGAATCTACTTGCGGCTGGGAGCCTTTTATACCGGTGCGGGACAGCTAGAAAAGGCGCTGGCAAAACTCAAGACAGCCACAAATATAGCGCCGACATCTGGGCAAGTCCTAGTGGCCCTGGGGGATTGGCATAGGGCGCAGGGCAATTGGGGGTTGGCCGAGGATGCCTACCGGCAGGCGCTAGAGATGGCCCCAGATGCTGTGGAGGGCTATCTCGCTCTGGGACGCTTGGAGGAGGAACGGGGAAACCGCACCGCGGCCGAGGTGCTCTACGAGCAGGCCACAAAGGTCGCGCCATCTCGTCCCGATGGCTACTTGAGCTTGGGAACCTTGTACGCTGCTCAGGCCCAGAGGGAGCAAGCGCTGGCGGCGTTTGAGGCGGCGGTCGAAGTAGCACCCGCCTCGGCACGGACCCTCGTAGCCCTAGGCAATTGGCATCAAGTGCGCGGCGATCGCGAGTTGGCTGAGGATGCCTACCGGCAGGCACTAGAGATGGACCCAGCCGCTGTGGAGGGCTATCTCGCTCTGGGACGGTTGGAGGCGGAACGGGGGAACCGCACCGTGGCCGAGACGCTCTATCACCGAGCCGCAGAGATAGCGCCGCTAAAGCCCGACGGCTACCTGAGCCTGGGGGCCTGGTACGCCGCAGCGGGAGAGATAGAACAGGCGCGGACAGCGTTTGAAAAGGCGGCCAAGGTGGCGCCTACCTCGGCAGAGGTCTATGTCGCTCTGGCAGGGCTGCTCCGGACACAGGGAGATCGTCCTGCTGCCGAGGCGCTCTATCAGAAAGCGATTGAGGTCGCACCGACCGATCCCAACGATTACATCGGTCTGGGACAGATGTACGCCAGAGAGGGACGAAGCCAGGAAGCCCTGACCCAATTCGAGACGGCCATTGAGGTAGCCCCAGTCTCCAGCCAGCCCTATGTCGCACTGGGAGGCTTTTACCAGGCTCAGGGTCGTTGGGAACCGGCAGAGGCGGTCTACTGGCAGGCCATCACCGTAGCTCCTGGAGTGGCGAGCGGGCAGGCTATCCTGCCGGAGCTTTACACAGCACAGATACCCTGGCCCCAGGAGGAGGCGGACCAGGAAGACACCATCATGGACCTCGAAGTAGCGAGTGGACAACTCATCCTGCAGGAGCTTGACGAAGCGCAGGCACCATGGTCACAAGAGGAGATAGACGAAGAAATCGCCACTGGGGTCGCTGAGGTAGCAAGTGGGCAGGTTACCCCGCAGGAGCTTGACGAAGCGCAGACACGTCGACCACAGGAGGAGGCGGACCAAGAAATGACGGGAGTGTTGCCCCGTACTGCCAGCGGCTATCTGGCTCTGGGGCAGTTGAAGGAGAAACGGGGAGATCGGGCAGGGGCTCAGGCGCTTTACCGCCAAGCCATGGCCATGGCACCCTCCAAATCTGAC
>JABAOH010017742.1_pt1 | contig 13344 bp, 13 predicted proteins | sample 7062181 | NCBI WGS metagenome assembly JABAOH01 (sample SAMN14538630, study PRJNA623070) | marine sediment metagenome | biome: marine biome [ENVO:00000428]; feature: marine pelagic biome [ENVO:01000023]; material: deep marine sediment [ENVO:00002113]; isolation source: pool of 5 deep marine... | reverse complement strand
CCTCATCCAGGTTTGAGACGTTGACGTAGCGGTCGGCGGTATCGGGGAGGTTTTCCCAGAGCCTCCAGTTGCGACGCAGCTTATCGACGACCTCCTCGTCCTGCTTGACCGTGATGAGCGCCTGGTCGGGGCAGACCTCGACGCAGAGGTTGCAGCCCTTGCACGCCTCGGGGTTCACGGTGATCGACAAGAGGCCGCCCGTCCCCTTCTCCTGCGACTCGTGCAGGTCGAAGAATGGGCCGGTCTTGGCCAACGGGAAGTCGGCGAGCGCCGAATACACCGGCGCGAACTCCGCGTCCAGGGCCTTACGCCGCTCGGCGTCCCAGTTCAGCTTATCGACGACGCTCTTGTACGCCTGCGACAGCACGTCGGCAAATGTTGTGAACGGAACGCCCTTCATGATGCGCCGCGACTCGGCCGCCAGCGGCTTGACGATCTGGCGGATGCGGTCGAAGGAACGGCCGTTCTGCGCCGTGACGATCGCCGCCTCGATCACGTGCTCGACCGTATTGACCACGCCGGGGATCGCCGCGTCCGGGCAGACCGTCCAGCACTGGCTGCAGCCGGTGCACTTGTCGGCGACGAACTCGGGCACCTCGAAGCGCACGTCGGTCATGTCGCGGATCGTGCTGGTCGCCGCCGGGATGGCGCTGATCGCCGCGAACGGATCGGCGATCGGGTCGTCGCCCGACTTGTAGAGGTAGGCGACCTGCTCCCAGAAGCGTCCGGGGTTGCCGAATCCGTCGCGCCACCCTGCGCCGTCGAGGACGACCGGCATCCGCGGCGTCGCGGCGGCCTCCGCGCCGGCCTCGCTCAGACTCACATAGTCAAGCGCCACCGCCTCGTCGAAGCCGCGCCGGATCACCCTCACGTTGTCTTCCACCACCCGCTCGCCCAGGTGACCGAACTTCTTCTTGAGTTGCGCCTTGATGCCGTCGAACAGCTTGTCCTCGCTCAGCCCTTCCCGTTCCATCAACGGGGAGACCTTGAAGAACGCGCCCATGAACGCAGCACCCTGCATGCGATAGCGCAGCTCGGGGTCCGACGCCTCCTCGCTGGCGATCTTAAACGCGTCCACGAAGTAGACCTTGAGCTTCCGCTCTTTGATCTCGCGCCGCGCGCCCGCCGGAAACAGCTCCCACAGATGCTCAGGCGACAGGTCGCTCTGGATCACGAACACGCCGCCGTCACTGAGCCCGGCCAGCGGGTTCGAATGACGGAACACGTTGGGATCGGGTGAGAGCACCACGTCGACGTTCTTGAGCTCGGCGTTCAGCCGGATCGGCTCGCGCGCCAGGGTCCCGTAGAACGTCGTCGGCTGGCCCTTCTTCTCCGAGCCGTACTTGGGGTTCGCCTTGATGTGCCAGCCCAGCAGCTCGAACGCCGTCATCGCCAGGTTCTTGCCCGTGGTGATGGCGCCCCAACCGCCGATCGAGTGGATGCGGATCGAGACCGAGCCCTCGGGCATCAGGTTGATGTTGCCCGCCGAATCGAGGGCCAGCTCGGAGAGGTCCGGATAGGCCTCGAGCAGTCGCTCTTGCCAGATCTGCAGCTTGGGCAACCGCGTGCCTTTACGGACGAAGTCGATGCCAAGATAGAAGGCGCGCTTGCCGCTTCCGGCCGGCAACATGTTCTCCACGGCCGCCACCAGGTCGCCCGGCTGCAGGTCGCGGGACCCCAGGCCGAAGACGCCCGAGTAGAACTGGGGCACCTCGTCGGGCTGGCAGGCGGCAAGCTCGGGGTACGGCGGCTTGCCGTTGGCCGCCCGCGTGTTTTCCACGGCCTTCGCCATCGCGGCCCGCACCTCGCGCACGATGGGCAGATCCACCGCCAGCGGCTGATCCGTACGCTCCAATACGGCCACCGCCTTTTTTCCCTTCAGCAGGCGGGTGATCAGGTCGGCCGGGAACGGCCGGAACATCGTCAGGTTGAGCACGCCGATCTTGAGGCCGCGGCTCTCGCGCAGGTAGTCGGCGACGGCCTCGGCGTTCCAGACCATCGAGCCCTGCCCCAGGATCACGTACTCGGCGTCATCGAGCCGGTAGCCCGAAGCGCGCGCGTAGCGGCGCCCGGTCAGCGCGTAGAACTCCTCCATCGCCTGGTCGGTCAGCTGCCGCAGGTGGTCGAAGAAGAACGGCCGTTGCGCGGCCACGCCCTGGGCGTAGCTGTCCTGATTCTGCACCACCCCGATCATGGCCGGGTAGTCGAGATCGAACATCTCGGGGATCCTGCGCCGCTGGTCACCGAACACCATGCGCTGGGCGGGAGTCGGCGAATCGATGATATCGGAGGGATCTCCGAGGTATTCCTTGATCAGCTCGCGCTCCGGGAGCATGACCGACTCGATCACGTGGCTGGTGAGAAAGCCGTCCTGGGCGCAGACGCCGGGGTTCAGCGACAGCTCGGCGATCCGGTGCGCGATCAGATTGAGATCGGCGGTCTCCTGGACGTTCTTGCCGAACAGCTGGAAGAACCCGGTATCGTCGATCGCATGGTAGTCGTCGTGCCCCGCATGCACGTTCAGCGCATGCTTGGTCATCGCCCGGCAGGCGATGTTGAGCACGTACGTCAGCCGCTTCCCCACGGCCGCGTACAGCGACTCGTGCATGTAGGCGATGCCCTGGCCACTCGAGAAGTTCGTGGCGCGNNGGTAACGGCCGCGGCCGCGTGTTCGCCCTCGGGCTCGAAGAAGATGAGCTTGCGGCCGTTCACGTTCAGCACGCCCGCCGCCACGGCGGCCGCCCACCCCTCGCCCATCTGGGTGGATGGCGTGATCGGGTAGGCGCCGGCACCCTCGCTTCCCGCCGTCTCCATCGCGACGACCGCCTCGCTTCCGTCCAACGCCATGCGGGTTCCGGGATATTTGGCCGACACGGGCTTCGCCTTCTCTCTCCTCAGTTTCATGCGACTTCACTCCGCGCAGGTTGGGGCGTTTCGACGAACTGCTGACCTTCCAGCCAGATGATGGCGCCCGTCGGGCAGCGCACTATCGCGCTCGGGTCGGCCAGTTCGTTCTTGCTGTAATCGATGACCGCCAGGCCGTCTTTCATCTCGATCAGGCCGGGCGCGGCGTCCTGTGCGCAGAGCCCGCAACCGGTGCAGGCGACCTTGCACAGCTCCTCCGCTTCTTCACCCTCGAGCAAGCTCTTGCACTGAACGATCAGCTTGTGGTCGAGGGGCATGATCGTGAACAGGTCTCGCGGGCAGACCTCCACGCAGTCATTGCACGCCGTGCAGCGCTCCGGTATGACCACCGGCAGACCGTGACGGTTCATGAAGATCGCNNAACCCTTTCCACCCGCCGCCACCGCCGCGGCGGCACCGCACGTTTCCAGACCGATGTACTCCGCGTTCCGTGCCGCGACATGGGAGCCGCCCGCACACAGCAGCCGGGCCACCCGCTTCACCGCCGCGCCGGCCTCCACACCGAGGTAGTCGGCGATGTCGATGACGTCGGCCTGGCCAAGCTGCGTGCACTGGGCCGGCTGCCGCTCGCCGGCGACCAGCTCCTCGGCAAACACCCGGCAGCCCGCCGAGCCGCAGGCTCCGCAGTTCGAGCCCGGCAGCAGCTCGACCACGGCATCGATGCGCGGGTCTTCCCACACCCGGAGCTTCTTGTTGGCCACCGCGATCAACACGGCGAACACGATGGCGACGCCACCGAGGATCAGTACCGAGATCGCGATTGATTCGAGGCTCATGGCTACTCGAGTTTGGTCAGGTCGGCCTGGCTGAGCAGCCACGCCGCCAACTTGTTTACCGGGTCCTCGGCGGCTGCCGGGGCGACCGCCTCGGTAACCTCCGCCGCCGGCGCGACCGGGGTCTCGGTCGACGAGCGTGCCAGCGAGACGAGCATCTCCAGCTCGTCACGCTGCTGTCGAACGCTCGCGCCCCCAATCCGGCGCTTCGGCGCCGTCTCGGGCACGTGAATCAGCTCGAGGCGCCGGGACGGCTCGGCGCCACGCGACGGATCGTGGATGAAACGGGCCGCACCCTCGGAGACCAGGGCCGCGACGGCGGGTCCGGCGAAGGCGGAGAATCGATCGAGGCCCGTGTCGTCCGCGGTTTGGAGCACGAAGGTCGACGGCGTGATCAGCCGTACGAGCGGGGCCGGCGTCATCTCACCGCGCACCACCAGAACGAGCTTCACGTTGCCATCCAGGAACTCCGCCAGCTCCCCCGCCCGCAGATCGGCGCCGTCGACTTCGACCACGAGCGGCGGCGCCAGCTGGCGCTCGGCGTCGTTCCAGAACTCGAAGCGCAGAGGCTCGAGCAGCTTTTCCGCACCGTTCATGTTCAGACGCCCGCCGGTCGCCATCGCGGCGACACGAGCGGCGGCGAAGGCGCGCCCGATCTCGGACCAGCGCTGAGCCACGGCATCGCGCAGACCCGTGCCCGACTTCACGGACACCTGAAACAGATCGTCGCCGCCCGCGGCGATGACGCGCAGGATGTCGAATGCCTTCTCCACCTTGCGCAGCCTCTCGGGATCCTCCGGTCCCGAGTCGCTGAGCAACTTGGCAAAACGGTCGAGATCGATGCGGCCCGCTGCAAACTCACCCAATCCGGCGGCGACGCCGCCGTTCACCGACTCGCCGCCGGGCCGGTGACGTGCCAGGTAGCCCCGGACTTCTTCGACGGTACTCACCACCGCCGACCGATACCGCTCGATCGGATCGGCCAGCGCACGCATCGCTATTTCGTTACGCGGGTCAGACGGCATAGCGGTCCAACTCCTCGTTCAAAAGCTTCACCCGCTCCTCCGCCGTGTGTGCGGGAAGCCGGCGTATGTCTTCATAGCGGGGCAAATCTTCGTTTCGGTAATAGATGCCGATCCGGACCCGGTCGGTCGTCTCCGCCAGGCGCCGCGCCCCGTGGAGGTCCCGGGGATCGTGCACGAGCCGGTGCTGGTAGATGTCGTCCAGCTCCTTCACATGGATTCCGTCGTCGTGAACCAGCATCTCGACCACGTCAGGTTTCCTCACCGCCTCGTCGTAGATCGATGCGGTGTAGACCGGACACCGCTGAAGGATCCGGACGAAAGCGAAGCCCCTGTGGTGATAGGCCGCCTTCAGCGTCTCGTACAGATGTGCTGGAATCCACTCCGCCGTCTGCGCCACGAAAGAGGCGTTCGTCACCCCCAGGGTGGCCGAGAGCGGATTCAGCGGCATCAGGTAGCTGCCGCGCGGCTGCGTGTTGCTCGGATAGCTCACGGGCGTTGTCGGCGACGTCTGCCCCTTGGTGAGCCCGTACATGTTGTTGTCGAGCATGAGCGCGACCATGTCCACATTGTACCGGATCGCATGCAGCCAGTGGCCGGCGCCTATCGAGCAGCAGTCGCCGTCACCCATCACCGCGAAGACGTGAAGCTCAGGCCGCTCGAGCTTGATGCCCGTGGCCACCGGGAGCGCACGACCGTGCAGGCCGTGAAACCCGTAGGTCTTCATGTAGTGCGGGAAGCGGCTGGAGCAGCCGATCCCCGAAACGAACACGGTCTCCTCGGGCTTCAGCTGCTCTTCCTCCAGAAGCCTCTGCGCCGCGGTCAGAATGCTGTGATCGCCGCAACCCGGGCACCAGCGTGCGATCGCCCCCTGGTAGTCCTCCATCTCGAAGGTGCGATCATCGATGATGCCGCAGCTCAACAGTGAACAACCGTAGTGCGTCATACCCCCACTCCCAACGCGAGTCTCTCACGAATCGCCTTCAAGATGACACCCGGCCGCAGCGGCTCACCCGGCACCCGCGACCAGCAATCCACGTCCACCAGCGTCTGGGCCCGGAGCAACAGACAGAGCTGAGCCCAGCGCCGGTTCCCTTCGGTGATGAACGGATCCTTCGGGTCGTCGCTGTAGTTGATCTCCACCGTCATCACCCGCTCGAACCGGCTGAAGATCTCCTTCAGTCCCGGCGGCAAAGGCGACAGGAAGGTCAGGTGGAGCGACGACACCGACAGCCCCTCGGCACGCGCCCGATCCACGGCCTCCTCGATCGCCCCGCGCGTGCTACCCCAGCCCACGACCAGCAGGTCGCCGGATTCGTCGCCGTGGACGACCGGCGGCTTGAGGGTGTGATGGAGAACGGCCAGCTTTCGGCTCCTCATCTGGCAGCCCCGCTGATGGCTTTCCGGGTCGTAGGCCACGGTGCTCTGCTCGGTGTGCGAGAGGCCGGTCGCCGTGTACATGCCGCCGGGCTGGCCCGGCACCCGGCGCTCGGAAAGGCCCGTCTGCGGGTCCCAGTCGTAAGGCGGCTTGTCCTCGGCGATCGGGCTCAGGCTGACCGGCGCCTGTTGCCAGCGCGGGTCGAGCCGCGGGCGCGGGAACGGCTGCACACCCGTGGCGAGGTTGGCGTCGCTGAGCACGATGACCGGAAGCCGAAACGCTTCCGCGATCCGGCGCGCGGTCACCATGACGTGGAAGCACTCTTCGATCGTCGCCGGGGCAAGCACGACGTGCGGCGAGTCACCGTGTTGTCCGAACAGCGCCGCCAGGAGATCCGACTGTTCGACCTTGGTGGGCAGCCCCGTACTCGGGCCGCCTCGCTGCACATCGACGGCGACCAGCGGAACCTCGAGCATCACGGCGAGACCCAGAAACTCTTGCTTGAGCGAAAGGCCCGGGCCCGAGGTGACCGTAAAGGCGACCTTCCCGGCGTACGAGGCGCCGATGGCGACGCCCACGGCGGCGATCTCGTCCTCCGCCTGGTGGACCACACCGCCGAACTGGTCGAACACCTCGCCCAGGTAGTGTGAAGCCGACGTGGCCGGCGTGATCGGGTACATCGCGCACAGCTCCAGGCCGGCCGCCACGGCGCCCATGCCGATCGCCTCGTTACCGTTCATGACGACCATCGGCACCTCGCACTTGACCGTCGGCACCTCGATGCGGAAATCGAGGTTCTTCTCGGACCACTGATAGCCGAGTTCCATGAGCTGCACGTTTCGCTCGTAGACCTCTTCACCTTTCTTTCGGAACTGGTGGGCGATCTGAGCGCGGATCAGCTCGGTGTCCCGGTCGTAGATCCACGCCAGCATGCCCAAAGCGAACATGTTCTTGCCTCGGCGTGCGTCCTCGACGATGGTGAGGCACTGTTCTTCCATCGGGACTTCGATGATCCGGTAGTCGTGCTTCCCCAGCACCTCGAGCCCGTCGCGCCACTGCTTCTGAATATCCGCGTCGGGGTGACTCGCCCACATGTTCTCGAGCAAGATGATGGCGTCCTCGGCCAACGCGCCGAGCTCCACCCGTCCCAACAAGACCTGCTCGTTGAACGCCACGACCAGGTTCGTCGCGTCGCCCCAATTGGTGACCGGCTCGGTGCCGAAGCGGACGCGGTTGCCGCTCCCACCCTCTTTGCTGCGAGGGGGTGGCTGGATCTCCGCAGGGATGATCTCCACGGTCCACGCGCCGTTGCCCATCTTCGCGCACACGGACCCGAAGATCTGGCCGCACTTCTGCGCGCCCTCACCCGAATCGGACACGACCTCCACGGTGTGCTCGGGCAACCGGATGACTTCCGGTTTCCTGCTCTTCTTCGACTTCCGGGACCCCTTCTTCTCTGACACGCCCACTTTACTGGACACTTTCACCTCAGTTGTCACGGCTGGTTCCCCCGCGCCATTGCCGCCCACGTCCGCCCGCTCACGCGTCTACGCAGCGCCGCAGCAGCGTCAGCATCGCCGCGGCCTCGCAGCGCATCGGGAACGTTCGACGGGAGCGTAGCCAGCGCAGCCCCGTATATTGGATGATAGCAATGGCCATGTCCGCCAAAAGATCCGGCCGGAACGGCCGCTCGTTGCCCTCGCAGCCCGCCTGATGAAACAGCTCGGCCAGGCGACGTCGCAATAGCTCCCGCGTCGCCTCCGCCTCGCGCTCGGTCTCCGCGGAGATCCGCGCCGCCTGCCCGCTCAGAATCATCAGCGGGCTGCCCCCCGTGTCCTCCAAAAACGAGACCACGTCCAACACCAGCCCCTGCAGCTGCTCCCAGGCCGAACCCAGCGCCCGGAACCCGGCGACCCGGCGGGCCAACGTCTGCGACTGGTACTTGAAGGCGGCTGAGAGTATCTCCTCCTTCGAGGCGAAGTGCCGGAACAGCGTCGCCTCCGAGCACCCCACCCGCTGGGCCAGGGCCGAGGTCGTCCAGGCGTGCAGCCCGTCTTCCGCGAGAATCGCCAGCGTCGCCGCCACGATCTCCGCCCGGCGCTCCCTACGCGACTTGTTTCTCCGCGGAGAGACGGGCGTTTCACCTTGATCTCGCGGCTCAGCGCCGGGCAGTGGCCGAACCGTACTCATTGGACTTCCAACTTGTAGGTGGCGTGACAGGCCACGCAGTTCGCGCTTAGCCGCGCGGCGCGACCAAGAATCTCCTCTCGGTCCCCTCCTCCCGACGAAGCCGCAGCCAGCGAATCGAAACCGACATGCGTCGACATCCCCAGCCTGACAAACTCGGGCGGCAACGAAGCTCGTACCGCCGGATCCATATCCACCGCCGCCCCCAACCCCGCCGAGCTTGCCGATGCGCCGACCTGCTTCATGTCCGACCGGGCCAGACCGTCCAGAACGCCGTGCAGCGCCGCCATCATCAACCGCATCTCCGAAAGCACCGCTTCCCGGCCCGCGACAGAGACCGCCACGACCCGGCGCCCGTCCTCGGTAACGCTTTGGGACACATCGCCCCGAAACGCGCTCACTTTCGCCCCGAACGCGACAAGGCTGGACCCGAGCAGAGCCAGCACCGCTATCAAAAACACCTTGATTTTAGCTGCTTTCACTCTGATTCTCCCGGCGACGGCCATGGGAGTGAGTACTTACTTTCCGCCGGGGAGGGTGCAAGAAAGTGGCCAATCAAGGAAGATCCGCCGGACACGCGGCCTCTATAAACTAGACCAAGCCCGGGGTCGTTGGAAGCGCCACCAGGCCAGCACCGTCGGGGCGAGGCTCCAGAGGAGTAGGAAGGCCAAGCAGAGTCCGATCAGGCCCCCGGAGCCGAGGGTCTGGCTCCAGGCGCTACCCAGAGGTCCCAGCAGGCTACCGTCGCTGTCGAGTCCAGCGATGACGGCGAGCCTGAACGCCTCTACCGGGTTCCCGAGCGCCCAAGCGCTCAGCACCAGCTTGGGAAGCCCCCACCGCAGGGTCGCCCCCATGACGCCGAGGGTCCCGAGACCGATCGAGACGATCCAGACCACCAGCCCGGCGCTCGTGGCTCGGCTGCGCGTGCGGGCGAGGACCGAGCAAAGGAGACCGATGGCGACGAAGGCCTCGGCCAGAAGCAAGGTGAGGGCGACGAGGAGCGCGATGAGCCACGCGGGCGCGCCGTTGAGCACGGCCACCGCGCCGGCGAGGCCAAAGCCGAACAGGAGCGAGAGCCAGACGGCGAGGCTGACGCCCAGCCATTTGCCCCAGAACAGCTCGCTGAAGGAGATGGGCTGGCTGACCAGGTACTCCAGGCTGCCCGCCTCGCGTTCGCCCGCGATGGCGGCGGTGGCCGGGAACAGCGCCATTAAGGGCACGAAAAGCAAAGCCAGGTGAACCAACCCTGCCATCACCTTGGCGAACCCACGGTACCCGTAGATCTCCGAGCCGCTCAAGCCGAAGAGCGTGAGGGCGAGGGCCCCGACGAGGAAGACGGCCGAGTACGCCAGGAACCACCGCGACCGCAGCGATTCTCCAAGCTCCCGCCGTACCAGGGCCCCGACGATCGTGACGCGGCTCACCCTTCCCTCCCGCCGAAGAAGCGCTGGACGATCTCTTCCAGCGAGGGGCCCACGACCCAGAAGTCCTCGATCGGTATTCCGGCCGTCTTCAGGTCGGCCAACGCCTCGACGCGGTCCGCTGCCGCGAGCTGGACGGCCAGATCGGTGCCGTTGGCCACGACCGCGCCCTCGCCGGCGCGGGCGACGAGCTGCTGAAACGCCTCGTCGCGCCGCTCGCCGCGCGTCCTGACCCAGAGCCAGCTCTCGGCCCCGGCGCGAGCCCGCAGGTCCGAGAGGGAGCCTTCGAACACCCGCCTACCGCCGTGGAGGATCCAGACGCGATCGGCCACCATCTCGACCTCATCCAGCCGGTGCGAGGCGAGCAGCACGGTGGTCTGCGGGCTCACCTCGCGCAGCGCTCTCAGGAATTCGCCCCGCGCCCGCGGGTCGAGGTTCGCCGTCGGCTCGTCCAGCAGCAAGACCGGTGGATCGGCGGCGAGCGCCATCGCCAGCAACGTCTTCTGCAGCATCCCGCCGGACAACTCCCGAGGCGTCAACTCCGCGATCTCGGCCAGGCTAAGTCCCAGTGCGTCCAGCCGCGCTTCGATCGCCGTCGCTGGAATTCCCCGCAACGTGGCGAAGAACTCGATCATCGTTCTCAGGTCGAGCGAAAAAAGCGGTGGGCGCTNNGCGCCATCGCCAGCAGCGTCTTCTGTAGCATTCCGCCCGACAGCTCCCGGGGCGTCAGCTCCGCGATCTCGGAAAGGTCAAGCCCCAACGCCTCCAGGCGCCCCGCGATGCTCGCCGCGCTGATTCCGCGCAGCGTGGCGAAGAACTCGATCATCGTCTTCAGTTCCAGCCCAAACAGCGGCGGACGCTGGGGCACGTAGCCGATCAAGCGACGGACTCGCTTACCCGCGCCGGCGACGTCGATGCCGTCGATCTCGATCGTCCCATCGAACGACAACAGACCCATGATGCAGCGGAGCAGCGTGGTCTTCCCCGCCCCGTTGAGCCCGAGCAGGGCGAGTCGCTGGCCACGCTCGACGTTGAAACTGAGGTCATCGAGCACGGGGCGCGCCGTGAATCGCTTGCTGAGCCGACGTGCCTCGATCACAGCGACCACCTCCAGGCGCCGAAGGCCGCGACCGCCGCCAGCCCCACGCCGAGCAGCGCCACGGCGCCGGCACGCTCCGACGGCTCATGGCCCGCCACAGGCTCGCCGCGTCCGATCTCCGGCGGCCTTGGCCACGCGGCCGCACGGGGTGCGGAATCAACGACGATCGGCTGGGGCTCGAGCAGCGGGAAGAACCGGCCCAGCGCGTCGAGGGCCAGCGCCGCCGGGCTCATCTCGAAGAGGCGCAGGTCGGGGTATCGGGCGAAGAGATCATCCGACAGCCGGTCGATGCGGTGCGGCGCATCCAGACGTCCGTCCCCATCACCATCCCAGCCGGCTGCGTCATCCCAGTGGTTACCGGTCCAGCCGTTGGCCAGCGCCGTTCCCCCGCCCGATACGGAGACATCGCGTACGTTCCCCAAGAAGCTGTTCGCCGCGAAGAAGTTGGAGCGCACCGACGGCAAGAGGCTGACGCCCACGTCGTTGAAGGCGACGATGTTCCCGTCGATCCGGTTCTGTCCGTCGGTCAGACTCGGTGAGTTGTCGAAATAGAGTCCCACCCGGTTCTGCACGACGAGGTTGCCGGTCATCTCGATTCGGTCGGCGTCCTTCAGCCCCACACCGTAGCCGCTGTGGCCGCTGGCGCGCGCGAAGACGTTGTCGCGAAGCGTGATGTCCGCGGAGTACATGATGAAGGCCGCCACGTCGTTTCGCGCAAACTCGTTCCGTTCGAACAGGTTGTCGCTACTGTACATGTAGTGCAACCCGTAGCGACCGTCGGTCACCCGGTTCTCGCGAAACTCCAGACCGTGGCTGAAATAGACCACGACGTCGCGCGTTCGGCGAACGACGTTCCTCTCGACACGGGCGTCGTGACTCGACCAGAGCCGGATTCCATCGCCGCGTCTCCCCAGCGGTCGATCTTTTCCGGTCACCGTGTTGTCGACGACGCTCGACCCGTCGCTCTCCTTCAAGTAGATGCCGAAGAGTACGTCGTCGAGCCGCAGATCGCTCAGCCGGCACGAATCCGCCGCCACCAGGACGCCCGCATCCTCGTGATCGAGCAGACGCCCCGAGCCACGTATGTCGAAACCACTGAGATCGACCCGCGCACGCAGCGTGACCACGGTCCCTTCTCCGCCCCCGTCGATCGTCGGTCGCCCCTCCCCGATCAACACCACGGGAACGTCGACCACGATCCGCTCGCGATAGACGCCGGCGGCGACACGGATCGTATCGCCCGGTCGTGCCTCCGCCAGGGCGGCGCCGATCGTGCCGTAGGGCGCTCCGGCTCCGACCCGCAGTGTCTGCGCCGCCGCCAGCAAGAGCGGCAGAAGGCTCACGCAACCGCCTCCCTTTTGAGCTTGCGCCGCCGCCAGACCTCGAAGGCGATGGCCACCGGGCCCAGCGCGCCCGCGATCACCATCAACACGGTGCCGGTCGCGGGCCAGCTGCTCACCGTGAAGTTGGCCACCTGCGTCGTTCCCAAGAACTTGGGCGTAAACGGCTCCATGCGGATCGGCGCCGCCGGCGAGAGGTTGTGCCCGTACTCGTAAAGCCAGTGCTGGAAGTCGGCCATCATCACCACACCGAAGATGACGAAGTCGATCCAGCCCAGAGCTGCGATCTCCAGCCGCGCCGCGAGAGCCGCCAGCACCGCCAGCCCCAGAAACCGCAGGATGAAGAAGGGGATGAAGCGGAACTCGGGAAACTCGTCCGGCTCGATCTCCTGCATCCCGATGTAGTGGTTCAGGGTGTTCACTTCCTGGATCTCGCCCGACACCTCGTACGGGTAGATGACCAGCGAGAGCCCTTGCGGGTATTGCGGGGCGTGCAGCGTGACCTTCCACACCGGCAAAAAGGCCGCCGGCACGAGGAGGAGAGCTGCCGCAGCCACCAGCAGGCGTGCCGAGCGCGACAGCTCTCCACGGAAGAGATCGAGCGGACTCATCTCTTTACGTCCCCCCGCTCACCAGCTTGCTGGCGAGGACCGCGGCGGTGCCCGCTTTGACGTAGTACTGCCAGGCCATGTTTCCGACGTTGGCCGCCTTCGTGTAATCCTCGGCCTCCATCGCCTTTCGGGCCGATTCGAGCGCCTTCGCGCCCTCGCCCATCCAATGGCGCGCGTCCATCACCTGATCCTTGGCAACGGCGTGCTCCTCGGCGCCCGCCTCGACGGCGCTGGCCAGAACCCCCTCTACCAGCGTTCGCACGCTGTCGGCCTTGGCGATCCAGCTCTCGGCCTTCGCTTTGGGATCCTGGGCCTGCTGCTGCTGGGGCGCGCCCACCAGGGCGCGCCCAGCCAACAGCAGCAGAGCCGCGACGGGAAGTGCTAGCTTCTTCATCGCTGGTCTCCTCTGGCGGTTTACGGCTCCACGAACAGGTAACCGGTCATCTCCAGGTGCAGAGCCGAGCAGAATTCGCTGCAATAAAACGGGTAAACTCCCGCCTCGTCGGCGACGAACTCGATGATGTCGGTCTCGCCGGGCTCCAGGCTCACATGGATGTTGTATTTGTCGATGGCGAAGCCGTGAGCCGC
>JABAOH010006249.1_pt1 | contig 13344 bp, 15 predicted proteins | sample 7062181 | NCBI WGS metagenome assembly JABAOH01 (sample SAMN14538630, study PRJNA623070) | marine sediment metagenome | biome: marine biome [ENVO:00000428]; feature: marine pelagic biome [ENVO:01000023]; material: deep marine sediment [ENVO:00002113]; isolation source: pool of 5 deep marine... | reverse complement strand
TCGCCGTCGAGGATGAAGTCAGATTCTAGAGAGAGCAGGCTTTTCGTGACGTCAGGAAAGGAAGATGTCACGTCATCCATGGTTCGGGAATAGACGCGAACTTTGTCTCCCTCTTTGTGGATCTGTGATCGGATGCCGTCATACTTGTCTTCTACCAAACAAACCGTGCCCATGGCATCCATGATCTTCTGGGGCGACTCTCCTGGCGAGGCCAGCATGAACTTGATGGGATGAAAGAGATTCATTTTGGCCTGATCGAGGGCGCTGTACCGGGCGAGAAGAGCGGTCTCTCCGATGTCCCCAGTCAGCATATTGGCCCATTGAACCTTCTTGAGATCGCACCCAAAGGCTTTTGCCAGGCTGCTTTCCACCAGGCTTTCCTTGAGGCCGATCCGCATGTCTCCCGTGATGATCTTCAGGATGTATTTCGCCTCGAGGGGTGAGGCTTCACGGAGAACCTTATAGAGGGCATCCTGTCGGTCTTGAACGGTTCGCGTACGGGCGAGAAAAGAGAAGAAATCAAGGATATCCTGTAGCCTGAGCTCTCTTTGGGGCCGAGTTCTTCGAAGGAGAACTTGGGCCATGGCGCCCGTGTCACCGGTCTTTAGGTAGGCTGAAGCGATCTGGTCGGGTGATACACCGAATTGGTCGATGAGGACCCTCTGGACCGATGCCCAGCCGAGATTGAGGGTTTCCTGACGTGTCACGGGAAAGGGTTGACCACAGGCAAACACAGCGGCTATTCTCAAATCCTCGTCGCGGAGCGAGCTGAGGTATTCAGCCAGAACGGCTTCCTTCTTGAGTTTCTTCGTCGTCGCAGAAATGGCCTCGCAAACTTCGGCAAACCGCTTCATGGTGAAAATTATAACACGGCGGGCGGTGATGACCCCAGGGAGAAAACCGTAAGCGAATTAGAAGAGGTGAATTGGCGTTAAGATCTTTGTTGAGTAAACTCACCTGCTGCTGTCTAGATTCTGGGTTCGGTGATCGGATGCAACATCGACTCGATTCTCGAAAACGGGGTCTAAAGAGCAGACCCTCGCAGCATCCTTATCCCTGGCGGGCCTTTGCAACTTCCTCCCGGAACTTCATGGCTCTTTCTGTAAGTTGGGCAAAGTCCTTCTCATCGAGAATTTTCTGACTCACCAGGCTGCTTCCTGCAGCGACAGCGGCGGCTCCTGCCTTGAGAAATGGCCCGGTTGTCTCGACCGTTACGCCACCGGTCGGAATGAGCTCAACCTGAGGCAACGGAGCCAAAACGGCCTTGATGTACGACGGACCGCCCACGTCAGCCGGAAAGATCTTCACGAAATCAGCTCCCATCTCCCACGCCGTGAGGATCTCTGTCGGCGTGAAACATCCGGGAATGATCACTTTGGAATACCGTCTGCACACCTCGACAGTCTTTGGGTTGAGGGTCGGCGAGACAATAAACTGAGCACCAGCAAGAATGGCAGCCCGGGCCGTTTCAGGGTCTAGCACGGTACCTGCACCAAAGAGAACCTCAGTGCCAAAACGTTGGGTCGCCTCGGAAATGACATTCAGGGCACCGGGAGTCGTCATCGTCACCTCGATGACCCCAAGCCCCCCCGCTTTGATTGCCTCTGCCGCCTCGACGAGATCGCCCGATGTTTTGGCCCGGATGATTGCAACAATGCCTGTTTGCCGGATTATCTGCCGTTGCTTATCTTTTTCCATGGGTTCCTCCTCACCTTTGGACCCGAAAATCCTTGCTCTTGAGAAACTTCTGAATGTCTTCCATAGTAATCCAGTTAATGTCACCCGGAATCGAGTGCTTGATGGCTGCCATGGCATCGCCGATTTTCAGCCCCTGTTCCACGCCCTCGTTCAGATAACCATAGATGAAACCCGCCGTGAATGAATCACCCGCCCCAAACCGATCGACAATATCAATTTCAGCCACATCATCCCGGTAGATCTCTCCCTCCGCATAGACCAGACTCGTCCAGGTGCCGGTCAGTACGGTCTTTACCCCTCTCAGGGTAATGGCCACAATGGGAATGCCAAAATTGTCTGAAAACTGCTTCGCAATGTCCTCATAATCCCCTGTGTATCCGAGCACCTCTTCGGCATCAAACTGGGTCGTAATGACGATGTCGACCTTATCGAGAATCCTCTCAAAACATGCCTTGGCATCGGCTGGAGACCAGAGCTTCGCCCGGTAGTTGAGATCGAAACTCGTCTTGCAGCCTGCTGCTCTGGCCCTTCCGATCGCCTCTACTGTCGCCTCACGACAACCCTGACTCAGGGCAGGAGTAATCCCAGAAGTATGAAAGAGCCTCGTCCCTTTGAGGATCTCATCCCAGTTGGTTTCGCCCGGACCGAGCATACTCGCTGCAGCTCCCCCCCGATCATAAATGACCGAGGTCGCCCTGGGGGTACTCCCGAATTCCACAAAATAAAGACCCGCCCGTCCAACTTTTGTCCAGACGATGTGGGACGTGTCCACCCCATGTTCCCTGGCCTTGTTGGCGATCATGCGTCCCATGGGATTGGTGGGCAGCTTCGAAACCCAGGCGGAACGAAGGCCAAGGCGGCTCACATTGGCGGCCACACTGAGCTCTGCACCGCCGATCGTCACATTGAAGCTCGTCGTCTGCTCCAACCGCTGATAGTTCGGGGGTACGAGGCGAAGCATCGCCTCTCCCAGCGTTACGACGTCATACATCGCTTCCCTCCCTTCCTTTTTGAGGTACTTGAATCTTCGATCGAAAAAGGGGCCTCGAGGCGAGATTTTTCTACCCCAAATATCCAAGCCGCCTCGATATCATTCTCGCAGTCTCCGTGACAGCGGGAATCAATTCCTTCTTGATTCTTTCAGGACTCATCCTGAAAACCGGTCCAGAGACACTGATACCGGCAACAACCTCGTTTGAATTGTCCCGTGTTAGATGGCTCTCAAGGGATCCTTGTTGTCTTGTACGAACGCTTTTTCAAATCGTTTCCCCGATTCGGGTTATGGCAAACTCACAATGGCCTAGTCGTTCAGCTTTTGTTGGCTTTCCATTGGCAACTGTTAGGAGGAGGCGGAGAATCTTCTCACCAACTCCTTTGATCGTGTCTCGGCCTTTCAGAATTGCCCCGGCATTGATATCGATGTGAGATCTCATGCGTTGAGCTGTCTTGTCATTTCCGGTGATCTTAATGACCGGGGCAATCGGACAGCCGACAGGAGTTCCCAGCCCTGTCGAGAAAGCAGCAATCTGGGCGCCGCCCGCAACCATTCCCGTCACCGATTCTACGTCTTGTCCGGGTGTGTCCATGATCCACAGTCCCTTTCCCTGGATGGACTCGGCGTATTCGAGTACACCCTGAACCGGTTTAGTCCCCGCCTTATAGATGCATCCGAGTGATTTCTCTTCTATGCTACTAATGCCACCCCTGATGTTTCCGGGACTTGGCTGCGCTCCTCTAATATCTACCCCTGCACGACGCGCACTCTCCTCTACTCCATGAACAGCCGCATGTATCTTTTTCGCGACCCCTTCGTTGATGGCCCGTGACGCGAGGATGTGTTCAGCTCCGATGATTTCGGCGGTTTCCGAGAGGATGACCGCCCCCCCGAGTTCAATGAGACGATCCGAAACATAGCCAATAGCAGGATTTGCGGCCAGTCCTGAACTGAAGTCCGAACCTCCGCACTCGGTGGCCATGATCAATTCTGAGATCGAAGACTTGGTCCGGGTTTGAACAGCGAGAATCCTATTCATTTGTTTTGCCAATTCGACTCCTTGTTTGACTGTCCCCTGTGTCCCACCACAGTTTTGAATCGCCAGGGATTCGGCTTTCTGGCTGTGCCTCCTCATTTCAGTCGCCAGCTCTGTAGCGTCGACCTCCTCACAGCCCAACCCCACGACAATGACAGCGCCGACGTTGGGATGAGTCGCGAATCCTAGAAGTGTTCTTCTTACCTGGTCCAAATCTTCCCCGAGCATCCCGCAGCCGAAAGGGTGAGTCACTAGAGCAGCCTGTGCCACTCTTCGCTTTATTCGGAGAGCGGCCTCGTTGGCACACACGACAGACGAGAGTATCAATAGATGATTTCTCACCCCAACTCTGCCGTCTCGTCTCCGGTACCCATAGAATTCCATCAGGGAGTCCTCTTTTCCTTCAAATCGCCTCTCCCCCTTCTACTCTCCAAATTGTGGATATGGACGTGGCACCCGATACCGATGCGCGCCGTTGTGAGTCCGATAGTTTCTCCATACTTGATGATTCTCCCTCCCTTTTCGATCTTCGATAAACTAAACTTGTGCCCGATGGGGATTTCTTCATGAACTAAGATCTTGAGTGTCTTTCCGTCTTTTTTCAGGAATATACAAGTGCCGAGCGGGATAGTCTGCAAGGTCGTTGCTACATTATCAGAGGGATGAATGATAATTGCAGGTGTTCTTCTGGAAGCCATATTCCTCAGTACATCAGCTGACCACTCTCATGTCGGATCAGTTTTAAAATGACGGCATGACCGATGTCACCGACCCCCACGACGCCCGCAACGCTGCCTGTCAAATCCATCATAGAACCTCTATGGTCATTGGGTCAGGCCCGAAGGACTCCTCGAGTTGTCTTTCCCTCGTATTTTGCTAAAGAAGATCATGGCGGCACCTAGTATGCGAGGTAGCCCCCATCCACACACAGAATGTGGCCATGCATGTAATCTGAGGCGCTGGATGCCAAGAAAACCACGGCCCCCTTCAAATCCTCTGGATTGCCCCACCTTCCTGCCGGGATTCTTGCTAGAATTTGCTCGTTCCGAACTGCATTCTCCCTCACAGCAGCCGTCATATCCGTCTTCGTCCAGCCCGGCGCAATGGCGTTCACGTTGATCCCATACCGAGCCCACTCATTTGCGAGTGCTTTGGTAATCGCAGCGATTCCGCTCTTAGAGGCTGCATAAGAGGGCACAAGGATTCCCCCCTGGTAGGAAAGCAGCGAAGCTATATTGATAATTTTACCCCCGCTGGCCTCGATCATTCTCCGAGCCACAGCCTGGCACAAAAAAAAGACGGTTTTCAGATTGAGCATCAAAACGTCATCCCAATCCTGTATCGAATGGTCCAAAGCTGGCTGTCTCCTTATGATTCCAGCATTGTTGACGAGAATATCAATTCGGCCAAATCTCTGGTAGATCTTTTTCAAAATTTTTTCGATATTGTCGAGATTGGCCAGGTCTGCCGTGATTGGAATACAGCGCCTTCCTATCTTAACGATCCGGTCCACGGTGTCATCCGACGGGGTCTTGTGCCCGACTACGGCGACATCTGCCCCTGCTTCAGCCAAGGCAACAGCCATAGCTTGGCCGATACCCCGAGAAGCACCCGTCACAATAGCGACCTTGTTGTCGATTCGAAACTCATCCAGAATCATTTGATCCCCATCAATCAGAATTCCAGAATCTCGTTGCAGGGTAAGGCTTGTCATATCCCATCAGGCGATCCATCCACACGAAAAAACGGTTCAATTTGGTCGTCCTCTTCACAACCCTTCGAACGGCATCGTGAATGACCCCCGGAGCTTTATTGAAGGGGCAGACCCGGATGCAGGTGGCACAGTCTAATCGGTTTTTGGCCCAGAAGGAAAAGCACTTTTCTGCATTGACGTACCACTTCAAGATACCAGAATGATTCGAAAAGTTCTCGCCCTCTCGGGTCATTTCGCCGCCAGGGATGGCCTGGGATGGGCAGTGGATTGCACATTTCTTACAGGTTTTGCAAAATTCGACGGCCCCAAAGGACCGGTAAGCGTCATATTTGAGAGGAAGATCTGTAAACACCTTGCACAGTCGCACTCTCGGACCGAGTCTCTCCGTGATGAGGAGCCCCATTCGACTCCACTCTCCCAATCCTGCAGCCATGGCGAGAGGAATGCTGAGGGCCGTGTCGTTCCCGGCCGGAATCGCCCGGTAACCCAAGCCACGAATCAGTGCAGCCACAAGGTTCGCAACGAAGGCCATCTTGGAATATCCGAGTCCCGTGGCAGCTCCTGCGATCCCTGTCGGAGAGGAGCGGATGGCGTCGTAGTCCATTTCGATCGCCATGACAATGGCATTATGACATCCTTCGGTGACTTCAATGGGATAATGCTCCCCTGTGACCAAGTTGAATTCATGAGAATAGACCCAGTTTGGATGAAGCCGACAGATGCCAACCAGATCGGCTCCTAAGAAATTCGCGACCTTTTTGATGATGCGGCTCATCTCCTCTGGCGAATCTTTGACCGGATCTCCAGCTTCCACGAAGTGTTGGATCTTGGCCGGGACGCCATCCCAGGAATAGAGGCCAGAGTTACTCCGGGAGTTCCCAAGGGCGAAACCCCACTCCAGGTTCCATGCCGCATTACGGAAGGCGTAGTCGAGCTTTCGATATCCTACATTTTGCTGGAACTTTACCTCTCTGTAAAACCGCCCCCCATAGGCCTGCATTTTTTCATCCCAGACACTTCGCTTGAACATTTCATTCTTCTGATCAAAACGATAGTCCGGAACAGGAAAGGGCAGATCTGCTTCGGGTCGCTCATGTTCAGGTGAGATAGCCGTGTTCATTCTTCCTCTCAACGTCAAGGGTTTATTCGTCATAAGCGTTTAGCTTTCAGCTGTCGGCGTTCAGCCTTTTAACGGATCCTAACAGAAGATATTCTACCTTAGCAATATGACGAAAAAGTGGATTATAGGCTGAGAAATCTTTTGGAATGCTTAGTTATTATCCCTGTCTCGCCTCGATACGGGATCCTCTTCCCCATTCTGCTGATAGCTGTTCACTGATCCCTGACAGCTCGTCTTTCTAAGATACTTCAGGACCTCATCATCCGACAGGTCATACCAATTCTCGTAGGCTTCAGCCACTGCGAAATAAGGTCCCTCTCGAATGTTGAGGCAAATGACGAGATTGACGAGAGAAGCGATTCTTTGAACCGAATGCATTGGCGCGGTGGGAACGGCCACAACAATCTCTTTTGGATCTGCTCTTTCGACGGAACGGATGGATGCCATCATCGTGTAGCCAGATGCGAGACCGTCGTCGACCAGAATGACGATCTTGCCGCGGACCGGGGCAGGAGGTCTGTCCTGTCGGAAAAGACGATTCCGGATTTCTATTTGTCCTCGGATCGGTTTCAGAGATGCCTCAATTTGAGGGGGCGTCAGTCCCAACGTCCGAATCAAAGAATCGTTCAGAAAAACGTCACCCTCCAGAGTGAGGGCTCCAAATCCTGCCTCCGGATTTCCGGGGATGGGAACCTTCCGAACGATAATCATGTCAAAGGGGGTAGACATGGCCGTGGCAATCTCAATCCCAATCGGGACACCCCCCGACGGGATCGCCAGGACGATGGCTTCCTGGGCTTTATACTCCTTGAGAAAGGGAGCCAACTGCCGTCCAGCGTCAGTCCTGTCCTTGAAGACGCATCTTTTCCCCTTGAGCACCGTGTCTTCAAGAATCTTTCCCACGCCAGAGAATCCTGAGAATTGATTTAAAGAAGGGCTCCTGAGCCTGTCCCAGATGTTACCAGGCATGGAGAGCCGTTTGCAAGCATTGGTTGGGAGCGGCCTCCTTATTTCTCCGGAGCCCTTTGCCCCTGGCAGGCATCTGCAGAGGAATCCCGCCTCCAGCGGGAATCGGGTCGCCGCGAGAGCACGGAAGCGGAAGGGCAAGCGGGCCCGATCCAAAAATGGGAAATATCCTTCAGTTGGCTACCGGCTCTTTCTGACCCCAACTCTGTCACAATTCGCTGCCAAAGGGCACGTGCTGCATCTGGGACTGATGGGACGGCAAATTCTCTGACCGAATGAGACCAGCATGTCGTTTATTTCGATCCAGTATTCGGCAGGGAGATTTTTTCTCAAGGCAAATTCGGTCTCCTCAGGTGACTTTGTGGTCACATAGCCCCAGCGATTGACAATTCGATGGACATGGGTATCGACGCAGATGCCAGGCTTATTGTATCCAAGGGTGACGACGAGATTGGCTGTTTTCCTCCCCACCCCCTTGAGTTTCAGGATTTCATCGAGTTCAGCAGGGACGCGGCCACCATACTTCTCTAACAAAGCCCTTGAGATTTCGAGAATGGTTTTGGCTTTGTTCCGATAGAACCCAACGGGGTAAATAGCTTTCTCTATCCGCCCAGGTGAAAGCCTGATCATCTCTTCAGGCCGGCTGGCAAGGCCAAAGAGGCGTTTTGAGGCCTGGTGGGTTGTTTCATCCTGAGTTCTCAAGCTGAGGATACAGGAGACGAGAACCCGATAGGGGTCTCTATTCTGGGCGACCTGGGTGACCGCCGGATCTTCCCACTGTCTGACCGTTTGACGAAGAATCTCGACGACTTCATGGATCTCTTGATTTTTCATCCGCTAGCAAGTATCACGACGTCGGAAAAAATGAAAAGCGCCGATACTATATCGATACCGACGCTTTTTGACAATAAGAATCTTCCCTGCTCTTTTTCTTAGATCTATTCTTTGGGTGTTCCCCGGGCCGTTTTTTTGATGGAAGCGATCCGCTTATCTTCTGGAATCGCCACCCGATAGCTTGCTTCTTCTCCAGGATGGAGCAATGAGGGTTTGGCGAGTGTCGTTTCAAACCTGAGGAAACTCCCCGAATTATCGTAGTACTTCACTGTGATGGTAATATCCTTGATCGTATGATCGGAGGTATTCCTGACAAAACCCATGACCATAAAGGATCCATTTTCCACAAAGTTGTTTCCCTCCGTGAACTCCAAGTCGGCGGCAAATGTCATCGAAGCTAAAGTAAGAAGGATTACGCCAACAAGCCATCCAGTTCTCTTCATAACAGTCTCCCTCTATCGAAATTCGACCTAGACTCGATGCAAAAAACATGCCCCACTGTAATGCAAGGGTTTGTGAATCGAATGCAAATGGTGGCCATGGTAAGAGGCCACCTCAATCTCCCCTTTACAAGATGAGGAAATTAAAGGATATTGAGTGTAGAGGAACCGAAAGGACTCGACATGGCAGGTGGAGGTTTGGATATGATTCCAAGATTGTCGAGTCTAGAGGGAGTATTGGATGAAACGGTGCGATTCCATGATCCTGGCGATTTTGAAATGGTTTTTTCTTTGCATGGGCCTATTTGTCTTGGGATGTGCTGCGAATGGCCAGATCCGAGATTTCACTTATAGTCCCTCAACCGACGAGACTTTTCCAGAGACCCAAGAAGCCAGACTGTATGAGAGCGGTTTGGGGCAGTCCCATCAGGTTATTGGAGAGGTCATGATCCGGGGAAGAGCGGGCGAAGAACAAGAGTCGCTGGAGAGACGTCTTCTGGAGGGTGCTCGACAGATCGGTGCTCAAGGGGTGATCGTTCTTGAGACAGGCCAGATGGTGTCAGAAGTTGGAACAACCGGGGTAAGACACGATCTGAATGTCGAACAGAATTTCGGAGGGGCTTCGAAGCGATATCGGGCTTTTCCTGAACCTGTTGCCATCAAGGAAGAAAGGATGTTCATCAAGGGATTGGCGATCCGCTTCATCGAGGACTGATAGCGTTCTCTTGCCTATATTGACAAACCCTCTATCCAAGAGACTCTCCCCTCATATCTTTTTACTCGACTGTTTACAGTTCTTTTCAACACCATCAGGAGTCAGAGCGGGCTGGGAATAAGCCTCAGCTTTTGGTGTATAATAAAAAAAGGAATTGTCACAGGAGAAAACCGATGAGGCTTCAAAACTGGGTACGCGTGGGCTTTGCAATTCTGTACCTGATGTTTTTTATCGGATGTTACAGGTCCACCAAGGACCGGGTGAACGTCGCTGAGATTCCAGATAGGGTCTATGAGATCTACGTTTACAGTTCCACACCTGAGAGGTATGCCGTACTTTTGGATATTCCCAATGATGAAAAACGGGTTTTTATGCGCCATACCGACAGAATAGAAAGGGTCGGCATGGACCGACCAGGACCCTATGTGGATGAGATTCAGAGGAGAATCAACGGATTCCGTTCCGCCATCGTAGTCACTGACGAAGAGGGATTCGAGAGGGGCTATTTGATGGTGTCCCCTTCCTTGAGCTATACCATCGAACGTTATCAGAACGAGATTAGGGTATCGATTTGGAAACCGGCCCTCGATGAAGAACTAGGTCCCAGGCTTCACCCTGGCATATTACGGAAGCACCCCAGCGAAAAGGTACACTAAGAGGGGCCGACAGCTGGGTGGATAAATTCATAGACTTTCATCATGATCCTGGCTAAAATAAGAATAAGGGAGAATACGAGGCGTTTGATTCTCACATCTGAAAAGGCCTTTTGTCCAGGGGAAAGCCGTCCCTCAGAGAAGTGAGATCCGAACAAATAGGGATGACAACCTATGCGTTACTCAATTCGGATTACCGACCCTTCAACGGAGAGGCACTGTGAGGTCTATGTAGCCTCTGACGAGGATTTGGAGGTTCTATTGCTTTTCCTGAAATGCGCCGAAGGCCTTGAGCACGAAGTCAGGGATCTCAAAAAGGAACCTCCAAGTTCTTAAAGCGTCTCTCCTTTTTCTCCACCGCAAGATTTATCAGAGGAATACCTAATGATATTTTCCTCCTGAGAAAGAGGTCAGCTCCCCTTCCCACCTATTTTCGTCTCACCCCGGATGCTAACCCACATATCATGAGGGTGATACTTCGCCGCTCAGCCGTATGATGGTGAGGATAGGCCTTAACTCCGCCTGAGGGATTGCAAAATCTCGAATATGACTGACTGTCATCCTCCCTTGCCCCCCGGGTGATGGCGTTTTGCCCTACCGTATGACAAATCGATGGATTTTATCCTCAGGCAAGGGATTTCCGTTCTCGTCGACATAGGAGAGCATTTCATCGGGATTTCGGTTCTTACCCCACCTCAGTGGAGAATAGGCGCCCTCCCCCTCAGCGTAAAGGGACCCGGCACGATCAACAATTCTTCCCCTACACAGGTAGACCTCTCCGCTCAGCTCAGGGGGGTCTGCTGTAACAGAATAGGTCTTTCGGATGATCAGGGGCTTGATGTAGTTGACCTTCAGATCTTTCGTCACCACGAGTCTTCCCGAAGCGACGGCTGAAGACCACCAGAGGGCTTCATCGACAACACATGAGATAATCCCGCCATGAAGAATTCCCGAGAATCCACAGAGTTCCTCTCTCGGGCTAAATTCGGCCATGACCTGACCGTTTTCAACATAGAGACACAACTTCAATCCTATCGCATTCTTTTTTCCACAGACAAAACAGGCATCGTACGAGGGGAGAAAACGTTTCACGGTAACCTCCTGGGCACTTTCGTCTTGGCCTCCCGGCTGGCCGTTGAAGCGAGATTCTCAGAACATACAGCAGTGCCAAAAGGATTCGACTGTTCTTTCAGAGAAACATCAAGAATGGATTAGAGGGGCGGTAGCCCGATTCCCGGATTTCCCAGAAGAATCCCTTCCGGGTGAGGCTTTTCAGACGGGTTCATTTCAGAGGCCAATTTGCCCCTGATCAAGCATCTCAGATACGATTCGATACACTGAATAATGCGAAGCCATGACCTTTTGGAGAATGGAGTCCAGAGATTTACCCTTGCTGATGAGATCCCAGATCTCCTTTGCTAAAGGCGCCGTCTCCTTGTCTTTCCACGAGAGTTTCTTGACCTTCGGCATAAAGACTTTGTTGGCATCGGGGATCTTCTGTTTCAGTTTGTTCAGTTCGTCTCGAAGCCGGTTTGCCTCGAAGAGAATCGCAATGGTCCGGAAAGTAATCCTCTCTCCATGCTGCATTGCTTCAGATTCCCCAACTTTGAAAGTGAAGGCCTGGCCTGAGATAGATTGGAAGACTTGATAGAATGCCTCGACCCCGTGCAAGTGACCGAGTTGTGCAGAGCGGACCTCGCCGTCTTCGATGTATATTTCTCCCACCGTTTCGTTGTTCTTGTCGACAATTGTGAGGAGTCCAGTCCGATTGCTCTGTGCCAAAGTCTGAATCAGTGTAGAAGCATCAAAGTACTCCAGACTTCCGGAGAGCATCTGGCCCTTTATTTGGAGCCTCTCTTTCCGAATCCATGCTTCGAGTCTCTTTGCAAGTACAGTGGCGAGCCGAACCGTTAAGAGCGGGGCCTTTCCCAATAGACTCAAAAAAGCCTTCCTCGATAGGATCATGACCTCGGCCCTTTCGGGAACCCGGGCCATTGAACCTCGGGGCGAACCCGTCAGAATCGCCATCTCGCCGACCATTTCCCGTTCACCCAGATAGGCAACAACCTCCATCTTTTGTGTCTTTGGATCGGTCCGAGAGATCTCCACCACACCCGATTTGATAAGGTAGACCGTGTCAGACGGGTCCTCAACATCAAAAACCACCGATCCAGGTCCGTAAGTCTCAAAGGTGCATTTCTCGAGGACCTGTTCAATGGTTTCGTCTGAGAGAGAGGCAAATAGCTGACACTGCCTTAGGAATTCCAAGATTTCGTCTCTGTCGTGTTGATCGTCCATGATAGGTCCCCTAGCGCGCCGAAGGATTCGAGGGTATCGCCGTGACGCCACGATTAGTCCTAGATTTGGGGGATAAAAAGGGCGATCCCGTCAGGATATGGTGTTAAAAGTACCCTCTTTCCCTGGGTGGGTCAAGTTTTACGATTCCCATAGAAATTCACCGATTTCGATGAAGAAAGGGTTTTGGGCGTCGGGGGGATTGTCTCCAGATTCTCCTCAAAAACAAATTACCCAATGACACACGTGGACCGAACTAGGATACTCGATAGTCGGGAATCTCCGGGAATTCTATTTCGACGTCAAGAAGTCTCTCAGACGCTGAGCATTTTCAACGGCATAGCCAGATACGTCGTTGTTGAAATAGGCATAGACCGATCTGCCTTGGTCTAGCCAGGATCGCACCTTCTGGGCCCACTGGTCGAGCTCCTCGTCTGTGTACTTAGAACCATACAGGGAGCGGCTCCCATGGAACCTCAAGTAGACAAAATCGGCGGTGACAGTCTCCATGGACGGAAGATGCGGGGAGTCCGGAATGCACAGGGAGAATCGAGAATGTTCAAGGAGACGAAGAACTTCGGGGACAAACCAGCTATCATGCCGAAACTCAAAGGCGTGCTGTGTTTTGCTCAGCAATGGAGACTCAGAAAGAAGTTTGCAGAAAGTGGCAAGGCGATCTTTCTGATAGGGAAACTGGGGGGGAAGTTGCCAGAGAATGACTTCAAGTTTCTCTCGAAGTCCGTCACAATGTTCCGCTAGGCGTTGAATCGCATCTTCACAGTTTCTGAGCCTTTTGATGTGGGTAATGTAACGGCTCCCCTTGACGGCAAAGACAAACCCCTCTGGTGTCCTGTCGTACCAGCCCTCAAACACCTGTTT
>JABAOH010000152.1_pt1 | contig 13344 bp, 9 predicted proteins | sample 7062181 | NCBI WGS metagenome assembly JABAOH01 (sample SAMN14538630, study PRJNA623070) | marine sediment metagenome | biome: marine biome [ENVO:00000428]; feature: marine pelagic biome [ENVO:01000023]; material: deep marine sediment [ENVO:00002113]; isolation source: pool of 5 deep marine... | reverse complement strand
AAATAACCGTTTTTGCCTGTTTCTTTACCCGCTGCAGCGCCGGCATCAGTATCGCCATCAACAACGCAATGATAGCGATTACGACCAGAAGCTCTATTAAGGTAAAACCCCTTGATTTAGCCCTCATAACTACCTCCTGTTTCTATCGAAATTTCGCTGTTTATTTTAAGATGCGGTAAATGAGCTTTCTATTCCCTTGGCTTGGTATTTTCCTAATATCTTAGCGCCACTTCACCAAAACATTTTATACCTTAAATCCACTTGTTCTGCAATGCTAAATTCGGAGAGGAATAGGCCTATGTGTCCCTCAGCAGGAGTCCGCCGTTTAAATGGCCTGTGAGGAGCCTTAAATCGAAAGCTGATGGGCAGGGATAAAAAAGAGATAACTTCTTGCTGCGAAGAAGTTATCTCCAGGTCTTCATAGCGGGGGCGCGTTTCGAACATACGACATTCTGGAGCAGCGGTGATTGGAGGAAAAACTATTGGGGCAGACAGAAAAGTGTAGAATTCACACCTTTTTTGAAACTTTTGATGTTGGTAATTGCGGCGGCATGATTCAGCATCGAGATTCCGAAATTTTTCACCCTTTTTATTTTTCTTTGTGCATTTGCTCCTCTGCTGGTCGTTATCTGACTTTGCCGGAAGGCATCTGCCGGAAGGCATCATGTAGACTGTGGACTGGCTTCTGTTTTCTGGCTTCTGTGCTGCGACGGGCTCCGCTGAGACGAGCGCCCCGACGAGCTGATTTCTTTCTTCTGTTCTCTACCGGCTGGACATTATTGGCATGATTGATAGTTTCTCCACTTGCAGAGGTAGATTTGATGTTTGGTAGAAATTGTATTAAAAGGTATATGAAAAAAAACAAGGCCAAAGTATTAACGCCTATTAGCCATGGGGCTGTACGTTTCCAGAAGACTAATATACTACGGGCACCGAAGCCATACAAAAAAACATATCTACCTTTTGACCAGCCAAATCCAAGTTGCAGACCAGAAAACAATTCGTAAGTTAGCAAAGGAGATGAGATAACTGGGATCTGAAGAGCCTGATACGCTGCGGACAGAGCACTTCCCAACTGTGGCTTTTCCAGCAATGGCAACCCAGAGACTATTCCAAATAAAAATACAAAAATAAAAAAGATGAAGAGTATCCAATCATAGACAGGCTTGTTAATATTCCACTGACGAGAAAGAAGCATAAGCACGAAGCCCATGAAACCACCACCAATCTCAAGAATTGCTATAAGGCGTCTTATCCATGCGTGCATATCGATCTCCTTTTATTGATACCATAACAATACTATTGGACCTGTTGCCAAGAATTGTCTCTCAGTTCGTCTAACTCATTTTCCAATCTTATCAATTTACTTCTTCAATATAAGTCAAATCTACCTACCAAAGGACGTCAGGACGTCTTGAGTATTCCCAAGACCGCTTTTAAGATAAAGAAAATAATCATAAAGATAGTCAACACGTAGAGAAGAGTGTTTGCTAGGTTAAAAAGCCAGCGTCGCGTCTCAGATGTTTCTTTTCTTGCAATCTCTTGTAGTTTTTTTCGATCCCCCCTAAGAGAGTATCCTGTTTTATAGCCATATGCAACTAATATGAGTTTCCGTGCAAAGAACAATATGTTTAGGATGATAACACAAGCTATAAAAAGGCAGAAGATGGGATCCCAAGACATCCATGAATCTTTGTCGATGTTTTCATTTCCAGACTTCATCAACATGACTGTTGGGAATAAGTATCGTCCAAAAAGAATATTACTCGCATTCAACTGGCCTGCAAATGAACGTGAGTTAACTGTCTGGAAAATCGGCATCTCATCTTGCGACCTATTTAGACAATAGAACCAATTAAGCTTATCCATGTCAGCAGGATAAACTTGTAATTTAATACTCTGATTAGCACATTCGTCATTCCAAGTCTGAATTAGATATTCGTTGTCCATAACTATGTTCTTGCTGTACAGCAAATGTGGATCATCACGTCCTTCGTTCGCATATGTTACACACAAAAGAAACAAACTTAGAAACAGTCCAAATAGGATATCCATTGGTCTTACAGTTAGAAAAGACACCTGCAACCACTTGGTTCTGTCTTGTATAAAAATTGATAGATATACCATAGGTCTTAATAGTCTAATGTCTGAACATATCATATACAACTCAAAAGTTGTCTATAGTTTTGCCACTCATAAGGACAAGTTGATGCCTTTTACCATTGTTCGTACTCTACAGTGTCTATTGAACCACTAATCCATGGCACACCCGCACCAAATCCCCATGCAAAACCAAAAAATTTATGGTCAGGGGACCAGAATACTGATCCTGAGAAACCTATAGGACCAGATAGGGCACCACCACCTACATCGATAGAATGAAATGTATCCGAATAATCATTGACTGTGGCCCCACCAATACCTATAGCAAACACTCCTCGTGCAGCAACACTCATATTTGCACCAGTTCCTGAACCACTATAGGTGAAAGCTCTGGCTAAGTCTTCTCCCTCAAAGTACATATCACTGAATCCGACCACCGGGCCTTTGGCCCATTCAGGATCTCGTAATATGCCCGATGCAGTGAGTTCCCAACCCCAGGCTCTTTGGATACCAAAATCATTGAAAGCGCGTTCCACTACTGACCTATAAATTTGGCGAGTACCATATGGGAGCCTTGAGTCGATGTAGTTCTCAGCTAATGCCATAACTAGATGAACTGCGTCAAAGTCTAGTCTTTCAGGATTTCCCTTTCCAGGAGCTCCTTGCCTTAATATGTCATCTACCAAATCGGGACCTATATCGCAGCAGTCAGTAGTCACAGCCCAATGACAAAGTTCGTCGTAGTCCAGGAAGGTCACATAATCGGCCACTTGACCGTTTTTGTTATAGAGGGTAAGCCCAAGAAGACTCATTCCTCCCGATTTAACCCATTCCATTTTAAAACTGCTTGCTGTCAACCCGGAAGGATCCGTCATTCCAAGCGGATTGTTTCCACAGTACAAGTACCAATTGATGCCATCGTCGTAACCCACCGGATCGGTCTGCATAAACCGGCCGATGTGTGGATTATAATATCTGGCGCGGTAATAGTAAAGACCTGTTTCGATATCGAATCTGCGGCCGGTGAACATGTAGGGATTGGGATGGTTGGGGTCTGAGGCCGCCACCTGGCCATAGACGCTGTACTCGTAGCTCTGGCAGCTATCGCCGTTAGAATTACTCAAGGCCACCACGGAACCCAGGCCATCGAAGTGATAGTAGTAGGCCTTGTTATTGTCGGCCACGTCTATCATACAGACCGGCTCATCAACGCGGGCACCGTAGATGTATTTGCGTAAGAGGCCGCTGTCATCGTATTCAGCGATAACGTGGTCGCCATCATAGACGTATTTGACTATGTACCTGCCAACGACATCCTTTTTGATGCGCCTGCCGGAAACACTTTGCCGGTTCAAGACAAAATGACCACAGATGGTCTGGAGCGAGACAATATTACTAAAAGATTCAATAAGAAAGGTTAGACACCGATTGCGAAAAAGCCTGAGCAAATCCCTAATGGTCATTATTATTTTATGCTTCCATTATAACCTCGCTTAAGTTATGATTATTTCGGTCGGTGATTTCGTATCTCCTGCCCATATTTTACAATGTCAATATGATGGTAATAGGCAATGCTGAAAAGGAAAATACTACCCGGACAATTGTTAATCACCGCCTTATTCTTCGGTCTGGCCGCCATATCCATTGTCTGTGCGGAAGACCGGCCGCAGTGGGGCCAGAGGTATTCCCGCAACATGGTCTCGGATGAGACTGGTCTGCCTGAATGCTTCGGCCCGGCCACCGGTGAAAACATAAAATGGGTGGCCGACCTTGGTACAGAAACCTACTCAACCCCTGTGGTGGCCGGCGGCAGGATACTGATTGGCACGAACAATGACAGGCCGCGAGACCCTCGTCACAAGGGAGACCGCGGCGTGTTCTTGTGCTTAGACGAAAAAGACGGGAGCCTTTGCTGGCAGCTTGTCGTTCCCAAACTAATACCTGCCTTATATCGGGACTGGCCACGCTCAGGTATCTGCTCGCCGGCTACTGTCGAAGGTGACAGAGTTTATATCGTAAGCAATCGCGGCGAGGTAATGTGTCTCGACCTAAACGGCCAAGCCAACGGCAACGATGGGCCATATAAGGACGAAGGTCGGCACATGACACCGCAGAATGCCGAGCCTCTGGCGGTAACAGAAACGGACGCCGACATCATCTGGATTTACGACATGCATACAGAGGTAGGGATTCACCAGCACGATGCGGCAAACAGCTCGATTCTCCTGCACGGCCGGTACTTGTACATTAACACGAGCAATGGTCTTAACAGCAAACACGAAGGTATTCCCGCACCTAATGCCCCGAGTCTGATTGTGCTCGACAAAGTGACAGGGCGGCTGGTAGCTCAGGAAAATGAGAAGATTAGTACCCGGATTTTTCATTGCACCTGGTCATCACCCGCTATGGGGCGGGTAAACGGTCGGCCACTGGTATTCTTTGGTGGCGGCGATGGCGTCTGCTATGCCTTCCAGGCCTTGCCGTCTACTTCAGAGATGCCGGTAGTACAGAATCTAAAAAGCGTCTGGCGGTTCGATTGTGACCCTGCCGCTCCGAAAGAAAACATACACAAATACCTTAGAAATCGCCGCCAAAGTCCAAGTAATATTAAGAGTATGCCTGTGTTCCATAATGGCCGGGTGTATATAACGTATGGAGGTGACATCTGGTGGGGCAAGAACCAGTCATGGCTAAAGTGCATTGATGCGACCAATACAGCCGACCTAACAAACTCTGATGAGCTTTGGTCATACGAGCTCAACGGACATTGCTGTTCGACGCCGTCTGTCCAGGATGGACTGGTTTTTGTAGCCGACTGTGAGGGACATATACACTGTGTTGATGCCAAGACCGGAAAATCTTACTGGACCCATGATACCGGGGACGAAATTTGGGCCTCAACGCTTGTTGCCGATGGAAAAGTCTATATCGGCACCCGGCGTGGTAATTTCTGGGTGTTCGCCGCCGAAAGGAACAAGAAGATTATCAGCTCGATTAAGTTAGACAGCCCCATGCACGGCTCACCTGTCGCCGCCAACGGCGTACTATACATTGCCACAATGAAGAAGCTTTATGCTGTAAAATAATCCATAAAATAAACTTATCTAATCTAAGGAGGCGATTATGAAACGCATCAATTCTTTCCCATTCATTCTCGTTGTCGGACTTATTCTGACACTCTATTGTGATACCTTGGTATTGGCCGCAAACTATGTCGTTGAACAATGGACCCGTTTCGAGGACACGTTTCAAAGTTCAAAGGATTATAATAATCCGGCCCAGGGCGTTAAGGTAACGGTAGAATTTACTTCGCCGAGCGGGAACAAAAGAATGTTCCTTGCCTTCTGGGACGGAAACCGGGTATGGCACGTTCGCTTTTCGCCGGATGAAACGGGCCAGTGGTCATATAAAACAATATGCTCGGACACAAATAATAACGGACTTCACGACCAAACCGGCTCGTTTCAATGTGAAAAATATCGTGGTGTTCTTCCGCTTTACAGATATGGAGAATTGCGTCTTTCTGAGAATCGGCGATACTTCGAGCACACTGATGGCACTCCTTTTTTCTGGCTGGCCGATACCGTCTGGTGCGGGCCGGCACTTTCGGACCTGAATGATTGGAACATTTTCCTCAAAGACCGCGTCTGGAAAGAGTTTACTGCCATCCAGTTTGTAATGACCCAGTGGCGTATGACCAAAACAGACGCGGAGGGAAATCCCACTTTTTTGGGCGTAGAAAAAATCGCCGTCAATCCTCCATATTTTCAGCGATTGGACAAATACATGGATGCGATTAACGACGCAGGACTTCTTGCCGTACCTGTCCTGCTCTGGGCCATCCGCGGCGATGACAATCCGGGTTATTATTTGCCCGAAGATCAGAAAATCGTGTTGGCCGAATACATGATAGCCAGATACGGTGCCCATCAGGTAATCTGGTTCCTCGGTGGTGACGGGAATTACAGTGGAGAAAACGCTGAAACCTGGAAGAAAGTCGGTCGCGCAGTATTTAACAAAGACCAGCATCGCCTCGCGACAATGCACGTCAGGGGAAGAAGCTGGGTCGGCAAGGAATTCCGCAATGAGCCGTGGTTCAGTTTCATCGGTTACCAGAGCGGACACGGTGACGATGAAAAAACCTTCCGCTGGCTAAACCAGGGACCGCCCAGCACGGAATGGAACAACAAACCCAACCTGCCCGTTATCAATATCGAGCCCAACTACGAAGCGCACAACGGCTACACCTATCGGAAAGTCCATAACGACCATTCGGTCCGTCGTGCTGCTTATTGGAGCCTGCTGGTTTCTCCCACGGCGGGAGTAACCTACGGCGGTCAGGGAATCTGGGGCTGGCATACGAAGGTACAAGCCCCCGCCGACCACATCAGCACCGGTCTTGGCTCACCCTGGCACATCGCAAAGGACCTTCCCGGCGCGTTGAGCATGAAGTACCTGCACCAGTTCTTCAAGTCAATCGAATGGTGGCGGCTGGTCCCTGCACCGGAAATCCTAACCGAACAGCCAGGCAAAGAAGATGCCTCGAAATTCATAGCAGCCGCAAAATCAAAAGAAGGTGACCTGCTGGTAGTTTATCTTCCTGAAGGCGGCTCCGTCACTCTAAAGACCGATTCACTCAAACAAAACGCAACCGCTCGCTGGTATCACCCCCGCACCGGCGGCTGGCTCGACGCCGGTAAGCTCGAAAAATCCCCGCAGACTTTTAAGACTGTTGACCGTAATGACTGGGTGTTGCTGATTGAAGCAAAGTAAGCGATGGACATTATAAGGAAAGAGCAGCCATGAGAAAATCCTTTACCTCAATCTTATCAGCTCTTCTTGCTGGATTTATTCTTTTTTCAGATGCATCTATTTCCCAGGCAGCCAAGACTTCACCTTTTTTTAACATAACCGATTATGGAGCAGTGGGGAATGGGAAAACTCTTTGCACCAAGGCCATTCAGAAGGCCGTGGACGCGTGCGCCGCTGCGAGAGGGGGTACGGTGCATTTTCCGGCAGGAAAATATCTCTCAGGCGCAATCTTTCTCAAGAGTAACGTGACATTGCACATCGGTGAAGGGGCAACGCTATTGGCGAGCACTAACTTTGAGGATTTTCCGCCGTTTACACCACGCTGGCGGATACAATCAGATGACACCAAACGTTCGAGCCTGATTACCGGCATCGACCTTGAAAATATCGCCATTACCGGCAGGGGCACACTGAACGGCCAGGGCAAGCCGTGGTGGGATGCCTTGCGTAGTGATAACAACAGGAAGCAAGGTCAACAAAAGATTCTTACCTATGGCCGGCCGAGAGTTATCAACCTCTACCGCTGCCATAACGTACTGATTGATGGAGTTACTATTGTCGACTCTCCTTCGTGGACGATCCATCCGGTTGGTTGTGAAAACCTCGTGGTTGAGGGTATTTCGATTATCAATCCCGAATCCGGCCCAAACACCGATGGCGTGAACCCCGAATCCTGCCGCAATGTGCGAATCTCGAACTGCTTTATCGACACGGGCGACGACTGCATCACGTTGAAGTCCGGACGCGACGAAGAGGGCAGGCAGAAAGGCAAACCTACGGAGAATGTCACTATTACCAATTGCGTAATGTACAAAGGCCACGGTGCCATAGTCATCGGCAGCGAAATGTCAGGAGGTGTCCGCAACGTTACTGCTAACAACATCGTATGTGTGGGAACCGACCGGGCTGTTCGTATCAAGAGCACACGGGGCCGCGGCGGCGTCGTGGAAAATATTCGTTTCTCCAACTTTGTAGTCGAAAACGTCAGAGAGCCAATCTACATCACGACTTTTTACACGAAGACCGACCCGGAGCCTGTTTCTCAGCGGACACCAATCTTCCGTGACATTGCCATAAGCCATTTCACTATCAAGAAGTCACCCTGTATGGCGAAAATCCTCGGCCTGCCCGAAATGCCGATACAGGGACTGCGTATAAGCGACGTGGTGGCCTCTACCGAGGTAGGATTACTTTGTGACAGCACTGTGGGCCTTGAGCTGCACAACGTGCAGGTCAACACGAACAAAGGACCTGCTTTCGATATCAGGAACTGTAAAAATATCGAGCTCAATGGAATCAAAACCACAAAACCGCTCGCGGATGAGCCGGTCGTACGAATGGAAAACGTACAGGATGCCTTTATCCACGGATGCAGGGCGTTTCCCGGAACAGAGAGCTTTCTGGAGCTTAAGGGAAAAATCACAAAAGGCATTCTCCTGATTGGAAACCATCTTTCCGATGCAAAAAATTCATTTGTTTTGAAAAATGATGCTCAGAAAAGAGCTGTCGTGGAGAAGTAAGAAACGCATTTTGCTGCGAAAGAAAGCATATCGAGATGGAGGAACTATTATGAAAAACGATATTACTCGCAAAAAATATGTTCCTTTGAGCACAAGCGACTTATCACGGCAGGGCGAGACAATGGGCAGGCGCGAATTCCTGAAAAGGGCCAGCTGTGCCGGAGCCGGATTGGCTCTTGCCGCTATTAACCGGCAGGCGTCCGCTCAGCCAATCGACGAATTACAGAAACGAGTTCTTGGGCGAACAAACCAGAAGGTCACCGTCCTCGGCCTGGGTACCGCCCCGGTCGGAGAAGGTCCCGTTGATGTCCAGCAGGGCATTAAAATCTTTGGCCAGGCCATAGACCGCGGTGTGAACTATATCGATACCGCAAGCATATACGGCAACGCCGAAGAAATTCTCGGGCACCTAATCCCGAAACAGCGTGACAAATTGTTTGTCGTCACAAAGGTTTCGACCGACAATGCAGACAGAGCAGAGCGTTCCCTGAGCGAATCACTGCGCCGGCTTAAAATCGACCACCTCGACCTCGTCCATATCCACAGCATCGGCAGCAAAAAACTTGACCGTGTCCTGGCCAAAGATGGAGTTCTCGAATACCTTTTGAAGCAGAAGGAAGCCGGCAAGATACGTTTCATTGGAATATCAGGCCATAACGGACCGCCCAACTTCGTCCGTATGCTCAAGACCGACCAGATTGATGTGATTATGTGCGTGATGAATTACGCCGACAGGAACATCTATGATTTCGAGAGCAAGGTTTTGCCCGAGGCAAGAAAACGCAACGTCGGCTGTGTGGCTATGAAGGTCTATGCCGGAATCAAAGGAGGCTTCCGCAATCACAGGAGTGGCTATATCGGCTGTGTCACCGAGCCTGCTTATCTGCCGAATGCAATGGCCTATGCACTCGATCTCGAAGGCGTAAGCGTGGCTGTGGTCGGCCCCTATACAGTCGAGCAGGCCATACAGAACGTTGAGTTCGCCCGGAAATACAAGCCGCTCTCAGATGAGCAGCGCACCTCATTGTTGGAATACGGAAAAAAGCTGGCGCCGAGCCTTGGACCGCGATACGGGCCGGTAACGTAAAAAACGCTGTAAGCTTCCTGCGACTAAACTCGATTATAAATATTAGAGATACTCTATAGAGAAATAACAAATGACAAAAAAGACAATTCTATTTTGCGCTATTATTACAATATCTGTAACGTCCTTTCCTGCATCGGCCACTGACTGGCCACAGTGGCGCGGACCGTTTTTTAACGGCTCCACCAACGAAAAAAACCTCCCCGGTTCCTTCAGTCAAACCGAAGGCATCGCCTGGGTCAGTCCGCTTCCCGGTCCCAGCGGCGCTACTCCTGTTATTTGTAACGACCATGTGTTCGTCAGTTCAATGGTCAAGTCGAGTCCCGATTTTGTCGCACTGTGCTTCGACGCCCGGGATGGAAAAAAGTTATGGGAAAAACATATCGGGTCGGATACCCGCAGATTTACGCGCAATAATATGGCCTCGCCTTCTGCGGTTACCGACGGAAAATACGTATTTTTCCTGTACGGCAGCGGTGACCTTGTCGGCCTCGACTATAAAGGGAATAAATTATGGTCGCGGAACATTGAAGCCGAATATGGTAATCTGGCCCTAAAGTTCGGATATAGTTCCAGTCCTTTGCTTTACCAAAACAAACTCTTCATCCTCGCGGTTCGCCGCAACAAACCTTATCGCTGGCCGCACGCTGATGCGCCTCTCGATTCATATTTGATGGCGCTCGAACCGCGAACCGGAAATACTATCTGGAAACAACGGCGACAAACCAACGCATTCGACGAGGGCATGGAAACCTATAGTACGTCCATTCCCTTTGTTCGTGACGGACGCGCTGAAATCCTCAATACAGGTGCCGATTTCATCACCGCGCACGACCCGGATTCGGGTAAAGAATTGTGGCGTTTCGAATACCACACACACAAAGTCAGAGATTCTCGCATCATCCCTTCTCTTGTCACCGGAGAGGGTCTGATTTTCGGCACCCGGCATAAACACGGCGGTGTCTTTGCTCTTCAGCCACCCAATCCTGATAATAAATCTCAGGGCCGAATCGTCTGGGAATTTGACGGCCCTTCTCCCGATGCCGGCACACCTCTTTATTATCAGAAGCGCCTGTATGTGCTGAACGGCATTAAGTACGGAAAAGTGGTAACCTGCCTTGAGCCGAAAACCGGCCGGCAAATTTGGCAGGGAAAAATCGGGGGACGAGGACCCTGGCGGGCCTCACTGACCGGCGCAGATGACAAACTCTACTGTATCAACGAAACCGGCGAAATCGTGGTCCTCGCCGCCGGCGGCAATGAGTTCAAGATTATCTTCCACACAAAAATAGATGAGAGCCCAATCCAGTCTTCAATTGCCGTCGCTGATGGCCGCCTGTTCATCCGTACAGCCCGGAATCTCTACTGCATCAGCGAATAACAACTTTTTTTGTTATTTGTGCAGCCCGGATGGAATCCTCGGCGGATAAAACGGAAATCCTGTCCCTAAAGGTTGTATAACAAATGTAAATCGAGTAAAATTCGTGTTCTTACTCTTTATTATGCAACTGAAAGTTAATATGGAAAATCCCTATTCATAATTCGGTGGGGCTGAAGAAATAAAGACAACGTTATGAAATACGCTACAGTACTGCTTACAGCCCTGCCGGCGCTTATACTACTGACAAATACGGGCACAGCGAAGGAAAGAGGACCGGCACGTTCTTTAGCAGCGGTACGCACAGACACTCCCCCGGTAATTGATGGAAAACTCGATGAGGACTGCTGGTCGCGGGCAAATGTGACCACGGATTTCACAGACTATAGAATTGAACAGTCGGCCAAAGAACAGACATTTGTTCGGGTGCTCTATGACGAGGAGAATATATACATCGCCTTTGAGTGTATTGAACCGGACCCCAATAGCATCGTGGCCGTCGAACGAAAATATGACCAGTCACTTCGAGAGGAAGACTATGTCACTGCTCGATTTGACACCTTTCACGACCATCGCTGCGCATATACCTTCGGCGTGAATACTTTAGGGACCCGCTATGACGCACGAATGGGTCTTTTCGATTATTTTGATGATGATACCTGGGGCTGCGACTGGTCGGCTGCTTGCACGGTTGAGAAAGACCGATGGTTTGCAGAAATGGCTATACCGATTGGCAATATGCTCTTTGACCGAAAAGACGCAGTTACCTGGGGTGTCAATTTCTACCGCAGCGAAAAAAGCAGGTCGGAAAGGAGTTATTGGTGCTATCGCAATAGCCGGGCCCGCTATCCACGTGAATTCGGCCATCTGACAAATCTGGACCTTGCGAAAGTTAAAGTCAATCGCAAACCTGCTTACGAAACCTATCTAAGCGCCACTTCAGATTTCGAAAACAACATTAACAAACTTTCCACAGGCCTGGATATATCTATGCGGTTAAATTCAGAGTTAACCAGCGCATTTACAATCTTCCCCGACTTCGGCCAGGTCGAAGCAGACCCTGACACTATTGAACTCAGAGACACTGAGCGATTTCTCAGGGAGCGACGTCCTTTTTTCCGTGAGGGCAACGAACTGTTCGGCTCGCCGCTGAATATCTACTACAGCCGACGTTTCATGGATATTGATGCTGGAGCAAAAATTACCGGCCAGGGAGGGAATTGGGCACTCGGGCTGTTGGATGTTCAGGGCGAAATTGAGCGGGAGGACAAAGAACTCACTGGAAATTACCATGTTGGCAGGTTCATTTATAACATAGGAGAAAGCTCCCACATCGGCGGCATCTGGGCCAACTCTGCCCGCTCGGACGGTACGAACATAACCGGCGGATTAGATGCACGTTTGTTTTTTGACAGTACCACTTCGTTGACCGCCCAGTTTTTGGGATTAAGAGATTCGAAGGGCATCGAAACAGATGGTATTTATGACCATGATGGATACGGCCTGTATACAGCATTCAGTTTAGGAGACGGCAGGCCTCTCTGGTGGCAGGGGATATATCGTGACATTTCACGTGGTTTCCTGCCTGATTTGGGCTACATACCAAGGCGGGATATCCGCGGCCCCAGTTCTTATATGAGGTATAGAGAGTATTTTGATCAAGGCATCTTAAAATCAATTGGTGCAATTTCAGAAATTGACTTCTATGAAAACAACGACCATGATACCACGCTGCGTGATTTTGTAGAAGGAGCAGGCGTAGGTTTTCGAAATGAAATCGAGCTCTGGTACATACGCAGTGATAGTTTTCATGCCCCTTATCAGAACTGGTACGACCGTATCAGAATCGAATATAATGAGGAGGTGGATGTTTGGGATTCGGTCACCGTCGGCTTTGCAAAAGGTGTTTATGAAGAAGACCCCTACAAAGAATATTCCCTGGAAAAACCTATGAAAATTACCGAACGCCTGGTTACAACCTTCAACGGTAACTACCGTGTACAAGAAGAAAACGGTAATGAGGATATCTGGCTGTGGCGCTGGGTTACAGAATATCATTTCCTATGGAACGCAAGAATCAAGTTCACCGCCGAGCAAACTTCAGAGGACCGTCATAATCTGACTATGCTCTTTTCCTGGCCGATGAAGGATAATACCGACCTGTANNTTCAAAATAGTGTATCGTTTTTAATGGTCTTCTGAAAAATTGAAGTCAAGCATACTTTGAAAAGGGAAAATTTGCATAACTTTAGTTTTTAAGTCTATAGGAGGATATGATATGTATAAGCAAAAACAAATAAGTCGACGCGATTTTGTAAAGATAACAGCGATGGCAGCCGCCGGCGCCGCTTCTGTTATCCGCAGCAGACCTTTGATGGCTCAGGACAAGGGCGAACGGCCGACTCAGGCTGCCGATGTTACTGTGCTCAATCCACAGAACCGGGTGC
>JABAOH010021365.1_pt1 | contig 13345 bp, 10 predicted proteins | sample 7062181 | NCBI WGS metagenome assembly JABAOH01 (sample SAMN14538630, study PRJNA623070) | marine sediment metagenome | biome: marine biome [ENVO:00000428]; feature: marine pelagic biome [ENVO:01000023]; material: deep marine sediment [ENVO:00002113]; isolation source: pool of 5 deep marine... | reverse complement strand
ATGATGCCTTTGATTTTGTTCTGGCCGATTTTCTGGAGCGCCTTGATCTCTGGAATGTCCTCTCCGAAAGTATCCTGAAGATAAGATAAAGCCATCCGCCAGGGTTGTTTTGCAGCCAGGTCTCCCCCGGGAAGGGGAACATTTTTAAAATGAGCCATTCTTTCATACGAGGAATAATCAGCCAGCAGGAACTCTCCCCCCCAGGCCAGTCCGTCTTCTCCGTATCCATAACCGTCAAGGCTCACTCCCAGGACTTTTTCTCCTGAAGGAATCTGGTGTTCGAGAAGAGGAGCCAGGATGTGGGCAAAGTGGTGTTGGACCTGAAGATGAGGGAGGCCCAATTTTTGAGCGTACCTGGTGGTGTGGAAATTCGGGTGGAGGTCGGATACCACAATCTTGGGATCAACTTCAAAGAGATGTTTAAGCAAGGTGATGGTTTCCTCGAAATACTGGTAGTTCTGGTATTCATCCAGGTCGCCTAAAAATTGGCTGGTGACCACATAGCCATTCTTATAGAAAGACACCGTGTCTTTGAGCTCTCCTCCCAAGGCCAGGATGTGATGAGGAGACAACAATCCTCTTGGCACCCTTTGCGGGTAGGGGACATAGCCTCGGGCTCGTCTTAAAAAGAGAGGTTGGCCAGCAAAGACTTTGAGCACTGAATCATCAGCCCTGGTCTTAATGGGGCGGTCATGTGTCAGGATGTAATCACACAATTCCTTGATCCCTTCCGCTTCATCTTTCATGATGGGGGCGTCTTTTTCGTTGGAGCTGGTGGCAACTACAAGCCCAAGGTTCTCTAACAAAAGGTAGTGGATAGGAGTATAAGGAAGCATGATGCCCATCTCATTTAGGTGTGGAGCGATGCCCTGGATGTCTTTCTTCTTGCGGAGAAGAACGATCGGACGGCGGGCTGAGAGGAGCTGCTTTTTTTCCGCGGTGGAGACATAAGCATACTTTTCTATGATCTTTAGGTCCCGGGCCATCAAGGCCAATGGTTTTGTGTTACGGCTTTTTATTTTTCTCAAGCGGCGCACTGCCTCAGGCTTCAAGGCGTCGCAGATGAGATGGAAACCGCCCAGGCCTTTAACGGCGAGAATTTTTCCTGCCTTGATCAGCTCAGCAGCCTTTGGGATGCCGCCTTTTATCTCTTTTCCATCCTTGGCTTTTTTCAAGGTGACTCTAGGGCCGCACACTGGACAGGCAATAGGCTGAGCATGGTATCTTCGGTCAAGAGGGTCGGAGTACTCTCGGGCACAGTCTTCACACATCGGGAAGATCTTCATGGTCGTCTGCTTCCTGTCATAGGGGAGGGATTTAACGATTGTGTAGCGGGGCCCGCAGTCTGTGCAGTTGATGAAAGGGTACTTGAATCTGCGGTCTTCAGGATGCATCATTTCTTGATGACAGTTCTGGCAGATGGAAATATCAGGAGAGATGAAGACAAAGCTTTCGCTCTGCCTTGATTTTTTGATCTTAAAATCTTTCAGGTCAAGGGAAGGGACTTCTTTCATTCTTATTTCTTCGATCTGACAGAGAGGAGGCCTTTCCTCCTGGAGAGCTTTAAGGAAGATCCGGAGGCTGGATTTTTCTTCAGCTTCCAGATGGATCTCGACTCCGAAGCCGATGTTTTTGACCCAGCCTTTGAGGTTGAATTTTTTTGCCAAGCGGTAAACAAAAGGCCGGAAACCCACGCCTTGAACCACGCCAAAGACAACAATCCTGTTGGTAAACCCATCTTGGGATATCTTTTTTTTCGGTTTCGGCATGTTTTCGTCTTTTCTAAGATTTGTCAAAAGCGAACCTTAAATAGTAAACAGTAAAGAGGGAATAGTAAAGAGTGGAGAAAATGGGGATGTGGAAAAACCTGTATGTTTGACCTTGCCGAAGGGCAGTCTTTTTAATCTATTATATATAGATGTGGATAGGGGATGGATAGGGGACGGTTCTATTTTTTTATTTTTCGATTTTTAAAAATAGAACCCTCCCTATTTCGCTCTTTTTGCTTTTTCCTTTTCTTGGCTCTCCTGCTGGCTGTACAGACATCCGCAGTAGTGCTGGCGGTAGAGGTGGTGATGCCTGCTCATCTCAATGCTTTTCTTGAAACCATCCTTCTTCTTGAAGTCAGCTTCCAGAAAATCAATCCCAAATCGGCGAGCAAACATTTTTCCTATTCTGTTGAGGACGTCTGCTTTTTTCCAGGGACTGAGGCTCATCACCGTGGCGAATTTCTCAAAGCCAAGTTCAGAAGCTTTGCGGGCTGTTTTCTCCAATCTCATCGCATAACAGATATCGCATCTTCTTCCTTTTTCTGGCTCATCCTTGAATTTATGTGTCATCGCATGCCAGCGGCTATCTTCATAGATTTCCTCGATGAGCTTGAAATTTAAGGTTCGGGCCACTTTTTTTGTTTCCTCGAGCCTTAGTTGGTACTCTTTCGAGGGGTGGATGTTCGGGTTGAAGAAATAGCCGCTCGGCTCGTAATTTTCCTGCAGAAGACCCATGACATATAGGGCATCAGGAGCACAGCATAGGTGGACTAAAATCTTCGGCTTCTTCATCCCCCTATTTTATCATATGGGGTCGGGCCAAGCTATCTATTTTAATATCAATGAGAAAGGTCCCATTTATACATGTTTTTTGCCCTTAAACCGCTGTTTTTATGGGCAAAAACATCACTGTAAGAGACTTTCCCTTCTCTAAGCTCACAAGTTCCTGCATTCTCTATTGTTTCCCTACCCCTTGCCTTATTACCAAGTTGTTCTTTTGTGTAATCTATAAAAGATTTGCTTCCAACAGCAATACTCTCTGTCCATTTGCTTTCCCGTTCAAAATTTTCGGCTTCAATCGATTTTATAATCCATTTGCTGTGAAAGCTCTTAAGATCTCTAATGTTTTCAATATGTAACAAGTTCATCAAGCGTTTGTAGTCAATTATAGAATACCTTTGGCGAGTATCTTGTATTTCGTTATATCCACTGAAAGGCCATTCTGCAGGATGATTTACAACTCCGGCCCGAACCATATTCATATCAATGTACACGATGCACTGAATCAAATGCGAACCTTTCTCCACTGCAGTGGCATGATATCGATCTTCCCAAAACGCACCTGTTCGCTTTTTTCTTTGATTGTATTCTTGGCCTGTCCTGCTAGCGATTAAATGTATTGATCTCGGGATAACATTTCGCCTTCCATCATCGACTACGAGGAGATGTATATGATTTGATGTCACAATATAATCCAAGATTCGTAGCCCGAAACGCTTTTTTGCTTGAAATAGCCATGCTAACCATCGCCGCTTATCTTTAGAAAATTTGAGGAGAAATTCCTTCTTGTGGCAGCGGTGAGTTATATGCCAAACTAGTCCCGGTATATAATGTCGTTTTGCTCTTGCCATAGATTCCTTCTACTCTTAGATAGACGTTTTTGGCCCCAAAAATGCTCATTTAAGACGTTTTTTTATGCGTAAAGAGGGATTAATTTATTGAAAATAAATTAATTAGCTTGGCCCGACCCCCCTTTAGTATTACCAGCGGTAGGTGACGGCTGCCCAGGTAAAGCCGGCTCCAAAGGCATCCATGAGAATGATGTTTCCTTTTTTGAGCTTTCTTTCCTGGTTCAGCTCTTGAAGGCTTATAGGAATGGAGGCTACTGAGACATTGCCGTACCTGTCGATATTTGTATAGACTTTTTCGGGAGGGATGTTGAGGCGTTTTCCCGTGGCTTCGATGATCCTTGTGTTGGCCTGGTGGGGAATAAAATGGTCTATATCCTCCCGCTTCAATCCAGCGAGCTTCAGAGATTCCAGAGCTGCCTCGCCCATTCTTTTCACAGCGTGCTTGAAGACTTCATTGCCTTTCATTTGAAGATAATGAAGTTCCTGGGCTACTGTGCGAGGAGACGTAGGCATTCTTGTCCCTCCTCCTGGAATGGAAAGGAGATTACCGAGATTCCCATCAGCTTTCCAATAGTAGGAAAGCATACCCGATTCATCATCACTTTCTTCGATAACGGCGGCTCCGGCCGCATCCCCGAACAGGACACAGGTGTTGCGGTCTTTCCAGTTTACGACCTTGGTGAGGAGCTCTGCTCCGATGAGCAGTATTCGATTCACAGTCCCATTTAGGATCATGCCCTCGGCCATGATCATGCCGTAGAGAAAACCTGTACAGCCAGCAGAGACATCGAAGGCAGGTACATGGTCTGTCCCTAGGCCTTTCTGGGCCCAGCAGGCGGTGGAGGGGAAAATCGTGTCTGGCGTAGAGGTGGCCAGGATAATCAGGTCAATGTCCTTGACCTTTAATCGTCCGTTTTCCAGGGCTTGCTTGGAGGCTTCCACAGCTAGGTCAGAAGTGGCTTCTTCTTCGGAGGCGATCCTCCTTTTCCTGATCCCAGTTCGGGTAACGATCCACTCATCAGATGTATCGACCATTTTTTCGAGGTCGAGATTGGTTAAAACCTTCTCTGGAGCATAGAAACCTAGGCTCCTTATCTTTATTCTCCTTTTGTTCTTGGCCATGACAATATTCTTGAAAATCATACTTTATAGCACAATCATTTTCAATTTGCAATTACAAGAAAAGCTTTGTAAAATCAGTGGTCATAAAAAATGAACAAGCGAACTGTCTTATTTCTCTCTTTGCTAATTCTCACTCTTCTTCTCTTTTTTCCCTCCCCCTCCTGGTCACAGCTTGTCATCGGGCAATACGAGGATGAAGCGCCTTTCAGAACCTGGAACACCTTTGGAGTGAAAACAGCCTCCTCCCTTGCCAGGGGCGAGACCCAATTCACCCTGGCTTCGGATTGCTCGGTTGCCCTCTCCAACCCAGCCCTTCTCCTCAAACTCCCCAAAGCCGCTTTTACGCTGAGCTACCAATCCAGCAAAGCTTTATTCTACAAGTATTCTATTGTCAACACCGGAGTGCTGTTCAGCGAGGAAAACTTCCCTCATCAGTTCTATGTTATTGATTTTATAGGAACTTCCGTGCGCTTCGACGGTTGGGCTTTGGCTGTCAGCTGGTCTCTGCTTGAAGTCTACAGCCGGCCGCCAGCAGAATATCAATATATGTCCGGAGGCACAACATACTATTCCATAGACCTAGAACAAAAGGGGAAGCTGGATAACATAAATTTCTCTCTTTCCCGCCGGCTTTTCAAAGGCCTTTCCATCGGCTTCGGCTTCAACTACGTCTACGGCCAACTCGACAGGAACATTGTTGAAGAATGGATTGTGGACAGAATAACCATAACCGACAATAAATCCCAGGAGTACAGGGGATATTATTTCAATGGAGGCCTCTCCCTGGATCTAACGGATAAGTTCCGGGTGGGAGCAGTTTTCCGAACGCCTTTTACAAAGAAATCAAAAAGCCAGAGCAGCCTAGGATATAATTCTCCGGCAGGAGATACAGATATCAGAATCGAGGCCACCTCTAATGATGAATACTACCAGCCTCTTGTTATAGGATTGGGAGCAAGCTTCGAGGTCTCTGATGGTCTAAGGATGATGTCTGACATTGTTTTTTACGATTGGTCCAGTTACAAAGTGGATTATTTCGAAGAACCCTTGCAGAGAGACTTTAAAGATGTCATAAAGATTGGGGTAGGGGCTGAATACGAAAGCTCTCATGTGCTTTTCAATCAAGTTTTTTACGTTCCCTGGAGAGTTGGGTTCATCTATGACCCTCAGCCCATGAAAGAGCCGAGCTCATCCTATCTCTATTTCACGTTTGGAAGCGGTATTCGCTGGAAAAGAATTGTTTTCGACGCGGCCTTCATCATCGGGCAGGAGAGAGGCTCTGAAGATTCGCTCTCAGCCAACAAGGTTGCTTTTACTCTAAGTTACCTGTTTTAGCGTTAACAATGATGAGGATGAAAATGAAAAATGTCCTGTGTTTCTTTCTAGTTCTCTTTTTCATATTTCTCCCTTTAGGATCCCAGACCTATTCTGACACCGATATCATCAGTGTAGAGAAGAACCAGGATATCGTTCAGAAGCTCAAAAAAATGGAGCTAGATCTGCTTCTGGAATGGTCGAACCGCTTGTATTTCCTCTGCGGATTGAACGACCTTTATCAGCTTCAGAAAGAAGGGATTCCCTATGTGATGGAGACCGAAAATTTTTATCCCTACAGGCAGAGCGATATTATCATGCAGGCCGGAATAAACGGAGCCTACCACTCCTACCTGGAGATAGAGGCAGATCTGATGGCTTTAGAGGCAGCTTATCCCCAGCTGGCCAAGGTCTTTGCTATTGGTAGCAGTTTAGAGGGAAGAAACATCTACGCTTTAAAAATAAGCGATAATGTTGACCTTGATGAGGCTGAGGCTGAAGTGTTTTTTGTGGGCTGTCATCATGCGCGAGAATGGATCTCAGTGGAAATTCCCTATCTGCTGGCAAAATATTTAGTCGAGAATTATGAAAGCGACCCAGCGATAAAGAGCCTTGTTAACAGGAGCGAGATCTGGGTTGTTCCTCTGCTTAACCCTGACGGTCTGGAGTATTCGATTCATTTTTACCGCTACTGGCGGAAAAACAGGCGAGACAACGGCGGCGGAAGCTATGGAATAGATCTCAATCGAAACTACAGTTACAACTGGGGATTCGATAATGAAGGCTCGAGTTCCAATCCTTTTTCGAATACCTATCGAGGTTCAGCAGCCTTTTCTGAGCCTGAGACTCAGGCTGTGCGTGATTTCTTTCAGCAGAGAAGCATTCAAGCTCTGATCACCTACCACAGCCATGGGCAGGTCATTCTTTATCCCTGGGGATATACCAGTAATCCCGCTCCAAAAGATGAGTTGCTGGAGGAGATAGCAGCAGAAATGTCTGAACGCATGGAGGCTGTAAAAGGAAACATATACCAGTACGGCCAGGCAGGGGAGTCACTTTATTTGACCAACGGCGATACAACGGATTGGGCTTTTGGCACTTACGGAATTCCTTCCTACACGTTTGAACTTCCACCGATAGATGCGCTTCAGGGTGGCTTCTTTAACGCAGAGCTTGAGATCAGCTCCATTTTTGAAGATAATCTTCCCGCTGCTCTTTATCTCATCGAGTGGTCCATCCTTAATTTCTAATGTGACTGCTGGTAAATTGGTAAATTGGGGTCAGACCACAGCAATTAATTTATTTTGAAGAAGTTAAGTGCAATATTCTAATCAAATCAAGCCTTAGAGCCGCTATTTTGGGGCCAAAAATGAGCTTTTAAGACTAATAGGATTGGATAGCAAACTAGGGGGGTAATAGTTTAGATTATAAGAGATAGAAGGCAGGAGAATCAGATCCCGCTTAAAGCGGCAATTTCATGGGCAAAAAAGCCAGTCTAAGAGGAAAAAAAGGCCATAATATTAACCTATCTTATTAAAAATAAATCAGATAGTTTGGTCTGACCCCCTATAATTTTACTATTGACAAAAGGGTTTAAAGGATATAAAAGATAGTTACATTTAGATCAAGAGGAAGGACAGGGTAACACATGAAAGCCTTTTTTAATAACCTTGTCTCTTCTTTACAGCAACCCTCCGAGATCACTAGAGAAGGTCTTCCTTATTGGATTTTCTGGCTTCTACTCTGCGTCATTCTTCTTCTGCTTCTTTTCATATTCCTACGGGATAAAGATCTTAGACAGAGGATCAATTCCTTTTTCTTCGGCGCAAGAAGAAGAATTGCTCGGATGAGACTCCAGGTCAAGATCAAAAAGGAAAATCAGAACAAGATAGAGCTTTTTAAAGAACTGGGAAATAAAACCTGGGAAGCGGGGATCAGCCACCTGCAAACGAAAAGGATAAGCACAGAGATTAGCGCCTTGGAAAAAAAGAAGTTTCTCAACAAGAAAGAAATTGCTAAGCACTCTTCTGATATTAAAAGGCTCGAGAAAGAATATTCAGAATACAAGCAAAATCAGGAAGCTCAGATCAAGGAACAAGAAGAAGGCATGAAGCCCCATCAAGATAATATGGTCAAGATAAAAGAAAAGGAAAAACAAACCGAAAAAGAACTGAAGAATATGAAAAAAGAGATAACTAAAGCAGAACGAGACCTTAGAAATTATGAAAGGAAGAGTCATAAACTAGACACGAACACCAAGCTTTCTGAGATTGACAAGAATGTTAAGAAAGATGAGTTAAAGAAGAAAATAAGAGAAACGACCAAGACGAAAGAAGATCTTGAGCAGAAAATGCAGCCCTTGGTGGAAGAGAGAGCCAAATTAGACAAAGACAGAAAAGAGGACAATAAAACTGTCGAAGCTTTTGAACGGAAAATAAGAGCGTTGAAAGAAGAGGAAAAAAGAACAAACCAGAGATTCGAGAGAGACATAAAAAAGCTGCAACGGAAACAGGAACATATCAAGAACAAAAATCAAGATATCGAAAAACGCAAGCTGGTACACTTTGAAAACCTGGGGAAAAAGATGAATGAGGTCAGAGTAAAAGACAAGGCGATTAATGCTTTTTACACTCAAATAGACAAAATAGACAAGACTATTAAGGATCTAAAAGAGCAAATCCAGAGTCTCTCCCAATAATCTTCTTTTTCTTCCTCCCTATATCTATCACTACGCTACGGCCGGCTAATAATAAATTGTCATTGCGAGGCATGAATTGCCGAAACAATTTCATGGCATGAAATCGTCCTTACAAGCTGAGCGAAGGAATTATCCCCAATCCTACTTACCTGGCCAGAAATCCTGAAATCGCAGAAAAATAGCCAAGAATAAGCAGGACTCCCACGGCCAATAAGAGCACACCGCCTGCGATCTTGATGGCTTTGAAGTATTTCCTGATGACTTTGAAATACTCAAAAAACTTATGCAGGATCATGCCAGCGATGAAGAAGGGGATCCCCAGGCCTAAGGAATAGAAGACAAGCAGGAGGATGCCTTTGAAGAGATTTTGGGTGGTGGCAGCCATGGTGAGAATCCCTCCCAGGATGGGACCCACGCAGGGAGTCCATCCTGCTCCGAAAGCCATACCCACCAGTCCTGTTCCTAGATAACCGAGAGGCTTCTTCTTGAGACGAATGGATTTTTCTCTGTCCAGGAATCCCACTCGTAAAATACCTATGAAATGGAGGCCCAGGATGATAACGATTGAGCCTCCAACAATTTCCAGCCACCTGATGTTTTCTGCCAGAAATTTTCCGAGGAAAGATGCCGATGCTCCAAGGGCGATAAAGATCAGAGAAAAGCCAAGGATGAAAGCGATGACGTTGAGGGCAACCTTTTTCCGCATTGGCTTCAAGCTTTCCTGCGAAGATAGCTGTTCGATCGAAACTCCGGTTATAAAAGCCATGTAGGAGGGAATGAGGGGAAGAATACAGGGCGCAAGGAAGGAGATAAGACCCGCGGAAAAAGCAACAAATATAGATATATTTTCAGTGCCAGGCATGTGTAACTAATTATCCTTCAGCGTCAATCTCAAGAAAATAATTCTTGAGAGTTCTCTTATCCATGTAGCCGACATGCTTATGTCTGATCTGACCTTTTTTATCGATGATGAAGGTGGTAGGAATAAATTGTCCTGGCCGATAATCGCGCTCCAATTTTTGAGTGCTCATAACGACTGGATAACTAATCTTGTATTGCCTGGAAAAATTAAGAACAGAAGCAGGGCCAGTTTTGTCTACCGAAACACCGATGATTTCCATTCCTTTGCTCTTGTATTGGTCGTATATTTCCAAAAAGCCTGGAATTTCCTTTCTGCAGGGGCCGCACCAGGTTGCCCAGAAATTCAAGAAAACGACTTTGCCCTCATAGTCTGAGAGTGAAATTTCGTTTCCATAAAGATCCTGGAGAGTGAACCCAGGAGCAGTAGGATATTCCTTACCAGGATTCTCTGTGATCCCTGATTCTGCACAGGAAAGAAAAATCAATATCAAAGAAAATATGAATAAAGCACTTTTCTTCATTGTCTTCTCCGTTAAGGTTATTCCTAGACTGTGATAATGTTTATTAAGGAGATAGTAATTATAATTTAATCACGCTTTTGTTTCAATCCTTTTCTTTTTCTAAAAATGGGAAAAATGGGGGTCAGACCAAGCCAGTCGATTGATTTTAAAGGAATAAACTCTCTTTTTTAGCCTAATTTTGACCTTAGAACCACGATTTTGAGGTCAAAAACATCATTTTAAGAGAGCAAGAGTGAATTTCTTAAAGTGCTGTTTCTGCCTATCAAAACAGTGATTTTCAGTTAGAAAATAAGCCAGAATTGAGGTTATGCCTTTGATATTAAAGGAGATAGATTGGCTCCCCCCGGTTACTTAAACAGTTTGATTAAAATTCTATATAAAATATATAAATTATAGACTTTTATCGATTTTTCGGCGATAATGATAAATCACAGCCCAATATTTTAAAATGCCAAGCTTGAGGTCAATCATGGAAAAAAATCTAAAGCTGAAAGTTTTTGGGAGAAGCTCCTTAATCTTGTTTATTCTACTTTGCTTATTGACCGTCTTCAATAAATTAGATGCTCAACAGGGGATTTACATTGAGGAGAATGATATGGAATCACTCACTTTGTTCTTGATCGAAGATTTTTCAAAGGAAGATGGAGTTTCTCTATTAGGTACGAAATGGAAACAGTATACGGATCAGGTTATGGGAGGAGAATCAACTGCCTTCCATACTTTCGAAGTTATTGAAGGACATCGGTGCCTTCGTCTGCAGGGCGATGTATCATTGGAAAACAGAGGAGGCTTCGTTCAAGTTGCCCTGCCTTTAAATAAAGGCGGTCGTCCCTTTAATGCCAGCCAGTTTTCGGGAGTTCGTCTCTGGGTCCGGGGGAACGGTGAGACCTACTACGTCCATCTGAGGTCAAGCAGCACCTGGCTGCCCTGGCAGTATTATGAGGCTTCATTTTTTGCCGATAGTCAGTGGCAGGAAATCAGAATACCCTTTACAGATTTTAAGCCAGAAAGCCTTAAGACCAAACTAAAGTCCAACAAATTGAAGAGGGTAGCGATTGTCGCCGCACATAAGGCTTTCAAGGCCGATATAGCTGTCTATCGAATTGAATTCTACCGAGTAAACGAGTAACAGGGTCTAAATACTCGGAATCCTTTACTCCTAAAAATGGGGTCAGGCCAAGCTAGTGGATTGATTTTAAAGGAATAAACTCTCTTTTTTGTGCCAATTTAGGCCTTAGATCCGCAATTTTGGGGTCAAAAACATCAGTTTAAAAGAACAAGAGTGAATTGCTTAGAGTGCTGTTTTTGCCTATGAAAACAGCGGTTTAAGAGCAAAAAATAAGCCAAAACTGAGGTTATGTCTTTGATATTAAAGAAGATGGCTTGGTCTGACCCCCATTTATCCGGGAGAGGAGTTTTTCCCATTTCCGGTCCACCTCTTCCTGCATAAAGTTGACCTCTTCATCCGTGAGGTGGCGGAATCTCCCTTGGATCTGCAGGTATTCATCGATGGGCTTCTTCACACTCGGCTTGATATTCAGAGTGTATTTATCGCTGTCTTCGATCTCATACAGGGGAAATACGGCGTTCTGGACCACCATCCGCGAAAGCTTGATCGTATCTTCTGGACGGCACTTCCAACCCGTAGGACAGGGAGCATAGATATGAAGGAACTTCGTCCCCCTTATCTCTTTGGCCTTCTTGACCTTCTTCACCAGATCCTCAGGATAGCCGATGCTGGCCGTGGCCACATAAGGGATATGATGAGCAGCCATTATTGCCACCATGTCTTTTTTCGGCCGATCTTTGAAATGCTTAACAGGAGTTGTAGTCGTCCATGCTCCGTAAGGGGTGGCAGAGCTTCTCTGGATTCCGGTGTTCATGTAGGCTTCGTTGTCATAGCAGATATAGAGGATATCATCGTTACGCTCGGCTGTACCGGAAAGAGCCTGGATGCCGATGTCAAAGGTTCCTCCGTCTCCAGCCCAGGCTACTACCGTAGTTTCTGTATCTCCCACCATTTCCAGGCCAGCCTTCAAACCAGCGGCCGAAGAAGCCGCTGTCTCAAAAGCACAATGAAAGATGGGAACCTCAAGGGAGGTATGGGGGAAAGGGCCGTCTATGACCGACCAGCAGCAGGCTGGGATACAGAGCGCTGTTTTCGGCCCCAAAGCCTTCAAGGCATACCTCATGGCCAGAGTTGCCCCGCAGCCCTGGCAGGCCATGTGGCCGCTATTCATCAATTCCTGCTCAGGGAGTGAGATTTTCATCTTTTTTTCTTTTTTCATTTATTCACTCCTATCCACACGATTCTTTCCTCTGGCTTATCCCTCTCCAGAGCATACTGGGCGATTTCTTTGAAAGTGGAGGGAGTGATGTCCCGTCCTCCCAGGCCTGTGATAAAGCCAAAAAGAGGCAGGCCGTTGCTCTCTCCGTAAAGAGCGGATTTGACTTCCTGGTAGAAAATACCGTGATGCCCGTAAGAGATATTGCGGTCAACCACCGCCACCTTCTTTGCTCCTTTAACCATCGTAAGGACTGTTTCAAAAGGGAAGGGTCTAAACACTTTGATCCTCAAATTTCCAGCTTTAATGCCTTCCTGGCGAAGCTCATCCACAGCAACTCTTGCCGTGTGGCCCATCGTTCCAGAGGTGATGAGGATCAAGTCTGCATCATCGCAGAGGTGCGCTTCCACCTGACCCAGATAGCGGCCGAACATCTTCTCGTACTCTTTCCCGGTTTCTTCGATCAAAGCCGGGACTTTTTCCATGTCTTTCTGGAGCTTGTAGCGCAGCTCATAATAATGTTCAGGAAAGGTGATACCACCAAAAGCATGCGGCTCATCGGGAGTCAGTCGAATGGGCGGCCTAAAGGGAGGCAGATACTCATCGATCCTTTTCTGCTCTGGGATATCCACTACCTCGTAGGTGTGGGAAAGGGAGAAGGCATCAAGGACAACCATACTAGGAATGAGGAGTTTTTCCGAGACTTTGAAAGCCTGGATAACCGTGTCCAGCACTTCCTGATTGCTGGCACAATAGAACTGGATCCACCCTGTATCTCTTTGAGAGAGGCTGTCGTTCTGGTCTGACCAGATGCTCCAGCCTGGGGCCATAGCCCGGTTGATGTTTCCCATGACAACTGGCAGTCTCGCCCCCGAAGCCCAATGAAGGAGTTCATGCATGAGCGCAAGTCCCTGGGCCGAAGTGGCTGTATACGTTCTTGCTCCAGCCAGCGAAGCTCCTATACAGGCAGCCATAGCCGAATGCTCGGATTCGACCTTGATGAACTTGGCATCCAGAACCTTGTCAGCACACATTTCCGAGAGGAGCTCCACCACCTGGGTTTGAGGAGTGATAGGGTAGGCGGCGATCACCTGAGCCCGGCCGAGCATCCCCCCGTAAGAAAGGGCATGATTTCCCATGATGA
>JABAOH010007910.1_pt2 | contig 13346 bp, 13 predicted proteins | sample 7062181 | NCBI WGS metagenome assembly JABAOH01 (sample SAMN14538630, study PRJNA623070) | marine sediment metagenome | biome: marine biome [ENVO:00000428]; feature: marine pelagic biome [ENVO:01000023]; material: deep marine sediment [ENVO:00002113]; isolation source: pool of 5 deep marine... | reverse complement strand
GGGTCACCGCGTGAGCTTGGGAGCGAAGGGAGAGGAGGTTTCCATTTGAGAACTCGAAAATATTTTGACAAATCTGTAACTTTTGAGACTTATCGTTCGGGAAATGGGGAAACTCCTCTTGAAATGCCGCGGTGAGGTTATGCCGAGGCATGAGAATCTTCCATAACGCAAGGGTTTGTGTTACAGGTATCCAAATGTTGTTCAATGAATCGAGAGAGGATGGTGCCCCGTGGATCTCAAGAATTTCTATTTGGATAGAAAGGGACTCCTTTTCGTCGTGATCGATATGCAAGAGGGTCTGGCAGCTGCAATGGAGCCTGGAGTGATCAATCAGGTCATTCGGAATACTCGGCTCCTCATCGAAGTGGCCAAAACGTTTCGGCTTCCTCTTGTTTCCACAGAACAGTATCCCAAGGGCCTCAAAAGAACCGTCCAGCCGATCCGCGAGATTCTCGGTTCGATAAAACCCATAGAGAAGGTGACCTTCAGCTGTCTCACGGATGAGATATTCATGAGGGAATTTTCAGCCCTGTCCCCGATTCAGGCCGTTGTCATGGGTATGGAAACCCATGTATGTGCCTTCCAAACGGTTTTGGATCTCCGCTCTCATGGATGTCGTGTTCATGTGCCGAGAGATGCGACGTGTTCGCGCACAAAACAGAACTGGATAACCGGCCTTTCCCTAATGAAGCAGGCGGGGGCTCTCATCACTTCTGCGGAAACCATCGCATTCCAGCTCCTGGGGAGAGCCGGTACCGATGAATTCAAAAAACTCGCCCCGCTCCTCAAGTAATCGAATGCGGGTTGCGATCGCGCCTTTTTGCCCGGAATTCTCTGATTTTGGGATGGACACCGTTCTCCATGAGCGATGCTGCGGGCGGGTCAGAGCGAAGGGACAATGGTCTTAGATCGGTGGGAAAAATGACGACGAAAAAAGTTCCCAATATCCACGGAATCATCGGTTTTTGTCTTCTCCTCGTGGCCCAGGTTTCAATGTTCTATCGTGTGGAGCCGTTTTTTTCATGGTTCTACTGTTTTGCCTGGTGGTCCTATATTCTCATGGTGGACAGCCTCATTTATCGACTGAAGGGAAACTCCCTGATCCTGAGCCGATTTCGGGAGTTCCTCCTCATGATTTCTTGGTCTTTCACGATCTGGCTCTTTTTTGAGATGGTGAATCTGGTGTTGCGGAACTGGTACTACATCAATGTGCCGAAGGGTGCGATGGTCGGACTCATCGGGTACGGCGCGGCCTATGGAACCGTTCTGCCCGGAATTTTTGAGACGACAGAACTCTTAGAGACTCTGGGTCTTTTCAGGAACACCTCAACGCCGCGGATCACGGTAACCGGGAGGTGGTATGGGATATTTCTGGCAACTGGAATCGTGTTTTTGGTTCTTCCTCTCGTTTTGCCCAGATATACATTTCCGCTCATGTGGGGGAGTTTCATTTTTCTCCTCGAACCGATAAACCATCGGTTCGGTGGTCGGTCCCTTCTCGCTGAATGGGAAAGGGGAAGTCTGAGGAAATTCTACGTCCTGCTCATTGCAGGGTTGATCTGCGGCGGTCTGTGGGAATTTTGGAATTTCTGGACAAGAACGAAATGGGTGTATACGGTACCTTTTTTCGATGAGCTAAAACTCTTTGAAATGCCCTTACTCGGATTCCTGGGTTTTCCGCCCTTTGCCGTTGAGTGTTATGTGATCTATAACTTTATCTCTCTATTCCGCCACAACAGGGGATGGGAGGAGGACGCTTACGATTTGAATCGCGAGAAAAAGACGACTCGCTGGTTACGGCTTATCACCACCCTCTCGATTCTTCTCTTCTACATTCTCTCGACCAGAGCGATTGACCGGTACTCCGTCGATTCCACGCTGGCAATTCTCGATGATTTTCCGCTGATCACAGCAGATGAAAAGCGGCGACTCGAGGCATTGGGGATTCACACGGTTGACGATCTTGCCTACAAGGCGCGAACGCCTCGGGGGTACAAACGGGTCGTCGAGGGGTTAGGAATTCCAGAGCAGCGTGTGGACGAACTGGTGAGACAGAGCCGATTGATTGGCCTGAAGGGTCTCGGAATTAGCCATTTCTTGCTCTTACAGAAGGCCGGAATTGACTCGGTGGACACGTTGGCCGAGGAAGAGCCGGAAGGCCTTCTGAGGAAGTTGTCCAAGGTGGTGGAGCTGAATCCCGCCACACGATATCCGACGCGAGCGCAGCTAAAGATCTGGATCAGGGAGGCCCGCCGCCGGCGTCTTTGAAGATCCAAGGACTTCCTCACCGAAGTTCCTCCCAGAGATGTTCCACTTTCTCACGACTTATCTGAAGGTAGTCCCGGTCTCTCGCGAAGACCTCGAGCGTCATGGTATCGTCGTAGCCGGAGGATCTCAATTCTCCGAGGACCCGGCGGAAATCGATAAGACCAGCTCCAATGGGTAGGTGACTGTCCTCTCTCCCCAGGTTATCATTCACGTGGACGTGTTCGATCCGATTTCCGAGGGTATTGATGAAATCCAGGACGTTTTTCAACCCGCCAGCGAGAAAGGCGTGGCCGATGTCGAGGGTTATACGGAAGTTTGGAAACTCTTCGAGGACCGTCCTGAACTCCTTCGGCGTCGTCAGAAATCCCCCTTTTGTGAACATGTTTTCTAGACAGACCGTGATGTTCAAGGTCCCTGCTTTATCGAGAATCTCTCTCAGGCTCGATAGGCCATATTTTTTGATCTTCTTCGGAACGTATTTTCCGAGTCCAATGGTGTAGGGTGGATGAAGGACAACCTTTTGGATACCCAGCTCTGAGGCAATCTCCAGAGCCCCGATGATCTCTCGCAGCGACGCTCGACGGATGGTCTCATAGAGATCAGCGATGGAGACGAAGGTCGGCATGTGGGCGATGATCGTCATACCGTGCTGTTGCGCCACCCTGGTGATCTCATCTTTGACTCGACGGACTTTTTCCGGCATGGCTTCTGGAGGGTCCATCGAGATCTCGATAAGGTCGAACCCGAGACGGCCGATTTCCTCGACCTCGCTGATGAGCGACCTCACAGGAAAATTCATCGCGCCGTATTGCATCGTTTCCCCCTCCATCTCCTTTCCCAATAATCAACCTTCTCCCTCAATCTCTCCCGGCTTCGAACCTCTCGATTTTTCCGCCTCAGGGGGAAGCATTGGCCAGATGGGGATGGCATATAAACGCCTCCCATGATTTGTGTTCGAAGGTCTGGCGAGTCCTTTTCCTAGAGGATTATGAAGGAGAGGTTATCGGAGGGGGTACGGGCTCCATGGCGACTTCCTCTCGAAGTGAATCGATCAGCTGTTCCGCTTCTTCCAAACGATCTGGAGGAATCATCCATTCCATGAGCCCCTCCTTCGAGTCCACAGTGCTAAGCGCGGCCAATCCCCCGTAAGACTCAACGATGAACTTCAAATAGGCCATGTCGCAGCGTCTAACTCTAAAGTACTTTTGGATGGTATCCATCGCGATCCAGGCGCTTTCAAATTGAAAGATACGGCAAAGGCGCACTGCCATACGCGGCTCGCATCGGGCCGATCAGGGCTTGTAATGGGCCAGTGCCTCTGGCATCCATTGTTTGATTTGGGCGATGCGCTTCTCATCGGCCGGATGGGTAGAGAGGAAGGGTGGGGGCTTCTTGCCGCCCGCTTTTGCCATCCTTTCCCAGAAACCAATGGCTTCTCGTGGGTCGTACCCCGCCTTGGCCATAAGGATCAGTCCGATGTGATCAGCCTCCGACTCCTCCAGTCTGCTAAAGGGAAGTAGGACGCCTACGGTCGTGACAACCCCATAGCCCACGTTCATCGCTCTCACCGAGGCGGGGCTCTGATCCTGGATTGCCACGTTGAGTGCGACCTGTCCCAGTTGGGCGAGGAGATACTGACTCATCCTTTCGGCTCCGTGACGGGCAAGAGCGTGTCCGACTTCATGGCCGACAACGGTGGCCAGTCCGGCCTCATCCCTGGTGTATTTTAGTATCCCCGTGTAAACAGCGATTTTCCCTCCCGGAAGGGCAAAGGCATTTGGGGTCTTGTCATCCTCGATCACACTGAATTCCCACTCGTAGTCCTTCGCGATCGGGTATTCCCGGCTCGTCACCCGTGCGATGTTCCATCCGACCCGGTTAACCACTGCAAGGATCTCTTGGTCCTGGGAGAGTTTCGATTGACTCAAGATCTCCCGGTAGGACTTGAGGCCTAGAGCAATTTCCTGGTTCGTGGGGATCAGGATCAGCTGCTGCCGACCCGTGACCGGAGCCGTCGCACAGCTCACGACAATGAGAAAAAGAAGGACTGTCGTGACCCAACAGATAGCCGATTTAATGAAAACTCTTTTCATGATAAGCCCCTCCTCAGGGCGAGAATCTTACACCCTCAAGGGAATTCATTCAAGAAACCTGCTTTCATGACCGAATAGATCCATAGGGATTTCCCTCTTTTTATCATACTACAAATTCGTGGCAGGAGAAAACCGGAGGGGCCAGGGAATCAAAAGCGCCAGGCATTGGGTCACGGTTCGGTGGTTCCCCAATTTTGGCCATTTTCCCTCTCTGCGGAGGCATTTTGGTGGCCCCGGGGTGATGCTGAAGGAACGCGCAAAGGGAGGCGGGCCGCTGGTGCTCTGTGTAGATCGACGAAAAGGTTCGAGAATTTCAGGCCTTACCCAAATTGACCGGTACCACCGATTGTGCTAACTTTATGAGATAGGTGTTCTTAAGGCAGACAATGAAGAGCTCTCGCTTCGTTATCATTTTCGCCATATTCACATTTTCACTCCTTTTTCAGTCCTGTAAAGGGGTGCCCACCAGTCAGTCCGGCCGTCGTCAAGATCAAGTCCAGCCACCTGAGGCCCGAGAGGGTGAGAGAGAGATTAGCTCCAAGGCCTATTTCTATTATTTGACTGCGCAGATTAAGAAAAACAAGGGACTTCTCGATGAGGCGATTGAGGATCACAAAAAGGCCGTTCGGTATGATCCTGAATCTGCACTCTTAAGGTTAGAGCTCTCACGACTCTATATTCATAAGGGGCTGATGGACGAGGCGATTAAACAGGTTCTGAAAGCGATTGCTTTAGAACCGGAGAATATTGATGCCCTCCTGACCTTGGGGGGGATCTACTCTGCCCAGAACAAAACGGAACTTGCAGTGGAACAATATGAGAGGATCCTGGCTATCGACCCTGAAAACCGCGACGCCTTCCGTTACCTGAGCGACCTGTACTACTCAGTCGGTGAATACAAAAAAGCGGTCCGACTTTTGAAGCGGTTTGTAAAGATCGAGCCCAACTCAATCCTCGGTTACTACTATCTTGGGCGAGTTTATGCAGAAATGGAGAATTTCAGCGAGGCAGAGGAGCACTATCTGAAATCTCTGGAGATCGATCCCACATTTGTCTCTGCGATGAATGACCTGGCAGCGCTTTATGCGGTGACGGAAAGGCCCGATAAGGCCATTACGTACTTCAACCGGGTCTTGCAAATGGATCCCCACAATAAGAGAGCCCGAGCTGGGCTCGGTCAGATATACATGAAGAATAAGCAACTCGATGAAGCCATCCAACAGTTTCAAGAGATTCAGAAGCTTGATAGGGAAAACCTTAATATCCGGGTGATGCTGGGTGTCATATACTTTGAGCAGAAGCGGTACGATGATGCGATTCTTGAGTTTCGATTCGTCCTCGCTTCGACGCCGGATAATCATCGCATCCGATACTATCTCGCTTCGACTTATCTTGAGAAGGAGGTCTTTACTGAGGCCTTGGAAGAGTTTGGGAAGATACCTCCTGAGTCTGAGCTCTATGTGGATGCGCGGAAAAGCATGGCTTTCATTCTCCGGAAGGAAGAGAGGGTCTCCGAGGCTGTGGAGACGATTAAAGAAGCCATCAAGCAAAAGCCTGAGAATGCGGAACTCTATATCTACCTCTCGACTCTATACGAAAGGACAGAAAAGCTCTCCTCCGCTCTTCAAGTCCTGGAGAAGGCTCGCACTTTGGATCCCGAAAACGTTGAAATCCTCTTTCAGATGGGCATCGTCTATGACAAGCAGGGAAACCTCGAGAAGACGATTGAAATGATGGAGTCGGTGATCCAGAGGGAACCGGATCACGCAGAGGCCCTCAATTACCTCGGATATACCTATGCGGACAAGAACATGCATCTTGACGAGGCCCTCGAACTGATCCAAAGAGCCCTTGAACTCAAGCCTGACAGCGGCTATATCGTGGACAGCCTTGGATGGGTTTACTATCGGAAGGGAGACTATGAGCGGGCGGTGCAAGAACTCGAGAGGGCCGTCACCATGACCCCAGATGATCCCATCATCACTGAACATCTCGGTGATGGGCATCTGAAGCTCAATAACAAAGCCAAAGCTCTGAAAGCTTACAAGAGGGCGTTGCAGCTTGATCCCAAGGAAGACCAGATTGGAAGGTTGAAAGAGAAGATCAGATCGCTGGAGAAGGAACAGAAAGGATCTCCTTGAAAACCCATTCACGACCGTTGTCCTTTCTCATCGTCGCTACGCTGCTTTCAGGCTGTTCTCTTATCAAATATCCCCCCCATCGGTTACCGACTCCGCCCCCAGACCTTATTGAGAGGGCACGTCAGTCCAATGGCGAAATTCGATCGGTCCGTGGAGTCGGCCGTGTCGAGGTTGTGTCCCAAGGGAAAAAGCTCCGAAGCAAGCAGTTTATTCTCGTGGGAAAACCTGACATGATGCGAATCGACCTTCTCGATTTTCGAGGCCTTCCATTTCTACGCCTGGCCTTCCGAGGCGAGACTTTTCAGGCGATGGATATGCGCGAAAACGTGTTCTATGTTGGAGAGGTGACGAGAGGGATCTCTCTCTTCGTTCCTTTCGGAATAAACAGTCGGGAGTTCGTTGCGCTTCTTCTTGGAGAGATACCGAGCCAAGAGCAGGTCTTGGCTCGGTATGATGCGCATCGAAGGCTCTATGAACTGACCTTTCCCCCTTCAATCCGATGGGAAAGCCAGACATTCTGGATTCATCCAAAGACGTTAAGAGTGACAGAGGTCTCCAAGAAAGGTGCTGCGACGGGAGAAGTCATCCGGGTATCCTTCAGCCGATTCAGGAGAAATGGTCGCGCAGCCTTTCCGAGGGAGGTCAAAATCGAGGTTCCTGGGGCCGAGAATCGGATACGGTTCAGTTTTCAAACGATAGACATCAATCCCCGCCTGCCTCGGGAACTTTTCAAACTTGCCATTCCCCGAGGAGCGGAAGTCGTCGAAATCGAGGACGAGATGGACTCACGACGGCTCACCTTCCCCGTGCAACAATAATCCAGGGTGAATTGCCGCGGTCGTTACGAGACCGAAGAATCACAACCTAAACTTCCTCCTGCAACTGGCGGGAAGACACTCAGAATATCCCCATCCTTTAGCCGGTCTTCCTCCTTGGCATGAACTCCATTAATCAGAATGATCTTAGGATGATCTTTGGGGAGTCCAAGCTTCTGGAGCACATCCGCTACCCGTTCAGAAGGGCCCACCTTAATCTTCGAGGAGAACCTGTCGCTCCCCTTTGGAAGATAGTCCCGAAAATTGGCAAAGAGTTTGAGCTCAATCTCCATGATTGATCCGTAGGTATGGGTTTCGTCGCGCCGGGACGGTGACTCGCATGACTCGTTTCCTCTCTGAAGGCCGAGCCCTGCGGCTATTATATCTGCAGTTTTTCATAAGTTCAACGGTGTCAATACTCGATTTTCCTCAGTTTTGGGTGAACTCCGCCGTCCCTTCGCTCCGACGCTCCCGAAGTCACCGGCTTGGGGCTCGCGGATTCTGCTCCTATAGGACAGAGGAAAACGGCAAAAGGTTCAAGGAGGCCCACACCTCATAAGCATTTGTCATTGATCATTGGGCATTTGTCATTAGCCTTTAATCTCTGGTCTCTCGTCTCCAGTCTCTCTGAGAACCCCACCGCTTCCGCAAATGTCACTCAGGGACAGGACGCGCCTTATCTGAGCATTCCTCATGACGCTGAGAATTCAAGACATCTTCCTCCCTTGACAAAGCCTGTGGGTTTGATTAGTGTGGTTTTGCTGATTTCATTTCCATCTCGTTATGCTTTGAGCAAATGGGTACGGAAGATGCCGAGGAAGAAAAGGGAAAGATCGATCGGTGATAAAATCACGCGTCTGAGAAAGGAAAAAGGCCTTTCTATTTCGAATCTCGCCAATGAAACGGGTCTGACTCCCGAATTCATCAAGACCGTTGAAGCGGGGGAGGTGCTACCTCCCGTGGCCTTCTTGATTCGGATTTCAAAGGCTTTGTCGATTGACGCGGGTTCTCTATTGTCTGAACAGGAAGAGCGGGCTGCTTCCGAGCGGAGGCGAGAGAGCTATGTTAAGAGAACTCAGGAGTATTCCTATGAGGTCCTAACCCCAGGCGCACAGAACAGACATCTGAAAGGCTTTTTGGTAACGATTGAGCCCCTGAGGGAGCACAAAATGGTCGAGTATTCTCATGAAGGGGAAGAATTCATTTATGTCCTCAGTGGCAGAATAGAAGTGTTGGTTGGAGAGAACTCCAATACCCTCAAACAAGGCCAAACCATCCATTTCAATTCGGGAATCGTCCATAAACTGAGGAATTTGGGCAAAGAGGCGGCGAAACTGATCGTTGTTATTTATACGCCCTAGAGAAGCAGAAGTCAGCGGCCCGGGGTCAGTCTTCAGAATGAAGAGATAACCCTCACTCACGTCTCTTCCGGTTTACAGAAAATCGAGGGTGTACGGATACGTGCAAGTCGCCGTCTCGGTTGAAAGCGGTCAGTCATCCTATCAATGGGTATTCCCAGTCTATTCTGAATTTTGGCTTCCGCCCTCTGTCTTCTCAATCTTGACCCTCAAAGTCGCTCTTTAGATCCTCAATGACATCCCTGGCCCTTTCCCTGTACTCGTCCGGCACCATGACGGCAGCCCAACCCTTCTGGGGGATAAAAATGCCATCATAGGCCGTATCAGAGTACCTCCGAATTAGAAAAGGTATGCCCTTCTCCTCCAGAGCCTGGGAAACCATGTCCTCCTCAAATTGATTGGCGACGATACTGACCCTGAGCATCTTCCACCGTGCCGTGTCCTGCTTCCTAACCATTGCAGTTTTTCTCCTCACGCGCGGGAGGCCCCTTCCGCTAATCCTCGTTTTGCAGAGCCGCCAACCTCTCCTTGGCTCTTCTGGCCTGATCCGTATGGGGGTAATGATCCACCACCTTCTGAAACTCCCTGATGGCGTCGTCTCTGTGAAGACGATTCCAGTACCCCGAGAATTCGTTATTGAAGACGACTCCTTTCCGAAACTGGGCCTCCGCGGCCAGTTCTGAATGAGGATGGGCGGCAATGATTTCATCATAGATGTTCATGGCGAGGTGAAGACCGGGTGGAATCTTTTCGGTTGAGCTAAACTGCCCGTATTCCCAGAGGGAATTCAAATACAGTCCGGCAAGCCCAAATTTGAAATCGATAAAATCGTCGGACAGAGGCTCTCGCCCCTGGGTTAGCCGGATGGCTCGTTGATAGGCCCGTTCGCACTCGGAGAAGTCGCGAGCCCTTTCACATTCTCTGATGTACACCCGGAGTTCACTGAGCCCCATGNNTCGAAGGGCAGCTGCGCGTCCTCCGATGGAGATTCTCCGATCTCGCTCCTGTCGCCGGGCCGTTTGACGAATCCTATCCAAAGCGCGAATGTCAGCAGGCAGGCTACTGAAAGGCCCAGGCCAATCCATCTTAAGGTCTTTGTCTTCCTCATGAGACCATTTAGGAATCCATCCTCCCACAACCGACGTATGAGGACCTGCGGCATAGGGTCCCTCGATAATCTAACAGATCTGTATGGCTTTTCATAGGTGTGCGCCGACAGTGCTTTGGCTTCTCCATTTAGAAGCGTAAAGGGCGTCCCCTTTTGCGTTAGTCTCCCGTCCGTGAGCCGCGGTGGAATCGCGATGGGGTTACCATCGGGGGTGGGGTGGAGAGGGAAAAGCCCTGGACGGACTTCTGGAGGTTCCTGAGAGAACGCGCAATGGGTGACACAACTCATACGGACGCATTAAATGTCTTCACATTGGCTTTTCAGGAGAATGCCCGACCACGCTCTCTCGCCCGCTCCCCTTTCGCTCTGCTCAGGGTCGCTCGAGCCCGCAGAGTTCGCAAGAGATGATTTTGACTCTCGCCTGATTTTTTGAACGGAAAAATTAGGCCACCCACTGAGCCCCTTCGGGGCCATGCAATGCAGATTTCACAACGGATCGTGTGGTGGGGCCAAATCAATTGATACACGCGAAGCGTTGAGGCTCTTGACCTGAATCGCCCTCTCAGCGATTCAGGTCAAAACTCAGAGATCCCAGTGGGCTCTGCGAGAGTTTGATAAATCTAAGGTTCGCTCCAGGCAATCTCAAAACTCGCCCTTCGGGCTTAGACAGTTGAGATCGCCTCGCTTCTCCCGCCACAGGCGAGACCTAAACTCTATGGGCAAAAAACATTTGAGGGAACNNCTTATCTTGACAACTTTTGATTCTTGTCTATAAGGTAATGGGGGCCACAAAACAGTTCGAAACCCTGCCGGCGTTGCAGGATGTGAAGGAATTTTTGCGGGAACGAATGATGATGGAGAGGGTGATCGCGAAAAAGACCATTGGGCCATGCCATATCCCTGTGAGTTGGGGCTGCGAATCCGAAAGAAGATACCGATGGATAGAATGCCTTTGCCAGTTGTCGAGGTTTTGCGAAACGGATCGGTCGAAAGCGTCCATAGGGGTTCTGTCGCCGTGGTTGATAGGGCTGGGGAGCTTCTTTACTTCTGGGGCGATCCTGAGTTTCCTACCATTATGCGGTCTTGTGCGAAGCCACTCCAGGCCATTCCTCTCCTTGAGACTGGCGCGGCGGATGGCTTAAGACTGACTCAGAGAGAGATTGCAATCACCACAGGGTCTATCAACGGCCAGGATTCTCACCGGGACACTGTCAGGAGTATTTTAGAAAAGGCTGGTCTGGGGGAATTGAGTCTCCAATGTGGCACACACAGACCCTTCCATGTACCAACAGCCAAAAAACTCGATCGAGAAGGAAAGAAACCCGGTCCCCTTCACAACAGTTGTGCCGGAAAACACGCCGGGATGCTGGCGACGTGTGTTTTTGAGAAATGGTCTGTCGAGACATACATGGAGCATGACCATCCGCTTCAACAGAGAATTCTGGAAAAGGCTTCGAGTTTTACCGGAACTCCGCGAAACCAGATTCAGATTAGCATTGATGGATGCGGTCTTCCCACCTATCAGGTTTCGTTGAAAGGCGTGGCCCTCGCTTTCGCGAAACTGACCGATGAAGGAGTCGCAGGCATATTGCGCCTCATGGAATGCGCCCGCAAATATCCAGAGATGATTGCGGGTGAGAGCCGGATCTGCACAGATCTCATCAAGGCGACAAAAGGTCGGGTGTTCGGCAAGATCGGCTCCGAGGGCGTTTATGGGATCAGTCTTTTCGAGAGGGGATGGGGTGTCGGGATCAAAATTGAGGATGGCAGCCTCAGGGGCTTAACACCGACTGTGATTGAAGTTCTCAGAAGGCTCGGTGCCGTCACCGAGAAAGAGCTAAGATTGCTCGAAACACACCACCAACCCAGGGTTGTCAACTACCGGAAGGATGTGGTGGGGAAGGTGAGACCGACTCTTGATCTCAGGACGACCAAATGGTCACCGAAGATAGGCCATTCTAAACAAGCATGATACTTCGGAAAGAACCGTTGCCGAAAAAATGCTGGTCCTGATTCAAAGTCCCTTTTTCAAGCTCCTCAGAAATCTCATGAGGGAAATCTAGTAAGAAAAGAGGTGGTTTGACATGGCCGGATGGAGCATAGCGAGAGCTCGCCTCAAAACCCTCGGAGCCAAGGATGTTGCCCTCATCGCCGTCTTCAGTGGTCTCGTGTTTGTTCTCACCATGTTTGCGATTCCCATGCCTGCTGGGGGATTCTGGCATGGCGGAAATGCGATGATCATCCTTGCGGGATTGATGTTTGGTGGTCTGGTTGGGGGGCTGTGCGGCTCGATCGGAGCAACCCTCGCGGATCTCGTCCTCGGCTATGGCATGTGGGCGCCCTGGACGGTCTGGATTAAGTTCTTTGTTGGGTTCATACCAGGCACCATTTCTGATGGCAAATCCGTTCCCCGAACCATTTTGGGCGTCTGCCTGGGGTGGTTGGCCAACTCGATACTCTACGCAATCGCCTACGCGGTATTACTGGGTTGGCCAGCGACGATTCAGTGGTTTTCGGCTGATTTGCTCATCGTTCCCTATAACATTGGCGCTCCATTGGTCATCTGGTTTGCTTTGCGCAAGGGCTTCCCTCGAATATTTGACTACAGGGAGTCGGTCAAATCCACGTTGGCCATCTATCTGAAGCGGACAGATGAGGCGCCGGAAAAAGTGAAATAGGCATTTTCTCAAGGCCTCCAGGATAGGTTGTTCTGGAAGCAATGAGACCTTCTGGAGTAAATGAGGAACAACCGTTCCACTCATGGGTGATGGGCAGAGCGATCATCAGAATCGAGAGTCTGAATTTTACCTACCCCAGAATGAAGGAGCCTCTCCTTCGCAATATCAACCTCGAAATCCAGGAGGGGGAATTTGTTATTGTCACGGGTCCCAATGGCAGTGGAAAAACCTCCCTTGGAAAATGTCTCAACGGCCTGATCCCTTATTCGACCGGGGGTGTTTTCGAGGGCAGGGTCGAAGTCTGCGGATTCGATACCTTCCAAGAAGATGTGAGCAAGCTCGCCCTTTATGTGGGTTTCGTCTTTCCCAATCCAGAAGATCAGCTGGCCACGCCTCATGTAGAGAAAGAGGTTGCCTTCGGTCTCTCTAACCTGGGGATTTCAAGAGAAACAATCTATGAGCGGCTTGATGAGATTTTCGATCGATTGCCAATCGGCCAACTCAGGCACAGCGCGACTTTCGATCTCTCGACAGGAGAGCAACAGATGGTTGCCATCGCTTCCTGTCTCGTCATGGAGCCGAGGGTGCTCGTTCTCGACGATCCCCTTTCCCACCTGAACCAGAATACATCCACCCAGGTTATTGAGATCGTTAAAGATTTGAACAACAAAGGAACCACGATCATTTGGATATCCCAGAACCTATCTGATGTGTTTGAACTCGCTGACCGGATCGTCCTTCTAGACGAGGGGCAAATCGTTTTCGATGGTTCTCCTCGCACACTGACGCAGGAGTTAGACTCGGGGGATTTGGCGGTCACCGTCCCCCAGTACTTAGAATTGACCCATGCCCTCGTTAGAAATGGACTATCCCGTGCGTTGGCTG
>JABAOH010020382.1_pt1 | contig 13354 bp, 7 predicted proteins | sample 7062181 | NCBI WGS metagenome assembly JABAOH01 (sample SAMN14538630, study PRJNA623070) | marine sediment metagenome | biome: marine biome [ENVO:00000428]; feature: marine pelagic biome [ENVO:01000023]; material: deep marine sediment [ENVO:00002113]; isolation source: pool of 5 deep marine... | reverse complement strand
TATTCTCAGGTCGATCCAAAGTTAATCCCTGGAGGTCAGGTGTAAATCCCTCTTCTTCCGCATCTACTATTTTATGACCCTGTCGTTCAAATATCAAATCGTCAATCTCTTTGTAAAATCCACCCAGGGTAAGCAGCCCAATACGATTACTGTAAAATGATAAAAAGATATCATAGTTGGTTGAAATCTGAGGTTCAAGATCCGGGCGTCCAAATTCGACCGTTTGCGCAGAACCATGGACTTCCTTTTTAGGAAGCATCCAATGGAGTGGTGGCCGCGAAAGCGACTTTGTGAAAGCAAGACGGATATCAAACCAGCTCGTTGGTCGTACCTGTGTATGAAACATGGGGAACCAGCAGCCATAAGTGGTGGTTGCAGTAGTATCCCTGATATACGGCATGTCCAGATCAGGCTCAAAAAACTCATCACCGACGCTCGTAATCCTTCCTGTCATATCTGCATTAGTATGCTCATAGCGAACGCCGGGCAAAAACTTAAGAAAGCGTCCAACCTTAATTTCTGTCATAATATACCCCGCAGATACCTCCTCAACAAGTTCATAATCATCCCCATCGACAAGGGAAGACATACTATATAAAGAGTCTAATAGATATGTCCTTAGTAAATGATTTAATTCATCCGCATCAAGTCCTGGTCCAAACTCATGATCGCCACCAAGAAAATTACCCGCATCAAAATCAGGATCAATATAATTATAAATAGAATGCTCGCCGCTTTCGGTCTTTATAAATTCAAAATCCGGATCCCCATATCGAGTGTGATGCCTTTCATAAGCCGGGTTATATTTCTCACCCATATCCATACGGGCATACCCCTGACTACGATCTCGGTTCTTTGACTTGTTTACATATTTGCCACCCAATTTTATAAAACCAGCAATATTAGGGATAAGCGTAAAAGGAATTTCAACATTCAACTGTGTGGTAATATCGCGTTCCCATGACTTTTCAGTGTAGTAATACCCCTGATAGAGATAAGTATTATCCAAATTATTATAGGCAGCGTTAATCAGCTCATCCGCACTAAAAATATCGGGAAGCTGGGTCTGGTCGAAAGCGGCCCTTTCTAAAAAACGAATGCGATTATCATAAGGATTTCGGTTTAAGGAAGCTATTCGAGATAATCGCCAATCCAGTTTACCAATGGAAAGGTTATGTTCCCCTGATAACGAATTAGCAAAAATATCGATCTGTCGATCTCGTTCTCGAAATTCTCGGTAATGCTTGTTCTGTGACTCATTAAAACAATTGCTTCTGATTACTTCATTTCTTTCCAATCGGTTCATAAAGTTACTAACCATTAATTTACTCCCTGCTACTCGATAGTCTATTAACAGGCTGAAACCCATTCGTTTACGAACTTCATTAACATGATTAAGATCGATGTTGTAAATAGATATAGGCGCGTATTTTTCCCCTTCTCTTTTTTCACGAATAATCACATAATCTGAATCAAACCGATCCAATCCTCGTTGAATACGTTCCATACTACCAGTACACATGATGCCTAATTTTTCATCCCAATATCGATTGCTTAACTTCAAACAACCTTTGTTTTGTCCGAGTTCATTTCGTAGATTGTTATAACCTTCCTGAAAACGTAAATTATATCAAAATCCACCTTCGGATGCACTGCCGAGCTTAAAATCCACTACTCCACCAAAAGCATCTGCATCTTTATCGGCTGTGAGTGCTTTAGTTACCTCAATACCGGCGAGGTTTTCGAGAGAGATTATATTCAAGTCAACACTGCGGTCATTGAGGTCGGTAGCAGGAATACGCTCGCCATCAATAGTGATGGAATTGTAGGTAGGTGCTAAACCACGAATCACAATCTTATTTGCTTCCCCTCCGCTCCGTTTAATAAAAATTCCTGGTAAACGACCAACCGACTCTCCAGGATTCGCATCGGGGAGTGCGATAATTCGTTCAGCAGATACAACATTTGTAATCGTATTTGAACTCAATTGTTGGTTAATGACCGCAACCTGTCCCTCGGCCTGTGTCGTAATCGTTACCGTTTCATGTTTAATAATGTCAAAATCCAACTCAATATTTGCTTTTTTACTTTCTCCCGGAAGTACCTGAACTTCCATTTCCTTTTGTTTATAACCTATAAAAATAATCCGAAGGGTATAAGTACTTGGCGGGACTCTGAAAATCTTATACTCACCGTCCAGGTTCGTGGAGCTCTCCATAGCAGTCCCTACCAGAAATACTCTGGCACCTGGCAGTGAATTACCGGTTGAACCATCTTTAACACTCCCGCTAATGGTTCCATGACCTCCAGCAAAGACAAGCGATGTTTGAAAAAAACAAAGTAGAAAAAACACTGTTTTTAAATTGAATAATTCTTTCATTTTCTATCCCATCAATTATTGAAATAGGCCCTTTCATTTTGTGGACAGAATTATCAACTGGCACGTAAGAAACCAGTTGTGCAGGATGATACATGTGATTTTGGGCCAGATTCCGCCCACTTCTCCCACCAGATAATTGCAGTCGATCATTCGGGCGAAGATTCCAATTGATTTTTGACAGCAGCTCTCCTTCCCACACGGCTAAACGAATTTCCTGGATTTTCAATCGCTCCCTATCAACAACTTTAAACAAATATCGTGGGAAGATCAAGCTTATTTGACCTTCATATTTATTGAGATGAACCTCGTTGCCCTTCTTTGAAGCAATCTCAAATCTTTCTCGCATGATAGTAGATTTTGGAAAAATTTGCAACCGATAATGAGGCTGAATGTCTTCATGTATCGAGGATGCCTGTTTTTGTCCCAGCAATCGAACGATAATTTCTGTTCCTCCATTTTCCACTATCCTTTTCTCAAATCCATCGTAATCCCACCCACCATTCTGGTTGTTTATCAGTTTTCCATTAATACATGTTTCAAACCAAATCTGGTTTTCCCCGCCTTGTAACTCCGGTCCCAGAATCTTATCAATCCAGGCTATTAANNAATCGTTTTGTACTGAGAGTATTCCTTTTTCGTATGATATTTTAATGTTCGCATTTTGTTGTGCATATAAAATATTCACAAGCAGGGAAACAGCCCAAAGTGTTGTTATTAAAATTCCTCTGCCGTTCGTAGCAAGCAATATCTGTCTTATTGTTCTCATCAGGCTAATCCTTAGTGACTGTATAGGTCACATCAATTTGGTCTTCTATTATTTTATTTCCTATTTGGGCAACTGCTTTAAGTTGATTTTCCCCAGGATGAAGAGTTACATCCCAAGAAAATATATACTATTTTGGTTTTATGCCAAGTGATTTTCCATTTAAAAATAATTCTACTGAATCACCATTGCTATACACCTTAATTTTTCTCGTTCCATTTGCGGGGCCCGTGTAATTTTTCCTGGTATGGCTAACAATATACACCATTGGCTCTGCAGTCCACTGGCTTTGATAAAAGTAATAAACATCCTTGGGGCGACGAGCCATATCAAATAGTCCCTTCTGGTTGATACGAGGGATATTGCCTCGCTTAACAAACGAACCAAAATCAAAGGCGTTCCAGATCGCACTACCAGCAATCCAGGGACGTTCATTAATGATCTTCCAATAATGTTCATGAAATGCCTGTTGATATTCCTCACTGAAATCGAATTCTTTCGGACTATCGACATGATACCCTAATTTGCTGCCGACTCCATATTCGCTTATGATAATTTTCCAATCAGGATGGTCTCGATGCTCCTGCTCCATTACTTTCTCAAAATCCTCAAACACACCTTCATACCAGCCGTAATAACGATTCCGCCCAATAACATCGGTAATACCTGCGATTGAAATATCTTTAAAATGATTGTGGGCTTGCACAGTCAAACGAGAAGAATCCTCGTGATGGGCAATATCATTCAATTCTTTTAAAAGTTTATATAATTTAGGAACCTGATCTTTATTAGCGAATCCCATTAGAGATTCATTGGTAATGCCCCACAAAATAATAGAAGCATGATTTCGATCTCGTTCGATCATCTCTTGCATCATCAGTTTAGTATTCTCGGCAAATTTATCGCCGCCTATTCCATTAACCAGGGGAATTTCTTCCCATACAACTAAGCCTATTTTATCACATGCATCTAATACCACAGGATCGTGAGGATAATGGGCGAGACGAATAAAATTAGCTCCCATTTCTTTGATTATCTCTACATCCCGAACAAGTAATTGATTTGGAACAGCATTCCCCATCCCCAAATAATCCTGGTGCTTATTCACTCCTCGTAATTTCAGCGCTTTGCCATTCAGAAAAAATCCTTTATCCGCATCAAAACTAAAATACCGAAAACCAAATTGTGTCGCTATTTCATCAATTACTTTTCCATCGATATAAATCGTTGAATATATGGTATAGAGATATGGATTATCAGGACTCCACAAAATTGGATATTTGATATCTGGAGAAGTCTGATCAAATTGATAGGCTGAACCAGGTTTAATAATCATTTGATTTTTCATTGAAGCGACGATTTCACTTTGTGAAGATACCACATTCGTAAGTAAAACAACCTCAGTTTCTTTTTGACTATCATTTATAACTTGAGTTTTAACATTTACATTTGCAGAATCATCAGAAACTTCAGGGGATGTTATAAAAATATCTTTAACGTACAGCTTATCTGTTACCAATAATCTGACGTCTCGATATATTCCCCCATACATGACAAAATCTGCTGTGTGTGGCGGGACGTCATAGTTATAAGAATTATCAACTTTTACAGCAAGATGATTTTTAAGCGATCCGAATTGTACATAATCTGTTATGTCAAACTGGAATCCAGTATATCCGCCTACATGCCTGCCCACAAAATTATCATTCACCCACACATCAGCAATTTGATTGGCTGCTTCAAATTGAAGGAAGATTTTATTCTCCTTTAATGAAGCGTCAAGCGTAAAACTTTTTCGATACCAGCCGATTCCTCGATAATAGCCGTGGTAGATTTCATACCCATCGTACTCATTTCGCATATCATAAACATCAAAATTGTTCCAACAATGTGGTATGGAAATGTTTTGCCAGCCTTCTTCATTAAAGCTCATTTTATGAGCATCTTTTACATCCTGTCGAATAAATTTCCAGTCTTGATTGAAATCGATTTTATGCCTAATGATATCATGTGGAAAAAACAGAGGTCGGAATTCCTCTGCCATTTTCATCACGCTAATAAAATGATCTTCTCCTGCCTGCAATGCGTAAGTTATTCTTTTTTCTTCTCCCCAAAGACTTTTATCGATGATCAACTCGGCTTCAACTGCCTTTTCAGAGGCAATAAATATGACGAGTTCTTTTTCAATTACTTTTTCCGCATAAAATGCCAGGGTAAATACATTTGATTGAATTATATCACTGACATTTCTTTGGAATTTTTGACGACGATAAGGCGTAAAAACAGACTCATTCGTGTAAAGCCAGCCATCGAAAAAGAAGAAACTTATATTTTTCCCTTGATAGTGAAGATTTTTGGCTGCCAGCCAGGTCCAACCATCCTTTAGAGAAGGACTTATTGTAAGTCCTTCTTCGGTCGTTGTTATGCCAAATATTTCCAGAGGATCGACTTGTCCTTTTTTTAGTTGATTATTTAAATCTCTGTCTGGTGTGAAGTATGCAGTTTGTTTTGGTGAAATCATCTCTGGTTCATCAATAGCGTGAGTTACATTTTTGGTAAACAATATCAGGGATAAAAATGTTACTGTAATAACAATTGTATTCCTATATCCAGAATTTTTTCTCATTCTTTACTCCTTGATATTAAATTATCCTAATATTTTTTAAGTTTCTCGATTACCCAAACATCTTTTCCGAATTCGAATGCTCCAATATCCAGAGCCTTTCCTGAAACCGAATCATTTAATTTTCTAAAAAAATCGTCAAACGACTCGATTATTTTAACATTGCCTTTGTCAATACAAGGACTGTTTTTCTTCAACTGAAACTTCTGATTTAACATTGGATCTTCTTTTACGGTGTTTTTCATATCTATACTACTCCCAACGTTGTCGGTACCGTTTTGCCAAAGACAATTGAAGGAGACATTCGAATTTCCATCTACATTTTTCAGTGCAATATTCTTAGTTTTCATAATAATGTTATTAAGAACGATCATATTATCGCCGCCAGTAATCCCATAAGTGTTATCCACTAATGTATTATTGACTAAATAGACTTGTTCTGGAATATCAGCAGCCTCATAATTCTCCTTTGTGTTTCCATCACTCATACAACCAATTGCAGCCATTTTTGTTTTCTCAATGACATTATTCATGATGTAAAAAACTCTATTGGACACATCAGGATAATCAATCAATTGAATACCATCCTCCTTGTTCCCAGAAATCAAATTTCTTCTGATAATATAGGTTATCTGAGGACCACTGTACTCATGCAGCCTGATTTCAATGCCATCGTCTTCGTTATTTCTGAGGATATTATCCTCAATGACTATATCTGGATAATCATCCAAATCGATGGCGTCATCTTCGTTCATCTCAAAAATATTATAGCGACACAATCCACCGCTATATTTTTCATAATCGATTCCGTCTTTGCACTTAATGATCCGATTATATAGCAGATGGAATTTTGATTCCGTGAAAATGCCATCATCGCCATTCTGAATCGTGAAGCCTGTGACAGTCGTCTCTTTTCCGACATCTTTAATTTCCAGAACAGTTTCACCAGCGCCATCAATCACTGTCTGCCGAATTAGTTTTGGATCGTGAGACATAACAAAATGAGAAGCAAGTGTGATTGTTTTCTTTTCTAACTTCAAATTTTCACTATATTTACCAGGAGCTACCAAAACAGTATCACCAGTGGAAGCAGCATCAATGCCCGCCTGAATAGTAGAATATTCAGCAGGCACATTCATTGTTTTTGCCAAAAGCATTGCGGGTAAAAGAAAAACGAAAAAAATAGTTGAGTAAATTTTCATAGTACGTCTCTCCTATTATTTAGTTTTTTAAATTAAAATTTTCTACATACATCTTTTGGGTAAGGCGCTTTTATTATTGATAAGAGTAGACATTAGAACATCATTGAATCGTATAATATGATTGTTCACAACGACTTGACCAGAATCCGATTTTGCGAAACAATAAAAGGGCGATTAAGAGTTATACAAATTTCATTGAGTTCTATCATCTAATTTTGATTTTTCAGAAAATTTTTACTTTACTAATTACTTTTAATGCTTATGCCCTTAGCTCAGCTGTACGCATATTGAAGCGCTATAACATCCCCCTAAATCCCCCTTCAAAGGGGGACTCCTCGCTCGGCTTGTTCCCTCCTTTGAAGGAGGGATAGGGAGGATGTTGACAAGACTAATAATATCAAATTTATACAACCCCTATAGCTGAGTTAAAGGAGCAAGCATTTACTTTTTATAGCCACATTGCAGGATGATCCCAAACAAAAAACAAAATTAAAACATATACAATGAATCGAGCTTAATAGAATTATCCACATTTGATTCCTTTCAGATGATTACAGCTTTTAGCATATTCAAAACAAACTGGACTGCAACTTCATCATAACGAATTCCATACAATCCTTCCGTTCCAAATCCCTTTGCTAATCTGCCTTTAGTTAGTAATTGAGAAATGATTAAATTTCCTTGATCATTACCAAAATCAATCAAAATGACGGGTATTTGTGTTAAATTTTTACCGCAGTTCACTAAAGGAATTAACTTATTAGCTTTCATATCAGTACTATTTTTATAGTTTTGTACCAGATCAATTATCTTTATCGGTGCATTGGGATTGATCGAATTAGCAAGTGCGGGAGCATCCTCAACATGAAATAAAACCTTCTTCCGTAATTCATTACTGACTGTTATATCATTTTTGATCGTCGAGAAAGAATAGAATCCTTGCAATTCATAGGCATAATAACTTTCGCCTCTGATTAAAATGGGATCTGCCCCACGTGTTTTCCACTGCTTAAGATAAGAATTGGGACTCAAAGCTGTTTCTACTTCCATCTCTGTGGCAGGGACAATGGTGCCGCCACGCATACCATTCCAAAGCCAAGTATAATCTTTCTTAAGGTTTTCCCATAGTAAATCATTCTCTTTATCTGGGTGAATGTGACTTTCCGGCTCAGCCACCTCTTTAAATACTAACGTTATCCCGCCTAAGATTTCAATCGTATGAATTTCCGGTTGTTTAATTTTCATCACTCCCTGCAATGGACCTAAATCAGCTCTATCTTTAGGATAGCCCTGCCCCAAAAACACCGGACCAACATCAAGCATCACAATGGATTTACCATCTTCAATTACTTGTTTTAATATTTTTAATATTTGGATATCGCCATGTTCAATTTTTTTCCATGTTTTGTATGATGTAAGGATAATGTCACTATTTTTATCTGAAATATCAGTGGTAAAAAGCTTATGATCTGATAAAAAAGCCTTTAATTCAAAGTCATCATTAGCGATCCCAAATTTAAGCCCTTTTAATTCAACAGGAACTTTGGCTTTATATGTTCTGAAATCCCACTCAGAAACTACCGGATATTTAACATTTTCGGGGCGATTTACCAGTATAGCCTTAAAAGTAAATTCACCTTCTTCTGAAGGTGTAGTTAGAGTAACATTTTGAATGACTCTACTATATGGTTTTACTTTCACACGGATTCTGTGTTCAGAAAATATTTTTTCGTCATTATTGACAATACATATTATTACGTTTAATGTGTCTTCATGTCCAGTGTCATTAAAGAAGTACACAGGTATAGTTACTTGCTGATTCGGCAGAAAATTTCTATCCCATATCTCGAGACTCACAGATTGAGGTGACCATGCTGCAGACATCGCTTTCCAAACTGGTTTGGGATTGCCATTTTTTATTTCTCCCATAAACCAATGATTACCGTCTTCCCAACTGCCCAGAATTGTAAATGGCGAAAAACCTGCTGCGCCAATTCTACGCCAGTATTCAGCAACCCGTGAGTTGGATATCGTATGATGTTTCAATCTCATCTCTGCTGTATGATTGCGCCCTAAAAATCGTAAGAAACTTTCTTGTAAGGTTTTATAACCACCAGGATTGCCATATCCATCTAAATAATTCCCACCAAATTCATCTACCATAATAGCTTTTGGAAATTGTGAAGCACTATCGTAGTATATCCCCAGATTTTCAAACAAACTCCACCAATATTTATGGATATGAATGACATCTCGTTCTTCCATTATAAGGGGTGGATAGTCTCTTAGTAGTTTATTTAAAGCTGACCAGGCGATTTTGAGTTGATCGCCGGTGGTCTCATTATAAGGGTGAATTAATGAAACAGATGGATGTATCAGGGCTAAATCCAGCCAGTTTTTCCATTGCTCTAAAAGGCTTTCTTTAGAAGCAGGCATGCCGTGAAAAAAACTCCATTCGTATTGTACCAATAAGCCATATTTATCACACAGATTTAAAAATCTTTCGGGTGGATTGCCTAAATGAAAACGAAGTGTATTGGCGCCATGTTCTTTTAGTCTTTTTATAACATTTTCATGAAACCAGGTTGTATCAAAGGCTAATTCTGTTGCTTCCATATCCCGTGTCCATCGATGCCAAACGACTGTTCCAGCCCTTAACAGATATGGATGTCCATTGAGTTGAAATGTTTTGTTTTCAACTTTAAATTCCTTTACGCCATAGGAAATTATTTGTTTATCAAGAATCTGGTTCTCCCTTTTTATTATAACACAAAGTTTATAAAGGTTAGGATGTTCAGGAGACCATTTTTTCATTTTGTGTTTAAAATGAATCGTTGTCCTATCCTTTAATGCAGAAATTGTCGTCGCTTTTCTTATTATTAATTTGCCCGATAAATCATAAAATTCACAAATCAATTTATCCGGTAATTCTTGAGTTCCTGTAATATTCTCTAATTCCCAATGTATTGTTACTTGATCTTTGTCAATATTTGTGAAGGGAATTATCCTGGATATTCGGAAGGAGCCATGAAAATGTAATAATACATCGTCCCAAAGATAGGAAGAAATATTTGACCGCCAATGATCGGCAATCGGAATATAAGATGCGTTTGTAACAGGTAACTCTTCGAGTGAAAGTAAAGCTATTTCAAGGATTACCGTCTTGTTAGGTTTGATAGCCGGATGATCTAACAAGTGAGAGGTTGGCGCCATGCCTCCATTCTGTTGTGAAACCTTTTGGCTGTTAATATAAACTTCTGGGTCAAACCTTGCACCCTTAAGGTATAATGTCGCATATTTCCAGTTTCCGGACGGAAGATGTACTTTTCGTTTATACCATAATTTCCCCTCATTCATTTTGGTGGGATCTGTGACAATTCCTGGTACCTCTCCAGTTGAATTATAATTTCTGTTTTTACCAATTTCCCACACGCCATTTAAAGAGACAACATTATCATTAGGCTGAGCATGGCTTATACAGCTCAAGAACATATAAAACATGAGCATATGAGTGAGTTTCATAAACATTTTTCCTATATAGTTGATTTTACAATACTTAAAGCAATCCAGATAATGGCGTTATCTTCTATTGTTTTACCTTTATAATTTTTATAATGAGTGGTTCCTTTCAAATTGATATCTCTGATTTTTTTCCCGAAGCGGCCGTTCTTCCATTCGAATGCAAAAAAGGTGATGGGATTCTTTTGCATATCAACTGAGCAATCAATGGCATCGGCTTCATAGCAGTATATATCTTGTGGCGATCCAGTTTTCCCTTCAGCCCAATCATCGACTTTTTCTGGTCTACGAACATTCCATTCGAGAATATTTACTCCATATCGAATTGGGATTGTCTCGATATATCCGTCCTCGTATACAATTTCATACCATCCCAAGAGATCTGCAGTATCATTGAAATTATAAATCATGCGGTAAGCCTTCTCATTCCCCGCTGGTTTTGCACAAGCATGTAAAAAAATAAGACTACTCACATCTTCGTTAATTTTAATTTCAGTAACTTCTCTCTCTAACATTTTTTCGTCATCCATTCCAGTACGAACTACAATGACATATTTTCCTTTCAGATTCGGCAAATTAAATATCATATTTTTAGATTTGACATTTCCAGACTTAAGACTACTAAAGTCAATTTCAATCGTATCGCTGCTCGATATTTCAGCAAAGCAAGAGGTAATATCGATTGGGACGACTTGGTTACCATCGTTGCTGGGGGATTGAACACCACTTAAATTGTTTCGTATTACTGAAATTAATTCTTGAGTGATTGCCATTAAACTTTTCTGTTTAATTTGATGTTTAGACCATAAAAGGTTGGCACAACAGAGAAAATCATACAATAGATCTTTCCCAAAATTGAACTCTGTGGTAGCTGCCCATGATGACGGAGCTCCGCCCAAAACGCTGGGTAGCTTTTGCCTTCGTTCCCAGCTACTGATATTTGGTCTGAAATTTCCATAAACTTGTTTGAAACCAAAATTCTGGACGGTTAAATCGTTATTCGGATCGCCCCAAAACCAATTAAAAACCAAAACATCTTTGGGGATCGAATCTTTCACTTGTTGTGGAGTTAGGGCGCCAGGAATTTTATATTTATATCCTGATGAAGACTCTCTATCCCGAAAACCTTTATTACGAACGGATTCTAACAGATGGTCTCCCCACATACCGACTTTTATATTCTTCTCTTTTAAAAAATTATAAATTTTAGTTATATCCGATATAAATAATTTATTGTAATCCTTTCCAGTACATTTCGGGCATACGTCCACTGGCATTCGCCATTCATCATGTCCAATGTGAATCATCTTGGGATTGATAACCTCAATATACTCTTCCATAACATCAAAAAGCAGATCATACGATTGTGGATTTGATGGGCAGTAGGTGTCAGGCCATTCCGCATTTTGAATTTCTGCTAATTCTCTGTGGCGACTTAACAGGTAATAACTATGTGTGAGTGAGGGTATTTCCGGTATCACTTCAATATAATACTTATTGGCATAGTTCACCAAATCCTTAACCTCTTGTTTTTCTAATATGCCGCCATCGCCAGCATCATGGTGAGCTGAATTTTGATATTGATTGTGCGGACCGGCTGGACGTGACCGGCGAGTGTAATGCATACTTTTAGCAAATTCAATCCAACCAGCGTTGAGTTCTGGATGACGGTCAAATCTTATGCAGGCATTCACTTCGAGAATGACTTTGTTGAATTTGTATAGCGCCATGAAATCTCTTAAGAAGCGTTTAAAGAAAGTGATATTCTCACGACCCGGAATGTACAGTCGAATCCCCCGAAACGGAGTGGCAGGCCAATCTCGGACGTGTACGCCCTGAATTCTAACTTCAGGATCTTTTATAATCAACTGGCGCAAAGATTGTAATCCATAATGGGCTCCCTGATCATCACTCCCCACGACTATTGATGCCTTTGAAGTGATGTGTAGAACATAACCTTCTGGACCCGGCTGGTCTGCTGATATGTTTAGATTTTCTTTCTTACAATACTCGTTGACCAGCGAGTTGTGAATTGAGCCGATCAGAATAAATGGCTTTTGGGCGGGCAGTTTCGAGGTTACTTCGGTTTTGATGGCAATGCCATATTTGTCGCTCAACTCCCGGACAAGAAAACGAGCCAAAAACAGATCAATATCAGAGGCATTTTGGGGGATGATGATATTCACATTGTCGTTTAATTCGAAATACTGATCCGTTATCGTTATTTCTTGAGGAAGCGGAAAAACGATCGGTTGATTACCAGCTTTTATCTGCACAGAGTACACAACCATTGGAAGAATAACGATGCAAGAGAGGATCCATTTCAATGCGTTGAAATTGAATATTTTTTTCATTTGATTTTACCTCAAAAAGTTATACTATTTTAGTAACTATTCAGGTCAATCCCTGAACCAGTTTATTTTCCGAAAATTTTCCTAACGTTCTTTGAAAATATCGCTTTTTATAAAAAAAACAGTTACATTCCAATTTCAAATTTTGTATATTTAAGATATGGAATTGGATGTTAAATATCAAGGGAAAAATGTTACTGCCCAGGATCTGAAATGTATTAAACAGGTCATTACCAATCATCCCCATGCGACCCGTCGTCCGTTGTCCCATCTGATCTGTGAAGCGTGGGATTGGCGACAGACCAATGGTCATTTGAAGGATATGGTTTGTCGGGGATTATTGCTGCAACTGGAACGTTCGGGTTATATTCAATTACCATCAGTTAAATTTCGACCGAATAATCCATTAGCCAATCGGAGCAAGCCAGCTAAAATTGATATTGATAAGGCACCAATATATGATTATGATCAAATCGAGATTAAACAGGTGCGGCGAACGCCCGATGAGAAATTATA
>JABAOH010051505.1_pt1 | contig 13355 bp, 7 predicted proteins | sample 7062181 | NCBI WGS metagenome assembly JABAOH01 (sample SAMN14538630, study PRJNA623070) | marine sediment metagenome | biome: marine biome [ENVO:00000428]; feature: marine pelagic biome [ENVO:01000023]; material: deep marine sediment [ENVO:00002113]; isolation source: pool of 5 deep marine... | reverse complement strand
GATGGAAGTTCTTATTGCCAAGGGCGCCGATGTCAATGTCAAAAACAATGGAGGGGTGACTGCGCTACACTATGCAGCCCGCAATGGCCATAAGGAAATCGTCGAACTGCTCATCGCCAAGGGAGCAGTTGTAAACGCCGAGTCCAATCGGGGCAAAACACCTTTACAGATAGCAAAAGAAAAAGGCCACACTGAAATAGTCGAACTGCTGCGCAAGCACGGAGCAAAGAAATAGTAATTACCACAGAGCAGAGATACTTGGGACCAATCCCACCAAGTAGAAGCGCCCCAAGCACCCCCAAAACCACCCCATTTTCACGCGAAAATTCTTACAACCGTGCTACAACCCGACAACCCCTTATCTCGAAATTTGAAAAAATCTTGACTCCATAAGCTCTTTAGATATAGAACCTTAGAAAAATCACGAAAATCGTGAACGGATTCAATGGCCGTGCTCGGTGCTACCCATAGAAAGCAATTAGCACAAATAAGTCTGCCAGTATTTGAGACTAAGGCACATATCTTGTAGAATGTACATCGATGAGGCAGTCAAAATTGTCGCAGCAGGAACTGAACCAGCCTGATTCTGAGATGAAGTATGACTGACGTTACCCATATCCTGATCGCGATTGAACAGGGCGATGCGAAGGCAGCAGATCAGTTGCTCCCATTGGTCTACGAGGAGCTGCGTGTTCTTGCTGCCCAGAAGTTATCGCACGAACGACCTGGCCAGACATTACAGGCTACTGCCCTTGTGCATGAAGCCTATGTTCGTTTAGTTAGGTCAGAAGACCAAAAATGGAAGGGTCGCAAGCATTTCTTTTCAGCTGCCGCTGAGGCGATGCGACGAATTCTTGTCGATAACGCGCGCAGAAAGCGGAGTCTCAAGCATGGAGGTGGTCACAGGAGAATTGATCTTGACGGTTTGGAAGTGGCTGTAGATGGGCCATCAGAAAAACTCCTTGCCCTGGATGAAGCTTTGAACAGATTGGCTGATAGGGATCGTGCGAAGGCTGAGCTGGTCAAACTTCGTTATTTCGCAGGACTAACCTGCGAGCAAGCGGCTGACCTACTGGACATCGCTCACTCCACTGCAGATGAGTATTGGGCTTATGCCAGGGCTTGGCTGAAAGCTGATATCATGGCACAGGACGAGCCGTCCGCAACCTGAAATTCACCTGTCCAGTGGTACGTGCTGCGCTGCATCAACTGGTAAGATCCTTGAGTCATTTTCTTCAATGGTCATGGCTGGTCATCGTCGCTCAGTCCTGGTTGATCAACAGCGAAAATGTCTTTTTCGTGGCCAAGAGAGCAACATAAAGATATATGAAGCACTTTTTTTCATTATTTCTGGTTTTTCTCCGGGTATTTCGCCTCTGAATTTCGCACTGTATAGCGGGGGGATATGATAGGAATTAGTCAATGAGTGCTGAGCGGAAAGATGAAGAAGCCATTTTCAAGAGGGTAATAAAGCTGAAGACCTCGGAGGAGCGAGAGGCTTATCTCAAAAGAGCCTGTAAAGGTGACGCAAAGCTTCTAGACCGTCTTGAGATACTATTGAGAGCACATGAGCAGTCAGATGATTTCCTCGATTCCCTACCCTTTGGCACAAAGATCACCCTGGATAGCTCTCCTATCTCCGAAGGGCCTGGGACGATGATTGGGCGGTACAAGTTGTTGGAGCAGATAGGAGAAGGTGGATTCGGCGTGGTTTATATGGCTGAGCAGAACAAGCCTATCAACCGAAGGGTTGCGCTTAAGATCATCAAATTGGGTATGGACACCAAGCAGGTAATCGCCCGTTTTGAGGCCGAACGCCAAGCCCTGGCGATGATGGACCATCCTAATATTGCCAAGGTGTTCGATGCGGGAGCTACTGATACGGGCCGGCCTTACTTTGTGATGGAACTGGTCAAGGGCATACCTATAACCGAATACTGCGACAAGAACAATCTTGAAACTCGGCAGCGTTTGGAGCTTTTTGTCGATGTCTGCAAGGCCGTTCAGCATGCGCATCAAAAAGGAATCATCCACCGGGACATTAAGCCTTCGAATGTGCTGATTACACTGCACGATGGCAGGCCGGTTCCTAAAGTGATAGATTTTGGCATCGCCAAGGCTACTGCGCAGCGACTTACGGAAAAGACGCTGTTTACCCGGTTTGCCCAGATGATCGGTACGCCGGAGTATATGAGTCCTGAGCAGGCGGAATTCAGCGGGCTTGATGTTGATGCACGCAGCGACATCTACTCGCTTGGTGTTCTGCTTTATCAGCTACTGACCGGAGTTACTCCATTTGATGCAGAGAAGCTGCGTGAAGCGGGGTATGGCGAGATGCAGCGGATCATCCGCGAAGATGAGCCCGACAAGCCTTCGACCAGACTAAGCGCAATGGGGGAGGCGTTGACCGACATCGCCAAGCACCGCAAGGCCAGTCCGGATTTGCTGCAGAAACTTCTTCGTGGCGATCTGGACTTGATTGTGATGAAGACGCTGGAGAAAGACCGGACGCGGCGGTACGAGAGAGCTGTCGAATTAGCCAATGATGTGGAACGGCATCTCAACAGCGAACCAGTGCAGGCAGCGCCGCCGAGTGCGACTTACCGGCTGCGTAAGTTTGTTCGGCGTAATCGTGTAGCTGTAATAACCGTTTCTCTGGTTGCAGCCGCATTGGCTATTGGCGCAATAACTACCACGCTGACTTTTTTGACCTCAGATCGTTTAACGGGGATGGTCAGACAACCGACAGCTAAAGTCAGCAGGCCAACCTATCGTCTTGTCCTTGATAGTAAAATAGCAGGTATGCCTGTGGAGGGGGGAACCTGGATTCGCCGCCTGGATTTCTCGCCCAGCGGTGACCGAATTGTGTTTGAAAGTCAGGACAAGTTGTATATCGCCGATGACACCGGAAGCCTGATTCGGCCACTTCTTAATAATTTCGCGCCATGGGATACGTTTGCTTGGCCGCGATGGTCGCCAGATGGCCGGCAGATCGCTTATGTGGCATCGAGAGTAGCGACATCGGATTCGCGTGTAGTCACTATGAATGCCATTTTTGTCCTCGGTGCGGACAGTGGAACACCCCGGCAAATCACTTCCGAGCGGAGAGAACATATGCCGTTTATGCGGCTCCGTTGGACGCATGATGGCAAGCATCTGACCTACTTCAGCCGGGAGGATGGCTTTCACATGTTTGCTCTGGACGGCAGTGAAGCTCAGTTCATTCCAAAGAAAGACTTACCTGGCAAATATTGGCGAAAGGGAGTGGATGGTGAGTGTTCGCCGAATGGACGCTGGTTGGCGTATTGTGCGCGCGAAAACATGGGGGGGTCGGGTATCTGGATTCTACCTGCCACGGGAGGTCAGGTACAACGTCTCACCCACATGCCGGGAATCAAGCATTACCCCACATGGGCTCCGGACGGTCGTACCCTCTACTTTATCTCCAGGACAATCGAAGCCGACATGTCCGGCGCGACCGGGAATATCTGGAAACTCTCCATAGACCCAGAAACGGGCCTTGCGAAGGGCCAGCCCCAACAGGTGACGTTTTACAACGATTCAGAAGTAATGTTCCCCAGGGTGCTCCGCGACGGTAGTCAGATCGCCTTTGAATTGCAGAGATCCGATACTTCCATCTACGTGGCAAACGGTTCGCCGCCGTATGAAGCCCGCACAGTGGCTCGTGGCAATAACCAATTACCACAGGTGTCGCCAGACGGACAGACCATTTACTACGTGGCCGATGGCATTTTTGCCGTACCACGAGAGGGCGGCACACCCAGGCAGTTGACGAAGACTCGTCCCCTACAATGGCACGGTCTCTTACCCAGTTTCCATCTCTCCAGCGATGGTCGAACCCTCGCCTACCTCGCCAAACTCGACGAGGGACAGGGCCTCTTTACCTTACCTGCGAGCGGAGGAGAGGCACAGCTCTTGGTAAACATTGGGAGAGGGGACGAAAACGAAACCCCGATACCCCGGTGGTCTCCTGATGGGTCTCAGTTGGCATACGCGGTCGGCAATGATCTTTACGTCATCGGCGCAGCCGGCGGTCAGCCGAACAAAATTGCCCTGCTTCCCGGCGATAAACGCGGATGGGATGAGTGGACTGTCCGCTGGTCGCCGGATGGGAAGTTCATCGCTGCTCTTGGCTACCCCGAACCCGAGTCGGAAAACGCTGTTTTTGTGGTGCCTGCCTCCGGGGGCGAGCCACGGCAACTGACGCCTGACAGCCCCGATTACCTGGAAGGGATTGAATGGCATCCCGACGGCCAGCGCCTCTCCTACAACGTGTGTGAAGTCGAGAGTGAGACACGTCAGGCTTACATGGATGGCCGACCGCCGACCACTTTGGTTGACCACCCCGATCCCAATGGTTGGGATTACATCGGCGCCTGGGCGCCGGATGGCCGTCGCTTCTTCTATATAAGCGAGGCCACTGGAAAGGAGGGTTATGGCATCTACGTCTATGACGAGATCTCTGGTGACATAACGCTCTTTGCAGACCATGTAGCCGATCAAAGCCCTCCGCGCTGGAGCCGTGATGGAAAGACGGCAGCCTGGTGGGTAACCAGGAAGACAGAACCTCAGGCCTGGGTCATGGAGAACTTCCTGCCAGAATAGTGCCGGTAATAACTGTGGTAGGATACCATCTGACAGCCAGAAAGAATAGAGGTGATTGCGACAGAAAACAGGAAAGTCAAGGAAAGTCAAGAAGGTAGGTCGGTGAGCATCAGGCACCAAATCAACATCTCACCAGCCCAGCTTGGCCCGGGGCCGCCTATCGTGGATTTGCGCATCCGGACCGTGGGCTTTGGGCTGTTTGAGCAGATGATGCCGGATGCAAGTGCAAGATTTGATCCAACGCGGGTTTTTATCTGAATTCGCCTTTTTCGAGCATCGTGACTGAAATGTGTCCAAGATGAAGTTGGAAGGCTTGATTTTGCGAGACACGTTATGGTGGAAATTAGTTCTACAGTAGCTGAGTAAGTTTACATGGAAAACAATAGTCTGAGTTTTGGAGGATTTGCCATGTTCAGGCGCAAAAAGAACACAAGATGGTTTGGTATTATGGTGTTTGCTGTGGGGGTGGTGTCAGTGCTGCCGATATTTCGTTCGGAGCTGGTGGCCATGGCGGGAGACTGGCCACAGTTTATGCACGACTCGGAACACACCGGTGACGCAGACGACGAGCGGCTGGAAATGCCGCTGGACCTGGTAGCTCAGATCAAACTGGATGACGCGGTGCTGACATCGCCGGCGGTGGTCGGCGGCCGGGTCTACATTGTCGATCAGATGGGAACCGCGTATTGTGTCGATCCTGATGCGGGACGGGTGGTTTGGAAGTCGACACCAGAAGGGGACTCGGTGTTCGGATCCAATACCTCATCACCGTGTGTTGCCAAGGGGAGAGTTTACTACGGGACGACTGCCGGGAATCTACACATTCTTGATGCTGTCACCGGCCAGTTAATTCGATCCATCACCTTGGGTTGGCCGATTGTCAATGCCATTACGTTAGCGAATGATTCGATTTACTTCCAGACGCTCGACGCGGTGGTTCATTGCCTGGATCTGGACGGCAACACCCGCTGGCAATGGGACTATTACAAGAAGGAGGAGCCTGGAGAGATCCGGCACTACGGCGGTGCGACAGTGACCGTTGCCGGTAAGCGTGTGGTCACGGCGATCGGTTGGGAGATCGTTTGTCTGGAGGACCTGACAACCGAGGCAAAGTTCATCTGGTGGGGGCGGTCGGGCCATGGCAGTGATATACCGCTGGGAACGACGATAAGAGGCGACTGGGTCTATGCCGCTTGGCCGCGGTCGGATGGCCACGGATCAGTAATGCGGTTCTCGCTGGAGGACGGCTCCTTTGACAAGGATATCGATATGGTTACAGAGCAATGGGCCGTTCTTGGCACACCCGCGGTGCGGGGTGCGACCGCGTACTTCGGCCGACATACACACGGGGTAACTGCTCACGAGTTCGGCTCGGGCAGCGGCGCGGGCCACCAGTGGAGCTCGTTCGGCCAGGAACCGGAAAGCCTCACGCCCTCGGTCGCTTCACCGGCGCTATCCGATGGGCACTGTCTCTTTACGACGCTGGGCGGCGAACTCGTGGCGGTCGACCTGGCTGCCCGCGGCCGCGGCCTAGACGCTCTCGACATCAAACCGTTCCGTTTCAAGACGCCGCACGGCAAAGTGATCACTTCCTCACCCGCGATTGCCGGCGGTCGTGTCTACTTTGGCAGTGACGATGGCTATCTGTATGTGTTGGGACGTGGTGAGGCCATTGAACCAGTCAAGGAAAAACTTACACTTCACAAGCCCCGAAGCCGGATCAGTCCAGCAGGGGAGCGGGCTTATGGATGGCCGTCAGACTTCGGTGGTGGCCGAAATGCGAAGTTCGTGGATGATGCTGGGTTCAAGCCCCCGTTCAAGCTGCGTTGGGCTGTGCACAGCCATGGAAACTTCAAACAGACGATGTGCGCGACCCAGCAAGATGTTGTCTATGTGACGCTCTCTGGTCTGGTGGTCAGCCGGGAACAGGCGACAGGACGCATCCGCTGGCGCCACAAGCTGCCTGAGCAAGGCTGTTCGTTTTCCGGTTTGCTCTGTGCCCAGGGGAAGGTCTACATCCCTCGCACCCGTAAAATCGGTTGGATCGAGAAGGTCCCGTGTCACAAAGACGCGCTGTACTGTCTCGACGGCGATACCGGGGAGATCCTCTGGACGAGCGAGATCGGCGTCGGGGGGATACTGGCGCCGGTACTGGTCGACGGTGTGCTGGCCTTTGGCTCGCGTTATTTACCTTTGAAGCATCTACGTCCGGTCATCCCACGTGACGCCACCTGGCAGTATCTGGCCGGCAGTGACCCACCGGAAAACTGGACCTCACTTGAATTCGAGGCCCAGGACTGGAAAAGCGGCGTGGGAACCTTTGGCTACAGTGACAAAGAGTGGCTAGGCATCATGACTGAGCTCGATATGCGCGGCAAGTACAAGCGCGTTTACCTGCGCAGGGTGTTCCGGGGCGAGGAGCTTGCCGGCGCCCGAGAAGTCGGGCTGATGGTGAGATATGACGACGCCTTTATCGCCTACCTCAACGGCCGGGAAGTCCTGCGGTCAGGTGTCGGCGAGGGTCGTGGTGCCCAGGCATCAGACATCGTGTCACGCAACAGCGGGGCATTCGGATACTTCCCGATCTCCGGCTGGCAAGAACTCGTCACGCCGGGCATGAATGTCATCGCCTTGGAAGGCCACAATGTCAGGGCCACGAGCCGTCATTTCTATCTCCACCCCTACCTGGTCACTTGCACCGAGGAGGCACTGCAAGGCCAAATCGTCGATGCCTGGGACGCAGATACAGGCCGGCGGCTTTGGCAGATCAAGATCAACAGCGACGGTCATCTTGGTGGAGGCCCCGTCGGATGCGCGGCGGACGGAATCATGTTTTTTTCCGGCGGTGCTATCAACCCAGAGGGAACGGGTGAAACCCTGGCAGTCGAACCCAGAAGCGGCAAAGTGTTGTGGCGCACCAGCAAGGTCTACGGTATGCCTTCTTATCGGGACGGCAAGTTATATCTGCTCTCCGAGCATTATTCACCGATGGCCTGCCTGTCAGCGGCCAACGGTCAAATCATTTGGCTTCAGGAGGAGGGGCGGCGGCGCCGGTTTGTTCAAACCGTGTCACTGGGTCCCGATTATTTTACCGTGAACAATCGATACGGTGGCGGGGCAAAACGGTGGAATCTTGCCAACGGCAACCTGGCGGGCACCCCCAAGGCAAGGATTCAACTCTGGGGAATCGGTCATGGCTGCGGGGCTGTGGTGCTGACCTCCGAAGGGATGGCTCTGTCGGCTACTACTGCGGGTCTTTACATGAAAGAGACCGAAACGGGCAGGCTGCTCTGGAAGAGCTTAGGGATGGCCCCGCGGGCGTGTCCAAGTCCGATAGTCGCAAACGGTAGGATATTCTATTGCCCACAGGTTAATGGAATGATGTATTGCTTCGAGCCAGGCGGGGCAAGGTACACCAAAAGAAAACCAGACTCCTCGAAACGTGTTCGTGTTGAAGGGGCTATAAGCGGCGTCGGGGATCCTGCACATATGAGAATTCGATTAACGCAGGAGACCTTTGGTGGGGAAGCCGGCGTGTATGTAGCAAGAAGCGGTGACCTTGGTCGCGGGTTGGGACTAGAAAAGTCGCGTCGCCCGTTGGAAGTGTTTGGCACTGGAAAAGGCCCGCGGACTCTAACATATGTTTATTGTGACGCCCCTTCTCATGATGAGCCAGATTACTGCGATGATTCAGAACATGATCCTTATTACTACAAAGTTTTGCTAATACGCAGCGGCAGATTAGAAGACAAGGGAGGTAAAACACAAATCATCTGGCCGCCTGGCAGCCCTTGGAGAATATTTAGCAGGGAGGAAGTCGCTATTGTTGCCAGGGGTGAACTTGCAGCAGCGGTGATTTATAAAGAACACTAATTGGCAACGAGCTGAATCTGTTCTCAACGAACTGGAAAGGTAGTGTCATGAAAAACAAAACACATTCTTGGGCCGTCTGGCTGCTTATATGCTTGTTCTCCTATTCGAGACTTAATAGCACGGCTATAAGTGACAACGTCGGTCCGTATCCCGACTAATTGAAACGACTTACAATAAATCTGAAATACCATCGAGGACGAAATGGATGACTACAGTATTTCAATTCGAAGGATGGAGGTTGTCACGGCTCTACTGCTTACTTTAATAATCATCATTCTCCATGTAATCTTAATGCAGCATGTAAACGGGCTTTGGCGCGACGAGATTAACAGTCTGAACATAGCTACAATGCCTTCACTCTCGGATATATGGGCCCTTAGTGAGTACGATTCCTATCCTCTTCTTTGGTTCTTGGTACTGCGGCTATGGGCTGCACTGGGATGGGCTGCCAGCGCCGCGGGACTTAGAGTTCTGGGATTGCTTGTGGGCAGCTCTATCATAGCGGTGGTCTGGGTAAATGGTCGAAACCTGGGATATTCATTTCCGCTCTTGTCACTTGCACTATTCGGATTGAACCCTGATTTCATTCACTGGGGAGACTCAATACGGGCCTATGGACTCGGGTGCTGTCTGATTTTGCTGGTCTTCGGGTTGATATGGAAGGTTGTCCAATCACCTACACCTCTGCGGGTTGCAGCTGCAACTGTTGTCGCGATCTTGAGCGTCCAGTGTACCTATTACAATCCCTTCTTATTACTGGCTATCATTCTCGCAGGTATAGCAGTGGCTCTTCGCAGGGGTTTGTGGAAAAGGTCGCTGCTGCTGTTGGGGATTGGTATGGCTGCTGCGGTTTCAGTTGTGCCCTATGTAGTAGTAGCGATGGGCAGGGTGCAGGAGCGGAATATCCCAGGGGTGCTGCGCCGGTTTACTGTCCAAACGTTTTTTGACAGAATATCGAGGGTATTGGGGTCTCCCGGGAAATTTATGATATGGATGTGGATTGGTCTTGTTGTATTGACCATCGCAGTAGCTGTTTTTGCACAGATTCGCCGCAGAGGTGGTGCTGAGACTGATAAAAGAAAAGACCTTAGTCTCTTTTGCGGCACGGCCCTTGTGATTGGTATTTTGGGTTATCTTTTGCTGCTTATAGTGTTGAGCTACCCCACCCAGCCCTGGTACTACATTGCTTTAATGGCCTTTGTCGGTCTCTGTGTGGATACTACACTTTCAAGCTTTACGACAAAGAACCACGTAAAGATATTGCGAATAGCTCTGGTCATATTGATTGTAGCATTAACATTGCCGGTTGCGTGGCGTAAGGTTCACATACGGCAGACCAATATGGACTTGATTGCGTCAAAGCTGGAAAAATCTGTCGGCAAAGACGATATGATTCTGGTCAGTCGACACTATTACGGTATCAGTCTTCAGCACTATTACAAGGGGATCGGTCGCTTCGTTACTATTCCGCCCATTGCCGATCAAAGAGTGCATCGATACGATCTGGTCAGGGAGCAAATGGCCAGTGCCGATCCGCTCGGGCCGGTTTTTTCCCGAATTACCGAAACGCTTCAATCCGGTGGAAAAGTCTGGATAGTTGGTAGACTGCGTTTCTTGCCTGAAGGCCGGGTGCCGGAGCCTTTTCCTCCAGCTCCACATAGTCGCTTCGGCTGGTCGACCGTAATCTATTTGATGAACTGGCGAGCGCAGGTCGGCCACTTTATTAAATCTCACTGCGTGAAACTTGAACGTTTACCAGCACTAACCGATGAAGTGGTATATCGACATGAAAATTGTTCGTTGAGTGTAGCGCAAGGATGGCAGCAGTAATCTGGTATATACATCAGATTGCTAAGGCTTGTCTCTGCGGAGAGTCTGCCTTGACCAAGAAAGCCTGTCGTCAACGAACTCGAACGTGCACATATGTGCCGATTTTGACTATTCGACCAGATGAGAATTTGCCGTTTCTTTATTAGGAGAACATGCCATGAAAGGCCGGCAGAAGCCGGCTGGGTAAAACGTGTTGTTTGGCGTGGAGATCACGGACTGAAGTCTGTGTCTGAATAGTTGTCGGCTCGAAGCCGACGAAAAAAGCTAGAAAAAATCACGGAAAGGATGACTCATGAAAAAAAGAATGCGTCACATCTCAGTATCACTCATCCATATATGGATGTTTCTAAACATGGTTCTCATCTCGACCGCCGCTTTTGGTAGGGGGCAAACACTCTTTGATTTTGAACCTCCCTTCGACGTCCAGTCTGTCGAAACCAACCATGCGAAAGCCGAACTCGTCAAGCGGGAAGGAAACACTGTTCTTCGGATCACCATGGGCCGTACCGGGCGAAGGTCGGGCGTCACCCTGAAGGCGCCGAAGGGAAAGTGGGATTTGACGAACCGCCGCGCCGTTGCGCTCGACGTAAAAAACCTCGGGAACAAGGCCGTCACCGTCGTCTGCCGCGTCGACAATCCCGGAGCGACAGAGGAGGACGAGAATTGCATCTACGATATCGTCCATCTCAAGCCTGAAGAATCCAAAACCCTGAAGGTTTTGCTCTGCGTCACTCCTTGGAGGTTCAGCAAACCCCTAAAACTGGTCGGGATACGCGCAACGCCTGGAGTATCGGACAGAATCGACCCCTCAGACGTCGTGCAACTTCGCATTTTCGTCCACAGACCCCAGTCCGATCCCGCCATCGAGGTCGACAACATCCGCGCCGAAGGCGAGCTGGAGACCATGGACGCCGAGACCTTCTTTCCCTTCATCGACAAGTTCGGCCAGTACATCCACGCGGACTGGCCGGGGAAAATCCGAGACGAAGCAGATTTGAAAGGATGCGTGAAGACCGAGGAAGAGAACCTCGAAAACCACCCCGGCCCCAAGGGCTGGAACCGCTACGGCGGGTGGAAGAACGGCCCGCGGCTCGAGGCGACCGGCTTCTTCCGCACCGAGAAATACCAGGGCAAATGGTGGCTCGTCGACCCCGAGGGTTGGCTCTTCTGGTCCCAAGGGATCCAGAACATCCGCTTCACGAGAACCGGGACCGTGTTGACTGACCGCGAGCATTATTTCAAGGATCTTCCCGAGCGCGATTCTCCCTTTGGACGTTTTTACTGGAAGAGTGACTCACCGCGCTTCGGGTATAAGGACAAGGGAACGTATGAAATCTTCACGTTCGGCCAGGCCAATCTCCTGCGCAAATACGGTAAGGACTACGCGGCCATTTGCCGAGAACTGGTACATCGCCGCCTTCGCAGCTGGGCTCAGAACACCATCGGCCCAGCCGGCGATAGACACATCAAAGCGCTGCGAAAAACTCCCTACGTCTCCCTCGTCTCCTATAGCAGCCGTCGCATCGAGGGCAGCAAGCCTTGGCATGTCAAGTTCCCCGATCCTTTCTCGCCCGATTTTCCAACTGCCTTGCGAGAGCAGCTCGAGCGAGAGCGTGACGGATTAGGGAGCCCCTCTCGGGGCAGGATCCAGGTCCACAGCAAAGAATTCCTAGGGTTTGCAGACGACCCCTGGTGTCTGGGGATCTTCGTCGATAACGAATTGGGGTGGGGCGACGAGATCTCACTGGCCCTCGCCTCCCTCGCATCGCCTGCCGACCAACCGGCTAAAATCGCTTTCGTCGAAGACTTGAAAACCAAGTACAAGGAAATACAAGATCTGAACGACGCCTGGGGGACGGAGCATGCTTCCTGGAACGAATTGCTCCAGACCACCGAAACGCCCGACAAGAAAAAGGCGGGCCTCGATCTTCGGGATTTTTACACCCGCCTTGCCGAAAAGTACTTCCGAATCTGTCGCACTGAAGTCAAACGCGTCGCGCCGAATCACCTCTACCTGGGCTGCCGTTTTTTTCGTTTCAACGACCGCGTGCAGCGCGCCGCGGCGAAGTACTGCGATATCCTCAGTTACAATCTTTACCAGTACGATGTTTCGGACTTTCGCCCCCCGGCGGGGATCGACCTGCCGGTCATCACTAGCGAGTTCAATTTCTGCGTCCGCGAGCGCGGCATGTTCTTCTACAGTCCCAACTGGCTCCCGATAGCGGAAAACCAGGAAGACCGCGCGGCAAAATACAAGAGCTACGTGCGGGGCGTTCTGCGCCACCCCTTCTTTGTTGGCGCCCACTGGTTCATGTACCATGACCGGTCTGCAACCGGCTCCTCGCCCAACGGCTCGAACTGGCAGAGCGGATTCGTCGACGCCTGCGACACTCCCTACGTTGAGCTCGTCCAGGTTGCCCGCGAAGTGGGAGACATTCTTTATGAGTATCGGTTGAAAAACTGAGAAAAATAGTGCCGACCGGACGTTTACTTAACTGGCCCACACATACGACCAATGGCCACAAGGAGGTCGTGGAATTCCTCATTGCCAAGGGCGCCGATGTCAAAGTTAAAGACAATCAGGATCGAACTCCTCTGCAATTGGCTATAGAAATAGAAGAAGGCCACACCGAAATAGTCGAACTGCTGCCAAAGCTCGGAGCCAAAGAATAATCAGAACGAAGCACTGGTCTTCAGGACTAGTTTCACCAACCAATCAGAATGCACAGAAGCCCCCAAAAACACCCCCATTTTCACTCGCAAATCCCTACAACCGTTGTACAACTATACAACCCCTTATCTCGAAATTTGAAAAAATTTTGACTCCATAAGCTCTTTAATAATAGTACCTTAGAAAACAGTCGAAATTGGCGCACGGATTCAATGACCTCTCTCAATCTCAAGCTCTCTTATCCTCGAAAGCATGTAATCATAAAAAGGAACAAAAAAGTCGACTTTTCTTAGAGTAGATAATACATCTCAGGTGTTATATAAATGAGGAAAGATCGTTCTTATTTTTGTTAAGG
>JABAOH010186370.1_pt2 | contig 13357 bp, 12 predicted proteins | sample 7062181 | NCBI WGS metagenome assembly JABAOH01 (sample SAMN14538630, study PRJNA623070) | marine sediment metagenome | biome: marine biome [ENVO:00000428]; feature: marine pelagic biome [ENVO:01000023]; material: deep marine sediment [ENVO:00002113]; isolation source: pool of 5 deep marine... | reverse complement strand
CTCGATACAGAGCTTTATCGCTTTGAAGCCGCGGGCCAGGACCGAGCGCAGAACCTGATCGAAAGCGTCTCCCCCGCTGGCGGGAAGGTCCACCGTCGCATAGGCAAAGACACGATCGCGTTGCCTGCCACCCAGCAGTTCGCTGACCGGCAGGTCTTCCTGTTTTCCCCTGATATCCCAGAGCGCGATGTCGATGGCGCTCATCCCGATCGTCATCTCAGCATTGGAGGTATGCAGCGCGCGGGGATCCTGTTGATATAGCGCCAGCGCGTTACGCACCTGTGCAACGCCGGTATAGGCAGAGCCCAGGCCTGTAGTGCCGTCCGCTGTCGTCAATTCGAGCAGGGTGACGTCCCTGATGTCACCGCCACCCCAGTCGACCGGCGGCAACGGGATTAATTCGGCGTGTCCTGTCATCGATCGCGGCGTCTCTCTTGCGGCTACCAGGCCCATCAGTTCATTGCACGATGTGTACAGAATAGTGGGGACATTCTTGATCCAGCGGTCTCAGCCGCTGGATCGAGAATGTCCCCGTTTCCGCATGGCCGAAGCTCTCAGCCGCCGGCAATCCTCACGAGCAGGCCGACCTCGGCATCCTCCGGTATCGGCTGTTCCCAGTCGTCCCGGTAGATCGTGCCGTCGATCGAAACGGCGATGCCCTGGTTGATCCGTTTGCGCATGAGCGGATACTCCCGGCTTAAGTTTTCCAGCAGTTCGCGGATGGTCGCGCCCTCGAGCTGGATCGACTCCGCGCCGTCCGCGGCGTCGCGCAAGCCGCCGAACAGCCGGACCTCAGGCATCCGCCCGTCTAAGCCTGCTCGTCCCGTGACGAATTGATCGCCGCGAGTATGCGCGGCGGCGACATCGGCACGTGGGTCATGCGGACACCGGCGGCGTTGGACACCGCGTTGGCGATCGCCGCCAGCGGCGGCACGATCGACGTCTCGCCCACGCCGCGGATGCCATACGGGTGGTTGGGATTCGGGATCTCGAGGATCTCGGTGTCGATGAACGGCAGGTCGGAGCAGACCGGGATCCGGTAATCCAGGAAGCCCGGGTTCTGCAGGCGACCGTCCTTGCCGTAGACGTATTCCTCGTTCAACGCCCAGCCGATGCCCTGGGCGGCGCCGCCCTGGAACTGGCCCTCGACGTAGTCCGGGTGCACCGCCTTGCCGGCGTCCTGCACCACCGTGTAGCGCACGACTTTCGTGGCCCCGGTTTCCGGGTCGACCTCGACGTCGCAGATGTGACTCGCGAACGACACGCCGGCGCCGTCGGCCACCGTCTCGCTGTGACCGGAGATCGGCCCGCCGGTATTCGGCGAGGCTGCCGCCAGTTCCCGGAGCGTCATGGACTTGCGCTTGCCATTGCCTTTGGCAATCGCCTTGCCGTCCTTCCACGAGACATTCTTCACGCTGATGCCCCAGGCCTTCGCCGCGCGATGGCGCATTTCGTCGATCGCGTGGCGGGCGGCAAAGATCGTCGCCATCCCCGACGAGAACGTCCCGCGGCTGCCGTCGGTCATGTCGTTGTGCCCGAGCGATGCCGTGTCCGCGACGTTGCAACGGACCTGCTCGTACGGGATGCCGAGTTCCTCGGCCGCAATCAGCGACAGCGACGCGCGCGCGCCACCCACATCGACGGTGCCGACGCTCAAGCCCACCGTGCCGTCGACATCGATGATGAGGTCGGCGCAGGTCTGGCCGCCGAAGTTGAACCAGAAGCCGCAGGCCACGCCGCGGCCCTGGTTCTTGCCGAGCCGTGCGCGCATGTGCGGATGGTTCTTGACCGCTTCGAGTGTCGGCACGATGCCGATCGGCCCGTATTTCGGTCCGTAGGACGCGCGCGTGCCCTCGCGCGCCGCATTCTTCAGACGGAACTCGACGGGATCCAGCCCCAGCTCCTCGGCCATCATCGTGAGGGTGCTCTCGACGGCGAACGCGGCCATCGGCGCCGACGGCGCCCGGTAGGCAGCGACCTTCGGCCGGTTGACGACGACCTCGTAGCCGACGCTGCGGACGTTCTCGATGTCGTAGCAGGCCCACGCCGCCATCGCGCCGATCTCGCCCCAGATGCCGGTGAAAGCGCCGCCGCCATAGCGCAGTGCCGCGTCCGCGGCGACGATGCGGCCATCCTTCGTAGCGCCGAGCTTGATGTCGATCGACGTCGGCGACGTCGGTCCCGACGCACGGAACACGTCTTCACGACTCATCACCAGCTTGACCGGTCGATTGGCCTTGCGCGACAACGCGAGCGCAACCGGCTCCATCCAGACATGGGTCTTGCCGCCGAAGCCGCCGCCGATCTCGGAAGAGGTCACCTTGAGCTGCGACATCTCCATGCCGAGGAGCGCGGCGCACCAGTTGCGATACGCGAACTGGCCCTGGGTCGTCACCCACAGCTCGCCGTGCCCGTCGGGGCCCACGCTCGCGAGGCAGGCATGCGGCTCGATGTAACCCTGGTGCGCCTGCTCGGTCTTGTAGCGCTTCTCGATGACGACGTCGGCTTTCGCGAAGCCCGCGTCGACATCGCCGTGTCCGTAGGTCGCTACGCCGGCGAGGTTGGTCGACCTGGGTTTTTTGCCCTTGGTCTTCACCCGCGGCTGCACGATCGGCGCGCCCGGCTTCAACGCCTCGTCCACGTCGGTGACGTGCGGCAGCACCTTGTAGTCCACCTTGATGAGCTTGAGCGCTTTGCGGGCGGTCTCGGCATCGCTGGCCGCCACGGCCGCTACCGCGTGACCGTCGTACAGCGCCTTGCCGCGCGCCATGCAGTTCTCGAGCATGTCGTAGAGCTCGGCATCACCGTCGGTCAGGTCCGGCAGGTCGGCGCTCGTGATGACGGCCTTGACCCCGTTGAGCTTCTCGGCCCTGCGCGTATCGATGTTGCGGATCTTTGCGTGCGCATGCGGCGAGCGCAGGATCGCGCCGACGAGCTGACCCGGCGCGAACGTGTCGGCGCCGTAGCGCGCACGCCCGGTGACCTTGTCCACACCATCGGGACGCATGACCCGCTTGCCGACGAGTTTGAATTTCTGATTCGTGAATTTGCTGTCGTCTTTCATCTGGATGCCTTTTAGTTCAGCCCGTCATTGCGAGCGCAGCGAAGCAATCTTGTCAACTTTGCCACTGGAGATTGCTTCGTCGGCCTTCGTGTTGACCAGCAACGTCCTGTTGCCGGCCCTTCGGGCGCACTGCGCGCGTCCCAATTTGCTCCCGGCAAATTGGTCGCTGCGCTCGCAATGACGCACTAAGACCCATCACAATCTCCTATCCGGCCGCTCTGCGTCGGGCTTTCGCCTTTGCCTGCCGTCGCAGGTCCCCCGCCGCAGCGTGAACGGCGCGCACGATCTTGTCGTAGCCCGTGCAACGGCACAGGTTGCCGGCCAGTGCATAGCGGATCTCCGACTCGGTCGGTTTGTCGTTGCGATCGAGCAGGGCCTTCGCCGCGACCAGGAAGCCGGGCGTGCAGACGCCGCACTGCAGCGCCGCATGCTCGAGGAAGCGCTTCTGCAGCGGATGCAGCTTGTCGCCGTCGGCCATGCCTTCGACCGTCTCGATCTCGCGCCCTTCCGCCTCGGCGCCGAGCACCAGGCAGGAGCAGACGAGTTCGCCGTCGAGCAGCACGCTGCAGGCGCCGCAGTCGCCGGTGCCGCAGCCTTCCTTCGCGCCGATCAATCCCAAATGATTGCGCAGCGCGTCGAGCAGTGTCTCGCGGCCGTCGCAGACGTATTCAACGGCGTCGCCGTTGACCGTCGTCGATACTGCTATTCCCTTCATCGTTTCCCCTTTGGAGTCTGCACGGTAGGAGCCGAATGGCCTGCGGCTGCCCCACTTCGGTCCGGTCTTTCGATCTTCCTCGTTACATAGTTACCACTATGCGCCTCGGAAGATCGCACAGCCGGCCTGGAAGTGGGATACCCTCGGCTCATCCGTTTCTACCTCGCAGACTCCTGGCCCGGTCGTAGGCGATTCGAGCGGCGCGTCGCGCCAGCACGCCCGCGACCTCGGTACGAAATTCCACCGTGCCGCGCTTGTCGTCGATGGGTGAACACGCCGCCTCGCAGGCCGCCGAGAGCTTCATCAATGCGTCGTCCTCGAGGCGCGTGCCGACGATGGCTCGCGCCGCCTTCGGCACCGGCACGACGGTCGGCGCCACCGCGCCCAGCGCCACGCGTGCCTGCTTCACGACGTTCTTCGGTCCCAGCGTCAGGCTGACGCCGGCGCTGCAGACGGCGATGTCCATCTCGGTGCGCGGGATGAAGCGCAGGTAGGCGTCGCCGGATTTCGGCGGCCGTTTCGGCAACTCGATCGCGACGACGATCTCGCCTTTCCCAAGGCTGGTCTTGCCCGGTCCCGTCACGACCTTCTCGATGGCGATCCGGCGCCGTCCTTTCGGGCCGGCCACCACCGCCCTGGCCTTCGCTGCGATCAATGCCGGCACGCTGTCGGCGGCCGGGGACGCGTTGCAGAGATTGCCGGCGATCGTGCAGCGACCCTGGATCTGGTCGGAGCCGATCAATTCCGCCGCCTCGACGACGCCGGGCCAGGCCCTGGCCAGCGGCTTGTTGCGCCCCATCGCCGCGCAGGACACGCCGGCGCCGATGCTGAAACCGGAGGCCGTCTTGCGGATGTCCAGGATGCCCGGCAGTCGCTTGATGTCGACAACGAGGTCCGGGTCGATAAAGTCGCTGCGCATGCGGACCAGCAGGTCCGTCCCGCCGGCGAGCAGGTAGGCTTTACCCTTCTCTTTGGCCATCAGGGCGACTGCCTCGCGGGTAGTCGTCGGTGATTCGTATCGCATGTGGCTCCGTCCGGCAGTCGAAACCCCAATCATGTCACGACAGGGGTGCTATTCGAAAGTGGCGCAATTGACTGTGAAACAAAGAGCCGGGCCTGCGGAGGAAAACCAGTAGACCGACCAGGTAACAGCAGAATGCCGCAGCAAAACGCTCACCGAGCAACCGAAATCAACGCGCCGGGTGGACTCGCGACGGTCGAATCGTCGCTGTATTGCAAGATTCGGGCGTGGAACTCGGCTGTGAGCGCTGGTACGCGTGAGTCTCCGCACCGAGCCGTGCAGTTCGAGGCACCCAAGCGATGCGCAAGGACGCGCAACCGCCGACGGGCGGCATCTACCGGCCGCGCAATCCGCGGGTAAGCCCCCTGTACCAGTGCGTTCGGCGTCACAGCGGCGAACTCGATGCGGCCGGGCTGGTGCACCGGCCGGTAGAGGCCGAGGTCCTGGAACGCTTCCTGGATTGCGGCGACCTGCACAAGGGCTTCGCGCGCATCTACTGCGATCAATGCGGCCACGACTACCTGCTGGCCTGGTCCTGCAAGACCCGCTACTTCTGTCCTGGCTGTCACCAGAAGCGCATGCTCGCCTACGGCGACTGGCTGGAGGACAACGTGCTCGCGCCGGTGCCGCACCGCCAGTACGTGTTCTCCCTGCCGAGGCTGATTCGGCCGTTCTTCCGCCATCGCCGCCGATACCTCGGCGAACTCTGCCGCCTGGTAGCCGCACTGCTCAAGGCCGGCTTCGAGGCGATGGCGCCGCAAGGCCTGCCCGCCTTTGTCCTGTACGTGCAGACCTTCGGCGATCTCGTCACCTTCAACCCGCACATCCACGCCCTGGTCGCCGACGGCGTGTTCCTGCCCACCGGCACCTTCCGGGTGTTGCCGCCGCTGCCGGAAGCGGCTCTGCGTGAGGCGCTGCGTCGCAAGCTATTGAATTTCCTCTGTTCGGAAGGCGTGCTGGATGCCGGACTGGCCGAACGCATGCTCCGGTGGCGTCACTCCGGCTTCTCGGTGCACAACCGGGTCCGCAGCAAGGATGCCGAAGGCCGGCAACGGCTCGCCCGGTACATGATCCGCTGCCCGTTCTCACTCGAGAAGATGCGCTACGATAAGACCTCCGGCACGGTCATCTACCGCTCCAAACCGCACGCCACACTGAAGCGGAACTACCAGCTCATGCCCGCCATCCAGTGGCTGCGCATGCTCATGAACCACGTCCCCGACAAGTATGAACATCTCGTTCGCTACTACGGCCACTATTCCAACCGCTCGCGGGGCGCGAGAAGGCTCGTCGAGAGTGCTGACGAACCGGCCGGGCCGATCCGCCTTGACGAGCCACCGGCCGACAGCCGGCGCAAGGCCAGCTGGGCCCGGCTGATCCAGAAGGTTTACGAGGTCGACCCGCTCGAGTGCGCCAACTGCGGCGGCAGCATGCGGATCATCGCCCTCATCGACGATGCCGGTGTGGTCGAACGCATCCTCAAACACCTCGACGCCTGGGATTCGCAGCCCGACACCCTCACCCCCGCCGGTCCCGACCCGCCGCTTCCCGAAGGCGAGACCCTGCCCCTGACCTATCACCCCGTGCCGGACATCGCCTGAGGCCTGCCCCGGGGGTGCCCTTCGGCCCGCTGACGGGCAGCTCGCCGAAAACCGGCACACCGGCCGCGCGGGATGCCCCGAACGGGCCCGGATGCATACCAGGACGGCCTCGGCTCTGCTGCCTGCCTGTCCGTCCGGCCCCGGCGACAGCACGCAGCGGCCGTGCTCCGTGCCCGGCGCCTTGACCACCCGATAGAATTTCCTATCCTTTATTTGTACCGCTTTACCTTGCGTTGATTGTCGGCGTTTTCATTCTGCGGAAGCGAGAGCCGGACAGTGATCGCCCGTACCGGGCGTGGGGGCATCCATACAGCACAGCGGTTTGTATTGTCGGGTGGTCGATCGTTACGATATTCCAGGCATACGTCGAGAGGGAAACTGCGTTGTATGCAGCCGCCATGGTGGCAGTTTCCTGGCCGGTGTACCGGTATCTCTCCCGCAAACAATGATGCGGGCAGGTTGTTACGGCACGACGCCCGCGTATCGCAGCGGATAAACGGATTCACCGGTGAGAATGATTGCTTCAGTGCTCAATCGAGCGCGATAGTCAGTCCGCGAATCAAACGGTCAATTTCATCCCGCGTCGTATAGTGAAGAAACGACATCCGGATGACGCCCGGGTCCTCGCTTATCTTCATTTCGTTGAGCTGTCTGACGCCATCAAAGTCACCTGACGCGACCATCAACTTTTGTTTCTCTAATTCAGCCACTACCGAGGAAACCGGTTTTTCGAGCGGCAAAATGGTGACCGTTGACGCTCTGATGCCGGGATCGTCGGGACCGACAATGAGAACATCGCTGCGGGCCTTGAGGAATTCGAGCAAAGGCGTCAGCAGTACCGATTCATAGTCTGAGAACAGTTGTCGTAGCCGCCGTCCTTTGATCGCACTAGCGGGATCGTCGTCAAAATGATGGGCGTATACAGCGTCGAGATAATCAGCCACACCGGCGGCCGCGGCAATTTGTGCATGATCGGGTCCCGCAGGCGTCAGGCGATAGTGGCATTCATCCTCGTTGTAAAAATGCGATTGATTGGACGTTTGCTTCATCAGCGCTCGATTCACAAACATTGCGCCGAGATGTGGCCCCCAGGTCTTGTAGAGCGAAAACAGATAAATATCCGCAGATAATTCCTGGATGTCAGGAAGCCCATGGGGCGCAAAGGAAACACCGTCAACAGCGACGATAGCGCCGGCTTCGTGAGCCTTTGCTGCGATTTCCTGTACCGGGTTGATGTGCGCAACGACATTCGAAGCGTGCGGGAACGTGATCAGTCGAGTCCTTGCGGTGATAATTTCGTCAAGGTCGTCGACCGCCAACTGTCCGGTCTTTTCATCGATGTGCCAGTCTCGTACAACAATGCCCTGATTCTCCAGGCGACGCCAGGCACCGGAGTTGGCCTCGTGATTCTGGCAGGAAACAATAATCTCATCGCTGTCCTGCCACATTGGGCGAAGCGCCTGGGCCAGCACATAGACGTTTTGCGACGTCGAGGGTCCAAAGTTAAGTTCGTCCTCCTCAATATTCAGATAGGCCGATAGACGCGTATAGGATTCGTCCATGCGTTCGCCGGCTTCAGTTGATGCCGGATAGGGGTAGTAGGGCTGAACCTTCGTTTGCGTGTAGAACGTCAGCAATCGATCGATCACTTGCTGGCACACGTACGACCCGCCGGCATTTTCAAAAAACGCCCATTCGGCCAGCGAGGGCTCTCGAAATGCTGGAAACTGCGATCGTATAAAGTCGATATCAAGCGGCGCGGCTGGCTCCCTGACCGCTGCCGAACTTGTCATGCGTCCCACCAATTGCCGTCCGGGTCGCCTGGCCAGAGGCCCAGGTACGGACCATGAGACTGATACCCGATCAGCCTCCTGATCTGATCCGGATAACTATCCACGACCTCTCTTGGCAACATCAGGTAGTGGTTAGTTTCCTGGCGCACCCATCCCAGGCTATACGAGACAAACACACCGGTGCGAGGTGATGAGGAATTGTTCGCCCCGCCACCGTGGATCGTAGACTGCAGCCAATAGAGCGCGGACCCTTTGGGCATGACTGCCTGTGCCACCTTGGACTCATCGATGTTTTCGAATCGTTCGGTTTCGCGGTTTTTTACGCCCTTCAGGACTTCTCTGTCCGTGACAATCCTGGTTGCGCCGTTTTCTGCCGTAAAATCGGTAAGCGCCCACATGACCTGAACCTGAAACTCGACGCCCGGGATACTGATCGGGTAAAAATCTCCGTCCCGGTGCAGTATCTGGGCCTCCTCCCCGGGGTGAATTTCAATCGCCGTACTGTCGCCGATGCGATAGTTTATACAGTGTCTTTTAAGGACAGCATCGGCGATTTCCAAAGCCAGCGGGTGGGCCATCAGATCAGCGGACGAACGGGATACCTCCAGTAGACCGCCAATGCGAAGGGTCTTGTAGCCATTAAAATCATTCTCAAAATCACGGCCCCTGGCGTCCAAAGGCTCCCTCAGTTCCTGAGCGACTTTATCAACCAATTCATCGCTGGCCTGATTTACAACAATAACCCCACCATCCTCCAAAAGGGTTGCTGAAATAACATCCGGTGATGTTTTGCTGTCAAAAGACTTGAGCATCTGTCGCCTTCTTTCTAACGATATGATTTAACGGGTTAATATATCACCTTCGCGGCGCAGGTAATGCCGGAGCATGAGCAGCTGCTCGTCGCTCAGGTGCCCGAACACCGGCATGTTGACAGTTGCCGCGGCGAACACCGCCCCGACCTGATGCTTCCCGAGTTGTTATCCTAGCCCGATGTTCATGATCTTCATTGGCGCAGCGATCGGCGCGCTGTTCGGCGGATTCCCCGGTGCGCTTATCGGCGCTGCGGCGGGCTGGTTCGTCGGTCAGTGGATACGGCAATCCATCGTCGGCAGCCTGCAACTGGCGCAGTCGGAACTGGTCGAGTCGACGTTCTCGGTCATGGGCGCCATCAGCAAGGCCGACGGTGTCGTCACTCGCGACGAGATCAATGCGGTCGAGCAGATGTTCGGCATGCTGCGCGTCGAAGGCGAGATGCGCAACAAGGCCAAAGACGCGTTCAACCGCGGCAAACAGCCGGACTTCGACCTGGACGCCGCCGTGGATCGGTTCGCGAGCGTCACCCGCGGGCGCGGGCCGCTGGTGCAGCTGTTCCTGCAGATGCAGGTGATGGCCGTCGCCGCGGACGGAAAGATCCACCCGGACGAACACGCGATGCTGGTGCGCATCGCACGCCGGCTTGGCCTGACCGAGCACGATGTCTCGCAACTCGAAGCCTTGCTGCGCGCGGCCCAGGCGGGACCGTCAAGACCCGGAGGGCCGCCGCCGCAGGATCGGCTGGCCGATGCCTACGCGGCGCTCGGCGTCACGCCGGAGGCTGGCGGCGCCGAGATCAAACGCGCCTACCGCAAGCTGATCAGCCAGAACCACCCCGACAAGCTCGCCTCACGCGGCTTGCCGGAATCGATGCGGGCGGTGGCCGAGGAGCGCTCGCGCGAGATCAATTCGGCCTACGACCTGGTCAAATCGGCGCGCCCGGACGTCAAGTAGCGAAGCTCGACGGGTCGGCAGCGCAGTTTGTTGCGGCGGTCCTACCCTGCTCAGCCATTCAGGCTACGGTTCCAGTCCCAGCTCTGCGGGGCCCTGGCTGAACACGATATCGACCGGGATGTCGGCCTGGTCCAGCCTGTCGAGGTCCGCCTGCAGTTGTGCGCCGATCACGCCCTTCTCGTTCGTCAGGCTCGCCGCGCCAGCGTAGTCGCCGTCCCCCTGCAGCGTGAGAATCAGGCGCGACAGTGACGTCATCGCCTCCTGCATGCGGTCGAAGTCGACGCGATAGGTCCCCTTTTCCGGGTCGCGCACGAACGCACCCTGCTCCGCGAAGAAGTTGAAGCGCACCATGTTGGCCTTGCCGTGCGCGCTCGATGCGCCGAAGCGCACGGAGCGGAAGATGCCGGCCATGAAGGTCACGTAGTTGTCGTAGAGGTCGCTGTCCCCCAGCTCGCCGGCGCTGTTCAGTTCGGTGATCATGTACAGGCCGAGGATGTCGGCCTTGCCCTCCTCCATGCTGGAGGCCACGTCCTTCAGCGCCGCGCGGACCGTGCCGCTGCCGTCGATGGTGTTCTTGATGCCGAGCCCGTGCGCCACCTCGTGGAACATCGTGTTGGCGAAGAAGGCGTCGAAGGTCACGTGAGCGCGCTGGTCCTCGGCGATCAGCACATCCGCGATCGGCACCAGGATCTTGTCGAACTTCGCCCGCATGGCGTTCTTGAGCTGCAGCCGGCGGGTGCCCTTCGCGAGCTGCACCTCCTCGTCGTTCGGCAGGTTGATGGCGATCGTCTTCGAGCCGGCGTTGCAGTCGCCGGCGTAGTAGATGACGTCGTAGGCGTTGAGGTCGGCGTCGCTGCCGGGCGTCTCCGCCTTGTACTGCCCGTCGACCGGCAAGCCTCGCTGCAGGTCGGGCAGGAAGGCCGCAAACCGCGACAGCTGTTCGCTCCACGCCTGGTCCTTGACGAGGACATAGGCCGAATAGGCGGCCTTGTAACCGAACAACTGGTCCTCGTAGGTCTCGATGGCGCCGATGACCAGTTCGATCGGGTTCGATTTGACGTCCATCCAGGCGAAATCGCTCTCCTGGTACTCGCCGCTGACGATCGCATCGGCGCGCAGCCGCAGGTAATTCGCGAAACCCTCGTGTTCGGCAAGGTCGGCCGCTTCGCGAAGCAGCGCGGCCGCCTGCGCGAGTTCCGGCGCGAATTCGACGTGGTACGGCACGAGGACGAGTTCGCCTGCTTCATCCCGGCGGACGAAAGAGTAAAGCCCGTCCTTGCCGGGCAAGTCCGCCGCCTCGAACTCCTCGCGGGTCAGGTCCGCGGGATAGAGACGCGCGCCCGGCGGTTTCTCGCCGACGCCGGCCATGAACGGCGAGTTGTCGTTCAGCCGGTCCCAGGGGCCGTAGTTCAATTCAGCGAAACGGCGCTCGGCCGCGACGCCGATGGATGCGAGCCATGCCTGGTAGTCGTCACCGTAAGCCTGGCGCCAGAAGAGACCGTCCATGATCTGTGCCGCGTCGATCAGCTTCAGGAGCATCGCCCGCTGGTTGGCCGACAGGTGATCGAGGTCGCTGGTCAGCGTAAAGTCGGCATAGATATCCGGCCGGGCCGCGCCGGTCGTCGCCGCCTCGGGCTCCGACTCAACCGCTGCGGGCGCGGCGGACTCCGATTCCGGCTTGCTGCAGGCTGCCATCGCCAGGAACGCGGCCAGTAGTAAGACGTGCTTTTTCATGCTTTGTCGCCCGGGATCAATAGAGTCGGCGATTATGGCATAGCGCTCGGCAACCGATTTGTGCCGACTACCCTTTCTTTTGGGCTGCCACCTGTTATAGTGCCCGCCGTTCTGGCGCACTTCGGTCTGCGCCAACCGCTCCGGGCCAACAAATCCAAGGGCTCCGGAGCCACACCTAGAATCCAGCCTGGACCGAACCTTGCGCGGTAATCCCGCATCTGGTCAGGCGACCTGGAGAATCCAGACAATGTTATTTAGCGAACTCGGTCTCAGGACCGATTTGCTGCGTGCGGTCGAGGAAAACGGTTACCGTGAAGCCACGCCCATTCAGCAGCAAGCCATCCCCCTTATTCTCAGAGGTGCCGACGTTCTCGCCGGCGCCCAGACCGGAACCGGCAAGACCGCCGGTTTCACCCTGCCGCTCCTGGAGCGCATCCATCAGACCCGTGCAGCCGGCCCGCGCCGGATCCGGGCGCTGATCCTGGTCCCGACGCGCGAGCTCGCGGCGCAGGTCAGCGACAGTGTCCGTACCTACGGGCGGCACATGGGTTTCAAGTCGGCAGCGATATTCGGTGGCGTCAGTCCCAGGACACAGATCGACAAGATCCGTAAAGGGCTCGACATCGTCATCGCCACGCCCGGCCGTCTGCTCGACCTCGCGCAGCAAAAAGAAATAGATCTTTCGTCGATCGAGATCCTGGTGCTCGACGAAGCCGATCGCATGCTCGACATGGGCTTCATCCGCGACATGCGCAAGATCTTCCGCTTCCTGCCTGCAGAGCGGCAGAACCTTCTGTTTTCGGCAACCTTCTCGGACGACATCCGGCGGCTGGCGAACGACCTGTTGAACGACCCGACCGAGATCCAGGTCGCGGCTCGCAACAAGCCGGCCGAGCGGATCAACCAGACGGTGCTGCCGGTCGACAAGCGCCGCAAGCGCGAACTGCTGTCGCACCGGATAGGCAAATACAACATGCAGCAGGTGCTGGTGTTTACCCGCACCAAGCGCGGCGCCGACCGGCTATCGAAGCAGCTGCAAACAGACGGCATCGACGCTGCGGCCATTCATGGCAACAAGTCGCAAGGCGCCCGCACCCGTGCGCTGGCCGACTTCAAGTCGGGCAAGACCCGCGTGCTCGTCGCAACCGACATCGCGGCGCGCGGGCTCGATATCGATGGTCTGCCGCATGTCGTCAACTACGAACTGCCGCATGTGCCGGAGGACTACGTGCACCGCATCGGTCGCACGGCGCGTGCCGGCCGCGACGGCCAGGCCATCTCGCTGGTCTGCGTCGACGAGAACAAGCTCCTGAAAGACATCGAAAGCCTGTTGAACGTCGAGATTCCGAAAGAAATGGTAGCCGGCTACGAACCGGATCCGCGCGTCAAGGCGGAGCCGATCAACAAGGGACGCGGGCGGGCGCAGGCGCCGAAGAAGCGTGCGGGCAACCGCAAGCCGAACACGGCGAAGCGCAAACCGAACCCGGGTGGACGTCGCAGGCGGCCAAAGCGGTCTCAAAAACAACGGACGCCGGCGTAACCGGCGATCCGGTTACCAGTACCGATGAAGATCTGGGTCGATGCGGATGCGTGTCCGGTGGTCGTGAAGGAGATCCTCTTTCGCGCCGCGGACCGTACCGGCGTGGAACTGACCCTGGTGGC
>JABAOH010007743.1_pt2 | contig 13359 bp, 16 predicted proteins | sample 7062181 | NCBI WGS metagenome assembly JABAOH01 (sample SAMN14538630, study PRJNA623070) | marine sediment metagenome | biome: marine biome [ENVO:00000428]; feature: marine pelagic biome [ENVO:01000023]; material: deep marine sediment [ENVO:00002113]; isolation source: pool of 5 deep marine... | reverse complement strand
ACCCCAGCCTGAGTGTCCAACACAATTCCTCCGACCATTGTCTCAACATCAAGACTTGCGTTTAAGGAGGGGTTGATGAGGATGTCACAGGTTGCGCTCAACGAAATCCACCTCCGCACGTTCGGATCAGTAGCATCAAACTCCGAAGTAACCGTTAGAACATTATCTACAACTACATCGTCAAAAGTCAAGTCCACCACATCATCAAAAGTGAGGTCAGCCCCAGCTGAATCATAGACCTCCACCTCACCGGACACCGACACATCCAAGGTAACCAATCTGCCCGGAAGATCTTCAAAGGCTATGTTAACACCGGCGACATCTGCAGCGAAATCGAAGATTATCGTATCCACGGCTGGTCGATACGGGACGTCAAGGGAATCGCTGACATCCACCGTGTGAACGGTTGGGTGCGGCAAGAAAGTGACAACGGCGAGGACGGCGACAACGGTTGCAACCACGATGATGACAATCATAACGATGGCCAGAGTACTCATCGGCTTTCTCTTAGGCCTAGCCGCAGGTGGGCCGACAACAGTCCCACACTTTGGGCAGAATTTTGCCTCTTTGTCCAGTTCGGCTCCACACTTCGAGCAATATGGCATTACGGCACCTCTGTTTGTCATCTACCATCGGTTCACGTATAAAAGCGATTCCATCGCTGTGTACACATATCTTTTTTCTTCTCAGTAGAAGTTGCTGCGCGCGTCATCCTTACTTTTGCTTCATAAACCCTATTATTCTGTTATTTACATAACTAGATGTATGGTAGCCAATAGGGGAACACGCGCGCAAACCGTTTTGGTTATTCTGGTTATTCTTGTTGTAGCCGTAGTAGGTTTGTATTGCTATTTTGAGTTCTGGAGAACAGAACCTCCTGAACCCGAGCAATTGGTTAAAATCGGAGTTGATTTGTCGGAAAGCGGAGAGTGGCAAAGCGACCCAGCAGATTCGCCGCTATACATAAGCACCGTTACTTATGTTATTTCAAACCATGGTACAGGAACAGCAGAAGGAATCCAAGCAACAATAAGCATTGATGAGGTTCTTTACAACGAATTTTCCTTGGCTTCCTTGGCTTCTAAAGCTTCTTTCACTGACGAGTTCTCTGTTTCGATGAATTGTGACAGTTCCCAAGAAATATCATTAGCAGCCTCCTGTGGAAACTCAACAGACACGGGCATACTCACCGCCAACGCATTTCATGAAAGGAAATTCAACCCAGACTTGGCAAGTCTCTACATAACTCCAAGCGATTCAATCATACAACAAAAACTAGACGAAATTGTGAACAACCCTTTGATACCTGACTGGATAGAAATCAGAGACTGGGTTGCAAACGAAATTGAATACGTAACCGACACCACCGCTCACGGCGTCTCTGAATATTGGCAATCATACAGAGAAACCCTTTCCCTGAAAACAGGAGACTGTGAAGACTTTTCCATACTACTATGTTCTCTCTACAGGGCGATCGGATGGAACGAAAATGAAGTCTACGTCGTCATCGGAGAGAAAGAAGGAATGTATCACGCATGGGTCAAACTTAACGTCGACGTAATAGGCTGGCAAAACATAGAGCCCCAAGCAGGAGGACTAAACACGTTGGTAGGCGATTTCCTAAGCCTCTCCGACTACACCGCAAGATACAACTTCAACGATATTTACTTCACCGCGGTATAACCTGCATGCATGCGCGAGCGGAGGCATTACCAGCGTAGAAAACCCAAACAACATTGATGCAGCATCAAAATTTGAAATTCATAAAACAGAAAGGAGCTCTATGGCAGCAATCTAATTCACGGGATCAAAATGGTGAAGAGAACGCTTTATGAAGCGGCTTGGATCCTCGGCCTAATCGCAGGGATCGTATGCATACTATTTGCCATCTTCAGCTTTCTTGGTTACATACCAGAAATCTTGGAAAAGCCCATTAAAGGCCTCACAGGCATGGTAAGCGCCGGCGTGCTCGGCATTCTGGGGTTCCTCATCTTGGGTGCCGCGCGAATGACAAAGGCTGGAGGCAAAAAGGCAACTACCGGCGGAATATTCCTGCTGATCTTTGGAGTTGTGGCATATTTGGTCGGGGGAGCAATAGGCGCTGCCATAGCCATTCTTACTGGCCTACTAGCCATCATTGCCAGATACGTTTAGCGCATGCATGCGCACTTCGAGTCATCAATATTCAAGGTTGTGTTGCTGTTATATCACAGTCACATGCATTTAAAAGCCTACATTTCTTATTAGAACTTCGCGTGTGTGCACGTGCGACGTTTCAAATTCCACTGTTAAGGAGGTGAAGTGAGTGGCTAGATATTTGGTATTGTGGCGTCAAAATCCGGCAGCACCAAACCCGACAACCCCTGCTGAAAACTTGCAACTAAACGAGATGATGTTTGCGGCTATTGACGACCTCATGGCGAGGGGCGAGATTGAAGAGTTCGGCTTCTTCTCAGACGGACGCTCAGGATACGTGATCGGCAAAGGCGAAACAATAGATTCCTTCAGGAACGTAAGCATGTTCTTACCCTATGTTTACTCGGAGGTACACGAGATCATCCCATACAAGAAAGGCAGGGAAACCTTGATAACACTTCTGAAGACCATGATCGAACTGGCGAAGAAGTAGCTACCCGTACACTTAGTTTAGCCTTCCCTCTTTTTTTGCACACGCACTCTAAACAAACATGAATGAAAAAGGAGTTTGCGGGGAATATTTTTAACCTATGCTGTTTGGGTCGAAACATTCATAAACCCTTTCGTTGATAAAACTCAGCACTTAAAAGGGTGAGGCGTATGTCAAGGCCGTTTTACGTAAAATTCGAGATTCCCAAAGAGGTGGCAGATGCAGCCTATGAAGCCCTGCAGATAGCCAACAACACTGGCTCTGTCAGAAAAGGCACCAACGAGACAACAAAGGCTGTGGAGCGAGGACAGGCAAAACTCGTCGTAATAGCTGAAGACGTGGATCCACCTGAAGTCGTGGCTCATCTCCCCATCCTCTGCGAGGAACACAAAATCCCCTACATATTCGTACCAAACAAAAGAAAACTTGGAACCTCAGCCGGGATAGATGTCCCCGCAGCTGCGGCGTGCATCACCGAGGTTGGCGACGCAGTGGCTTTGATAAAGGAAATCTCCAGCCGAATTGAGGAACTGAAAAAGAAGGGCCCTAGCGGATGAGCGAGAAAGAGGCACCAGAGGGGCTAATTCCCGCCGAAGTCATTCAATTGATTGGTCGAACAGGAGCCACCGGTGAGATCACACAAGTCAGAGTTCGAGTGCTTGAGGGAAGAGACAAAGGACGCATCATAACCAGAAACGTGAAAGGCCCGGTGCGAGCCACCGACATTCTCCTGTTGAGAGAAACCGAAAGAGAAGCCAAGAAACTTAGACGGTAAAACGAGGGTTGCCAGTGCCAAGACTCAGACTCTGCTCCTTCTGCGGAAACGAGTTCCCACCAGGCACCGGCGCCATGTACGTGAAAAACGACGGAACAATCCTGTGGTTCTGTTCAAGCAAGTGCAGAAAAAGCTCCGTTGAATTAGGACGTGACGCCCGGAAAGTTCGCTGGACAAAATATTTCGGAAAAGAAGAAAAAGGGAAAGCCTGACTGAACGAGACCGCCCCTCTATGACTTAGAAAGGGGCACAAAGAGGCTGAAGCGATTAACATTGAACATCGTCGTGCTATTTTCCTGGGAGTAGGCACACAGTATGAAGAGCATCAAAAAAGTCTAAGCCAAGCTTCATGAAGATGAAGAATTAGGTTAAGGAGGCGATTTTTGCAGCTTTCTTCCATAGTTCTTCGTTATCGACGCAACCAATGTCTGGTGCGTTTATGTTCCCATTGAAGTAGCTATAGGCCCTGGCTCTGCAGCCTCCGCAGATATACTTGTCTTGGCAGTTTCCACATCCGATTGTTTGTCCATTTATTTCGTAACTTTCCAGCTTTTCTCTTGTTCTCAACTTCCACAGAAGCTTGTTGTTATCCCAGATGTGTTCAAAATCGTCCTCCAAAATATTTCCTAGTGTCGTGTCTTTATTGGTTGGGAAGAAGACGCAGGGTTTTATGTCTCCGTTAGGTTCCAAACCCACGTAGAGCCTTCCGGTTCCGCATCCTCCTAAGAAGTTCGCGACGTTTTCGACACCTTTTTTGGCGGCGTAGTGGGCGGAGACCGTGAAATCGTGTCCTTCTTCTTCTGCAAGTCTCTTCACAACGCTGGCGAATTGTGGGCAAGTGCTGAAGAATCTATCTGTTTTTACGTTGGTCTTTCCGGTTGTTTGTTCTTCATCCTTTGCTTTCAGGTATAAGCCAACGATTTTTCTTCCTATTATTTCTAGGAGGGAGAGTCTTTCTTTTGGGCTTAGGTCGAGTTCAACATGCTTCTTTGCTCTTCCGGTGGGTATATAGTTGAAATGCATAAATCTGGCTCCCAACTCTTGTGCCAGCTCTATTATTTTCGGTATTTCGTCCAGATTCTCTTTGTGGGCAGTCGCTGCTATGCATGTGTCAAGGTTCTCGTCCACGCAATTGCGGATTCCTTCCATTGTTTTTTCAAAGCAATCCGAAACTCTTCTGAAACTGTCATGAACTTCTTTAGTTGCTCCGTCAAGGCTTATCTCGACATAGTCGACGCCGACTTCCTTAAGTTTCTTAGCGTTGTCCTTTGTGAGTAGGGTGCCGTTGGTGGCGATGTTTATGTATGGTATCTTCTTTTTTGCGTATGCTGCGACTTCGAAGAAGTCCTTCCTTATGAGGGGTTCTCCTCCGGAGAAAGACAGCACCGGGAGACCGATGTTCGCGATCTTTGATAGTTTGTCTATGGTGGTGAACGCTTGGTTTGTTGTCAGTTCTGGTCGATGGGGTCCAGCGTCTTCGTAGCAGTGTTTGCATCTGAGGTTGCAGGAATAGGTGAAGTTCCAGACGATTTCGAAGGGGCCTGCTGGGGTAAATGGGATGCGTATGCCGTATTTTTCTATTCCCTTCATCATTAGGGCGAATCCTTTCAGCCAGGCCTCGCCGTATTGTTGGTCTAGGAATCTGTCTCTCATGAACCTTGGTTCGGCTCGCATGATTTTAGCGCCGATCTGGTAGAATGGGTTCGCTATCCTGCTATCTAGGATGGCGCAGTTGCCGCAGAGATGAACGTCTTCTCCGAGAAAACGTTTCAAGGATTTTATCAGGAGACTTCCGTCTTGTTCGCATTCCACATCAAACCTCTTTATGACCATTTTTAAGAGGGGGTTTATAGCTGCAAACAAGGCGTTTTCGAGGGATTCTACCTGCGTGGTATTCCTCTCCCACATTGTCCGCCGATCTAATGTTTAATTTTTGGTGCTTTTGTATGTTAAAGTTTTCTGTTCGTTTCTCTTGAATTAATGAACTATGAAGAGATAGTTTATGACTTTTGATGTGCCTTTCATCCAGAATCTAATCGTCGATGTTTCCGACGGTTAGCGGTGAGGGAGAACCGCGTGTCATGTGGCATGCATGCATGCCCGTTGTGCGTGCGCACGATCTGCCGTCCCCATTTATTTTGGGTCAAAATATGTAGAGAATATTGTGTGTTGTTGTTTGAGTGGAGCTCCTTTTTTTGGGGGGTTGATTTGCGCACGTCACGTACAAATCAGGGAACCATATTCTGAGTTCATAATGCTTTAATCCGGTTTACCTCAGATTCACCTACACCCGTTGATGAAAAGGTAGAGTTCAATTGTCAAGAAGCATGCGAAGAATTATAGTTGCACAAAATCCGAGTCGCATTCTTGGTTGGGTACTCACTTTTCTAGGTTTGACGCCGATAATTGTTATATTGTTAACTGCTTGGACCTCGGGAGTCTCCTTCTTAGATCTTTCCGCTTTGTATGAATTCCTCTGGGCAAACCGGTTTAGCATCGGCTTTGGAATCGGGTTCGAACTCATCTACGTTGTCATTGCGGGCACAGCTACAGTCATAATAGGCGTTTTCCTCTTGGCTCGCAAAACGCGAGAGATTGAAGAGTTGACAGTCATAACCGACGACCTAGCAGTAACGTTAGAATGTACCGTTTGCAAGCATCGATGGAAGGAACATTTCTCGAAAACGCAACTGAAGTCCATGGGATTCCCTCAAAACCGAACTATTTCTCGGAGACAATGTTCAGTCTGCGGAAGGTTCACTCGCCCCAAGATAACAAGTCTTTAATTCGAGTGCACTAGTCAGCCGCGCGCGCCCTTCTACTTGAACCACTTATCCTGCTTCACCGTCTCAACCGTGACCTCATACTCTTTACCACAGCTGTCGCAAACGCACCTTTTCTTGACGTCCCTATACCATTCTAAGCCTTTGCTATAAGGATCTGTGCAGAAGGTCTCAAGGACGGAGAGGCGACCGTTGCAATCTTCACATTTTCGCCACATCTTCCATCATCTCCTGTGCAGCACTTGATAGAACGACCAAAAACACACGCACAATATAAGGAATACGGTTAACGCGCGCGACAAATCATAAAATCGCTTCTGATCAAAGGAGGATTGAGTCTTAGGGATGCCCCCTCGATCGGTCAGAACGATTCCAGACTTGATTTTTTGGCAGTTGCGAAGACTGTTTCACAGTCGGCGGGGTATGGGAAGAAACAGTTCGGGTTTGTGATACATCGTTTCAAGAAGTTTTCTTCAGGAGAAACAAACTAGAGTAATGCGCGCGCTGATCTAAGTATCTTCCACAAGTCATAAAAAACGAGGCAGATGTACTAGCGGTTGAGGTTATTGATTTGAGCAAAAGCGATTTCATTGCCGTGACGACACCTACTGTAGCCGGATACAAAATCAAGAAAGTTTTGGGAATGGTTACGGGTCTTGCCCCCAGAACCAGAGGGGTTGGTGGAGCGTTTAAAGGTGCCCTTCAATCGCTTAAGGGCGGAGAGGTAAAGGCTTTCACGTCTGAGATAGAGAAAGCAAGGGTTCAAGCGATGGAAAGAGCAATAGGAAAAGCAAGGGAGATTGGAGCGAACGCAATCATTGGTATGGACATAGAGACATCTGATATTGGCCAAACAAATATCACTTTGATATCCGCAACAGGCACCGCAGTCATAATAGAGCCCGAATAGAGAGAATAGCCAAGGAAACTTCACCACCTGCCCTCGAGGCGCCTATGGTATCCAATAGTCCCTAGGGATCATGTTCTGAGATAAAGCTTGTAGAAGGCATCTGGTTTGGAGTCTCTGTGACCGAGAATCATAAGGCTTTTCCGCATGCATGCATCAGCAATAGATCCATTCATTTTGCGCGTGCAAAGAATATTTGGCTAGAGGCCCAGAAGCGCGCAATACTATTATATGTTCCCTTGGAGCAAATCAGCTTTTCTGAATGGCTTTAAAGAGGAAGGGTCATGCCTAGAACTGTTCCACGACTAGAGTATCTTTTTAATCCAAGCTCTATAGCGGTAATCGGTTCTTCAAGAGACCCGACGAAATGGGGGTCTATCGTCCTAAGTAACATCGTCAAAGGAGGCTATAAAGGGAAAGTTTACCCTATAAACCCGAAAGCCGAGAAAATCCAAAGCCTCAAGTCTTACCCTAATATCAAAAAGATCCCGTTGGAGATCGATCTTTCCATAATCGCAATACCCGCGATAAGGTCGCGCATCCCAGAGATTTTTGAGGACTGTGCTGACAAGAATGTCAAGGTGGCTATAGTTTTATCATCAGGCTTCGGCGAGACAGGTGAAGAAGGGAGAGAAGCCGAAAAGGAACTGGTTTCATCAGCAAGAAAAGCGAGCATCAGGTTTGTAGGACCTAATTCTATGGGAATCTTCTCCGCCTCGTCAAATTTGCACGCCCTGATGCCCACGGTAAGACCACAGAGGGAAGCACGTCCTTTGTTTCACAATCAGGAAATCTGGGCGTACAAATGCTGAGTAGAGGAGGGCAGTTGGGAGTAGGATTCAACATGTTTGTTAGCAGCGGAAACGAGGCGGATCTACATTGCGAGGATTACATCGAATACTTTAGGCGTGATCAGAATACCAAAGTCATTCTGTTGTACATAGAAGGACTCAGAGACGGAAAGAGATTCATCGAGACTACAAGAAAAACGACAAGAGAGAAACCTATGATTGCCCTCAAAGCCGGAGAGACTAGGGCCGGAGCAAAGGCGGCTCTTTCTCACACCGGAGCACTAACCAGCTCCAGTAGAATCTACACTTCCGTTTTCAAACAATTCGGCGTCATCAAGGCGGAAGACACTGAGGAGATGCTTGATTTCGCCTTGGCTTTCAGCCAGCCTCTTCCAAAGGGAAGAAAAGTTGCAATCCTAACTCGGGGAGGCGGTTGGGGTGTTGTCACGGCGGATGCTTGCAACAAAACTGGAATCGAGGTTCCTAAGCCTTCAAAAGAAATACTTGAAGAGTTGGACAAGCTGTTGCCATTCTATTGGAGCAGAAATAATCCTATAGACACGGTCGCAGTGAGAGATCCAACCGTTTCCATGGACATCCTCAACATAATCAGCAAATGGAAAGACATCGACGGCTTGATAATCCTAGGGGGATTTGGTGAATTCCATTCTGACTTTCTCAAAAGAATTGGATTCGATGATTTCTTTGTGGAAACTCACAGAGAAATTCTTGAAAGAGATGTAAAAAAAATTATAGAGATAGCGAACAATTGGGAGAAGCCTATTTTTGCGGTGGCATTTAAACTTCTAGACAGATCAAAGACGGTTCGACTACTAAATGAAAACAACATCCCAGTTTACTATTCACCAGAGAGAGCTGTCAGAGCATTTGCCAAATTGATTGAATGGGGAGAATATTTGAGCGCGCGAAAGCCTTGACTCGCAGTGTTCTATTGTAAATCTCTAATTCTGGCCGAGGAAACACCCACTCTCCCAGTGATGCGTGCGCACATTTCCTGTGAAAGCATATTTCATTGGGCGAAATATCGTACAAATATGCTTGCAGTTTTTTGTTCAGGCAAGGTCAGTTATAGGGGGAGAAAGAAAGGAAGGTGGTTGATCATGTTTGAAGAAATGACAAATTCGTCGGTGCATTTGCTTCTCATTCTATTCGGCTTAATTCTCTTCTTCATTATCGTTTACGGTGCGTTGAGTGTTCGGGCATCAAAACGAATTAAGGCATAGCGCGCGCGGCTGCTAGAATAATCGCTCTAGTGATCAGCGACACACCGATAAGCATTATTATTCCAGCCCAGAAAACAAACCACCTCGTCGATTCGATGAGGAGTATGCGGATTAGGAAGCCGGTTCCCAGCCAGAAAACAAGGTTTGACACGGTTTCTGTTTTTTTACCCCATGGTGAACGGGCACCCAATCTCAGCGCTAAAACGACGATTTGGAAAAGACCCAGGGCGAAACTGAATTTCTCTAGGGTTGAATAAACCACCGAGTGACGACCAGGAAATGCGGGTGCCGGAAGTAACCATCCAGGTTGGTTAGGAACACGCACGAGGTCGAAGTCGCGGAAGAAGACCGAAATCCTGTCAAAAAGATTAGGAGTGGTTGCAAAGATCGCACCAACTAAAACGAAGAGAAAACCAACAGAAATAGCGGTGAAAAGTCCCTCTCCATATCTAGGGCTTTGGTTCAACTCGCCCACCTCGAAGATAGCATCTGCAATATGAGCATATAATATTTCTGCAATTATAGCGAAGGTACACATTTTATATAGAAATCTTTCAAATAGTAGAGGATCAAATGCTTGAGGTGTGAATTTCATGCCATACTGTCAAAAGTGCGGCTCCAAAGCTACTGAGGACATGGTCTTTTGTTCGAGGTGTGGTGCCGCCTTAAAAGTCGAAAAGCCGCCTGTTGAAGTACGTGGAGCCGAAAAAGCTGAGAAGGGTGAGAAGCAAGAAAAAGAAGAGAAGAGGGAGAAAACAGAAAAACACGAAAAGCGAGAGTTCGGGGTAATAGGCCCCTTAGCTGGCGGCTTAATCTTGATATTCGCAGGCTTTTTGTTCTATCTCGCCGTAACCGGCTATCTTGAATGGCAAGTCATAGGACCGCTCTTGTTAATCATAGTTGGGATAATAATCTTAGTGGGAATCGTCTACGGCGTGATGACGGCCGCTAGAAGACATCCCAAAACCTAGCGCGCGCCAACAGAAAAGAGGGCGAAGCAGCGACTTGAACAGAAAGTGACTATTCTAGTTTTTTCTTTGTTTTCCTAGCAGCTTTCTTGGTTTCTTTAATCCCCTTCTTTCCCAGATCCACGCCTTTCTTAGCAGCCTTTTCTCCGACATCTAACCCCTTTTTCGCTGCTCCTTCAGTCTTCTTCTTAAGCTTCTTCAAAAACGGCAAGATTTACACCTCTACAGAAAAGGTCATTCGCGCCTAGTTTTAAGTGTGTGTGACTGTGAGACAACAGTAACATAAATTTAAATAGTGAATACCCTAACAAGATTGTTGGTGATAGGGGGCACCGAGAAACCCATCTACGCTTTATTTCACCGCCAGAGACTTTGCTATTTTGGATCCACCAATATGCTCCCTATCACTCTTCACTTAGAGACACTGGAACCATTTCGCGCGCGCTAAACCGTTTCGAGTTTGTACAATACCTTCAAACCTTTCAATGTCTCATGCACAGCATTTCCTATCTGCAGTATTTCCTCCAATTCGATTGTTCGTCCCCAATTATACACAAAGTCGTAAGGTCCTTTGATTGGTTTGAAACCCATGTTTTGAAGCTTCTCGACGACAACTGTTGGGCTTGAGCCTTCGCTATAAAACCAAAAGGTCAAATATGTTTTCATAGGTTCATCACTCCCCGTTTCTTGCTTCCGTCATATCCCCTATGATTTATACTTTATGCATACACACGTTGTGAGATGCTTGAATCCGGTGTGTGAGCGCGTAAACCTCTTTAACGCTCCTACATATATTCATGATCAAGTTGGGGGCGTGTGAAGCTGGAACCCCTCCTTCTATTCCTCATCTGGATTGCCGCCGCCTTGCTCTTTCCCACATTGTTGAAGAGGTTTCACGTTCCATGGGTCACCGCGGTTATTTTTGCGGGGATTTTTTTGGGACCTTATGGCTTAGGGTGGGTTCATTCGGGGGAAGCCACGGATTTTCTGGCGGCTCTTGGCCTTGTTTTCTTGATGTTTTCAAGTGGGCTGGACACTAGCTTTAGGGTTTTGAAGGAGGCCAAAAAGGATGTTTTCTACTTCACTGTGTTCAACTTTTGCGTTCCTCTTGTTACAGGTTTCTCTCTTGGATTTTTGTCAGGGATGAATGTTTCCGGCTCATTGCTTCTGGGAATTGTCTTCAGCTCGTCATCGGTTGCGGTGATAGCTCCTACACTAAGAGAGCTAAAGGTTGAATCAAGAATCCGGCAGATAATGACTTCCGCGGTGTTTCTTGAGGATGTGGTAAGCCTGATAATTCTTGCGATTCTGTTGAATGCGATAGCCCCAGTCTCCCAGATACCCATTTTGGTTTTCCCCGTCGCATTGTTTCTTTTCTTATTGGCGGTGTTCTTTTTGATTCCGATACTTCAGGCGTGGCTCTTCTACTGGGAGGCTGAAGAAGACGAGTTTGCGGGGCCGATGAGGGCGGTTCTGGTTACTCTGGTGCTTGTGGCGTTGATGGCAGAGTTGATTGGTGTTCACGCCATGGTGGGCGGTTTCCTCGCTGGCTTGACTTTATCTGATATGCTAAGCAAACAGGTCAAGATCAAAGACAGGATATTCGCCGTCAGCTACGGATTTTTGATCCCCATCTTCCTCCTAAACCTAGGGATGACCACAAACATAACCACACTTTTTGCACCTGAAGACGCACTTTTCACAATTCTGATAGTTGCTAGCTTGATGTTGAGCAAGTCGTTTAGCGGCTACCTAGCCGCTCGACTCATCGGCTTCAAAGAAAAAGTTAGTTTGGGGATGGGAGTCCTGACATCCGCGCAGATGAGCACAACCCTTGCCACCGCAAGCATCGGCCTTCAATACGGGGTTTTCAAGGAGGGCGTGCTTGCTTCTCTGGTGGTTCTGTCAATAGCCAGCATAGTGGTCGCTCCGTTTTTGGCCGAGTGGGCGCTCGGAGTCAAGGTTGAGAAACCTAGCAAATTTGAACGCTTCTGGCGCGGAAAAAACGTGGAAGAAACCACATAGATGCATGCATGCGCGCACATAGAGGGACATCCGATATAAAAAAACTGATGAGCCTATTTTTTGGGCTAAAGGATACTAATACACATCTGATAAAATGCAAAGGGAAGGCAGTTGTTATCTCTCTTTAAGAGGATAGATTGGGAAATCAGAAGTCAAGAGCAAAGTTAAAAAGACTATTTCATACTTTTAGCCAAGGAGGGGTTCTGAATTGCCTGTTCGACAACCGATAGTCTGTGTGCTCGGGCATAACTCAGTTAAGTAGACCTTGCTGGGTGCCAGTCGACACCGGAAAAACGCTTTTGTTGGATAAGATCAGGAAAAGCAGTGTCCAAGCCCGTGAAGCCGGAGGCATAACCCAACACATCGGTGCAAGTTTCTTCCCTGTTAAGACTCTTACCAAGATATGTGGTTCTCTTCTGAAAGGATTAAGAAAAAGGGTGCGAATTCCCGGATTGCTTGTAATCGATACGCCGGGTCATGAAGCCTTCGCCAACCTGAGGAAAAGAGGTGGTGCGGCGGCAGATATCGCGATTCTTGTGATCGACGTTCTAAGAGGATTTGAGGCTCAGACATATGAGTGCATCGACATCTTGAAGGAAAGAAAAACTCCCTTCCTCGTGGCGGCAAACAAAATCGATCGCTTGCCAGGCTGGAAATCCAATCCTGATGAAAACTTCTTAGCGTCTTACCGGGATCAGGACCCATACGTTCGCCAAGACCTAGATGAACATCTATACACAATCATGGGGACATTTTCCAGACTCGATTTTAGAGCAGACCGGTTTGACAAGATATCTGATTTCACCAAAAACATAGCCATCGTTCCAACGAGCGCCAAAACAGGGGAGGGCATACCCGAACTCTTGGCGGTTCTCGTCGGTCTAACTCAGCAATATTTGCGTCCCAGCCTCCGAGTAACAAAGGGATCGGCGAAGGGAACGGTTTTAGAAGTTAAGGAGGAACCTGGACTCGGTATCACCATCAACGTCATCATCTACGACGGAGTGCTTCAAAAAGGCGACACAATCGTCGTGGGGGCCAAAGAAAAACCCGTCGTGACCAACGTCCGAGCTGTTCTACTGCCCAAGCCGTTAGACGAGATTAGAGATCCTCGGGACAAGTTCTCCGCTGTAGATGCGGTTTCAGCGGCGGCTGGAATAAAAATTGCAGCACCAAACCTTGAAGAAGCCTTAGCTGGTGCACCGTTGTACGTGGTTCCGTCTAAAGGCCGCCTTGAAGA
>JABAOH010248352.1_pt1 | contig 13361 bp, 13 predicted proteins | sample 7062181 | NCBI WGS metagenome assembly JABAOH01 (sample SAMN14538630, study PRJNA623070) | marine sediment metagenome | biome: marine biome [ENVO:00000428]; feature: marine pelagic biome [ENVO:01000023]; material: deep marine sediment [ENVO:00002113]; isolation source: pool of 5 deep marine... | reverse complement strand
ACCCCCGCGCCAGTGCTAGCTTTGCGTACCGTCACTTATTGCACTGAAAACGAGGAGACCCCATGACCCACGCGCCCAGATGGCAGGTAGTCGCGCAGCTTCACGGCCACGTCGCCCTCGACAATCTGGCAATGGTAGAGATCCATCTGCACCTTGAGATGAGGTGAACCGATGTCCTGAACGATGGCATGAGCCTCAATCTGGCGGTTGAGGAGGTAGCCGGGGATGTCGCGCGTATTGATGGGTTCGATCAAGATGTCGATCCCGACTCGCGCTGCCTCATCGGCAGCCCACGCCAGATTTTTGAGATAGATCGCATGCGCCGTCTCGAGAGCGAGCTGTGCGGGCAGGACACCCGCCATCACGTGAATGCGCGGACACGCCAATGCCGTCGCATAGTCCAATGCCTTGTAGATGCCGGCCCGAAACTCGGCTTCGCGCCCTGGCAGGCAAGCGATTCCGCGCTCGCCGTGGTTCCAGTCCCCGGGCGGGCCATTGAAAAGCACCTGACGCAAGCCATTCGCGGCCAGGCGCTGGGCGATGGTTTCCCTGGGATGGTCATAAGGAAACAGGTACTCCACCGCCTTAAAACCATCGCGCGCAGCGACCTCGAAGCGCTCAAGGAAATTGAACTCCGGGTAGAGCATGGATAGGTTGGCGGCAAAGCGGGGCAAGGTGCGGACTCCCTGGTTGATGGTTCACCAGCGCGCGCCGAAAGCGCGACGCAGTTGTTCGAGTGCCTCGTCGTCGAGCGGTACGGCGTCTGGGCACAGGCGCGAGAGCCGGGCGCTCTCTTCGAGTTCCTCGAGAACGGTCATGGCTGCAACGGGGGAGTCATGCCAGACCATGGGGCCTAGCCGATCCAGCATCACAGCCCGCAGCGGAGTGCTGCATGCGGCATAACGATCGATGGCCTCAGCCACGGCCTTGACGGTTTCCGGAGCACCTGGACGGTCGTAGGGAATAACGGGCACATGCCCAACCTTCATCACGAAATAGGGTGTGATCGCAGGCAGCAGTTCGCTGCGGGATTGGTCGAGCGTGAGCGAAACGCAGTGGGTGCTGTGGGTGTGTAAGACACAGCGCGTCTCCGTGTCGAATCGGCCGGCCTTGTCGTAGATGCGCGCGTGAAGCGCCAGCGTCTTGCTCGCTGGGAGCCCACCGATCTGGCGTGCAAGGGCGTCGGTGCGCGCAAGTTGCGCGGGATCGAGAAAGCCCAGGCATGCGTCCGTGGGCGTGATGAGAAAGCCGTCGTCCAGCCGCACCACCCCGGCCGGCGCCGAGATCGGGCTGGCGGTGCGCCGTGGGTTGCGCATCCTGCGCGAGGAAGTCATGCAGCGTGTGCCATTCGATGCCGCGTCGACGCAGCGCGCCTTCAACCTCTGCATGACCGACGTGAGCGAGTTCACGCTCGTGCCGGCACTGGTCCGACGCCTCGCTTCCATGGCACCGCATTCCGAGCTGCGGCTGCAGTCGTTGACCGTGGGTGAGCTGCCGGCAGCCATGGCCGCAGGCAACATCGACCTGGCCGTTGGCTTCTTTCCGGAGCTACAGGATTCGCTGTTCCAGCAGCAGCTGTTCGAGACCGGCTTCACCTGCATCGCGCGGCGTGGCAATCCGTTTGCCGACGGCGGGCTGACCCTGGAGCGTTTTTGCACCGCACCGCAAGTGGCGATGAAGGTGCGCTCGCACCAGGGCATCGTGCAGCGAGACTTGCGCGCCGCTGGCATCGAACGTCGGGTGAAGGTGACGGTTCAGCACTTTCACAGCCTGAGTGCGATCCTCTCGCAGACCGATATGCTCGCGGTGGTGCCGGAGGATGTCGCGCCGCACCTGGCTCGCAGCTTCGATGCACAGATCCACGAGTTGCCTTACCCGTCCTCCCGTTTCGAGGTGCGACAGTATTGGCACGAGTTGTACCACCGCGATCTGGCCAACCGGTGGATGCGCGGGCAGGTGCGCGAACTCTTTCAGCGCGAGGGCCGTCGGCCCCACCCCTGACGTGGGTCATCGCCTCGACGAGATCGCCGCGCTGCGCTGGTGATGTGGCGTCGCGACGATCAATTCGTCCTGCTCGATTCTGGCCTGCGCCGGGGTCGCTGGACTTCAGGACGCGCACGTGCATGTTTTCATGCCGCTGCGGTCACAGGGCTCAATGGGAAGATGCCGATGCCTTCAACCGCTTGGTGCCGGACTTCCTGGAGCACAGGAATGATGTTCATCATCGTCGGCATATCGGTTGCCCTGGGGGCCACCCATTTCACGTTCGGTGACGCGCACCCGTCCGCTATGCCCCTACCCTCAGGTTGCGAAGTACAAGGGTTCGGGCAGCACGGATGAGGCGGCGAACTTCAGTTGCACGAGTCCGTGAGAAGAGGCTGCGGAGCGGCTGAAGCCGGGGTTTGCTCCGCAGCCGTTTCAGTCACGGATACCATGTGCGTCGGAACCAGTTCCCTGCCCCTTACCCAGACAAGCTGGCGAGTGAGCCTGGATCCAAACGGTGGATGCGCTCGCCTTGGTAGAAGCTTTTTTTTCGACTAGGGGTTGCCGCAAACGAAGTTTGTCGCTTCGTTGATGTCTCCGCTACCCGTGTATCGGGCGATCTGAGGATGTGGGCACAGAGGCCTGCTGCGCGCACTCACGCCGAAGTAACCCGGCGTCGACGACGAGGCCTCGACCCGCGCCGGGGCCGTGCCGTTCTCGACCCAAGCGACAAGAGGCGTCAGCATGTCGAACCTGTCCGTGCCCGGTCCACCGCTGCAGTGGCCCATGCCCGGAACGAGGAAGAGGCGGGAGAAATCCGAGACAGAGGGCATTGCGGTGCTCAGCCTCTCGTAGTAAGCGATCGTGTCCAGCGCGGAAAACGCGGCGTCGGCCATCCCGTGGTACAGCATCAGCTTGCCGCCTCGACTGCGAAATGCGTTTAGGTCGGTGGATGTCGCACCATGCCACTGCATGCTGGGTTGCGTGAACAGGCCCGACGTGGCGAATATCTTCGGGGGGTCCACATCGAAGTCAAAGTTCATCATTCGAGTGGCAACCTGGTTCAGGGGCACAGGTTCCGGAGGCGTCGCAAAGTCCACCAGCCACGAACGCGCCGAAGACCCGTTTACGCGTTGCGCATTGTTCGTGCTGCTGTCATAGGAGCCGAGCCACCAAGAGCGCCACCCTTGGAAATACGTGGTGCCATTGAGACCGCTCATCCCGGTGTCCCATGGCCATTTGTTGTAGAGCGCGGTGCCCGCAGTGTCCACTGGCCCGCTCATGGCGCGCTTGATTGCGTCAACCTGTACCGGGCTCAGGCAGTCGTCGGTTTTTGCGCCGGTGCATCGCAGTGGCTGGCCGGTAGCAGGATTGAGGGCTGTAGACGGATCGAACAAGGACTGGCAGGCGGAGTAGTTGCCCACGATCCCATCGGCCAGCCCATCGAGCGCATCGCAACTGCCCAGGATAGCCTGGGTCAGCAGATACAGATCTGGGTCGGAGAAGGATTTATTCACGAGAGGCGCTCCATCAGGATCGACACCCACTGCCGCTGGCGCGAGCGACTGTGTGGTCCAAGCGCCACTGATGCCCGCCTTTGGTAACTGGTAACCGGGAGCGCCCGCCACGATGCCGTCGTAGTGCGCGGGGAAACGCTGGGAGAACATCATGCCTTCGCGCCCCCCCTCCGAACAGCCGATGAAGTAGGACTTGTCCGGGCCGCGCCCATAGAAAGTGCTCACGGCGGACTTGCCAGCCAAGGTCACTTGGTCGTACGAGTTGTACCCATGGTCAAGACGGGCTTGAGGGTCCATACCGAAGGCGACCGATCCAAGGGCGGCTGGATTGTTGTTCACTGCGTTGTCATGCCCTCCATCTGTGCTGACGGTAGCAAACCGACGCGACAGCGCGTTCGATGTCTGTCCACCTCCCAGACTTCCCAACGCCGCTGACAATGAGCCGTTGGTGCCTCCTCCGCCTTCCATGAAGAATCGCCCGTTCCAGTCCGCCGGCATGCGCAGTCTCATCTTGATCTCATAGGGGTATCCGTCGACACCCGTCCTCTGGTTGATCGAGCCTGTTACCTCGCAGTGCTCCGGCAGTTCGGGGGCATTCGCCGTGGCAGGGGTCACCGCATGCCAGACAGATGCTTTGACGACGGTGTTCTGATTGGGCCAGTTCACCTTGGTCGCACCTGAGGCGATGCCTTCGCAAAGTTCTTTGGACGCAAGGGGCACAGTCGGTTCGTTGCTGGTGTTGTCTGGAACACTGCCGCAGCCGCTGATCAACGCCGTGGCCAGCATGCCGACGCTGATGGGAATGCTTGATTTCATGATGTCTCCTTTCGTGGTTTCGAAGCGCGTGGGGCTCGTGGAGTCCGAGGCGATTCTCAATGCCCTCTACAGCCTCGCAATGCGGTTTTTGCGACATGCGAAAAAATGCCCCGTGTGCAGGGTTTGTCCTTATGTGAAGCCTTGTTCCAACGCTCGCTATGTCCCTTGCGCATGGTGCGGCGAGTGGCCCCGACGCAGCCGGGGAAGCGCGAGCTGGACAGACGCCAGTCGCTATGCTGGTTTGGACGAGGGGCCGGGCACGAACACGTCGGCGTGAAAATCCTCGTCGGGCAGTCCCTGGCCGGAGGCCGCGGCGCGCACGGCGCCCACCATGGACGGTGAGCCGCAGCAGTACACCACGTGGACCGCCAGGTCGGCAAAGCTGGCGCGCAGGGCCTGGTCCACTCGACCAGCGAAAGCGTCGCCTGCGGCATCGGCAGGCGCATCGCTCAGGGCTGCGATGAACTGGAACCTCGGCCACTGCTTCTGCCAGCGCTCCACCGCCGAGCGCATGTAGAGGCCATCGGCTTCGCGTGCACCCCAGATGAGGGTGATCTCGCGCTGCACGCGCCGCTTCGCCATGTCGTCGAGGATGGACTTGACGGGTGCGAAGCCGGTGCCGCCGGCCACGAACACGATCGGGCGCCTGTCTTCGATGTCCAGGGCCACGTTGCCGAAGGGAAGTTCGACCTGAAGCAGGTCGCCCGGGGCGAGTTGCGCCACGCGTGCGCTGAACTGTCCGCCGGCCACATGGCGGATGTGAAGGGTGGCGCCATCGCTTTCGTGCGGCGGGTTGGCCATGGAATAACACCGCGTGCTGCCGTCTTCCAGCAGGATCTGCAGGTACTGGCCAGCCTGGAATTTCGCGCGTTGCCCAGCGGGCAGGCGCAAACGGAGCACCGACACATCGGGCGCGGCCAGCTGGTTGCTGTACACCTTGGCGGTGAAGGTCTTGCGCGCGGAGGGGTCGATGCGTTTCCACGACATCGGCTGCAGCACGACGTCGGTGGTGGGCTCGCACATGCAGTAGAGCACCTGGTCGGGGCCGCAGGTTTCGTTGCGGATTGCGGCGCCGTTGAGCCCGCGCACATCGCCCGATGCGATGCCGCCCACGCAGCTGCCGCAGACACCCTTGCGGCAGGAATACGGCAGCTCGATGCCGGCGCGCAGCGCGGCGTCGAGCAGGCTCTGGCCAGGCGGGTTGTCGAAGACGACTTCGGTGCCTTCGATGGCGATGGAATGGCTCATGGGATGGCCTGTGAGAAAGCTTCGCCGGACAGCAGTGCAATGGTGCGCAGCAGCGCGGTGGGATCGGCGATGCCGCGTCCCGCAATGTCCATGGCGCTGCCGTGGCCCACGCTGGAGAGCAGCGCGTCAGCGCCGATGCTCAGGGCGCTCGCCGCATTTGGTGCCAGCAGCTTGATGGGAATGTGGCCCTGGTCGTGCAACATGGCCACGTACAGGTCGTGCCGGCGCTGCGACAACACCATGTCGGCGCCATGCGGTCCGTCCACGCGGTAACCCTCGGCGCGCAAGGCCGCCATGGCGGGCACCACGATCTGCTGGTCTTCAGGGCCGAACAGCGTGCCTTCGGAGGCATGCGGGTTGATGCCGAACACGCCGATGCTCGGGTCGTCCACGCCCAGCAAGGCGCAGGCGCGCACACCGGCGCGCACGGCCTGCTGGACGAGCGTGGGCGTCAACCGGTCCAGTGCCGTGCGCACGCTCTCGTGCAAGGTCACGTGCACGATGCGCAGGCCACCGCCCACCAGCAGCAAGAACACCTCGTCCTCGGGCATGCCGCAGACGCGCGCCACCAGCGAGGGATAGCCGCTGAAGGCAATGCCGGCCTGGTGGATGGCGGTTTCGTGGTGCGGGCAGGCGATCACCACGTCGAAATCGCCCGCGCGCACAGCCTGCAGTGCGGCGGTGGCGGAGGCGACCGTGGACGCGCCGGCGGCGGCATCGATGCGGCCGGGCACGGCAGTGCTGTCGGGCAGCGCGCCCGCCTCCACGTGTCGGATCTGCGGCCACAGCGCGGACAGGTCGCAGACGGCGGCTGCGCGCTGCAGCACGGCGCCGGGGCCGAACACGGTGATGCGTTCGCGCTGGGCCGCGTCGAGCGTGGCCAGCGCCTTGAGCGCGAGCTCGGGGCCGATGCCGTTGGGGTCGCCCGCGGCCAGGGCGATGCGGCGCAATGTCGGCATGGTGCTCACAACGGCAGGGCCATCAGCGTGTCGGTCACCGTGCTGTCGCAGATGGCCACGCGCTCGGCCAGCAGCAGCTCGCCTGCATCGCGCACGAAACGGTCGCGATACACGCCGGTGGCAAACACCTCGCTCTGCCCGGTGGCCATGATTCGCACCACGATGAAGGGCGTGCGCGCCTGCGCCGCCGTGTCGTCGGCGGATTCCACCATGGGCATGCCCAGCAAATGGCGGTAGCGCTGGCGTTCGTAGATGTTCGCTTCGCGCAGCGCGGAGATGCGGTCTTCCAGCATGGCGCGCGAGTCGGCGTACACGATGCCGGCTGCCAGGCCTTCCTGTTCGTTCTCGACGTGGGTGATGCGGTAGTGGCAGTCTTCGGTGAAGAAGGCGGGCCACGCCTCCAGCGCATCGCTGTCGATGGTGTGGGCGTAGCGGGCGTTGAAGGCGGCGATGGTCAGCAGATCGATCATGCTCAGGCCTCCATGTGGTGGCGGTAGGCTTTCCAGAAGCCGCGCACCGAGGTTTCGGTGGCACGGCCCTCGCTGGAGCCGGATTCGTCACCCCCCATTTCCACCACGGCTTCGAGGCCGCTCGCGCCGGCAATGCCGCGCTGCACGAACCCGCCCACCGCGCCGTCCTCCATCGAGATGAAGCCGGCCGGCCCGACCAGGTTGGCCTGCTTCAGGCGCACCTTGCGCTGCTCCGGCGTGTCGTCGGTATAGCCCAGGTAAGTCCAGTTCAGCTCGGTGCGGTCCACGCCCTTGGGCAGCACCTGTCGCACCGCCAGGCAGTTCTGGATCTGCTGCAGCACGAAGCCGGGAAACACCGAGAGGATCTGCAGCGTCACGCCGTCGTCGAATTCGTGGAAGCCCGCGAGCACGGACGGATCCTTCAGGCGGTAGCGGTCGTTGTCCGAGCGCAGGGCCTGGTCCTTGTACGAGGAATCCTTCTCTGCCGTGGTGTCGATCATCGAATAGCTCACGTGGTGGCCGCCCGATTCATCGACGATCACGCCGCCTTTCTGGGAGAGGCGGTTCAGCTCGAAGGTGGTGAAGAACATGTGCAGCAGGCTGGCGTGGTAGCTGTCCTTCACGTTCTCCACATACAGCTTCCAGTTGTTGGGCAGGGCCTGCGTGAAGCGACCGATGACTTCCACCGGCTTGTGCATCACGCGCTCGATGCGCTGGCAGATTTCGTCGCCGAGGTACTCCTCGATGTCGGGCACGTCTTCGGAAAAGCTGCCGAACACCAGGCCGCAGTACACGGCGATGCGCAGCTTGCGCGGGCCATGTTCTTCCTTGCAGAAATCGGGCGGCATGCCCCCTTCGCCCTTCACCCCCTTTTCGAATGCCACACCGGTCAGGTCGCCCTGGCGGTTGTAGCTCCAGGCGTGGTAGACGCACTGGAAGTTCTCGGCCTTGCCCGATTTCTCCAACGCGATCAGCGCGCCACGGTGGGCGCAGCGGTTCTCGAAGGCATACACCTCGTCATCGCCATCGCGCACCACCACCACCGGCGTGGTGCCGGCGAACGTGGTGCGGTAGCTGCCGGCTTCGGGAATGTCCGCGTCGAGGCACAGGAAGTTCCAGGTGTTGCCCCGAAAGATTCTTTCCTGCTCCTGCTCCGGCACCTGCGCATCGGTGTAAAGGGCGTAGGGAATGCGCGTGAGCGCGTCGCTGCGCCAGTGGATGGTCTGTTCCTGCATGGCGGTCTGTCTCACTCCAGCGTCACGTTCGCGCTCTTGATGACCTTGTTCCATTTCGCCGACTCGGCCTGGATGAAGCGTCCCGTCTGTTCGGTGGACCAGCCACGCGGCTCAGCGCCCTGTTCGGCGAACCGGGCTTTCACATCGGGCATCGCCATGGCCTCGGCCAGCTGCTTCTGCAGCAGGTTGGCGGTGGCCGCTGGCGTGCCGGGCGGCGCCACCACGGCGAAGAACGTCACCGCGTTCATGCCCGCCACTTTCGATTCTTCGAAGGTGGGTATCTGCGGCAAGGCAGCCGAGCGCGTGGCGTCGGCCACGGCCAGAATGCGCAGCTTGCCGGTGCTGTGGAACTGTGCGGATGAGCTCAGGTTGTCAAAGAAGACATCGACCTGCCCACCGACCAGATCGACCAGCGCGGGCGCCGTGCCCCGGTAGGGAATGTGCGTCATCTCGGTGCCGGTCAGTTGCATGAACAGGCTGGCCGTGAGGTGCGAAGTGGAGCCGTTGCCTTGCGAGGCGTAGGTCACCTTGCCGGGATTCGCTTTCAGGTACGCAATGAACTCGGCCACGTTCTGTGCCGGCACTTTGGTGCTCACGGCCAGCACGTTGGGCACAGTGGCCATGACCGTGACGGGCACCCACTGCGTCGGATCGAACGAGAGTTTCTTGTAGAGGTGGTGGTTGATGGCGATGGGCCCGGGCGGCGATGCCAGCAGCGTGGTGCCATCGGGCGTGGAGCGGAACACCGCTTCGGCGCCGATGTTGCCGCCTGCGCCGGTGCGGTTCTCGACCACCACGCCGCCCGGGTAGTGCGTGCGCAGTTTCTCGGACAGGATGCGCGGCAACACGTCGGCCGTGCCACCGGCAGGGAACGGCACGATCAGTTTCAGCAACTGGTTGTTCGACTGCGCGTACGCACTGCCGATCAGGCACGAAGCCAGAGCGAGGGCGGCGCCTAGGCGGCGCGAGAAGGAGTAGGACATGAATGTCTCCGATGAACTTGTGGGAATTCGAGTGTCGCGGCAGGCAAGCGTGCAAACAAGTTAAATTTGCGCTATGCGTAAAAATGAAACCGATGCGCTGCCAGAGGTCAATGACGTCGACCGCCATTTCGTCACCTCGCTGCAAAAGGGGCTGGACGTGCTCACCTGCTTCGGCCGGCAGCACAGCCGCCTCACGCTGTCGGAAGTCGCACGCCTTACTGGCATGTCACCCGCGTCAGCACGACGCTCGCTGCTCACGCTGCACCAGCTCGGTTACGTGGACAGCGATGGCAAGCGTTTCTGGATGCTGCCGCGCGCCCTGCTGGTGGCGCACGCGTACCTGTCTTCTCGGCCGATGCCGTCGCTGGCTCAGCCACTGCTGGACGCCTTGTCCGAGCGCACGCGCGAGTCGGCATCGCTGGGGCAGTTGCTGGACGACGACGCGATCATCATCGCGCGCTCGACGGCACGGCGCAGCCTGAGCGCGGGCTTGGGCATCGGCTCGCGTCTGCCGGCCTACTGTTCGGCTCTGGGTCGTGTGCTGCTGGCCGGGCTGCCGCCGCGAGAGGCACAGGCTCGGCTGCGCAGCATGACTCGCGTGCCGCTGACGCCGCAAACGATCTGCGATTTTTCGCTGGTAGTGGAATTGGTGGAACGCTGTCGCGAAGAAGGACATGCCAGCAGCGATGGCGAACTGGAGATCGACGTGCGGTCGATGGCGGTGCCAGTGCGCGACCGCCAGGGGCAGGTAGTGGCTGCGATAAGTATCGCGGTGCGGATCGAGCGCATGGGCATGGGTGAGTTTCGCGACGCATTCCTGCCGATGCTCAATCGCGCGCGTGACACACTGGCGGCGCGACTGCCCCTTGGGTGAACGTGAACATGAACATGCGCGGAGCCGGCGTGGTTCGAATCCGGTGGCAGAAGTCAGCGGCGAACACCGTGCTCGTGTACTCAAGCAACGATGTCAGTTCAGGCTGCTGGTAGTGTGACCTACAACCTACGGGCGCGGTATCACAAAAGCCATCGGATCAATCGATGGTGACCTTTGCATCGCGAATCACCTTCTGCCACAACTGGGTTTGCTGCTCGATGAAGTCAGCACTTGCCGCGGTTGTGTTGTGCATCGGGTCCAGCCCTAGCTTTGCGAGGCGTTCCTGCATGGCTGGTCTCGCCAACGCTTCATTGAGCGTGGTGTTGAGGTGACGAACTTCTTCGGAAGGCGTGTTTGGCGCGGTCACCGCCGCGTACCAGGTAACCGACTGCATACCCGGTAAACCAATCTCCGCAAAGGTCGGCACGTCCGGGAGAGCGGCAGACCGTTTGGCATCTGCCACCGCAAGAATGCGTACCTTGCCCGATTTGTGCAATGTGATTGACGCTCCCACACTTCCGAAGAAGGCATCAACCTGGCTACCCGATAGATCGGCGAGCGCAGGGGCATCGCCTTTGTACGGAACATGGACCAATGTTGCTCCCGTCAAGGAGGAAAAAAGGCTCGCAGTCAAATGTGAAGTCGTGCCATTGCCCTGGGACGCATAGGACACTCTCCCGGCGCTTTGCTTGGCATAAGGCGCGAATTCTTGAGCCGTCTTGATTGGCAGATTGGGGCTGACGATAAGCGCGTTCGGTACCGAAGCAATGGTTCCGATGGCTAGCCACTGGGAGGGATCGTATGGCAGTTTGGCGTACAGCCCCTGGTTGATCGCGATCGGACCCGGAGACGAAATCATGATGGTGCTTTCGCTCGATCGTGGCCGGTTGAACACCTCGGCAGCGCCCAGGTTGCCGCCGGCACCGGTCTTGTTCTCGACATGGATGCCCTTAGGAAACCCGGTCCGCATTTCTTCTGCCAACGTGCGGGCCAACACATCAGCGAGGCCGCCTGCAGCGAATGGGACCACGATACGCAGCGGCTTGTCCGAGGTTTCCACCGCATGCACCATGCTGGTGGCGGCGATCAGTCCGATCAGACAAGCAGCTGCGGCAGAAGAGGGTAAGAAACGCATGTACTTGTCTCCGTAGAAAAATGAAATGTATGTGCAATGGAATGCGGGTCGCAAATACATCGTTGGCTCAGTTCACAAGGCCCTGGATTTGGCTTGCAGATGCATGAGCTCCTCGACGATGCAGCCTCTATACTCCTAGCCAAGCACAGGCATTGCACTGTTCCAACTCTGAGTGTTTAACCGCGGCTGCTGTGCTTGTTGCCTCTCATCAGGCTCTCAGTGCAAAGCCGGCGACTTGCTTGTAGTTGTCCGAGATGGCTCGCAAGTCGTCCTGGCTGATCAAGTCATCAATATTGGCAAAAGGAAGGCCACCGCTGAGTTCGTCAGCCTTCATGATGATGAAATCGGGCGGCAGCGTGCGGTTCGTCTCAACCACTCTGGCCGTCGGTCCCAGGCGTGCCGCTTCATAGCGCTGCAGCGCAGCACCCGGATCACTGGGCGAAGCGGCCATTTCGTCGGCCAGTGTGCGAGCGTCGATCAGTGCCTGCGCCGAGCCATTGGAGCCGCGCGGGTACATCGGGTGCGCCGCGTCGCCCATGAGCGTCACGCGCTCGAAGCTCCAGCGCGGCAGCGCGTCCTTGTCGACCATCGGGTACTCGAACACCTGCTGCGCCGAGCTGATCAGCGCCGGCACGTCGAGCCAGTCGTAGCGCCACGATTCGAAGGTCGGCAGGAAGTCGTCCAGGCGCCCGGGCTTGTTCCAGTCGTTCATGGCGGCCTGCGGGTCGCGGATCTCGGCCACCCAGTTGATGAGCTGGTTGCCCTGCCCGTCCACGTTGTCCACGATCGGGTAGATCACCATCTTGCCGGTGTCGATCGATCCGATGCGGATGTAGCTCTTGCCGGTGAGGATGGGCTTGTGCACGCTCACGCCGCGCCAGGTGTTGATGCCTGCATAGCAGACTCGATCGTCGGAATAGAAATGCCGGCGGATGGTCGAATTGACGCCATCGCAAGCCACCACCACGTCGGCCTGAACGGTCTCGGGCGTGCCCTGCAGTCCCACCGCGAAATGCAGCGTGGCCGCGCCATCCAAAGGGTCGATGCCGGTGCAACGGTGCCCCACATGCAGCCGCTTGGCACCCAGGCGCTGCAACGCGGCATTCCAGAGCAGGCGATGGAGTTTGCCGCGATGGATGCCCAGCTCGGGCAATTCGTAGCCCGCATGTCGGCCGCGAGGCTCGCTGTAGACGAACTGGCCCCAGCGGTTGTAGAACACGCTCTCGCGGTTTTCGATCGCCACAGCCTCCAGTTCGGCTGTCAGGCCCAGCGCGTCGAGCTCGCGCATCGCGTGTGGCAGCAAGGTGATGCCGACGCCGATCTCCTTCACCTCTGTGGCGCCCTCGTAGACATCACACGCCAGGCCGTGCTTGTGAAGGGCCAGCGCGAATGCCAGGCCGGCGATGCCACCCCCCACCACCGCAATCCTGATGTCGTTCTCGTGCTTCATTCGGCCTTGATACCCTGAGTTTTGATGAGTGTGGCCCACCGGTCCGCGTCCCTGGCCACCAGGCGACCGAACGCCTCGGGTGCGTCGCTGGCGGGATCCATTCCCTGCCCAGCGAAGGCCTTTTTGACATCCTCGCTGCGGAGGATGTCGTTGATTTCGCGGTTGAGCGAGGCGACTTGCGACGCAGGCATGCCCTTGGGAGCGAAGATGCCGTACCACATGTCCACGTTGACGTCGCCTGCTTTAGCTTCGCTGAGGGTGGGAACGTCGGGCAGCAGCGGATGACGCTTGTCGCTTCCGATGCCGAGTGCGAGAAGCTTGCCCGAACGCACCTGCGGCAATGCCACATGAATGGGCAGGAACATGGCATCCACCTGGCCACCCAGCATGTCGGTGACGGCGGGGCCCGTGCCACGGTAGGGAATGTGCGTGAGAAACACCTTGGCGGTGTTTTTGAACAACTCCATCGAGAGATGGTGCGGCGTCCCAACACCTGGCGAGGCATAGTTGAGTTTACCTGGTGCCTTGCGCGCGGCTGCAATGAGGTCGCCGCCGGTGGCAAAGCCGGAACGGGGGTGAGTGACCAGAATGAGCTGGCCCCAGCTCGTCAGGCTGACAGGCTCCAAGTCGGGGTCTCCTCGTTTTCAGTGCAATAAGTGACGGTACGAAAAGCTAGCACTGGCGCGGAGGT
>JABAOH010029077.1_pt1 | contig 13361 bp, 13 predicted proteins | sample 7062181 | NCBI WGS metagenome assembly JABAOH01 (sample SAMN14538630, study PRJNA623070) | marine sediment metagenome | biome: marine biome [ENVO:00000428]; feature: marine pelagic biome [ENVO:01000023]; material: deep marine sediment [ENVO:00002113]; isolation source: pool of 5 deep marine... | reverse complement strand
TGCGTCTGGCGCACCGCGGCTACGTGATGGCGAACGGTCAAATCATGATGTCAGGTACGGGCCACGAGCTATTGGCCAACAAGGAAATCCGCGCGGCTTACTTGGAGGGAGGGCACTAGAACAGTCTATGGAATCAATTCTCGGCACAAGCGTGGGTGTCTTCCTCGGCGTGACTGTCTCGCTTATGGGCTTCACCGCCTTCATGACCGGTCAGGCGTTGGCCAACACCTGGAAACCGATGTGGCACGCCATCGTATATTCGGTCCTACTCGGTTTTGCCGACCGTTTCTTAACCTTCGCCCTGTTCGAGGGCGAGCTGTTGTCCTTGAGTGGCTACGTGGTCGACACCGCGGTGCTGACGGCGATCGCCTTGTTTGCGTACCGCATGAGCCAGGCGCGAAAAATGGTTAGCCAGTACCCGTGGTTGTACGACAGCGCGGGCCTGTTCGGTTGGCGCCCCAAGGGTCCGACTCGCCCGTCCTAAACCCGTAATCCCAGCACTCGTTTTCGTCTAACGATAGCTGTGCTACATTACGCGCCCGTTTCTACGGAAAGCATTCCAACTGAAACTCACCAACAAGCCTTTTACCATCAATAGGATAGGAGGACTTATCCATGAAGAAACTCGTTACAAGTCTACTGGTTGGGGTCACCCTGGCCTTGTTGGGCACCAGCCCGGTACGCGCCGCTGAGGAGATCCTGATTGCCGTCGCGGGGCCGATGACCGGCCAATACGCGTCCTTCGGCGAGCAGATGCGACGCGGTGCCGAGATGGCGGTGGCCGATATCAACGCCACCGGCGGCGTGCTGGGCAAGAAGCTCAAGCTGACCGTCGGCGACGACGCCTGCGACCCGAAGCAGGCCGTAGCCGTCGCCAACAAGTTTGCCAGCCAGGGTGTCAAGTTCGTCGCCGGACATTTCTGCTCGGGCTCATCGATCCCCGCGTCCAAGGTCTACACCGAGGAAAACATACTGCAGATCTCGCCGGCCTCGACCAACCCGAAGCTGACCGAGGAAGGCGGCGCCAACGTGTTCCGCACCTGCGGACGTGACGACCAGCAAGGGATCGTCGCCGGCAACTTCATGGCAGATAAGTACAAGGGCAAGAAGGTCGCCATCCTTCACGACAAGACGGCCTACGGCAAGGGTCTGGCCGACGAGACCAAGAAGCAGCTGAACAAGCGCGGCGTCAAGGAGGCCATGTACGAGGCCTACACCGCCGGCGAGAAGGACTACTCGGCGCTGGTCTCAAAGATGAAGGCGGAAGGCGTAGACGTGTTTTATGTCGGCGGCTACCACACCGAAGCGGGTCTGATGGTCCGGCAGGCGCGCGAGCAGGGCTATGGTGTACAGCTCGTCTCGGGTGACGCGTTAGTGACCGACGAGTATTGGAAGATCACAGGGAAGGCAGGTGAAGGCACCCTGATGACCTTCAGCCCAGATCCGCGCAAGAATCCGGTTGCCGCACCGGTGGTGAAGAAGTTCCGCGATGGCGGCTATGAGCCCGAAGGCTACACGCTTTACACCTATGGTGCGATTCAAGCCTGGGTGGGAGCGATAAACAAGGCCGGCGCCGTTGATACCAAGAAAACAATCAAAGAGCTACGCCGGAACCAGTTCCAGACGGTCCTGGGCACCATCGGCTTCGATAAGAAGGGTGACGTCACCGCACCCGGTTACGTTTTCTACGTCTGGAAGGACGGCAAGTACGACTATCTACAGATGTGATCCTTGCTGCAGTCGATGACTATAGAACCCGGCGGTCTACAGTGGACCGCCGGGTTTTTTGTTGATTTCATTAGCGACTGGTTACAGCGAGTAACGAGAAGATGCCAACCGGGAATCTATTGTGTCTCAGTGCTCATGCCTTTCACCGTCTCGCCTTCGTCGAGTGGGGAGAAGTAGAAAACGAACGCGTGCTGATCTGTGCGCATGGACTGACTCGCAATGGCCGCGACTTCGATTTCCTGGCGCAAGCGCTACAAGATCAGTATCGAGTGATGTGCCCCGACGCGCCGGGTCGCGGGCGCAGCGACTGGCTCGCGGTCAAGGAAGACTACAATTACTCGACGTACTNNTGAAAGACGACTACAACTACTCGACGTACTGCAGCAATATGGCCGCGCTCATCGCCTGGTTGCAGACTGATCAGCTCGACTGGGTCGGCACCTCCATGGGCGGGATCATCGGCATGCTGCTCGCGGCCCAGCCTAACTCGCCGATCCGGCGGCTGGTGATTAATGACATCGGTCCCTTTGTCCCGAAGACGGCCCTCGAACGTATTGCTCGCTACGTCGGCACCAATCCCGGCTTCGCGAACAAAGATGACGCCGAGCGCTACCTGCGCGAGATCCATGCCGGCTTTGGCCCGCTGACCGACGCCCAATGGGCCCATCTCGCGCAGCACAGCGTGCGCCGGGATGCCGACAGTCACTACCGGCTGACTTATGACCCCGCTATTGGGCGGCCGCTTCAAGAGAAGCCGATCGAGGACTTGGATCTTTGGACAACGTGGGACAGCATCCGCTGCCCGGTGCTGGTTATTCGTGGTGCTGAGTCCGATTTGCTATTGGCTGAGACAGCGGCGGAAATGCAACGCCGCGGGCCGCCCATGCGATTGGTGGAGCTTGCCGGCGTGGGTCATGCCCCGGCACTGATGGCGCATGATCAGATCGCCATCGTCCGCGACTGGCTGTTATCTTGATCTCACCACGGAGCGCACACAGACCACAGAGAAAAAGATATTAATTCTCTCTGTGGGCTCTGTGATCTCTGTGGTAAGTCAGTGCGATTATTGATCTATACCGCCCAGGCAGAGGTACTTGATTTCGAGGAACTCGTCGATGCCATACTTGGAGCCCTCACGCCCGATGCCGGATTCCTTCATGCCGCCGAATGGGGCGACCTCGTTCGAGATAATGCCTTCGTTGATGCCGACCATGCCGTATTCCAGCGCCTCGGCCACGCGCCAGATGCGACCGATGTCGCGGCTGTAAAAGTAGGCCGCAAGCCCGAACTCGGTGTCGTTCGCCATCCGGATCGCCTCCGCTTCATCCTTGAAACGAAAGAGCGGCGCCACCGGGCCGAAGGTCTCTTCATTGGCCACTGCCATATTCGGAGTGACATTGGTTAGCACTGTCGGCTGAAAGAACGTGCCGCCCAGCGCGTGGCGCGAGCCGCCCGCCACGACTTTGGCCCCTTTCTGGGTGGCATCGGCGATGTGCTGCTCGACTTTCTCCACCGCGCGCATGTCGATCAATGGTCCCTGCTGCACACCCTCTTCCAGGCCACTGCCAACTTTCAGCGCATTGGCGGCCTGGGCCATCTTGTCCGCAAAGGCATCGTAAACGCCTTCCTGCACCAGCACACGGTTGGCGCATACGCAGGTCTGACCGGTGTTGCGGTACTTCGATGCCATGGCGCCAACCACTGCCGCATCGAGGTCGGCGTCGTCGAACACGATGAAAGGCGCGTTACCGCCGAGCTCGAGCGAAACCTTTTTCACCGTCCCCGCACACTGCGCCATTAGCAGCTTGCCCACCTCAGTCGAACCGGTGAACCCAAGCTTGCGCACGGTAGGATTGGTCGTGAGCTCCTTGCCGATTTCCGCCGACGGTCCGGTAATGACATTGAACACACCTCTGGGAATACCGGCCTGCTCGGCCAGCTCGGCCAGCGCAAGCGCCGTGTACGGCGTCTGTGACGCAGGCTTACACACGACCGTACACCCGGCGGCAAGTGCCGGGCCGCACTTGCGCGTAATCATTGCCGCCGGAAAGTTCCACGGCGTGATGGCGGCGACCACACCGATAGGCTGCTTTAAGACAACAATGCGCTTGCCGTGTAGCGGATGCGACATGACATCGCCATAGACCCGCTTGCCCTCCTCGGCGAACCACTCGATGAAGGAGGCGGCGTAGGCGATCTCGCCGCGCGACTCGGCCAGCGGCTTGCCCTGCTCGGTCGTCATCATCACGGCCAGGTCTTCCAGGTTGCGCATCATAAGGTCGTACCATTTGCGCAGGATGTTCGCGCGTTCCTTGCCCGTGAGCGCGCGCCAGGCGGGCCAGGCGGCATCGGCGGCGGCGATCGCGCGGCGCGTGTCGTCTACACCCATCGCCGGTACGGTGCCAATCACGCTGCCGTCGGCCGGATTGGTGACGTCGATGGTGCCTTTGGCTTTCGCCTGCACCCATGCGCCATCGACGTAGCACTGCTCGCGAAATAATGATCCGTTGCTGACTTTCAAAGTGGCGACATTCACATTCACAGCGATATCCTCCGTTAGTCTTTCGCCCGCACCAGAAATATCACCACGGCGCGATTATGGCCATTATGCAACCTGGCCCCATGGCTGGCCAAGATGCCGCCGATGATCGTCGCCCGCCCGCTCGAGCGGTCACCAATACGATAATCCGCCGCGGTAAAGTGTCTCCAGATCCTCTTTCTGCACCGGGATGGGCGAGTTCTTGAGCAGGCGCTCCTGGGCGATGGCGCCTTCAGCGAGCGCCGGGATGTCCCGCTCAGTGTAACCGACGCCCGAGATGCCATTGGGCATGTCCGTTTGCTGCATCATTCGGATGAGGTGGGCCGCCAGCGCCTCCCCCGCTTCTTGCGGCTTGACGTCGCGCACATCGGCACCGAGATAGGCAGCCCCCTCGAGGTGGCGCTGCGGGCTCGCAGCGGCCGTGAAGCGAAAGGCCGACGGCGAGTTTACGATCACCGACATACCGTGAGGACAGATGGGTTCTTCCTGCGGGTAACCCGCGGGGCGAAAATCGCGCACCAGACCGGCCACAGAATAAGACATGCCGTGAGGGATGTGCACCCCCGAGTTGCCAAAGGCGATGCCAGCCAGCGTGGCGGCAAACATCATGCTGTCCCGCGCCTCGTGATCATCGGCATCCGCCACCGCACGCACCAAGTACCGGCCCGTACGTCGCAGCGCCTCTGCACAACCAAGATCACTGAAGGGATTCGCGCCCTGACTCATGGGTCGCAACTGCGGTTGCCCTGGCGCTTGCCGTTGCGTGTACGGCATAGCCGTATATGATTCGAGTGCGTGACTCAATACATCGAAGCCGCTTGCCGCCACAACGCTGGCTGGAAGCGTGTAAGTCGTCGTCGGATCGATCAGGCTCAGCGTGGGCCGCAACGCGCGGTGAGCGATGCCGGTCTTCGACTTCATGGCGAGTAGATCGAACACGGCGATGCCGGTACATTCGCTGCCGGTGCCGGATGTGGTCGGGCAGGCGATATGCGGCTTGAGCGGGCCCGGGACCGGCCGCGCCTCGCCAATGGGTGCATTCACGTAGGTCATGAAGTCAGCCGGATAGGTCGCGTACAAGTTGGCGGCCTTGCAAGTGTCCATGACAGAACCGCCACCGACGGACACATAGCCGTCGAAATTTCCTTCACTGGCAAACTTTGAAGCGGCCATGAACGACTGATCCGTCGGTTCGACGTGGACCTCGTCGTATATCGCCACGTCGATACCTGCCTCACGCAACGACCGGGTAACAACGGCCACCGCCTCAAGCTGACAAACCTTCGGGTCGGTGTACAGTGCCAGGCGCGTGAGCCCCAGTCGTTTCGCGTCGTATCCGATCTCGGCGAGGACGCCAGGACCGAAACGAATAGCGCTCGGATCGACGGCGAATACGGACTCCCGACCCTCCACAAACTCGTAATAGTGACAGCAACCCATGGTTGTACTCCTCGCCGGCCCAGCCAGTCTTACGTGTCGCAAGGCTATTGTCTGGCATTTACCGGCCCGCTGCCTAGTCTCGATGGCTCGACAAGCGCGCTGATGGACAATGGGTGCGCCCGTATGGCAGCCTGATAGCGATGATGTTGCGCTTACCCGACCCCGACAGCGCGCGCCGCTGGTGCGCGGAGCAGCGCGCGGCCGGGCGCACACTGGGCTTCGTACCGACCATGGGTGCGTTGCATCCTGGCCACATGGAGCTCCTGCGGCGCGCGCAGGCAGAAAACAACGTGAGCTGCGTCAGCATCTTTGTCAACCCGCTTCAGTTCAACGACCGCAACGACCTTGCGAGCTATCCCCGCGACTTCGAAAAAGACGCACACATGCTCGAGGGAGCTGGCTGCGACATGACGTTCACCGGCACGCTCGAGCAGTTTTTCCCCGAGGTCGAAAATCCCGAACAGATCGTCCAGCGCGACCCCGGCCCGGGTGCCGAGGGGGTCGAGGGCGCAGCCCGTCCGGGGCATTTCGCCGGGGTGGCGACCATATGCGAGCGGCTGTTCAAGACCGTCGGTGCGAGCCGTGCCTACTTCGGCGAAAAGGACTTTCAACAGACCCTCGTCGTCAAAGACCTGGCACGCGCGCTCGGTTACCCCGAGATCGTCGTCTGCCCCACGGTGCGTGAGTCCTCCGGCCTTGCGTGGTCGTCGCGGAACTACTTGCTTTCCGCAAGCGACCGCGAGCGAGCGACCTGCTTGGCGCGGGCGCTGTTCGCTGCACGCACGGCCTGGCGCGGGGGCGAACGAGAGCCGACGCGCTTACGTGCCGCCATGCTGCAGGAACTGCAGACCGACGGCGTGCGCCTGGAATATGCCGAGTTGCGTGACCCGCAGGCCTGGAGCCCACTGCCGCCCGCCAACCCCATGTCGCGCGCCCAAGCACTGGTGGCGGCACGGGTTGGCAACGTGCGTCTGATCGATACCCTGCGCCTCGACACCGACAACTAAACCGCACTACTCAAGGCAAAGGCGCAAAGGATTCTTCTAAGCACTTAGTAAAAACGTGGTGTCTCTGCGTCTTTGCGTTGAAAGTTTTTTCTAGTGTTCGCCGCCGGCCTTGAAGTGGTACTGGGCGCCCGAGCGGATGCCCGAGGGCCAACGTGTGGTGATGGTCTTAAGCTTGGTGAAAAACTTCACGCCTTCAGGACCATGCATGTACAAATCGCCGAACAGCGAGCGCTTCCAGCCGCCGAAGCTGTGGTAGGCCACCGGCACCGGAATCGGCACGTTCACGCCGACCATGCCGATCTTGACCGTGCTCGTGAAGTGACGCGCACAATCGCCGTCGCGCGTGAATATTGCCGCGCCATTGCCGAGCTCGTGGTCGTTCACCAGCTTGACTGCTTCGTCATAGTCCTTGGCGCGCACCACACCGAGTACCGGACCGAAAATCTCCTCTTTGTAGATGCGCATCTCCGGGCGCACCTTGTCAAACAGGCAGCCACCTAGGAAGCAACCATTTTCGTAGCCCTTCGCCTTGAAGTTTCGCCCGTCAACGACGAGCTCGGCGCCTTCTTTGACGCCGAGATCGACATAGCTCTTGACCTTTTCCAGGTGTTGCGGCGTCACCAGGGGCCCCATCTCCGCCTGCGCGTCGGTATAGGGCCCGATCTTGAGGTCCTCAACGCGCGCCTTCACTCGTCTAACAAGCTCATCGCCTGTCTCGTCGCCGACTGTCACGACCACGGAGATGGCCATACAACGCTCGCCGGCAGATCCATAAGCGGCCCCCATCACGGCATCGACGGTCTGGTCCATGTCGGCGTCCGGCATCACTACCAAGTGGTTCTTTGCCCCCGTCAACGCTTGCACACGCTTGCCGTGCGCGCATCCGGTCTTGTAGATGTACTCACCCACCGGCGCCGAGCCGACGAAACTGATGGCGCCGATGTCGGGGTCCATCAGCAGCGCATCCACTGCCTCTTTGTCTCCATTAACAATGTTCAGTACACCTGGCGGCAACCCGGCTTCGCTAGCAAGCTCGGCCAGGCGCAAAGTCACAGACGGGTCTTTTTCCGATGGCTTCAACACGAAGGTGTTGCCGCAGGCGATGGCGACGGGGAACATCCACATCGGCACCATGGCGGGAAAGTTGAACGGTGTTATGCCACCGCAGACACCGATGGGTTGACGGATCGAGTACATGTCAACCCCGCGGGAGACAGCCTCATTGAACTCGCCCTTGAGCAGCTGCGGGATGCCACAGGCGAACTCGACCACTTCGATGCCGCGGGTCAATGATCCCTGCGCATCGGTGAAGGTCTTGCCATGCTCCGCTGACAATAACCTGGCCAGCCCATCCAGATGTCGGCGCAGCAGATCGCGAAAGTGAAAAAGGATTTGTGCGCGCTGCGGTGGTGGCGTGCCTGCCCAGTCGGGAAACGCCTTGAGCGCTGTCTCCACAGCACCTCTGACCTCGGTAGCGCTGGCGAAAGGTACTTGCGCGGTGATCTCTCCCGTGGCCGGGTTATAGACATCGCCGAACCGCCCGCTTCTGCCCTCGACCTTCTGCCCGCCGATGTAGTGATAGAGTGTGGTTTTTACCTTGGCATCCATCAATTCACCTCCGCAAGCGGGATCGCTTTTGCGCTAAGTCTACACCTTGCCCTTCCGGGGCACGAGCAGCCGCTCACCCTAGCGCATTAACCCATCAAAAATCGGCGTCGCCTGCGCAACGCGTCCGAAAACGATATCGCTGCGCTTGGCGCGCACAGCGCGCCGGCGCGTCAGGCCTTACCCTTCCAAGGCACCAGGGCGGTCTCGATCTTGCGCATGATCAGGTCGAACACAAACGCCACGGCACCGATCACGACGATGCCGAGGAACACAATGTCGGTGGCGAGAAACCGCGCCGCATTGAGCACCATCACGCCGATACCCGCCTTTGCGGCGACCATTTCCGCCGCCACCAGGGTGGTCCAGCCGAATGCGATGGCGACCCGCATGCCGGTGAGGATCTCGGGCAGCGCCGCCTTGATCACCACCTGCCAGACCACCTGCTGACGGGTTGCACCCATGGAGTAGGCCGCGTGAATCTGCTCGATGGAGACCGACCGCACGCCCGCCCGGGCGCTGATGGCGATGGGCGCGAAGCAGGCGAGGTAGATGAGGAAGATCTTCGCGAACTCGCCGATGCCGAACCAGATGATGGTGAGCGGCAGGTACGCGAGCGGGGGAATGGGCCGGTAGAACTCAATGGGCGGGTCGAACACCCCGCGCGCGATACGACTCATGCCCATTGCAATGCCGATGGGTACAGCGGTGACAACCGCCAGAAGAAACGAGAAAAAGACCCGGTAGAGGCTCCACAGGATGTGCTGGTGAAGCGTGTGCTCGCTGAACCCCTCGCACTCGGCTTCGACCTCGGTCATGACACCGAGGAATTTCAGGAAGCTCTCATAGTAATAGGCCGTGCAGGCGATCTTGTTGAATTTCGATATCACCTGCTCCGGCGACGGCAGGAAAAGGGGGCGGATGAGCTCGAGGTGGGTGACTAGCCACCAGGAGCCGAGGATCACCGCAATCGTGACGATGTTGATGATCGTGGCATCACCGCTGCCGGGCGCGCCGTACTGGTCCACCACCCGCGGCGCGCGACGTGAGAAGGGATTCAGTCTCATTGCACCTGGTCGCCCACTTCCTCGCCGTAGATGATCGAGAGGACCTCCTCTCGCATCTTAATGAAATCCGACGCCGACTTGACCGCCCTCGCATCCCCCGACTCGAAGAATTGCCGATAGAATTCGAGTCTGTACTCGTGGGTGATGCGCCCGGGGCGCGGCGACATGACGATGAGGCGGGTCGCCATGAACAGCGCCTCCTCGACGCTGTGGGTGATGAAGAAGACGACCTTCTTGGTCTTTCGCCACACGTTGAGGATCAGCTCCTGCATGTTCTCGCGGGTGAAGGCATCGAGCGCGCCGAGCGGCTCGTCCATGAGTAGCATCTCGGGGTTGCAGGTCAGCGCCCGGGCGAGCCCGACCCGCTGCTGCATGCCCCCCGACAGTTGGTAGATCGGATAGTTCTCGAACTCGGTGAGGCCCACCAGTCCGAGATTGGCGCGCGCGGCCTCGCGGCGCTCTTGCTTGCCTACCTTCTGAAGCTTGAGGCCAAACTCGGTGTTCTCCACCACGTTCATCCAGGGGAACAGGGCATGCTTCTGGAAGACCACGCCCCGGTCGTGGCCGGGGCCGGTGACTGGCGCGCCCTTATGAAAGATCTCTCCGCGCGTCGGGCGCAGGAAACCCGCGATCACGTTCAGCAGCGTCGTCTTGCCGCAGCCCGAGGCACCGAGCGCCACGACGAATTCATTTTCGGCGAAGTCTATGCTGACGTCACTGAGCGCCTTGACACTCCCCGTGCCGTCCACGGAGGGGAACTCCATGCTGATATGACTGAGACTGATGATCGCGCTCAAGGGGCCTCCCCCGTTTTGAACCGGTGGCCGCGGCAAAGGACCTGATGCCGCCGGATCTGCTCTGGCCCGCCCCGCCCGGGAGCGGCGGTGCGGTCGTCAAGGCGCAGTGACGAGCGACGCGCAGCCGCGGGCGCCGCTGCGCGTCGCCACGTCATTAGCACTTACCGTCGATCACCATCTGGGCGAACTTGGGCGTGGCCGAGTCGGCGTAGCTGCCGAGCACCTTGTCCAGCTTGCCCTGGGACTTCAGGAACTCCGATGCCGCCTTCAGCGCGTTCTGCACGCCGCCGCCGAGCCATACGCCAGAGACCTGCTGCTCGAGGGTGGGGTAATCGTAGAGCGCGAGCACGCCGCCCACCTGGTCAGCCTGACCGGACACGGCCTTGGCAATGCCCGCCGCCTTGGCGGAGCCTGGACCGTAGTCGTTGGGATTGGCGCGGTAGTCCGCGTCGGCCGCGGACACCATCTTGATCCACTTGCACATGAAATCCGCATTCTTGCTGGTGAAGCCCTTGCGCGCGACCATCGCGTCGAAGGTGGCCTTGCCCCAGTTGCTGAGATCGCCCGAGGTCAGCAGCACACGGCCCTTGGCCTTCATCCGGCCGAGCGCCGGATCCCAGACGAAGCCGCCGTTGATGTCGCCGCGCTCCCAGGCCGCGACCATGTCCGGCGGCGACATGTCGATGACTTTGAGTTTCTTGGGAGAGATGTTGAACTGCTCGAGCGCAAACATCATGTGGAAGTGCGTCGTTGAGCCGAATGGAACCGCGATGGTCTTGCCGACGAGGTCCTGCGGGGCAGTGATCGACTTGTCCACCACCAGCGCCTCGGCATCGTTGATATTGTCGTAGATGTAGACCACCTGCAGGTCGACCCCGCGGCTGTATCCTGCGGCCGTCGGCGAGGACCCGTTGAGCGAGATGTCGACCGAGCCCGACGCCATAGCGTTGATAACCTCCGTGCCCGACGTGAACTTCACGAAGTTGATGCTCTTTCCGGCGAGCCCGTTCTTCTTCAGCTGCTCCATCTGGGCTTTCCACGGTCCATACACCAACTGGTAGCCAACGGTTACGTCGGCCGCCTGAGCGCTGGCGGCAACACCGATCATGGCCGACACGGCGATTACGACGGCCTTATTTAATAGCTTTCTCATTTTTCACTCCTCCACTGTAGTCACAGAAAAACCAGTCCTGGTAGACGACGCGCCACGGCGTTCTCGGCGGCCTGCTTGTTCTGATGATAGCGCTGGCTTCGCGGCGGCGTTCTCAGAGCTCGTTGGCTCGAATTGGCCGTCGGTAATCATCACCTTCCACGGATTGTAGATACGTTGACAGCCGACAGTCACTCCTCGCGCCGCCACATTGGTACCGAGACCAACCACCATCAATACCCGTGGCGAAAGCATAAAGCGGCCGATGAGATTGACGAGTTATTTCATGTGGTCCTCCTTCACGGTGATACGTCAGTTATTCGATGTGTTAACGGCTCATCCTGTTATTATTTTTATTTTATTTATGACGCCGTGGACGTGGAGGAAGTCGTCTCCACTTTGTCCGTGAGACGGTGGCGCTGCGTGCGGCCTGCTATCCACCGCGACGCCGATCGTGCAACGACGGCAAGTTCGTCTGCTGCGTCGATGCGGTTACGATGAACGCGCTTTGCGTATATCTGTGGCCTGCGCCGGGTACACCTTCAAAACGTCTCGCAGTATACCGCAGATCTCGTCAATATGGCTTTTCTCTGCAACGAATGGGGGCGCGACGATACCAGCGTCGCCCGTCATTTTGATATGCAGTCCGGCAGCAAACAAACGTTTTTGTACTTCGTAGCCACGTACTCCCGGGCCCCCTTCAGGCGCGACATCGAAGCCGGCGATCATGCCATAACCACGAATGTCGGTGATGGCCGGGAGATCGCTTAGCGCGAACACGCTTTCTAAGAAGTATGGCGACATCTCGGCCGCGCGCTCGAAAAGCTTTTCCTTTTCGTAAATATCCAATGCTGCCAAACCCGCCGCACACGCCGCCGGATGACCGGAGTACGTATACCCGTGAAAAAGCTCGATCGCGTGCTCGGGTGCGCCGCCCACGACCGTATCGTAAACCTTCTTGCTGACCGCAACCGCGCCCATGGGCTGCGCGGCGTTGGTGAGGGCCTTGGCCATGGTGATGATGTCCGGAGTCACGGCAAAGCTGTGCGCGGCGAACGGTTTGCCCGTGCGCCCGAAACCGCAGATGACTTCATCGAACACCAGCAGTATGCCGTGCGCGTCGCAGATCTCGCGCAACCGTTCCAAATAGCCCTTTGGCGGCACCAGCACGCCGGTGGAGCCGGCAATCGGCTCGACGACACAGGCGGCGATGGTGTCGGCACCGTACAGACCGACGATACGCTGCAGGTCATCGGCAAGCTCGGCACCACTTTCGGGCTGACCCTTGCTGAAGCGGTTCTCGGGCAACCAGGTGTGGCGCATGTGCGCAACGCCGGTCAGTCCGGCCCCGAACACCTCGCGATTCTTCACCATGCCGCTTAGTGACGTACCGCCGATGTTCACGCCATGGTAGGCGCGCTCGCGCGAAACAAAACGCATGCGTTGACCGTGACCGCGCGCGCGGTGGTAGGCAAGCGCGATTTTTAATGCCGAGTCGACCGCCTCCGAACCCGAGTTGGCAAAAAAGATGTAATCGAGGTCGCCGGGAGTCAGTGCCGCCACGCGGCGGGCGAGTTCGAAAGAGAGCGGATGCCCCCCCTGGAAGGGCGCACAGAAATCGAGCTGCTTGAGTTGCTCACCGACCGCCTTGGCGATCTCCGGTCGGCCGTGTCCTGCAGCGCAGCAAAAAAGGCCCGACGATCCGTCCAGAATCTTCTGGCCCTCGTGGCTCCAGTAATAGACGCCCTCAGCGCGCACAATCAGTCTCGGTTCAGCCTTGAAATCTCGATTGGCGGTGAAAGGCATCCACTGGTACTCGAGCGATCCGACCTTCGTGTTCATGGGTACTCCTTGAGCGATTCCAAGCTTGACCGACAATCGGATTACAATAGACTCGATGGACGTTGGCAAGGTAGAGCCAGTTCCAACGAGCGCGTTAGACCAGCCTCTATGAGAGACCAGCTTCTGCACCTCTCGCCCCACAGCCACTCGAGTTTGCAAGGGCAAATTCGCGAAATGCTCGTGTCC
>JABAOH010023882.1_pt1 | contig 13363 bp, 11 predicted proteins | sample 7062181 | NCBI WGS metagenome assembly JABAOH01 (sample SAMN14538630, study PRJNA623070) | marine sediment metagenome | biome: marine biome [ENVO:00000428]; feature: marine pelagic biome [ENVO:01000023]; material: deep marine sediment [ENVO:00002113]; isolation source: pool of 5 deep marine... | reverse complement strand
GATTTGGTGCAGCGAGCATTAGAATTTTTAGCCAAAAATCGAAGAAAAGAGTTTATCACCGCGAAGACGGGGGAAACTCCTGAGATTTTTTGCGGTGCTCAAAGAGCAAAAAATTCTTGGCGAGCAAACCAAATCCCGAAGCTCATACTTCCTCTATTCTGATAAATCTGCTCTTTTTCCGGACAACTTTAAGGCGATCTATTTCTGTTAACGCTTTCCTGATGGCTCCTTCTCTTGCCCTGTGAGTCACCATTATGATGGGAACTTCTCTCAAGGAAGAGCTCCCCTTCTGGAAAACAGAGGCAATGGAGACTCTATTCTTTCCCAGGATACCCGATATCTTGGAGAGAACACCAGGGAGATCGACAACGGTAAACCTTATATAATACTTCGTTTCCATTCTGTTAATATCCAGTATATTAAGCTTCTTTTTTGGATCACACAATACGTAAGGCACACGACCGGCTATATTGTTGTAAACATTCCTGGAAAGATAAATAATGTCGCTAACCACAGCAGAAGCCGCGGGCATCTGGCCAGCGCCTTTGCCGTAAAACATCGTCTCCCCCACAGCATCCCCGGTAATATAGACAGCGTTATACTCTTCATTTACTGAAGTGAGAAGATGCTCCTGGGGAATGAAAGTGGGATGCACGCGCACATCTATCCCTCCATCAGTCACTTTTAGAATTGCCAAGAGTTTAAGAACATAACCAAATTCACTCTTACCATATCTTATGTCTTCCTGAGCAATATGCGTGATTCCTTCACAATATACGTCTTTCAATTTAACCTGGGCGCCAAAGGCAATCGACCCCAAAATAGCAAGTTTGTGCACAGTATCTATGCCTTCCAAGTCTATAGTAGGGTCCGCTTCAGCAAAACCTCCTCTCTTTGCCTGTGCTAGAGCATCATTAAAGTCGAGTTCCTCCTTGGACATCTTGGTTAAAATATAGTTAGTGGTTCCATTAAGGATACCCAGGATTACCTTAATTTTATTGGCCGATAGTCCTTCGTTCAAAGCTTGAACTACAGGAATTCCCGCCCCTACACTCGCTTCAAAATAGACCAATACTTTATTTTTTTGGGCTTCCGAAAATACCTCCGCCCAGTGTTTGGCTAAGAGTGCCTTGTTGGCTGTAACCACATGTTTTCCTCTTTTTATGGAGGCAAGGACTATCTTTCTTGCTGGTTCATATCCTCCCATTAGTTCTACGACAATATCTACCCCTGGATTGTTCAGGATCTGGTTAAAATCTTTAGTCAAGATACCATCTGTAATCTTCATCCGCTCAGCCAACCTGAGCCGATTTGGATCTTTATCGCAGATAGCTCTTATGGAGACTTCTGTTCCCACTTTCTGCCTGATAATTGCATTATTCCTTTGCAAAAGTTCGACTACACCCACACCTACCGTGCCTAATCCTATAAGACCCAAATTGACTTTTCTTTTCATTAGACTTTCCCTGCTTTTTAACCACCTGAGGATGAAGGCATAGTTACAGGAGCTTCAATTTCGTCCCCATTTATCTGGACGGGCATAAAGCCCTGCACTACCGAGCGACTCAGATAACTATCCCTTCATTCGATGTATCTTGCGACTACTACGCGTGCGCGGCGACCCTTCCTTCAAAAACTTCTTAAGTCGCAACAAGGCATCGTGAAATCTGTTATAGTGCGTAACCAATGCCATACGCACAAAACCTTCCCCGTAACTGCCAAAGCCAATCCCGGGAGCGACTGCTATTCCTGTTCTTTCTATTAAAAGTTCTGCAAACTGTAGGGATGACATGCCTGAAAATTTTTCTGGAAGCTTGGCCCAGAGGTACATAGTCGCTTTCGGTTTTTCTACTTTCCAGCCAATTCTATTAAGACCGTCTACGAACTTGTCCCGCCTTCTTTTATACTCAGCCACCGTATCCTCTACACATTTCTGAGAAGCACTCAAAGCCAAAACTCCTGCCAGCTGAATGGCAGTAAATACTCCAAAATCGAGATAACTCTTGAATCTTTCCAGAGGCCTCAAAATCTCTTTATTACCCACGCAGAATCCTACCCTCCACCCAGCCATATTGTAAGTCTTAGAAAAGGTGTGAAACTCCAATCCCACAACTTTTGCTCCTGGCACTTCCAGGAAAGAGGGAGGTCTGAATCCATCAAATGTTATCTCCGAGTAGGCAAAGTCGTGGCAGACAATTATGTCGTACTTCTTGGCAAAGGCCACCACCTCTTTGAAAAAAGAGATATCTTCCACTACCGCTGTAGTTGGATTGTTAGGATAGTTTAGAAACATCAGCTTTGCCCGTTTAGCAACTCTGGATGGAATCTTTTCCAACTCTGGCAAATAGTTTTTTTCAGGAAGAATGGGCAGATCATAGACTTCTCCCCCCGCCAAAATCACCCCATTGCGGTGTATCAGATAGGCCGGATTGGGCACCAGGGCGAGATCACCAGGGTTAAGATAAGCCATACACATATGTCCAATTCCCTCTTTTGAACCGACCAGAGCCAGAACTTCGCTTTCAGGGTCTAATTTGACCTTGAACTTCTTCCAATACCAATCGGCAACCGCTTTTCTGAACTTGGGCATCCCCTTGGCCTGTGGATAACGATGGGTGCGTGGATGGTTTCTTATTGTATCACAAAGCCTCTCTACGATATGAGAAGGGGTGGCCATATCAGGGTTACCCATGCCCAGATCGATAACATCCTGTTTCCTGGCATAGGCCTCCTGTTTAAGGGCATTTATTGCTCCAAAAAGATAAGGAGGCAGTTTATTCAGTTTTTCAGCACAGCGCATAGAAGGATACCGCTAATACAAACCTTTTCCGCTCCAGTTTTCAGACATCCCCACCAATGTCTCTTTTCCCGCCGGAATTTACGGCCCCCGCATCTAAACCTCATTAGAAATTTTGCCATACCTCTTTGTGTACACCTGATTAGAAATAACATTCCCAACAAGGTAAACTCGGCCAAGCTTTTGTTCCTACACCATTTCCATCTAAGGACAGGACCTTCTAACGGGCTAGAAAACAGAGTAATGGTTCAACCTTACGATTTCAGTGTTTTCTTCAAGCCAAGACTGGGTTTAAATAATACCCTCTTGCCAGCAGCGATTTGGATACTCTCTCCAGTCTTTGGATTTCTCCCTGTCCTTGGCTTGGTCGCCTTCACTTTGAACGTGCCCAAACCAGCGATAACTATTCGGCCTTCAGATTTCAATGATTCCACTATGTTTGCTACCATGGTCTTTACGGCTCTCCCGGCTGCGGCCTTCTTAATCTTCCCTGCTTTTGCCACTCTCTCTATTAGCTGAACTTGATTCAACCTTACTCACCTCCTCTCCATTTGTCCTGCCACTGCCATGCTCGCCACGATTACTTGCTTCATCATCCATACCTTAGAATACTATTCATAGGAGCAAATCCTGATTAGCCTGGATAAGCTCAGTGGCGCGGATCAATTAATATTTACTTATAAGATTAACTCGTTTTTTATACCATATTTTATATAGGCTGTCAAGAATATTATCCACGGCATAAATTAACCAAAAGAAATAGGCCAATCTACTTGGCATATTCCATGATTAGAACCGTCTGTTCAGAAGGCAAGGATTCTTTGTTTCCTTGCCATTCCGCTTTCTTCTCTACTTTTGTAAACCCTTTCAAGAATTCTTCACAGGAATCAATACCAATATTGCAGGCTTCTGTTTTATAATGCATAGGAATAATCAATCTGGGATTCAATTGCCTGGAAACTTCTCGCGCCTCGCGGCCATCTATGGTATAAGTGCCTCCCACAGGAATAAACAGAACGTCCACTTCTCCTATCTCTTTCTGCTGGTCAACGCTCAAAAGGTGTCCCAGGTCTCCCAGGTGGCACAACCTCACCCCGTTAATAGCAAAAACGAAAATAATATTGGACCCTCGCTGAGCTCCTTTACTCTTATCATGGAAACTTCTGACGCCTTTAAAAATTATCCCTTTAATCTCCTTCTCTCCCACATCCTTCACCACCTCTGGGCTACCCTGAAGCAAGTCCACCGCATTATGGTCAAAATGGCTATGACTTACAGTAACCACATCCGGCTTCTCTTTAGGAATAGGGTATCCTATAGACTCATCAAAGGGATCGGTAATGACCTTTGTTCCATCCTCTGCTTCTACCAAAAAGCAGGCATGCCCAAACCATTTAATTCTCATAACCCCCTCCTTTTCCATCTCTAATTTTGCCGCCAGCAAAAAACCAAATCCAATGACCGCAGCAAACAGGAGCAAAAGCAAAATTTTTCTTCTCATCCTCCACCTCCCGACCCTTATAAAATATACACATACCGTTACTAAAAGATAGTTTGTGAGGAGCGCGACGGATAGACTATCTTTTAGTTCACATCTTCCGGGGAGCGGAAATTCCCAAAAGATCCAAACCATTACTTATCACTAATCGAATTGCTGCCACAAGCTTTAAGCGAAATTTTGTAGCGCTTCTATCGCTACTTAACACTCTATACTTATCATAATAATGGTGGAAACATTTAGCCAAATCCTGTAAATATCCGGTCAGATGGTGCGGCTCGTACCTTTGGGCACAATTCTTGACAACTTCTGGATATCGGGATAATCTCTTTACGATCTCAATCGACTCTTTTTCCTCTTCCCTACCTTCCTCCGTAAGAGAGACTTTTTCATATTCTTTCTTTCTCTTTTCCCGGAAGATACTACAGATTCGTGCATGCGCATACTGAACATAATATACAGGATTCTCCGGAGACTGTTTCTTGGCTAATTCCAGGTCGAAATCCAAGCGACTGTCGGCTCCGCGCATCAAAAAGAAGAACCTCGAGGCATCTTTACCCACCTCCTCCATAACTTGTCTCAAGGTTACAAACTCACCTTCCCTCGTGGACATTGGAACCCGTTGACCTCCGCGTGTCAGGCTCACTAATTGATAAAGGATTATTTTCAGGTCCTCCGGGGGAATTCCCAGAGCAGCTATTGACGCCTTTATCCTATCAACATAGCCATGATGGTCAGCACCCCAGATATTAATAACTTTCTTAGAACCTCTCCTGAATTTATGGTAATGGTAAGTAATATCAGAAGTAAAGTAAGTAGGTTTCTTGTTCTCTCTGATTACTACCCGATCTTTTTCATCGCCAAATTGAGAAGATTTAAACCATTGCGCACCGTCCTTCTCGTAAATTAGACCTTTGTTTTTCAATGAATCGATAATCTGTTTAACTTTATTCTTTCTGTAAAGCGTACTTTCAAAAAACCATTTATCAAACTTAACCCCAAAGTCTTCCAGGTCTTTCCTTATCCAACTTAGTATTTTCTGAACGGCGTACTCTCTACATGGGAACGACTTCTTCTTACCGTATCTGGCCTCCAGCTCTTCTGCTATCTCTTTCACATAAGGCCCTCGATATGCACCTTCGGGAAGAGACTCATCCTCTCCACGTAATTCTTTCTGTCTTATGTTTATCGACTTTTCCAAAAGATCTATCTGGTTACCGACGTCGTTAACGTAATACTCTTTTACTACCCTATATCCTACCTCTCTTAAGATGTTTGCCAGAGCATCGCCAATAGATGCACATCTGCCATGTCCAACATGCAAGGGTCCGGTAGGGTTTGCCGAGACAAATTCAATCAGGACTTTCATTCCCCGGCCGATATTTGCTTTCCCATAATTTTTTCCTTCTCTCAAGATCGTATCCAGTTCCCTATGCCACCGTTTTCTGGTTACGTATATATTGATAAAACCGGGTTTTGCTACCTCTATTCGCTCTATTGTTTCAGGTTCCACTTCCTGAAGTGCTCTGGATATAACCTCGGCAATCTCTATGGAGGATTTTTCTATTCTCGACCCTATTATTAAGGCAACGTTGGTAGCAAAGTCTGCACCAATCTCTTCCGGCGCAAACTCCAAGCTATAATCGGGGATCTCCAGGCGCAATTTCCCCAGCACCTCGTCGATTCCCTTTCTAAGTTCATTTTTGATTCTCAAACTATCCTTCCTGAAAATTCTTATAATCTACTTGCCCTCTTAGGCTTTTTTCTCTTTTCCTCTTGGAATTTTACCTCCCTTCCTTCCCCCCATAGTTTCTCCAGGCCGTAGAACTTTCTTGTCGGCTCGTAAAACACGTGTACAATTGCGCCCACATAGTCTATAAGCACCCACTGTGCCTGTTTTTCTCCTTCTATATGCAGGGGGCGAATCCCTTTACTTTTCAATTTTGAAACTATCGACTCGGCAATAGTATCTACGTGTATATTAGACCGGCCACTGCAAATGACGAAATAATCTGCAATCGATGTCAGTTTACGGACATCCAAAATTAATATCTCCTTTGCCTTCTTTCCCAAGGCAAGACCCGCACATTCTTTAGCTAAATTTCTGAAATTCATTATATGCTTGGCTAGCGTCCCCCTTCAATTACGAGACAGCCCTACCGCTAACTCTGACCCGGTTGACTCATTACCTTTTCAATTTATATTATTCAGGCTCACCCACTCCCATAAAGTCACCGCCGAGAACGATGGAGACATCTACAAATCGCGTGTTGTCAATTTCTGTTTTTACCACGCTGGAGCCAACTATTTTGGCTACTTTATGAGCCAATTCAATATCTCCAAGACGATCTATAACTGTAGTATATTTCTTATAAATTCCAAAATTACCCCAGCGAACAGCGTCGATTCTATACTCCCTTAATTTACGCTGTACATTATAAGCTAAATCTTTTCTATTAGTGGCGTTCCATACTTCTACCTTTACTATTCGATCAAGCTTTCCTCCAGAATATACTGGCCGAGAAGCCTTACGGCCAATTCTATAACTATTCATAATTACCTGAACTACCTCTTCGGTCATTTTCTCATGCGGTAGCCAATAGTCCACTCCCCGGATATATTCCGATCTCCCAGGCAAATTCTGGACTCTCAGATTTTCGTAGTGGAAACTTCTCATCTCATTGGCCAGAGCTAAGAAATCCCAGAAGTTAAGATTTGTCCACATATTGCCTTTTATATTCCGATAGATCTTGGGGATTTTCAGTAGAATTTCCGGCCTTGTTAGTTTTCCTGTAAAGAGTTTAAGAAGTCTATGTTGCCTCTCAATTCTCCCCTTATCCCCGAGTAGCCGATCCCGAAATCGGATATATTTTAATGCCTCCTTGCCATTTAATTCTTTCTCTCCCACTGGAAAGTGAATATGGTAGCCTCCCGCACGGTCATCATAATCCATCGGTTCATCGATATTGACCGTCACTCCACCGATAGTATCAACTATATTAACCACTCCCTGATAATTAATCTGCAAGTAGAAAGGTATTTCCATCTCTAAAACATTTTCAATCGCTTTCTTTGAAGAAAGACAAGCTTGGCCAATATTCTTACTCTTCCTATACACCAGGGCATAAATTTCACTTATCTTTCTATACCCCCGCCAGGAGAGTTCTTTTGAACAAGGAGCCTTAGTATCGCGCGGAATTGATAGGACATCCAGAAATCTTGTTCTGGGTTCATAGCTTAACAACATTATTACATCAGCATGTTTAGCAAACTTCAATTCATCGCATCCCAGAACCAAGATATTGATTCGCTTCCCCTGTCGGATAAATTGAAAGACCCTACCGTTATAAGAAAAGATGATAAATAGAACTATGGAAATCAATATGAAAGCTAAAATTGAGTTCTTTACGGGAATTCTAAGCTTTTTCATCTTCTAGGAGTATAATCTCTTCTTGCGGATATACTCTTCTACCGATTGGGGCAGTAAATATCTGATTGGCTTGCCGGCTCTTATTCTCTTTCGAATGTCAGAAGCAGAAATCTCTAAGCCAGGAACTTGTAGCATCATGACTTTAGAAGCTATTCTCTTATCCAGCTTTCCTGAATCATAGCCCGGCCTGGTAACAACTACAAACTTGCATAGTTCCAGCAACTTGTGCGGTTCTTTCCAGGTAGAAATTTTTAGCATTTCGTCTAATCCAACGATGAAGTATATCTTTCCTTCTTTTCCATAAATCTTCATAAACTCTCTTATTGTTTCCAGAGTGAAAGTGGGACGACCTGCAATTTTGCTCCTTTCTACCTCTATGGGAGAAACTTCGAAGGAAGAATTCTCCTTTATCGCCAGAGAAACCATCTCATACCGTTCATCAGGAGTAGCCCTTTTGGCCCTCTTATGTGGCGCCTTTCCTGCAGGAACAAAGATAATCTTATCCAGATTAAGCCTATCTTTAACCTCACTGGCGATAACCAAGTGCCCGTAGTGGATGGGATTAAACATCCCTCCCAGAATCCCAATTCTCATTCTTCCCCCTCCATTTTTGAACCTATACTGTCTTCAGCGCTGAGCTATCACTCCCTTATCTGTCCATCTCCGTATATTACAAACTTCGTGCTGGTCAACTCCCTCACGCCCATTGGACCCCGGGCATGGAGTTTCTGGTTGGAGATGCCAATCTCAGCCCCCATGCCGAACTCTCCCCCATCGGTAAACCTGGTAGAGGCATTCCAGAAAACCGAAGAGGCATCAACCTCCTTTAGAAATTTTTGGGCAGCATCCTTGTCCCTGGCTAAAATTGCCTCCGAATGCATCGATCCATACTTGTTGATATGGTCTATGGCTTCCGAGAGTGAGTCAACGACTTTGACTGAGAGAATCAAATCCAGATATTCAGTACTCCAATCCTCTTCTCTGGCACTTTTGACATGCGAAAGGATACTTTTAGTCTTTTCATCCCCGCGAATTTCTACTTTTGCTTCCTCAAATTTCTTAATCATACCAGGTAAGAATTCACCCGCAATATCCTTATGGACTAAAAGAGTCTCCATAGCATTACACACGCCTGGCCTCTGCACTTTAGCATTGAAACATATCCTTTCTGCCATTCTCAGGTCGGCACTCTTATCTACATAAATGTGGCAGAGTCCTTTACCATGACCAATCACGGGAACAGTAGCGTTAGCTTTTATTTTCTTTATCATCTCTTCACTGCCACGAGGAATTACCACATCGATAAATCCATCCATCTTTACCAGTTGTGATACTGCTTCCCTGTCCGTGGTCTCTACCAGCTGGATTGCGCCCTGAGGAATGCCTGACGAATAAGCAGCTTCTTGTAAGACCTTGGCGATAATCATATTAGAATTTATTGCCTCTGAACCCCCGCGCAAGATTACTGCATTACCTGCTTTAAGACATAACCCCGCTGCATCACAGGTTACGTTGGGACGGGATTCATAGATTATAGCTACAACACCCAGGGGAACCCTGACTTTGTCAATTCTTAAGCCATTGGGCCTTACCTTATGTTCAATAACTTCGCCAACCGGGTCGGGCAGTTCCGCTATTTCCCTTAAACCTTTGGACATGTTGCTGATTCTTTTATCATTTACAGTCAGCCTATCAATTAACGAAATAGCAAGACCCTTTTCTTTGGCCTCTTTTACATCGATTCTATTTTTGGAGATTATATCTTCAGCCTTCTCCTGGATAGCTTTAGCCATCGCCAGGAGCGCTTTATTCTTCAATGAAGTACTCAGATTGGCCATTGCACTCGCCGCCAGCTTTGCCTTTCTTGCCATCTCTTCCGTCTTTTTCATAATATCCATAACTCTTTCTCCTCAGTGAAATACTCTCAACTATATAATATGCGACGTTTATTCTAACATAATTTGTGAACTAATGCAATAGGGAAAGAGTATTTCCTGGTGTGATTTCTTAACTAACGGGTCTTCTGGAACTCAGCTACCCGTTGGTATAGCCCGTTTTTAAGGAGAGTGATACGCCGGATAATGATGGGAATTCCCACATAGAGTGGAAGGGTGATTAGATAGATAGGCTCACCAAAATACCATGCCAGAAAAGGACAGATAGCATATATAACAAGACAGCTACTCTCTATAGGTGGTGCTTTCCGACACCAAGCGGGGAAACGTAACCAGGTCCAACCTACTCCCATCCCCACCAAAGAGAGAAGAAAAGCCTCGCGAGGCATCAGGGGCAAAATCACTCCTCCCAGAGTGGCCAGGCCGGAACCACCACGAAACTGGAGAAAAATTGGCCAATTGTGTCCAGAAATTGCAGCTAGAGCCGTTAGAGTAATGGTGTGAGGAGGCATTTTGAGAGCTTTGGCAAAAAGTATAGGCAGCGCACCCTTAAGTATGTCAAAAATAGCTACGCCAATCCCGAAGGAGGCTCCCACAACCAACATCACATTCCTGGCTCCAGCATTACCCGAACCCAATTCTCGTATATCGGCTCCCTTCTTCCACTTTGTAATATAGTATGCTGAAGAGACCGAACCCAAAAGGTATGCCCCAAGTATTAAACCAATTTGTCTTAATGTTCCTGTTTCCATTGTTTTTTGATTTTATAAAATATCTTCTTTTCTGTCAAGTATTTTTAAGGCCTTTTTACATAACATTCAAAATTATGCTTTGGGGAACAATAGAATAGCGAGATTGTTCACTTCCTTGGCAATGACACTACGGTATATTTATTTGGACCAGTTTAAAATATACCCAAGAAAATGGGCCATTTTTGGACTTTTTGGCGGTGAAATAGCCAATTTTTTCTGTGTTTTTTCACGTTGACAAATACCGATTTGTGTGGTATAATAATATCAGAATAATAGGTATTCGATAAAGGCAAACTCCGAGAAATCGGAGGACGCAAAGCCACGGGGCTAAAGACCGGTGGAGGTCTATGCTGGCTGGTTGCCGACGATACCGATCCATGCGAGCCGGGTTGCCGAAAATCTCGAAAAGAGTAGGCAAGCCGGTTTTTTTATTCGAGGGGTAGTAATGAAGAAATTACTTATACCCTTTTTAATTGGTTGTTTCCTAGTAATGGGTTTATCTATTGTTCCTACTTTTGCTGTGGCCGAGACAGTTGTTATACTTGGCGAGCCCTCGGATGACCCTGTAGATGATGAACCTCCACAGGACGAGCCTCCACCTGAAACTCCGCCTGACCCCGAACTTCCACCTGAAACTCCACCTGAACCTGAACCTGAACCCATCTCAGCAACTGTGAATATAACCCCAAAGACCTTAAACCTTAAGAGTAGGGGTAGATTTATTACCGCGTCTATTAATTTGCCTGATGGATTCAATGTCAATCAGATTGACGGAAATACCGTACAAATCTCGGCAATTGATGGACAACCCATAGAACCAATATCTGCAGATAAAACGATGGCATCAGAAATAGAAAGCGACAATTGTTTAATAGCCAAGTTTGAAAGGGGAGATTTGATAAATGTTCTTACTCCTGGAGATGGGGTTAAGATAACCATTGAAGGATTGCTCACCAGTGGAGAAAAGTTTACCGGAGATGACACCATAAGAGTTATTGGACCGGGAAAATGGTTTTATGTGAATGCCAGAAAAAAGAGGTTTATTTTCCGTTTAGGTAGGCACTTATCTTCCGATTCCAGAATTGTAAAAGCACTGCTGTGGATGAATTGCCGAAAGAAAGATTGGAAAATTAGATTATGGCTGAGGAAATTTTTAAACGGCAAGTGGTCGAGATTGCTCAACCATAGATTTGGCAAACACTATTTCTTGCCTACTATTGAAGGCGATGGCTATGAATGGGATTTTACTGAAACTGTAAAGGAAAATTGGGAAAAAGGAATCTACTACGTCACGATTTTCATAGATTATGATACGCAATCTGCCAACGGCTACCCTGCACTCATCGTCACCTATGAAGGTTCAAGCACCCTTGAGGAAACTGCTATAGAGGAACAAGACCTTACGCCAATTGCTCCCAGATTTATCCTCCCTAAAGAGAAAAATCTTGTGAAACTTTTCTTCAGGAATGAAGATATTCTGGGGATGGATACAGGAAATATAGTAATCTGTGGATGGAATGAAACAACGTCACAATGGGAAGTTATGCCAGATTCCACGTTGAACCTGGTAGAACAAAGTGTCACTACGAAAAGGACAGGGTATCGTCTGTATCAGATTATGTGCGTTTCATCATCTTCACCTGGGCAGAATAATCCTGGTGAAGGAGGAGATCCAGGCGGGTCTTCCAAGAATTCTTTGGGACAGAACTATCCCAATCCGTTCAATCCATCAACAACAATAAACTACAGTATTTCTAAGGATTGCCACGTTACTTTAAAACTGTACAACATTTGCGGACAGTTGGTAGCCACTATCGTGGATGAGTTTCAGCAAGCTGGAAGTTACTCAAAACATTTTGATGGTGGCGATAAACTTTCCCGTGGTATCTATTACTACCAGCTAAAAGCAGGTAATTTTGTAGATACCAAAAGAATGGCTGTCCTCAGGTGATATATGTTACCTCTCGGTATGTAAGTCCGCTGTGTAATATATATACCGAGAGGTTTTATTATTTATGAGCCCTGTGAGCAGAATATCCCGCAGACTGCGAAGATTAACGCAAGCTAACGCTTGCAACTACCAGATTAGGAAAATGGTTAAATCAACTTCCAAAATTTTATTCTTGATTTTTCTATTCTGTTTACTCAGAGCAGATGCCTATGCTATTGATACAGGCGCTGATTTCCTAAAGTTTGGAATAGGAGCCAGACCTTCAGCAATGGGAGAGGCTTCTGTTTCCCTCCATTCTGATATAACTTCTGCCTATTGGAACCCTGCAGGTTTGGCAAAAATAAAAAGCATCCAATGCGCAGCAATGTACAGTGAGGCGGTAAAGGATGCTTTCCTTAACTTTTTTGGTGTAGCGGTTCCGGTAAAAGGTTGGGGAACTTATGAGGTGAGCGGGGTGTTATTGTTTATTAAACCTATTCCGGTAACTGATGCCGACGGTGACACGTTAGGGGATCTGAAATGGACAGATTGGGCATTTACATTATCCTATGGTAAAGACGTTATAAGAAACCTTTCTCTTGGTCTTGGATTTAAGGTCATTCAACGAGTAGAAAGTGACCCTATTTTTGGAACTACCAAAGGAACAGCGTATTCGGGAGATTTTGGTTTCATTTACGAATTTCCTTTTACGCAGGGATTAAATCTGGGATTTTCTCTTTTAAATTTAGGAAACAAGCTCCAGATGGAAGGAGAAGCCAGAAAGGATGATTTACCAAGAACGATAAGATTAGGTGTTTCTTACAGTAGAGATCCCTGGATTATCACCACCGATATTAACAAACTTCTTGATGACCAATGGCGTATACATATTGGAGGAGAACATAAGTTCAAAGAGACCATTTTCCTACGTTTGGGTTATTACGAAAAGGCTGGCAATGTTAGGGGAGCAACCTACGGAATGGGGATTAAACTTAAGAATTATCAATTTGACTGGGCTAATGTGCCGGCAAGTGAAATGATCGGTTATACCCGGGATAACA
>JABAOH010110362.1_pt2 | contig 13364 bp, 17 predicted proteins | sample 7062181 | NCBI WGS metagenome assembly JABAOH01 (sample SAMN14538630, study PRJNA623070) | marine sediment metagenome | biome: marine biome [ENVO:00000428]; feature: marine pelagic biome [ENVO:01000023]; material: deep marine sediment [ENVO:00002113]; isolation source: pool of 5 deep marine... | reverse complement strand
TACTGGCAAGCGTAGCGGTCATAGCTGCATTCAGCCTCTGGCGTCTGCTACCTGTAAACCGAACACAGTCAATCGCTCCTTTCACCCTGCGCCAGGCTTTTCGCACGATCCTTTCCAACCCTTCAGCCGTCGCCGGCCTCGCCGTCGCAACGTTAATCAGTACCAGTAACGAGACCGTGAATATCATTTTCGGAGTGTGGATGGAGCAAGCCTTCGGATTGAAGGTTGTTGCACTGGGCGCGGCTGCTGCAGTGATCGGGATCGCGGAATTTGGGGGGGAGAGCCTTGTGGCCAGTTTCACCGACAGAATCGGAAAGAAACGGGCCATCGGAAGTGGTATCGCCTCCTTAGCTCTCACATACCTTGCCTTCCCCTTTCTCGGCCAAAGTCTGCCTGGGTCATTGCTCGGATTGTTTTTGATCTTCATCACATTTGAATTAAGTTACGTGAGCGCCATCTCGCTGATGACCGAGCTCACGCCCAAAGCCCGGGCTACCCTGCTGGCAGGGTACATGGCAGCCGCTGCCCTGGGTCGTGCCTTGGGAGCGGTGATCGGTCCGGCGCTTTATTCATTCGGTATTCTAGCGAATAGCCTCACCGCCTCAATCCTGGCCATACTCGCGCTTCTATTTTTGATTCTCTTTGTGCAGGTAGAATAGGCTCAGTACAGACTTCGGAAGTCCTAAAAGGAGTCAACTCTTGAACGCAGACCTACTTGTTCACAATGCCGCTCAACTGCTCACTCTCTCCGGAGGTCCCCAGCGAGGCAATGATCTTGGCAGACTGGAACTTATCGAAGATGGCGCTGTCGCCATCGGTCAGGGAAAGGTCCTCGCCGTAGGTGCGAGTGCCGAACTGATCAATCAATGTCAAGCCCTTCAGATGATCGACGCCGGTGGTCAAGTCGTGCTTCCAGGTTTCGTCGATCCCCACACACACCTAATTTGGTCGGGAGACAGGGCAGCAGAATTCGAAATGCGAATTCAGGGATCTTCCTATATGGAAATCATGGCTGCCGGGGGCGGGATACCCTCAACTGTACGTCACACGCGTAATTCCAGCGTGGAAGCTCTGGTTTACGAAGCGCTCCCACGCTTGAATCGCATGCTCCAGCATGGCACCACGACTGCTGAGGCGAAAACGGGCTACGGGCTCGAAACCGATGCCGAGATTCGCATGCTGCAAGCAATCCTGAAACTCGACGACGCGGGACCTCTCGACTTGGCGGCAACGTTTCTAGGCGCCCATGCCGTCCCTACCGAGTTTGCAGACCGAACGGATGCCTACGTCGACTTGGTATGCGATGAAATGCTTCCCGCTGTTCGTACTTGGTGGGACACGAATAGTGGAGGACGGTCACTGCCTTTTGTTGATGTCTTCTGCGAGAGGGGTGCCTTCGATCTTGAACAAAGCGAGCGCGTATTATCGACTGGGCGCGATCTAGGTTTCCCTCTTAAGATACATGCCGACGAATTCGAAGCACTTGGTGGCACAGAGCTAGCGGTGCGCCTCAAAGCTGTTTCGGCAGATCATCTGGTACACACCCCAGAGCAAGACATTTCCGCGCTGGGTCAAAGTGAAACCGTCGCTGTGGCTCTGCCCTGTACGCCATTCGGCCTTGCCGAGAGCACCTACACACCTGCCAAAGCGATTCTGGATGCGGGAGGTATCCTCGCATTGGCAACCGATCTCAATCCCGGCACGGCATGGTGTGAGAACATGCAGTTCGCCATCGCACTTGCATGCCGCTACATGCGGTTGACGCCTGCCCAGGCTATCGCCGCGGCGACAATAAACGCAGCTGCAGCCATCAATCGNNTCCTGATTATAGACACCTGGGATATCGATTCGGGACCAATTTGGTTCGCGCAGTGATTAAGAAGGGTAGTATGATATTCATCAGAGAAGGAGATGAACTCACATGACAACCCAAACCATTCTGTTGGTTTTACTCGCTTTAGCCGCCGGTTGGATTCTTCTCAGGTTTGTGTTACGCCTTACGATGCGCATTTTCGCCTGTGGGTGTCTCGCCCTTTTGGCGCTCGCGGGCATAGGTTTGCTGATAACCAACGTTCTCTGATCCTTCGTAAAAACGCGCACTGTCTCCTTGTATGATATAGAAGCGCTGGATTCTTATCCTCGTGTGAGGAACCCTACCCATGACTAATCAGTGTGGATGTTAAAGCTGCTCTTCATCGGGCGAGGTAGCCACCCCTCAAGGAATGTAAGCAGGCGCACAATCGTGCGCCTTTACGGTTGTAGCCTATTTACCTTTACACTCGATGCTGGTCCACTGCTCTAAATGAGCCGGTTGAACGCCTCCCCCCTGAATGAGATTCCCATGCTCATGCTTTGATCCGCTCTACATCCCGCCGAAAAACGCTCATCAATCTCCCAGCGGAAGTGGACAGATCTCCACGAGCGCTGAAACGATCGATCATACAAAGCTTTTATCTTGGGAGGGTCAGACCTCTTCCTCCGGGATCACGATCCAACAAATCACGTATAGCGGAATGCCTGGCACTCCTCCCGGCAACGCGGTAAGCACGAATGCGAGCCGGAACCATACCGGATCGATCCCAAAGAATTTCCCCAGGCCCCCACAAACCCCTGCAAGTCTGCGGTCCGTGGTTGAGCGCCTGAGTTTTTGGGGTTCACCGTAAGACATTATTCACCTCCTCAGGTAGTGCTTCAATTCTGACTTGTCGGGAACGTGAGTGAAAGACAATCATCTGACATTCAACCGACTCCGTTCTCGCGAACTCTACCAACTTAACCTGTCCCTCAACCTATACGTATTTCCTCAAAGAGTGTTGCAAACACAAGGCAGGCGATCTAATTGACAGAAAGTTCTATAAAAAGGAAGCAACCCCTTCGCAGGAAGGGGTTGTTCACTCGATTTATATGCTTCGGTCTAGTATTCCGGCATCGGGGGTACGGGCGGTGCCTCTTTCTCTGGGATGTCGGTAATCAGCGCCTCCGTCGTCAAGATCATGGCCGCAATGGAGGCCGCGTTTTCCAAGGCTCCTTTGGTCACCTTCGCCGGGTCGATGATACCCGCTTTGACCATATCTACGTACTCTTCCTCGAGAACGTCGTATCCGATGTATTTGCTGTCCTCTTCCTTCTGTCTGCGGCGAACGCTTTCGAGGACCACGGCACCGTCTTCGCCGGCGTTCTCAACGATGCCCTTCATGGGCATCTCGAGAGCTTTACGCACGATGTTGATCCCGATGTTGGCGTCTTCATCGGCGTCCTTCAGCTTTGTAATCGCTGCCAAAGCGTTGATGAGGGCGACGCCACCGCCGGGCACAATGCCTTCCTCGACTGCTGCGCGCGTTGCGGAGAGTGCATCTTCCACGCGATGCTTCTTCTCCTTGAGCTCGGTCTCGGTGGCTGCACCGACACCGATCACGGCCACCCCGCCGGCCAGCTTCGCCAAGCGCTCCTGGAGCTTCTCCTTGTCGTAGTCGCTCGTCGAACGATCGATCTCGACCTTGATCTCCTCGATGCGTCCCTTAATCCGGTCCGATTCACCNNNCCCAGGTCGTTGATGGTGACCGATTCCAGCTTACGACCCAGTTCCTCCGTGATCACGGTTCCGCCGGTGAGTATGGCGATATCCTGGAGCATAGCCTTGCGTCGATCGCCAAAACCTGGCGCTTTCACCGCCACGACGTTGAGCATGCCGCGCAACCTATTCAGCACCAAGGTCGCCAGCGCCTCGCCGTCAATATCCTCAGCGATCACCACCAATTCACGCTTGCCGATCTGAACCAATTTCTCAAGAATCGGGACGATGTCTGTGGCAGCCGAGATCTTCTTGTCGTGGATCAGAATGTAGGGTTCTTCGATGTTGGCTTCCATTTGTTCGGGATCGGTTACAAAGTAGGGTGAGATATAGCCGCGGTCGAATTGCATGCCTTCGACGTATTCAGTCTCGAACTCGAGGCCTTTCGACTCTTCGACCGTGATGACCCCATCCTTGCCCACCTTATCCATCACCTCGGCGATCAACTCGCCGATCTCGCGATCCTGCGCAGAAATGGCGGCGACGGAAGCGATCTCTTCCTTGGTGGTCACCTCGATTGCCTGCTTTCCAATGGCGTCAGATGCAGATTTGGAGGCAGCCAGAATGCCGCGCTTGAGCAGCATGGGGTTTGAACCCGCAGCCAAACTCTTCAACCCATCGGTAACGATGGCGTGCGCCAGCACGGTCGAGGTCGTTGTGCCGTCACCAGCGATGTCGTTCGTCTTTGTCGCGGCTTCCTTCAGGAGTTGGGCGCCCATGTTTTCATAAGGATCCTCCAACTCGATCTCCTTGGCGACGGTCACACCGTCGTGAGTGATCGTCGGAGAACCGAATTTTCGATCCAAGGCCACGTTGCGCCCCTTAGGACCCAGTGTCGTAGCCACTGCAGTGGCCAAAATGTCAACACCGGCTTTTAGACGCCGTCGGGCGTCTTCCGAAAATGCGAGTTGCTTAGCTGTCATTGCTCACTTGCTCCTCTGATTATGTTTGATTCCGTGTCTCTTTCTGTCGATTACCCGAGCGTCATCCGTTTGCAAAGATCGCCAGGATGTCACTTTCTTTCAAGATGAGGTACTTGTCGCCGTCGATCTTGATCTCCGTGCCTGCGTACTTTGCGAATAAAACCTTGTCGCCTTCCGATACTTCCGGCTGAATACGCTCGCCTTTGTCGTCGCGGGCTCCCGGTCCCACAGCCAAAACCTCGCCCTTTTGCGGTTTCTCTTTGGCCGTCTCGGGGAGCACAATCCCGCTGGGCGTCTTCTCTTCCTCCTCCAAAGGTTTGACGACCAACCGATCGGCTAACGGTTTAATGTTCAGTGACATGCGGACCCTCCTCAAGCATATGATGTTCGTCTTGCGGACATGATTCGCAATTTAGCACTCGCAACCAGAGAGTGCTAAATTGCGTCGAAAGTTTACACAAAATGTACGGCACTGTCAAGAGGAATCTGTAGAGATCTCGGTTGGCGTGAGAGGGGGTTCAGGCGGTCCGGGGCTGGCACAAATCGCCCGCCCCTCTGCCACGATCGTCTTTACGATCGCATCGGTTCCGTACTCGGTCATCAATTGCTTGAAGACGCGCTCTGCATCCACACAGGCGTCAGGAAATTCTTCCGTCCCAGCAAAAGCGGCAAGCACCGATCCGTAGGTGTAGTAGTACTCAACGGTGCTGGAATTCAGTTCGAGCCCAAATACCTCCCAACCTACATTGTCCGACTCGCCGCCTCCGTCTGCACAACGGTAGATCTCGAGCTTACACAGGATCTCACGATTTTCTTCAGTAGAGCAACCGTCCAGAGCGCACGCGAAGATCGGTATGGCGCTCTCATAATTGCGTGCCTGAAAATACACGCTTCCCAGACGGGCATAGATATCCGCATTGGTTGGGTCGATGCGCAAGGCGGCTTCGATATTAACTGCGGCAATAAAGAATTGACCCTCTTGTACGTAGGTCCTTCCAATTGCTAGATAAGGTGTAGGGTCCTCAAATCCAAGCTGTTGATTGATCCTCGCCGCTTTATCAAAAGCTGCCAGGGCAGCGTCCACGTCGCGCAAACGACGATAGTTTGCGCCGATGCGCAAATATAGGAACGTCAGGTTGGGATTGATCTCGACCGCTTTCTGATAAGCCTCGATCGCACTCAGGTAACGCCCATTGCTCTCCAGTACGGTCCCATATACGCGGTATATATCCAACCGATCTTGAAGTGGCACGAGCGCATCGTTCGAAGCTGCTTCCTGCGCAAGATCCATCGCCTGCGCGAAACTTTGCTGATCGACGAGCACTTCCGCATGAAAAGCAAGCGCGTACGGATCACCGGGCGCTAATTGCAGGGCCCTGGTTGCGGATGTATCGGCCTCTGCAAGAAACGCTTCGCGCCGGTTCTTTTCCTGGATCACTGTGCGCTCCGTGATCATGATCGTGCGTCCGCTGACCACCCACTCACCTTGACGGATTTCCTCTACAACCCCAGTGAAGTTGACCGTCGCTTGCTCGCCGTTCGCCTGACTCAAATCTGGGGAGGGCACACTACCCGGCAATTCGATACGCCGACCAAGAATCCTTCCTCCCTCCTCGATGGTGGCTTCCACTCGGACTTGATCACCGATTCCGATGTTGTCTTTGATCTCGGCCGCAGCAGACCAATCATATACGAGTGCGCGGATAGCATGAGTTCTGGCATTGTCCGGATCAACTCGGATCGCCTGTTCAATGGAATCGCGCGCTTGTGCGAGTAAGGAGCGCCGATCGTCAAGCGTCGTCTGCAAGTCGCTGGAGTAGGTTTGCACGCGTGCTAGTTCCGACCACAGGTCCGCATTATTTGGATCAATGGAAACTGCCGATTGCAAGGCGCCGATAGCTCCGTTGAGGTTGCCCGCTGAGAAATGCGCATCCGCTTCTTCCATGAACGAAGAAGTGATCCTGGTTGGCGTCGGTGTCGCTTGGAATAAGGGCTGTACCCGCCCCACATCAACCAAACGTACGAGGGAGATTCCCCCGACGATCAGTAGGAGATAGACCAACATCCGCCAGGGATTCGAGCGACCCTTCTCCTGGCCCAGGTGTAAACGATCACCCGTTAAACGCATGAATAGTATGGCTTTCTAAGACTCCGGTGTCGGCGAAGCTTCGCCTTCGGGAACTGGGGTGCGCTCGAGCTGACCACACAGGATTAGGCCTTCCTGAGCATTGAAAACGGCGATTTCGTCATCAGGTACACCCAGAAGAAGCGCCTCGAAGATGGGGACAGCCTCATCACAGCGCGCCTGTTTAGCGAGTGCGAGTCCGTAGGTGTAATAAAATTCGACCACGCGAGGATCCGGTGGCAGCCCGGGCTCAGCGAGAGGTAAACCCTGAACCCAGACGCCGTTTTCGGCCCATCCGCCTCGAATCGCCAGTTCTAGTTGCGTGATCGCATCTTCCAACACATTGTTGTGGTAATACATGCGCCCCAGATTACCGCGTAGTCGCGGGTTCGCAGGATCGAGATCAGCGGCGTCAGCTGCAAACTGACTGGCCTTACCGAATTCCCCGATACGAGCATAAACCTGTGCGATGAGGGTAAGTGGTTCGATATTCGTTGGCGCCAACGCGATCGCATTCTTGTAGCTATCTATCGCGGCGTTAACCTCACCCTGTGCCTGAAGCATATTACCGACATCGATATGCAGACGCGGTAAGTTAGGATTGATTGCTTTTGCCGCCTCGTAGGATTCAACCGCAAGGGCATAATTTCCCGTCATCTCCCACACATAACCCAACGCTCGATGAGCTTCGAGTAAATTCGGATCCAAACGAACCGCATATTCCGCATGCGTGAGAGCTTCCTCGTAATCCTCAATATTGTTGTCGATGACAACTTCAGCATAGAACGCTCGAACTAAGGCCGAGTTGGGATTGAGTTCCATGCTGCGCTCTGCTTGTGATAATGCAGCAGCCAGAAGTTCACTTCTCTCGGTCTCATTTTGCGCTTGTCCTGCGCGAAAATCGAGCGCCCATCCCAATACAGCATTTGCCAGTGCCGAATCCGGATCGATGACCAGGGCATTGCGCGCTGCAGTCTCTGCATCGTCGTAATCCCCTGCGAAGACACGCACTCGTGCCAGATTGATGTAATAACTAATTTCACGAGGATCAACCGTGATCGCCTCTTGATACGCCACTTCTGCTAGCGCAAGCTTGCCAGCTTGAAAAAAGCTCTCAGCTTCCAACACAAAGGAGGCAGGACTCCTAGTAGGTGTTGGGGTGGGAACGAACAAAGGTTGCGCTGTGGGAACGTAAATCTGCCACACATAAACGGCCGCCGCTATCAAAATGAGAAGCAAGAGCACGCGCCAGGGGTTGGATCTGCGACGCCTCTTACGCATTTTCCATTTACTACCACTGAGATACATGGCACCTTTTCAGCCTGCTCATCGGGGGAAACCGCATTGCATCATACCACCCCATCTCACGCAGCGTCAAGAAAGCTTGCGCCTCAAGCCACTTTCAATGGATGCGCGAGCGCGAATAGACCAGAATAGGCGTGCGGCAGCCAGGTACTTCTCATGCTACCTCTACCACAGTTGAAACCCAACGATTTCGCAGCGGTGGAGGCACCCTTTCTTTACCGTATGGCGCCGGTCCACTGTGAAGCCCTTCACAGAGCAGGGCTCGCTGTAAAATCTAGCCTGATTGGCAAGGCAAGTAAGGTATAATCCGGCGTATGGATTCAGACCGCTCTTCTCAAGATCGGGTAGAACAAACTCAACCTACGCCAACCGCCACACAACATGAGGCCGCCGACGCGGAGAGCGAAGACACTCGCGCAAGACGACGAAGATGGCCGTGGTATCTCCTGGCCTATTTGCTTGCCGTCATCACGGTGGGCGCTGTGGCGTATCTTCAAGGGACAAGCGCAAAAACAATCCGACAAGAAGAGCAGGTCGCGCAATTCCTCCAGGAGCAATTCGAATTGGGGATTCAGGATCTCCAAACTGGCAACTACGAAATTGCTCGACAACGCTTTGAGGCCATCCTCCGCTTCGATCCAACATACCCCTACGCAGAAGAGAAGCTCGTCGAAGTGTATGTCGCGTTGCAGAAACCCACCTTCGCTCCAACAGCGAGACCTACGTCAACACCCGATCCGTCCCCCCCTGAAGATCTCTTTGATCAAGCACAAACCGCACTGGCGAATGGCGATTGGGATACCGTGATCAACAAACTGCTAGCCCTACGGGGTAAAGACCCCACCTACAAGGCCGTCGAAGCCGACGGCATGATGTTCATCGCCTTGCGTAATCGTGGCATGGATCTCATCGCGCAAGGCTTAATGGAAGAAGGCCTTTATGATCTTAGCCTCGCGGAACGGTTTGGCCCTTTAGATCGAGACGCCAATTTCCGGCGAACACTTGCGGAGCAATATCTACTAGCGAATAGCTACATTGGACTTAATTGGGCAAAGGCGGCGGAATTATTTTCATCACTCTGCCAACAAGGTGCCACAATAGATTCGTGTTTTAAGTACGCCGAAGCGGCCTGGCGGTATGGCGACCAGTTGTGGATCGCCTATGATCCTTGCGCGGCTTCGTTTCAGTACAACGGCTCAATCTTAGCATGGGAGAACGGAACCCTTGTGCCCACTGCAACAGAAGCAGCGAAGGAATGCGAGAAAGCCACCGCCCCACCACCGCAGCCGACTGACACGCCCACGCCAGAGGGCGGTCCTCCAGAGCCAGCCGATAGCCCCACACCAACGGATACGAATACGCCCACACCGACTGAAGAGTAGAAAAAAGGACATCCCGTTTGCCTACTTGGATATTGACTTTTTCTTATGGGCTGCACATGGTCGCCACCGTATTCTGGATTGGAGGCCTGGCCTATCAAGCGATCGTACTAGCACCAGCTTTGGAACGATATCTACCAACGGAATCACTCCCGCTACTGCTAGAATCGCTCAGACGACGCTTCGAACCATACGCTTGGTTATGCCTGGCCGTGCTCGTGGCGACAGGGCTAACTCAAATGGCGGCCAATCCTAATTATGAGGGCCTGCTTGCAGTTCAGAATCGCTGGTCCNNCAACCTCGCCTAAACCGCATGGCATTGCGTCGCATCCGCATGTCCTCCGACGATACCCAGGATTCAAATGCTGCCGTGCTTCGTCGCCGATCGCTGCTGATCCGCATCAACCTGCTCTTCAGCATCATCGTGCTCGCACTCACGGCGATCGCCCGCACCGCCTGAGTAGTCAAAACTCAGTAGTCAGTACGAACGAGTTTTGAGCTCGTGGAGCTTGCCTGACGACGAAAAATCATCTGACTACTGGCTACTGCTTACTTTCTACTGACTACTGTCCTCCGGCATGGACCTTGCACCCTGTAAAACCGAAGAATTCGATCTGATGAGGCGAACTTGAACTACATCAACCTACTCCTTTGGCTTGGTGTTTCCATCCTGTTCTTTGGCTTCGCTGGTGTGATGGGGGTATTGATCCGCAGCACCCAGCACGGAGCCGAGTGGGATTGGAAGCGATTGCTGACAATTGTGTACGCTGCCTTACTTTTCCTCCCCGCATCCATTCTTGTCCTCGGTCTCCAGGATTGGCCACTCTGGGCTCGATGGCTAGTTGTCACCGCCGGCATAGGGACCGCCTGGTTGGGCTATAAACAACCGGCGCGCCTCCCCAAGCATCTATGGGGACGCGCCTTCGCACAGCGATACTTCGCAGTGGCGATGGCGTTCGCAATGGCTTGGGGATTCTGCCTAACGCTGGCAACAAGGGTCTTCCATCCCGTCCCCGTCACCGCCGCAGCGAGTCTTGCAGGAATCGTGTCTCTGCTCACAGCCCCACGGCTCTCCTGAAGAAGTGACTGGTTTGAGGTACAATGAACCCCTCGTCGGCGAGCAAGCCGAGATCGTTACACCGCGGGGACTCTTTTGTTTGAGCTAATATTTCTGGGCACCTCCGCTGCCGCCCCCTCCGTACACCGGGGGTTGACGGCGCAAGTGGTAAGCTATCGCGAGTATCGATTTTTAATTGATTGTGGAGAAGGCACCCAGCGACAAATTCTACGCTCGGGCATCGGCTTTCGGCGTCTCCACCGCATCCTCATTACCCACGGACACCTCGATCACATCCTCGGTCTCGGTGGTTTGGTGTCGACATTTGCACGCTGGGAAGCAGTGGATCACCTAGAAATCTGGGGCGGGAATTGGGCTCTGGAACGAATTCATGACTTGATCTTTGGGGTAGTGCTACGCGGTGCCCGACATCCGATGAGTATCGACTTGATTCCGATCCAAGCTGGTACACTACTTGAGGAGTCAGGTTTCCGTTTGTCGGCATTCCCCGTGCAACACCGCGGTCCAGACTGCTACGGATTTCTCTTCGAAGAGACCGCGCGTCGTCCGTTTTTGCCGGAAAGGGCAGACAAGTTGGGAATTCCTCCGGGTCCTGTGCGAGGCAAGCTGGTCGAAGGGAAAACCGTCACGCTCCCGGATGGGCGCACAGTCACTCCCGACGACATCCTAGGCCCTCCCCGCCGCGGATCACGACTCGTCCATGTGGGGGATTGTGGCGACACACAAAATCTTGTCGACGTCAGCCGAGAAGCGGACGCATTAGTCATTGAGGCCACGTATCTGGAATTCGAAGAAGATTTGGCACGTAAATTCGGACATCTCACCGCTAAGCAGGCCGCCGAATTAGCCAAACGTGCGCAGGTGGGTCATCTGTACCTCACACACATCTCACGTCGTTACCGTGAACGAGAAGTCCTCGACGAAGCTCGCGCCATCTTCCCCAATGTGAGCGTGGCCAGGGATTTCGACAAATTCAAAATCCGTCGGTAAAACTAACGCCAACCCTCTACAACTCCTCACACCTGATCTCCAAGAACTTGCACCTAAGCCATTGCCCAGTAGTACTTTGGGTTCATTTTATCTCTTGACCCATAACCTTTTCCTTTTATTTTCTACAAATAGGATGAAACTTATCTCAAGCTCACGGAGGGCTCGATGATGAAATCGCGTTTTAGAGTGTTAATGTTCACCGTATTCCTTTTAGCGACTTTTGGTCTAGCTGCCTGCGAAGGGGGTGCCATACCTGATCTTCCCTCGGATTTCGAGGGCAGTGTCGAAATCGACCTGTCAAGATCGACCGTGGAGTTTGACGGCAGCGTCGATAAGATAGGCAGGGACTCATGGACTGTAGAAGGTATTCCCGTCGGAATTAATTCTCAGACCGAGATCGAGGGAAATATCATCGTCGGCGATCATGTGAAGGTCGAAGCTCGAATCCTGGAAGATGGATCGCTACTCGCACTAGAGATCAAACCCATCAATGATGAATCCGAAGATGAAACAAATGATGACGAAGAGGCGTTCGACGACGAGTTCGAATTTACCGGTCCCGTCGAATCCATGTCTTCAGACCTTTGGATTGTGGACGGGATGACACTAACGATCACCAGTCAGACAGAAATAGAAGGGCAGATCAAGCTCGGTGACCTCGTAAAAGTCGAAGCGCGATCCGGCGAGCAGGGAGTGCTGATCGCGACCGAGATCAAGCTATTTGAAGAAGATGAGACCGACGATGACGAATTCGACGAAGATGAGATTGAGTTTACCGGTTTGGTGGAGGCGATAACCGGCGATGTCTGGACCGTTGCAGGCATTCAAGTAACCGTTACCTCGGACACGGAAATCGAGGATGTCATCGAGGTCGGCGATTTCGTCAAGGTCGAGACTGAACGTGACACAGAGGGGTCGTTCACCGCCACCGAAATCGAACTGGTGGATGACGATGACATGGATGATGAAGACGACGACGGCGACTCTGACCACGATGATGAAGACGAAGATGATGAAGAAGATGACCACGACGATGATGACTACGATGAAGAGGGTGAGGACGACGAGGACGATCCCGACGACGATGAAAGCGACGACGACGATTGATCCCTGATTGGGATGGGTATGGACTCACTCAGACTGATCATCAAAAGCGAGAATATGATCTTCCGAACGATGGTATACTCCGGCGCATGTGTTCGCGGCAGGATGCAAGTAAATCCAGCGTTGGGTAGTCTCGTGAGTAACCCGGCGCGAGAATTAGACGCTCTCCGATCACTCGACCCGGAGGCCGTCACTGAGATCCACAAGCGTTATTTCGAGAAGGTTTTCCGGTATGCATATTTCCGGCTGGGCGATCCAATGCTTGCCGAGGATATCGCATCGGAAACCTTCGTTCGTCTTCTGGAAGCGGTATCGAGAGGCCGCGGTCCACACACAACCCTACAGGGTTGGCTTCTAGGAACGACAGCCAATCTCGTCAAAGATCATTTTGCCAAGACGAGCGCTATAAAGTTAGTGGACTTACCTGATGACATTGTCGAGGATGAACCACACCCCGACGAGCTTTCCGATCAGACAGAACGCTATCGTTCCCTCCACAACGCGCTCTTCAAGCTCACGGAAGACCAGAAACACGTATTGGCGTTGCGGTTCGGAGGAGCCCACTCACTTATCGATACGGCAGAGCTACTCAACAAGACCCCCAACGCCGTGAAGGCGCTTCAGTTCCGCGCACTTGCCGCCCTTCGTCGTCTTTTGGACGAGGAAATGTTATGAGCGCTCGTTTGGATGACGCACTTGAAATCTGCCTCGAGGCGCTACGGACCGGCGCCGACCTCGAGAGCTGCCTCGCGCTCTATCCTGAAATCGCGAACGAATTGCGACCTAATCTTGAAACCGCAATCGCATTAGGTAGCACCGCGTTCGCAGTGCCACCGGACGCTTATCACCGAAGTCGCACAAGGGTATTACAACGCCTCTCAAAGTTAAG
>JABAOH010023788.1_pt1 | contig 13368 bp, 20 predicted proteins | sample 7062181 | NCBI WGS metagenome assembly JABAOH01 (sample SAMN14538630, study PRJNA623070) | marine sediment metagenome | biome: marine biome [ENVO:00000428]; feature: marine pelagic biome [ENVO:01000023]; material: deep marine sediment [ENVO:00002113]; isolation source: pool of 5 deep marine... | reverse complement strand
GCCGCCAGCGCCGTCGGCTTGCGCACCGTGCTTCACGACGTCGCCTCCGGGGACCCCGATCCCAACCTCCAACCCGACGCCATCGTCCGCTGGGTCACACCTGGAAAACGAAGCCAGGCTCGGTGGTGATCTTCCACATCAATGGCCGCGGCTGGACGACGGCCGTTACGCTGCCTCGCATCATCGGGGCGCTCCGGCAGGACGGATACAGGTTCGTCACCGTGTCGGAACTGCTGAGAAAACGATGAACGACGCCCGCACCAACGAGGAGATCGACGGCGACATGCGTATCGCCGTCGCGTTCATGGCCACCGTGCTCGAGCAGCTCGCCGAGGGCGACTCCCCGGCCGCGGCGAAGGCCAAGGAGGTCCTGGATCGGCCGGCGGTGGCCCTGTCCGTCGTCGCCGCCCGCACCTACCTCGAGGACGCCTTGAACGTCCGTACCGAGGGAACTCAGGCCGTCAACCGCCTTCGGCTGCTGGTCGAGGTCGACCTCGACGACAACGCGGACTGGGGCGTCGGCGTGATCCCTGGCAGTCGCGATGAGCTGCCGCCCAACTCCGTAATATCGACGGTCCTGACCTACGTGGCCCGAGAGCACCACCGCCTGTTTCCTGGAGACGAAGATGAGACCTGACCGCGACGACTACTACCGCACCTGCCTCGAGCGAGGCGTCCCCGAAGCCGAAGCCGCTGCGATCGCCGACGCCCTGATACGCGCGCGCGCCCGCGTCGCGGAGGGGCTTCCCGGCTGGGAAAAGGTCGTCCATGCGATGCCGCGGACGGTCAGCCACCGTGCCGTGCACACGTTTGGGATGGCGGTCGCCAGCAACCCGAGCCAGTCGCAAGACGAACAGATCCGCTCCGGGATCCAGGCGGCTTTGTGCTACGGCGTCTTCGTGGGCATGCGCCTGGCCGAGGGCGGCCATCTTCCCTCGCAACGGGAGCGTGAGGCTGCGGCGGTGAACATGCCCGAGATCGACCAGTGGCTTGCCGAGCTCGCCGGGAGTGGCGTGTGAAGGTCCTGCTCCTGCAGCTCGATGGGCGGTTGCCCAATCTCGCCCTGATGCGGATCGCGGCCCACCACCGCGCCCTAGGCGACACCGTCGAGCTCCGCAAGGCCGGCAACAAGCACCGGATCCAGCCCGACCTGCTGGACGACCACGACAAGATCTACGCGTCCCTGATCTTCGAGCGGACGCGACCGGTGGCCGAGCAGCTGCTCGCCGCCTACCCCGACGCCATCGTCGGCGGCACCGGCTGGGACCTCGAGGTCACGCTCGAGCAGCACGGGATCACGACCCGGAACACGGACTATTCGCTGTATCCCAGTTTCCGGTCGTCGCTGGGGTTCACCCAGCGTGGCTGCCGGCTCCGCTGTCCGTTCTGCGTTGTGCCGCGCAAGGAGGGGAGGGTCGCTCACGCCCAGACCATCGCTGAGCTCTGGCGGGGAGACCCGTGGCCGCGTGAACTGGTGCTGCTCGACAACGACTTTTTCGGCAACCCGGCGTGGCGCGAGCGGATCGCCGAGATCCGGGACGGCGGCTTCAAGGTCAGCTTCAACCAGGGGATCAACGCCCGGTTCCTGGACCCGGAGACCGCCGCCGCAATCGCCAGCGTCGACTACCGCGACGACCGGATGAAGCGCAAGCGCGTCTACACGGCGTGGGACAACCGCAAAGATGAAAAGCGGCTGTTCCGCGGGCTGCAGTTTCTCGCCGACGCCGGCGTGAAGCCCGACCACATCATGGTCTACATGCTGGTCGGCTACTGGCCCGGCGAGACCACCGAGGATCGGGAGTACCGACGCGCCAAGCTGCGCGAGTTCGGGGCACGTCCCTACCCGATGCCCTTCGTGCGCACTCCCGAGCTCCGGGCGTTCCAGCGCTGGGTCGTCGGCGCCTACGACAAGACGATCCCCTGGGACCACTGGTGGCACGAGGCCGGCGGCGAGCCCCGGCGCCTCAAGGTGCGCAGGTCTCCACAACTGGAGCTGCGTGTCGAATGACCGGCTTTCGCCCGTTGTCTGATCCCGATCAAGGTCTCGTGCCTGGGTTTCACCATGTCTCCATCCGACCGCGACTTCGCCGATCTTCACCAGGAATTCCAACGGGACTTGGTCCGGGGCCACTCACTGCACACCGTTGTGGCGCTCCGCTTCCTCGACGCAGGGCTGTGGGTCCGCCTTCCCCCCCTTCAAGTGGCGCCGGAGTTTGGCGACCGTCACGACTACCTCGATACGACGGACGTTCAGACGATCCATCGATCGAAGGTCGTTCACGTCGAGGTCAAATCGACCAGGTTCGAGTTCACCGAGGGAGGCGCCGACTTCCGCTTTGCCCGGCCTTTCGTCATGACCGAGGCGGCGTGGGAGGCAAAAGACCCCAGACCGGTGGCGGTGGTCTTGGTCTCGCAGCCTACGAAGGCCACCGCTGTGATCCCCGCTTCGACGGCGCCGAGTTGGACAGTTCGGAGGACCATGGATCAGCGCCGCGGATACGAGGACAACTTTCTGACCGTCTCCCGAGATCAACTGCGACCCCTGAGTGCCCTGATCGAATGGCTCAAAGCGTGAGTGAGGATCCCAACCGCAACGATGCCCCACGCTGTCCCGAATGCGGGCGCCCGGCCCACAAGTACGAGGTCATGTGGGACTACCACATTTGCCCGAACGGCCACCGCTGGAACGGTCCCATAAACGGCGGACCGCCCGTTTCCGCCCTCCAAAAGCGCGTCTAACGCATGATAGGCTGACGTCCAGGAGAACCGCCAATGACACTGCTCGCATCCATCGGATCCGCCCTCGTAATCGCCGCCGGCGTCGTCGCATCGCTGTTCGACGGAAGGGACTGAGTGGCAGCCGGCGACCGCAAGACCTTGCGGGGGATGCTCGAGCGCCTCGCACAGGTCCAGCCGCTCCCCAAGCGGCTGCACGTCGCCGTCGTGCCGTTTTCGGAACCCGTGGGGGACTGCGCCCTATGGGAAACCGACGACGGCTTTCTGCTCTACATCCAACCCAGAATCGCCACCAACTTGCCGGTGCTCGAGGAGCGCCTGATCCACGAGTGGGCCCATATGCGCGACCGATGCCGGAAGCGCCCATGCGGCCATCGCCCCAAGTGGGGGCGCCGCTACGCCGACGTCTATCGCAGCTACCACGCCACCACCTGACCGCCCAGGAGGGCCGCATGGCTGACCCCAACCGCTACATCACCAACGATGCGAAGGCTCGCGAGGCCTTCGCCACCCGCCTTGAAGGGCTCGCTGAGTCCGTCCGTTCCGGCCAGTTTGAGTACGTCGCCCTGGCCTACCAGATGCCTGGACGTCCCGATGCCGTGCTCGCCGTCACGGGCCCAGACGCCCACGACTACACCACTGCGCTTGCCGGGGTCGAGGAACTCGGCGTTCGGCTGCGCAAGGCACAGCTCACGGGGGGTTTCTGATGGGAATGTGGACACGCATCGACTCTGGGATCCGTGACTCCTTTCAGCACCTGATCGACCGTGTGGAGCGGTCCCGCGAGCGGGTGCGTGAATCCGGAGACGCTCAGGTTCTGGACATTCCGGCCGTGCTCGACGAGCTCTACAGTCTCCAGCAGCGCGTGCTCGACGTGGTGAGTGCCGAGACCCCTTGCGAGGACCTGCACTGGGCGACCGCCCGCGACCGCGAGCTCCAATGCGAGGCGGCTCGCTACCGCGTCGTCGACGAAGATGGCGTCAGGGTCTGCTCTGAGTGCGGAGAACCGATCTGCGAACACCTGGCGACCGTGGCCGAGGCGGCGACGGAGCGCGAAAGCGACCTCCAGTACAACCTCACCCGGGCCGTGGAACTCAGGCGCCAGACGGAAACCCAGTGTGAGCGAATGCGTAGCCGCTGGCTCCACGCCGAGGCCGATGCGGCCGTGTTGGTCACGGCCGTCCAGGCCTCCCTCGAGGGGGGAGGAAAGGGGGGGGAAACCCCATCCCAGCACCAGCTCCGAGCCGCGCTCGCGCGTACCGAGGAGAACTGCCCGATGGTCCACGCTGGCACCTATAAGGGCGTGGGCCTGTTCCTGCGGACCCCTGACGGGGCTGAAGTGCCCCAGCGGGTCGTCGACGAGCTGGGGGCCAGGCTGCGCTGAATGGCCCGACGGTCCAAGCGGAAGGCGCCCCCGCGGCCGAGCTCCAAGCCGCGCAAGGAGCGCGGGAAGCCTGAACGAACACAGGCTTTGGCCCGTGTTCCGAAGGGCGCCGAGGTCGTCGAGGCCGAACTCGTGGACCCCGAGGAGGAGGTGTCAAATAACCCGACACCCGCTGCAATTGCCCTCTGGGACGGCCCCAAGCCGCCACGGAAGGCGGTTCGCGAAGGAGCTCACCTGCTCGAGCTGTTCTTGCGCGGGAAGGCCGACATCACCGCACGGCACTACCGGATCGACCTGCAGGACTTCGCCGACTACGTCCAGGCGCCCGACATCCAGTCGGCGGTCGGTGGGCTGTGCCGGCTCAGCGCCCCGGAGGCCCACGCAGCGATCCTCGCGTACAAAGCGCACCTGCGACGCAAGCCGGTCTACCGCGGGAGCGCCAAGGAGCCCACCCGGATCGGCTACTCGCCGAACACGATCAACCGCCGCCTGGCCGCCCTGCGCAGCGTGCTCAAGCTCGCCCGAATCATGGGGATGGTCGACTGGGACCTGCAGGTGCCCGGCGAGAAGGCCCAGACGTACAAGGACACGTCCGGCTGCGGCCCCGAGGTCTACGCCAAGCTGGTGGACACCCTTGAGGCGGAGATCGCCGAGCTCGACGGCGGCCGCGTCGCGATCAAGCGCCGCGACTTGGCCATCGTCCGGCTGCTCTACGATTCGGCGCTGCGCCGCAAGGAACCGCTGACCATCGACTATCCCGAGGACCTCGACCTGAAGCGCCGCAAGGGCAAGCGCCGGATGCCCCGTGTGCGGATGCTGGGTAAGATGCGTGGGGACAAGGAATGGGTCTCGGTGCCCCCACGGGCCGCCGACGCCATCGAGGCCTGGGTTGAGTGCCGCGGCAAGGAACCGGGCCCCCTGTTCACCAGCTTCCACCCGAGCTACCGAGGGAAGCGGCTGGGCAACGAGGCGATCAACGGGATGCTCGCCCGGCTGGCCGCCCGGGCCGGTGTCGAGCACGTCCATCCGCACCAATTGCGGCACAGCGCGATCACGAGCGCCCTCGAGAAGACCAACGGCAACGTCCGAAACGTACAGCGTTTTTCCCGCCACAAGAACATCAACACCGTCACGATCTACGACGACAACCGCCAAGAGGTAGAGGCCGACATCGCTGCGATGGTGTCGGAGGATGCCTGACAAGGAGCACCATGACAGACACGACCAAGCCCACCGCCCAAGACACCTTCGACCAACTCAGCCCGTATCCATGGCACCTGACGCTCTCCGACCTCGAAAACGCCCGCAAGAACAGCGACGGCGTCTATCTGGTCGCCGTCCCGACCGAGAAGGAGCACGACATTCGCCTGACTGCCATGCGCGTCGAAGGGGGAAAGGTCGTTGCGGACGTCGGGGCCGATTGGGATCCTGACGAGGTCGCGGACTTTTGCCGCACCCTCCTCGCGATCCTCGAGGAGCGAGACCTGGTGGACGAAGATTCAGAGGACGACTGACGATGGCCCGAAAGCAGACCCGCAAAGCGATCTCGGTGAAAGGGATCACCTATCAACGCCTCAAGAACTACTGCTCCGAGCAAGGCCGGAGTGTCAGTGGCTACCTCGAGGAGATCATCGCCGAGAAGCTGGACGCCGCCGGCGTCCCCGTTCCCAAGCGGGTCGAGCCAAAGGAGCGCAAGCCGCCTCCGGAGACCATCATCAGCCAGCACTTCACGTTCTGAATGGAAGCCGCCGACACAGCGCTGTCCCAGTGGAAGGACGACGGGATCCACATCGCCGGAGCGATTGTCGAGGCGCCAGGCGCCCGGTATCGCGTGATCCGCAACACTGAAGGCGAGTGGGCCGCCATCGTCTATTGCAAGACGGTGGACAAGGAACGCAAGCGCTCGCCGTGGATCGCCACCCGCGGCGAGCTCGACGACTGGCTCCGCGACAATCTCCCGAAGCCGCGTCGGCGCAAGAAAGCCAAGGCATCGTGAGCAGGCGACGCAAGATCACCGTCGTTTCGGGCATCCGGGACGTCGACCCGGAATGGATCCCCGACATCGAGCTGGCGATGGCCGGCGAGGTCGCCGTGTCGCGCGAGATCCGGTTCGGGGGCGCTTTGGGCGTCGACACGTTCGCACTCGAGGCCGTTTGCAAGGTCCGGCGACTGCGGCGCGTTGTCTACGTGCCGTTCAAACTGCGGGACCAGCCCCGAGCCACCCTTCCCGCCATCGACCACTGCTCCACCCGCGTGATCGAGCTGAACCTGCCGCGCAGCAAGGACGCCTACCTACAGCGCAACCGCGCCATGCTCAAGGGGGCCGACCGTCTGCTCGCGTTCTGGGACGGCCGCCACTCCGGCGGAACGTGGTGGACGATCAAGGAGGCTCACAAGATGCGCCTTCCGGTCCAGGTCGTGTCGGTCACCGGCTCGCGAACCCAGACCGCTAACCCCAAGATCGCGGGCCCCTTTTCCAAGCCCGTGTTCGCCTGGGCTCCCTACGTGTCTCGCCGCCGGGGCGAGAAACACTGGCCGAGCGAGGTCATGCGCGCGATCAAGGCCCAGCGTGCGAAGTATGTCGACGTGCGCCAGATGGCCGACGTGTTGCGCACCGTCGTCAACCGCCATCCCGAGCTCCGGAGCGCGGATGCCATCGTCCCGATGCCGCGCCGGATCCCGTGGCAGGAAAACGACCTCAAGCTGCTCGCCGACGAGCTCGGGGCCATGATCGACAAGCCGGTGCTCGACGATTGGCTCGTGCGGGTCAAGGAGCCAACCGACGGCGTCACCAAGATGTTTCGCACGCGGTTCACGCCCGAGGAGCACGCGGGCAGCTTGGCGGTTCCGGGCGGAGACGGCCTGTGGCCCCGCGTGATCTTGCTCGACAACGTGATTACGACCGGTGGAACGATGGAGGGCGCGATCCGAGCGGTCACGCGCGACACCGATGCAGAGCCCGTGGGGCTCGCGGTACTCTGGAGCCACGCTGCTGGCCTCCAGGAAGCCGCATGACTCGCGCCAACCCCGAACACTTCTGGATCTACCCCGAGCGCGACGAACTGCTCCGCGAATACTTCGAGGCGGGATACTCCGATGCGGAGATCGCCGAGTTTCTGGATGCACCGTCTGCCGGAAGCGTCCGTTCCCGCCGTGCCCAGCTCGGGCTGACCCACATCGAGAGGCTTGAGCGCGTCGAACGATGGGTCAGCCTGACCCCCGACGAGCTCGCGCTCGTACACAGGGCTGCCGCCGTGTCCCGGGCGCCATCTCCGACGGCCTGGGCGTCCGCGGTCGTCGCCAACCGCGTCGACGAAGTGCTCGAGCGTCGCAAGCGCCCCACGGAACGCCGTGCGCGGCTCCCTCGCTTCAAGCGCGCCAAGAAGCTGGATCTGAGGTTCACGCCCGATGAGCTCGCTCGGCTCAAGGATGTCGCCGACGGCGCTGGGATGGGCGTTTCCGATTGGGCACGCGTCGAGATACTTCGGGAGGCTCACGAAGTGCTCGGGCGGTTCCCGGCCCCGGGAGACCTCCCGCGTCCAGAGGGGCGCAGCAAGACGATCTGCTTCGTCATGAGCGTCAGCGAAGACGACCTGGTCTACCGTGCGGCGGAGCTCGCAGGCCTCAAGCCGTCGACCTGGGGCTACGACGTGATCGCCCGCGAGATGGAACTCAGCGGGGTGCGCGTTGCGAACATCGAATGGACCCCGGAGGCCGAGCGCACGATCAGAGCGATGTTCGAGGCGGGCGCGACCGACCGCGCGATCGCGGAACACCTGGGCGTCAAGACATCGGCCATCATCGGATTCCGGCGCCGGCGAGGACTGGAAAAGAAGCGCTGGACTCCCGAACGCGAAGCCGTCGTGCGTGAGATGGTCGAAGCGGGCGCCTCCGATGCGGAGATCGGCGAAGCGCTCGGCGTGACCGCCAAGGCGATCACCGGCTTTCGCCAGAAGCGTCGGATCCTCCGCCAGTGGACGTGGACGCCCGAACGCGAGGAGATCGTGCGCCGCATGTTTGCCGCGGGTGCATCCGACGCCAAGATCGCCCGCCGCGTCGGAAGCACTCGACGTGGAGTCCAGGTGTTCCGATCCAGGGCCGGGATCGTGCGTGACGTGTTCTGGACGCGCGAACGCGACTTGCAGCTCAAGGACATGTTCGAGCGGGGACTGTCGGACGCTGAGATCGCCGACGCGCTGGGGGTATCCCTGACGGCAGCCAAGAGCCGGCGCCAACTGCTCAGACTGTCTCGTGCCGAGCGCACGGGGCCGCGCCTTGCCGAGGAGCCCAAACGCGAGGAGATGTGCCTGCACTTCACGCCCCGGCAAAGTGTTGTCGTCAAGGGCCTCGCCCAGCGCGTCGCGAAGCCCCCGGGAACGTGGATCCGTGAGACGTTGCTCGAGGCGGCTTCGCGTGCGGTCGAGGCCGACGAGCGCCGCGTCGCGAACACGCGGGTGCTCAAGCGGAGGCTGATGGCATGAGTGCCGAGAAGTGGACTGCGAAGGAAAACCGGCTCCTTCGCCAGTACGTCCGCGAGGGGCGCTCGGCGCAGGAGATCGCCGAGTTGCTGGGCCGGAGCGTCCCTGCGGTCCAGCGCCACAAGCAGGTCCTGGGCCTCACTCCCGAGAGATTCGACTGGCTCCCCGAGCGGGACGCCATGCTCGAGGACTACTACGAGAGCGGCTACTCGGACGAGGAGATCGCCAAGTTCATCCGGGCACCGTCCGCAGCGGTCGTGCGAGCACGTCGGGCCAAGCTGGGCCTGGTGGCCGCCAAGGTCGAAGTCGAGGGCCGCGGAATGCGGTACGCCGTCGACGTCACCCCCGAACAGCGCGACCTGATCAAGCGCGCCGCCGAAGCCATGCGCATGAGTGTCCCGGCATGGTCGTCTGCGGTGATCATGAATCGCGTCGACGAGGTACGGGCTCGGCTCAAGCGGCTCAAGCGGCTCAACCCCCGGCGAACCGCGCAAAGCTGGATGCGCTTCACCGAGGCCGAACGCAAGAATCTCGATGACGTCACCCGTGCCGTCGGAATTCCCCTCAGCCACTGGATCCGCATCGAGCTGCTCCGCGAGGCGCATGACGTGCTGTACGGGCTGGAACCGATCCAGGTCGGTCGCCCGCGGGTGTCCGGGCGCTCCGAACAGGTCTGCGCCCTTGTGACGGTCCACGAAGACGACTTGATCTTCGAGGCCGCCGAGATGGAGGGCCTGTCGCCGTCGGCCTGGGCCTACGACATCCTGGTCCACGAGATCGAATCCAGTGGTCTGCGCGCCGCCAACCCCAAGGGCGGCAAGATGATCCCCTGGACCGACGAGGAAAAGGCCCTCCTGCACCGCATGTTCGAGGAGGGACGATCCGACAGATACATGGCCGACCGCATGGGCAAAGACGTGGGCGCGATCCAGCGAGCCCGCTTCCGCCTCGGCCTCACTCGTCGCGCCAAGTGGACGCCACGGATGGTGCAGGACCTCACCCGCCTGTTCCAGGCAGGGAGCTCGGACGCGGAGATCGCGGAGGTCTTGGGCACGACGCGCCAGTCCGTCAAGCAACAGCGTCAGAAGCTGGGGCTGCGTCGCGAGGGTTTGTCCCCGGCGATCAAGCAGCTCGCCCGCGAATACTTCGAGTTGGGATTTTCGGCCACCGAAACCGCTGAGCAGATGGGGCTCACACGGCACCAGGTCTCCGACATGTGGGGCTCGATGGGCCTGCGCAAGTCGGTCCGATGGACGCCCGAACTCGAGCAGAAGGTCCGCGACCTCTATCACGCCGGCGCCTCGGATGCCGAGATCGGAAAGGCCATCGGGATCTCCACCAAGGCCGCCGGCGCCAAACGCTTCCGACTGGGGCTCCCATCCGAGCGGGAGGGGCGAACGCGCCGAGGCGTCACCTGGACACCCGAGCTCAAGCAACTGGTCCAAGACATGCACGCCGCCGGCGCTTCCGACGAGGAGATCGCCAAGGCAACCGGCTCTACCGTCAAGGGAGTGCAGACCCTCCGTTCGGAGATGGGCGTCGTTCGGGAGATCTTCTGGACGCCCGAACGCGACGAACAACTGCGCGCGATGTTCGAGGCCGGGATCTCCGAGGGGGAGATGGCACGGCAGATGGGCGTCTCCCTGATGGGGCTTCGCTCCCGTCGTCAGCATCTGGGGCTGCTCTACCGACCCCACCTGTTCTGGACGCCGGAGCGCGAGGAGCAGGTCGTGGCGCTGTTCCATTGGGGCAAGTCGGACGAGGAGATGGCCGAGCACTTCGGAGTGACCCCCGCTGCGATCCGCGCAGTGCGGGGGGACCTCGACCTGGTGCGCGAGCCCAAACGCTTTTGGACCGGCGCCCGCGACCGACAACTGCGGGAACTGTTCGAGGGCGGCCTGTCCGACCAGGAGATGGCGGATCGTCTCGGCGTGTCGCTCGTGGCCCTTCGAGCTCGCCGGCAGAAGCTGAGGATCAGGCGCGAGCGCAAGGTCGTGTGGACGCGCGAGCGGGACCAGGCGCTCAAGACGATGTACGAGCAGGGGTACTCGGATCACCAGATCGCCGACGCGCTCGGAGTCAAGCCGTACGCAGTCACCAATCGCCGTGTGTTCCTGCGTCTGGGTCGTCACCTGATGGTGGAGGCGCCCCGCAAAGATGCCGTCTGCGCCAACGTGACGCCCAAGACCAAGGAGATTGTGAAGCTGCTCTCGTCCCGGTTGGCAAAGTCGGTCTCGGCATGGTTTCGCGACGTGCTGCTCGAGGCGGCCAGCCTCGCCGTGGAGACCGACCTCGAGGCGCTCCCACGACGCTCCAATGCCCGCACCTTGCGACGCAGGCTCCTGCGCTGATGGGAAGCGTGGGCAACTTCCCCCTCGACCGCGAGTGCGGCGAGAAGACGTGCCAGGACACGGCCACCCGGGTCCTTGTCATGGTCGAATGCGGAGAGCAGGACGACGAGTCCGACGTCACGCTGATGTTCGCCTGCGACCTTCACGCACAGGTCTACCAGGCGATGTTTCGCGACCATGGAGACGCCTGACGGCTTGCAGGGCGTCTGGACGCCCTGTACCTTCCCGATAGGTTATGGCACGTCGCATTCGACTGCGCCGCGGCAAGACCGTCGGCAAGTACCGCCTGGGCAAACGCATCGGCAGCGGTGGGTTCTGCGACGTGTACCGGGCCAGAGACACGGTTCAGAACATCGAGGTCGCCCTCAAGGTGCTCACCGAGCACAACGAGGAGGAGATCGAGGACCTCGAGCACGAGGTTCGGGTCGCGTCCCAGCTCGACCATCCCAATCTGCTCAAGGTCCACAACGCCGACTACTTCGGCCGGGGGCTAATGTACGTCGCCTACGAGCTCGGCGTTGGCGACCTGGCCGACCGTATGGACGGCGGTATCTCGCTGTCAGACGCGCTCGACGTGACCAGGCAGTTGCTCGACGCGCTCCAACATGTGCACGCCAACGGCGTAATTCACTGCGACGTGAAGCCGGGGAACGTGATCTGCTTTCCGGAGGGTCACGTCAAGCTCGGCGACTTCGGCCTGTGCAAGCGCGCGACAGGATCCACCAAGACATCGCACCCGGGTGGCACCCTGGGATTCATGGCGCCGGAGCTCGCGATGGGCTATCCGTCCCCGCGCTCGGACCTGTTTTCGGTGGCCCTGATCGCGTACGACATGATCACCGACAAGCGGCCTGACTGGCCCTTCGACTGGCCGCCACCCGCGATCGAAGTCCTGCGCAAGAAGGCGCCGGACCTCGAGGATCTATTCCGCAAAGCCCTCAAGCCGGACTGCCGCGAGCGTTTCGCCAGCGCGAACGTCATGCTCGAAGCCTTCCAGGCCGCAGGTGTCTGATGCCGACCGAGACCGAACTTCGCCGTGGGCGTGCGTTCCGGAGGCTCGGTGCTTCTGGGTGGCTTGCACGCCTGACGCGGATCCTGTTTCCTCCCGCTGACTTTCCACGCGTAGCCGACATTGCCGGCGGCCGTGGCTCCCTTTCGACCGCCCTGATTCGTGAGGGGTTCAAGGTGACCTTGATAGACCCGGCTCCTGGTGGATACACGCTGCACCGTTGCAAGGGGCGCCGCGTGCTCCGGCCCAGCCGACACTCGAATGTTCCGAAGGGTGTCAAGCTGCGACGGAAGCGTTTCTTGGTCCGTCATGCCGACGACTTCGACGTACTGGTCGGCGCTCACCCATGTGGGGCGAGCAAAAAGCTCGTGCGAGCCGCTCGTCAGCGCCCGGTAATCCTGGTGCCCTGCTGGTGCCGATCCGTGTGGAATGTCGGGCCAAGGAGCACAGTCGAACTGGCAAGAGGTGAGGCGCCGCGGCGTGCAGAGGCCTACATTCGCGAGACGGGGCTTCCGTATGAGTTGCTGCGCATTCCGGTGCGCGCGATGCTCGGTGCACCGATCTACGGCGTCAAGGTGTTCCTGATCGGGGAACAGGCCATGGCGGCGCGAGCTCGCCACGGGAATCGCCGCGGGGTCTAGGGCTGCGGTACCCTGGACCGGTGCCCGCGCAGGCCACGGAAAAGAAGCCCACCGACCCGGTGAACGCCGCCATTGCCGGCGCGCTGTTCGGGCTGATCCCGGCCGGCCTGCTGTACGACCGTGACCAGCCACTGGGCGCCAATCTCAAGTTCATCGTGACCATGGTGGGCGGGGGCGCCGTCATGGGTGTGGTGCTCTCCCGGAGATAGCATGCGACCAAGGCCCTACATGTTCACGATGGTCTGGGATCCCCTCCCGCACTTCTCCCACGACATGAAGGTGCTGTGGGCCGATTCGTTCGACGACGCGCTCGCGAAGTTGGTCGCCGAAAAGAAGCAACCCCGAGTCAAGGACCAGTACCCAGTTCCCAAGGGCGCCAACCTCGACAAGTACGAGATCCTGTCCGTCGTCACAGTGATCCAGCGTACCGGCCATGAACCGATCCTTTCATTTGCTGCCGTCAACTGGGAGGTAGACGAGAATCGCCCTTTCGGGAGCGAGGGCGACCATCGCGTCGATGATGAGCCTGACGCAGTGCTCGACTGGGCGACCCCGACCCACGAACGGGAGCCGAGCCAGTTCGCCCTAACCGGTACCGTCTGCGGAGACGACCTCCGGTTCGGCCAGCTCTACCTGGCCCTCGACCTGCAAGAAGCCCTCGACGTGGTCAGGGACTACTTCGATGACAAGTACGAATGCAGCCCGAACTTCTGGTCGGCCGTGCAGCTCGATCCTGACGGAACACTCACGTTCTCGGACTTCGTTCAGC
>JABAOH010121342.1_pt1 | contig 13371 bp, 13 predicted proteins | sample 7062181 | NCBI WGS metagenome assembly JABAOH01 (sample SAMN14538630, study PRJNA623070) | marine sediment metagenome | biome: marine biome [ENVO:00000428]; feature: marine pelagic biome [ENVO:01000023]; material: deep marine sediment [ENVO:00002113]; isolation source: pool of 5 deep marine... | reverse complement strand
ACGATAACCGGTCCCTCGATGACGTTTTCGATAATCGACCGATGGGGAAAGAGGTTGAACTCCTGGAAAACCATTCCTGTTCGGGTCCGGATCTCAATGATTTTTTTCCTGACACTCGTGGTTCGTTTCTGTCCAATGGGCAGTTCGATTCCATCGATTTGGACATATCCGGATTGGGGCTCCTCCAGCATGTTCAGGCACCTGAGGAGAGTGCTTTTCCCTGAGCCACTCCGCCCAATAATAACGACCACTTCACCAGGCTGGACTTGCGTCGAAACACCTCGCAACACGTGTAAGTGATGATAGTATTTAACCAAGTCCCGAATAACGATGATGGGTTCAGCCAAAAGAAACCTCCACTCCTGGCTACCGGTTCAAAGAGAAAGCTGTCCAAACTGGAAAAAAGAGTTCCGAACCAAAATTCCTAGCTCGTGGTCCGTTGCTACTAACCACTGACAACCGACAACTGACACCCTGAACAAAAGCCTCTGAGCAGCGCAGAGTCACTTTTTTCAAACATGACGCTGCTAGTGGGCCATTCCGGTTATCCTTCTTGTCCCCTTGGCCAAATGCGCCTCGAGGCGACCCTGAAAGTACTGGAAAATGATCGTCACCATCCAATAGAAAAGGGCGGCAATGATCAGGGTCTCCATACTACGAAAATTCTGTCTTCCGACCCTTTGGGCTCTGAAAAACAGCTCCCAGACGCCGAGAAAAGCCACGAGGGAGGAGTCCTTGAGCATGGCGATGAACTCATTGCCNNGAATGATAATGCGAAAGGCCTGGGGGAGAACCACACGCCTCATCATCTGGCTATAGGTCATCCCCAAAGAATAGGCACCCTCGATCTGGCCCCGACCGATGGACTGGATGCCGGCCCGGAATATCTCGGTCATGTAGGCGCCGTAACAGACGCTCAGAGCGATGATTCCAGCAGGAATCGCAGGGATAACAATCTTCATTTGCGGGAAGCCGAGATAGATCACGAAAATCTGAACAATGAGCGGCGTGCCCCGAATCAGGGAGACGTAGAAGGTCGAAACCCCATACAAGACCGGGTTTTTGGACAGCCTGCATACCGCACCCAACAGGGCCAGGATGGATGCAATAATGATGGAAGCAAGGGAAACCAACACCGTCCACCCCACCCCTTGCATGATAAAGGGCAGGTATTTCAGCATGAACGAGAAATCGAGGTTAAAGCGGTTGAAAACATAGATGAGAATTGCAAATATTCCCATCCACACCAAAGCGACCCAGAGTACAAATATTTTCTCAGCCCGTTTGGCTTCCTCAATGTGTTTGAGTTTTACGTCGGCAACCTCTAGGTCCTCAATTGCTTCAGCGACTGCCACGCCCTCTCCCGGATTTTGCTTACCCCCTATTGGCGTCACCCCCCCTCCTTGTGTATTCAATCAAGACCAGTTTCATTTTTCATTTGACTTTCTTGGTGATGTCCATGCCGTACCATTTCATGGAGAATTTGGTCAGAGTTCCGTCCTCGTGCATGGCATCGAAAATCTCGCTGATCTTCTTGATAAACTCGCCACTCCCAGGCCTGGCCTTATCGGAAGCAGCGGCAAGGGGTTCATAGAAGACCGGATTTCCCACGGGCTTGAGGGGCATTCCCTTTTTGATCGCCTCGTCAACCACATAACCAGAGGTCAAGACCCCATCCAGCCTCAGCCCGTCCCCAAGGGCCAGGTCTTGGACAGCTTCCATATCAGTGGAGTAAGGTCTAGACTTTACCCCCTTCACCTGGTAGACAATCTTCTCCCCACCACCGATGGTCAGGGGCTGATTGGGATCCAGATACGATTCATAGGTGGTGCCGCTTCCAAGACCGACGGTCTTTTCTTTGAAGTCATCCAGGGCTTTGATTGTCTTGTTGTCCTTGTGAACGGCGAACTGGGCGGGCGTGTAGTAGTAGGGGATGGAAAAATCCACCACTTCGGCTCTTTCTGCCGTTATGGTCATACTTCCGATACTCAGATCCCATCGTCCCCCCCACTTACCGGCGACGATCAGATCCCAGTCAGGGGTGACAAACTTCGCTGTTACCCCGAGCCGTTTGGCCACTTCTTTGGACACGTCGATATCGAACCCGACGAGTTCCCCCTTGTCATCGAGAAAGCTCTGTGGAGCATAATTGGCGTCGCTGGAGATCACGAGCTCGCCTTTGGATTTGATATCCTCCAAAACGCCAGCCAAAACCGGGGAAAGGGTCAAAGACAGAGATAGCGCGGCCAAGAACAATAAAATAAAAAAACCTCTTCTCTTCATCTTATTCCTCCTTCTTGATAGGGATTTTTTTGGGTAGCCGTTAGCCCCCAAAATCAACGCCTCACTATTCTTAAATAAGAGAGCGAACCTTGTCAAGGAAAAAAAGCAGGATTTTCCGGACCTTGTCGAACCTCCCTTAACGCGAGCAGCCCAAATCCATTTGCGCGTTCCTGAATTGGCGGTTATCCTGGAGAAGCTACCGGGAGCTGCGCCATCCCATATCGCTCTCCTTCTCTCTTCATCAGCTCCCTAAGCTCTTTTCTCAGTTCTTCTCGTATAGGCTTCGGATCATCCTCAGCCAGGATTTCTTTGGCCCGCTCATGGGCACGGTCTGCGGCCGACGGTTTCTCAGCCAATCGACCCAGATCACCCGACTGCCGATCCACGACAGGTCCTGGAATGTACTGTTCCTCCCGGTGCCACTGGAGCGTGTGTTCATGGGTCAGGAAATGATCTCCTAGATCTGACAGGGACCGGAACAGGTTCAGGGCGATTGGTTCATCTCGTTGAGAAATTCCCTCAATCAGTCTGTAGGCCATCCCACAGATCTCGTTATCCAGGATGAGTTTCTCTATGCNNGATTCCGGCCAGTGCGGCCAGAATCGTTCCCATGCCCGATTCGAACCCCCCTTGAAAGTCGATAAGCTTCGAGTCGCTCGGACCCATGTAGGCGTGGGTGGGCAGGCCGAGATGTTTACCAATTTGATTGTAGGCCGCATCGATCATCATCGTCTCGATGGCTCCCATCGGCGTTGTCCCCGCCCTCATATCAAACACCGCTGGAGAACCTCCCCAGATCAGGGGAGCGCCGGGATTCGCCACCTGCCCAATGACAACACCGGAGAGGCATTCAGCCGTGTGTTGAACGATCGCTCCGAGAAGTGTGACGGGTGCTGTCGCCCCGGCAAGCGGCATGGAAACGAATTCAGAAGGCACGCCCCTTCTCGCACAGTCGATCACGCTCTGGGCCGTGAGATCGTCCCACTTGAGGGGTGGAGATGGACAGGCATCAAATATTGCCAACGGTCTCTCCCTGAGGGCCTTGCTCCCCCCTCTGACCGTCTCGAGGAGTCCCAGCATGAAGGGGAGACTCGCTTTTCTGAAAATCCCTGTCACGACCGGCTTATGACAATGGCGGAGCGCAAGATAGAGCCGGTAACTGTCGAAGATCTCCTTGGGAACGTCCGAACAGACCATGGCTGTGCTCTGGGCCCTGATGTGCTCCATATGGGAGGTGACCCGAGCAAAGTTGACAAAATCCTGGGTTAAGGGTTTTCTCACCACCGAAGTCTCATAATCGAGAAACTGGAGGACGGAAGAGCCAGGGTCAAAATAGACGTTCTCTCTTTCANNTCTTCAGACACTCCTCCACGAGGCTTCTCGGAATATGGAGACGCTGCTCGGCCCGGCACCCCCGCTCTCCAAGTAAACGTTTTGCTTCGTTATTGGCCACATAGACGCCCAGGGTCTCCAGAATCTCCAGCGCCTCATCGATCACTTTTTCAATCATTTCTGTGGACAACATGGCGATGGTCGGCCTGATCTTTTCCAGCATGACTGCCTCCCCTTTTACTGAGGTTTTACAGAATTCCAACCCCGGATTTGATCAAACCCTGGATCGATCGCCCTGTCAACCTAGGGGTTGGTTCGTCCAATCATCAATAAACCACAGGTGATAGATCCGAGCCCGAGCAGGGTTGAGAGGGAAAACCTTTCTCCAAATATCAGAAAGCTGAGCAGCGTTGCCATGAGAGGGATGGAGAATACGAAAAGTGAGAGTGTAGAGGCCTCGTAGAATTTGAGCAGGTGAGTCCAGATCAGAAATGGCAGGAGGGATGAGAAAACGGCAAGATACACAATAGCCATCCATCCATTCCAGGAGAGATGAAGAATTTCTCGACCCTCAAGAAACACCGAAAGCCCCAGCAGAAAGAGTGCGCCGGCAAGCATCTGACCGGCTGTCAGAACTCTCGTGTCATAGCCGGGGCTGATCCGACGACCAAAATTGTTGGCGGCGGAGAAACACAGCGCCGTGAACAACGCGAGCAGGTTCCCCACCGGATCGGTCTGGCCCCCGCCAAGTCGTGGAGATAAAACGAAAGAGAGTCCCACAAATCCGAGGACGAGACTGAAAATCTTCGGCCTGGTGATCGTCTCTTGAAGAAAGATTCTGGCAATGATCAGGGTATAGAAAGGATGGGTATTCGTGATAATGGAGGCCCTTCCGGACCCGATCCGGGTCATGGACACAGTCAGGAATCCAAAAGCCCCTGCGGTCGCAAATAGCCCGTAAACCAGAATCGGCCAAATTCTCACTTGTCCAAAGGTACTTCGCCCGTCACCGAGCAATCCCATCACGAGGATGAGAATCAAAGCGGCGAAAAGGTAACGGACCCCGGTCAGGGTCAAGGGAGGAACTTCTTCCAACCCCCACCTTGTGACGATGTAGTTTGTCGCCCAGAGGAAACAGGCCAGAAGAGACCAGAAGAAGAGTTGAGGTTTGCCTTTCCAAACAGAGCCGGGAGAAACCACCCAATTCAACCCCACCGCGAATCGAAGAGACCTACAGTTCCTGGAGCGCCTGAAATTAACACCTCGACCTCTCCGGGTCAAGCCTCAAGACCGCCAGATCTGAATGCCTTTTGACTCGCCGAAAAATCCCACGCAATCTGAATTCTGTTTCGCTTCAAACAAGACTGCGTCAAAAGCGCCCTTTCGGCTCAAGGAGGGAAATAGAGCGGACTTATGGGCAGATGCTTCAGACCGAATCGGTTTATTGATTCAGCCTCTTCTGAGCAAGGAGGGAGGCTTCCCAGATGGCTTCGTACCCCGTACAACGACAGAGGTGCTTTGAAAGCGCCTCCCGAATCACCGCTTTGGATGCATTCGGGCGCTCTTTAAAGAGGGCATAAAGTCTCATAATAAACCCTGCCGTGCAGAAACCGCACTGGACGGCGCCTGCTTCCAGAAAAGACTTCTGAATTGGGTGAAGATTTCCATCACCGCCAGCGAGACCCTCGATGGTGAGCACCTCAATACCCTGAAGCTTGTCCTTCCCTCTCAACGTGCAGGCGTTAGCCGCCTTCCCATTCACAACAACCGTGCAGCTCCCGCACGCACCGTATCCGCATCCTTCCTTGACTCCGGTCAGATCGAGGGAGTCCCTGAGAATTTCAAGGAGGGTCTCCTTTCCCGTACAGGCCACATGGTGTCTAACACCATTTACAGTGAGCGTGATGGTTTCATTCATTCGGTCATCACCTCAAGGATGTCACCCGGTGTGACCGGAATACGGAAAAAATCATGACCGGTGGCGTCGAAGATGGCGTTGAGAATCGTCGGTGAGACAGCCACCATGGGGTGTTCCGCAATACACCTCGCTCCATAGGGCCCCCGGATTTCCGGGGTTTCGACGCACATCACGACCTGCTTCTTGGGGATGTCTTTGATTCTCGGCATCTTGTACTTCATCCAGGTCGCATTGGCCATCTTACCATCCTCCGAGAATTCGACTTTTTCCTTGAGCGTCTGGCCAATCCCCATCACGACTCCCCCGACAATCTGCCCTCTGATCATCTGGGGGCTGATGACCCTTCCCACGTCAAAGGATGAGACGAACTTGTCGATAATTACCTCCCCGGTTTTCTTATCAATCTTCAGCTCACAGCCCTGGCATCCAAAGGTCCAGGTTCCTCCAGCAGTGCCCATACCAAACTTTGGGTCAGGCTCGACATATCCCGGAAGCCTATCTCCCGCAGTCGCTTCAGCAACCTCTCCGACGGTCAGGCCGTTTTCATACATGTATCCCCGGACGAGATCTTTCACGGCCACTCTGGTGTCAGGATCAGTTTTGACGAACACGTATTCACCATCATAGTCCAGAGCATCGACCCCGGCTCTGAGGACGAGGGCGGCGTTCTCTTTCAAAACCTCTATGGCTTTTTCTGCGGTCTTGAGGATGGCATTTCCACCCCTGTAGGTAAACATGGAGGCCACGGTCTGCCATTCCCAGGGTGAGTGCTGGGTGTCCACCTCGCGAAAAACGGTAATCCGCTCCGGTGGGATCTTGAGCGACTCGGCAGCAACTTGGCGCATTGCCTGTTGCGCCCCTTGCCCCATGTCTATGCCACTCAGGTTCACCTGTACGCTGCCATCGGCGCAGAATTTGATCTGACAGCAGGAAGAGGCATTCGGAGCTCCCTTGGGTGATTTCATCATCGATGCGACTCCCCGCCCATAAAGATACCGGTCATCCTCCTTGGGCTTGGGTCTGGAGAAGAGTTCTTTTTCGACATGATCGAGGCACCGGAAAAGATTCCCGTTGTAATCCCTGATCGTTTCACCCAAGGAATTCCTTTTTCCCTCAGAGAGGAAGTTCTTTCGCCGCAAATCCAGCGGCGACATGTTCAGTTTCCGGGCCATCAGATCGACAAGACGCTCAGAGACAAAACAACCCTCAGGGTGCCCGTAACCGCGATACGCTCCGACAGGCGGTGTATTCGTGTAAACCCCGTACGAGTCAACGTGGCAATGATCGATGGCGTAGGGCCCAACGCTGTTGTGCCCTGCCACGGTGACAATATTGGTCGACGTGTCACCAAAGGCACCACCCGCGAAATATAGCTCAGCCTGAAATGCGGTAAAAATGCCATCCCTCGTGGCACCGAGTTTGCCACGAGCCTTCATGCCACGACCGAGGACCGTGCTCGTCATGACCTCCCTTCGGCTGCATATAAATCGCACGGCGTAACCGGGTACAAGCCGCGCAGCATAGGCAATCATCGGCTCGATGGTCACATCCGATTTCCCACCGAACCCTCCTCCCAGGTATGGCACATGGACCCGCACATTGGAATGGGGGATGTCAAACATATCCGCCACAACCTGCTGAAGCACGAAGGGCGCCTGGGAACTCGCCCAGATCTCCACGCGGTCCTTGCCCTGCCAACGACAAATCACACCATGAGGCTCAAGGGCAGAGTGGGCGTTTAATGGGAATTCGAATTCTCCCTCAACGGTGACATCAGCCTCCTCGAGGCCAGCTTCAATATCGCCCTTTCTCAACTTGTAGTGGTGGAAGATATTCGTGCCCGGTTCCGGGAAATAGGAGGGAAGGTGACGATACTCTCCGAGTCTCTCGTGGATCAGGACGTCCCGATTCTTGGCGGCATCTATCGGGTCAAGAAGAACCGGAAGAGGTTCATACTCCACCTTGACTTTTGATGAGGCCTGCTTGGCATGCCCGACCGTATCGGCGATAATGACTGCAAGGGCTTCGCCACCATGCCGGACCTTATCAACGGCAATGGGATTCTGATCAAGAAACCCGCACGCCCCAAAGAACACGCCACAGTTCTTCCCCGTCACGACTCGATAGACCCCCTCACTCCTTTCGGCCTGTGAGGTCTCGACCGATTTAATACGGGCGTGGGCGTACTGGGGACGAAGCACTTGTGCGTGAAGCATCCTTGGGAGTTTTATGTCGGCAACATACTGCGCCATACCCGTGACCTTCGTATATCCGTCAGTCCGCTCAAGAGACTTCCCTACATATTTGAATGCCATCCTAAATCTCCCCCGAGATTTGAATCATTTGGTTTCTGTCTAAGGGATTTGCTCTTCAAGCCATTGGGGGGGTAAATCTCTCCAGAAATCCGAGATTCGAATCTGGAAATCGATCCGGCGACTCGACTGAGCTCGCCGAAGTCTGGACTCGTCGAAGGTCGAAACAAATTCAAATGACCCACAGGCAAATGTTCAAAACAAAGGACATCTGTCCTCTGCGATGCTTGGCATTTCCGCTTTCGTTTTCGAACATTCGGATTTCGATATTGTTTCGGATTTCGAAATCAGGATTTCGAATTTGAGATTCATCCTCCCTTCNNATAGGCTTTCAAGAGGGCTGCCGGAACAGCCGCCCGCCGAGAGACACCGACAAGCGCAACAATTGTCAGGAGATAAGGAATCATCAGAAACACGTGAAAGGGGATCTCGACCCCTAATGCTTGAAGCCTCAATTGAAGGCCATCCAGGAAGCCAAAGATGATCGACCCAAAAGCTCCCTTGAGGGGATCCCAGTTTCCGAAAATGACCATCGCGATGGCCACCCACCCTCGCCCGCCAATCACATCGATGAGAAACATATTCTGATGTGCTAAGGTGAGAAAGGATCCGCCAATGCCCATCAAGGCTCCCCCGAACACGAGGCAGAGGGTTCGCGTTAGCCACACGCTCACCCCGACAGTATCCGCGACAAGGGGGTTTTCTCCGACAGTCCGGATTTTCAATCCCATCTTGGTTTTGTAAAGCAGAATCGACATGACCGGGATCAATAGCCAGGCGATATAGGTGAGCACATACTGGTTAAAAAGCCCCGGACCGAGCACCGGAATCCTGGAGAGAAGCGGTATGGCAATTTGCTTGAATGGGTCCACGGTGGGAGGAACGGTCGGAGAGCCGAAGTGGAGCCGGTANNGGTCCACGGTGGGAGGAACGGTCGGAGAGCCGAAGTGGAGTCGGTAGACGAACATGGCCAGACCCGTGGCAAACAGGGTGATCCCGAGTCCGGATACATGCTGGCTCAACCCCAGGTGCACGGAAAGGAAGGCCATGAGAAGGCCCAGAGCCATACCCACCAAGGCTGCCATTAACACGCCAAACCAGAGGGAGCCAGAGCTCAGCGAAACCAGGAACCCGGTCATGGCACCCATGAGCATGATCCCTTCGATGCCGAGGTTCAATACCCCAGATCGCTCTGCGAGGATTTCACCGAGCGTGGCAAATATGATCGGCGTTGCCATTCGCATCGTTGCCCCGATGAGACCTGCGACAAAAGCAGCATCCAGAATTTCACTCATCACTTCCGCACCACCCTGAGCCGATATTCAGTAAAGAGTAAAAAGATGAGCATAACCATGAGCGCCATTCCCTGAATGACCTCAGCGATGTAAGTCGGCACACCGGTCATACGGCTCATGGTCTGCGCTCCGACAATAATGACGCTGAAAAAAAGAGAAGAGAGAAGGACCCCAACGGGATGGAGGTTCCCGAGCATCGCGATGACGATCCCCGAGTAGCCGTAACCCGGAGAAATATCCATGATCAGGCGATACTGGAGGGCGCAAAGCTCGCCGACCCCAGCGAGACCCGCGAGTCCCCCTGATATCGCGGCTGTCCAGAGAATAACGGATGTGGTATTGATCCCACCGAAATGGGCGGCCCGAATGTTCACCCCAACTGCCTTTGCACGATACCCAAAGATCGTCTTCGTATTGATAAACCATATGATCAGAACGGCAAAAAAGGCCAGAGGTATTCCCAGATGAAACCGAGACCGGGCCAGAAGGATGGGATACTTCGCAGCTTCAACAATTTCTGACGATCTCGGCCAGCTTGAGCCCGGCTGCTGAAGGGGCCCGAAAAGAAGGGCACCCATGATATTGATCATGACGTAGTTGAGAAGGAGGGTGGAGACCACATCATCGACTTTCAGCTTCGTTTTTAGGATGGCAGGGATCGATGCCCAGATCCCCCCGGCTAAAAAACCGCAAATCATCATAGCCGGTAACGCCACGGGCGCCGGAATACCGCCGAGAGAGACGCCAAGGGCGGTTGCCGTGAGGGCTCCGGCAAGGAGTTGACCCTCGGCACCGATGTTCCAGAACTTGGCTCTGAAGGCAAACGCAACAGCCAGACCGGTCAGTATGAGGGGACTCGATTTTACAAATGTTTCCAAGAGATTGAACCGTGTACCCAAGGCCCCGTAAAACAGATAGAAATAGGATTTCCAGAGATGCCCTTTGGCGATGAGGATCGGAATCGCTGAAAGGATCAGTGTCACAACAATGGCAGCAATCGGTATGACGATTCTTGCCCATCCCGGCAGAGGCTCACGCTTGACAATCCTGAACCCGATCATTTTCGAACTCCGCTCATCCACAAACCCACTTGTTCTCGAGAAGCTTCCTCCACAGAGACTTCTCCCACAATTTCCCCCTCAAAGAGCACGGCGATGCGGCCGCTTAAAGCGAAGATCTCATCGAGATCCTCAGAGATCAAGATAATACCCGCTCCTCTTTCCCTTTCCTCCAGTATTCTCTGATGGATATACTCCATCGCCCCAACATCGAGTCCTCGCGTGGGCTGAGCGGCAACCACAACGGCTGGTTTTCCAGCGAGCTCTCTGGCCAACATCACCTTCTGCAGATTTCCACCGGATAGACTCTTCGTCAATGCATCTCGTCCAGCCGTCTTGATCGCATACGCTCCAATGAGATCGTCGCTGAAATGATTGATTTTTTTGGAGTTCATCAAACCCCTCGTGTGAAAATCGGGGGAAACGTGGTTTTCCAGAATCAGATTCTCGGCCACGGAGAGATCCATCAGAAGCCCAGTCTCGATTCTGTCCTCAGGTATCCGGCCCATCTCCAACTTGATGGCCGAGGGAGGACTCCCTGTCTGAAGGTTTCTCCCGTTGACCCTGATGGTCCCCCTTGTCGGTGTTCTGATCCCGAAGAGGACCTCGGCGAGTTCTCTCTGACCATTCCCAGACACTCCGGCAATCCCCACGACCTCATTCTGTCGGACAACAAGGCTAAGGTCTTTTATTGCGGGAAGTTTCTTATCGTTCAGGGCATGGAGATTCTCAATCTCCAGAACGGGATTACCCGGATCGATTCTCTTTTTCTCAATTCTCTCGAGGAGATCTCTCCCCACCATCAGATTCGCCAGTTCCCTCGGGTTTGTCTCCTTCGTCTTTCTCTCTGCGACCACTTCACCGTTCCTGAGGACGACAATACGGTCAGAGATCTCCATCACTTCATTCAATTTGTGGGAAATAAAGACGGCAGATCGACCCTCTTTCACAAGTGACCTCAGCGTCCCAAAAAGCTCCTCGATTTCAGTGGGGGCAAGGACAGCCGTGGGTTCATCCATGATAAGAATATCCACATCTCGATACAGGGCCTTGAGAATCTCCACCTTCTGTTGCTCTCCCACCGACAGGGTCCACACCCGTGCGTCAGGATCAATCTGAAGACCGAATCTCTCTTGGAGGCGAACAAGCTTGTTCCGAGCCGACTTGAGATCGAGAAAAACAGTCCTTCCGGAGTCTGTCCCAATCACGATATTCTCAAGGACGGTTTGAGAGGGAACCAATGCGAAGTGCTGATGAATCATTCCGACACCCCGGGAGATGGCATCTTTCGGTGAAGAGAGATCCGTTTTCTCACCCTTGATGTGGATCTCGCCCGCATCACAGGTGTAGTAACCGAAAAGGATATTCATCAGGGTCGTTTTTCCAGCGCCGTTTTCACCAAGGAGGGAGCAGATCTCTCCCGGATAGAGATCGAAATGAATGTCCTTATTCGCAACAACCTCCAGAAACCGCTTATGAATCGAACGCATGCTGACCACAGGGGTTTTCGTTTTTGCCATGGATCAGTCGCCCCGGAGAATCCTTATGTTTAGTTTGAAAACCGTGAATGCCCGGGCATGAATGCTTCAGGACTCATGGACCCGGTAAATGCAGAGTTCACCTGAGGACCATCGTACCTTGTCTCTCAGTTATGCCGAAGAAATCTCTCTTTCGCCTTGTCAGACCCGGGGAATATTACCGCCCCCTCACAGAGGATTGGCCCGTCCCCGGTCTTTGAGCGGTCTTGAGCACCGCTGGACATGGCCAAAGACACGAAAAGACCGCAGGGGAGATCCCCCGCGGTCTTTTTTCGATTTTAGTCCGAAACCGGTGGTTGCTCATCAACCGGAACTCGGAATGTTCCATTCAGAATCTTCTTCTCAAGATCCCTGACTTCCTGAATGACATTCGGAGGCAGCTTCTTTTCAAAACCGTGAAAGGGAGCAAGCCGTGCTCCACCCTTGGCCATCATGGACCATTCACCCAGGTCCATAGCAACCCAGGCATCTTTCTTGACCATTTCTATGCAGAACTTGATCGTGGGATACATATCCCATACCGGCCCCGTGATGACCACGTCCGGTGCAAGGGCGTTCTGATCGGACATGTTGCCGAAGGCGAGTACGCCCTTCTCCTTGGCAGCCTCAAATACACCGAACCTCTCCGCAAAAATCAAATCTGCGCCGGCTTCAATCTGGGCTATTGCGGCTTCTTTGGCCTTGGGAGGATCAAACCACCCTCCAATATAGGAGATCTTGACCTTGACATTCTTATTCACGGAAAGGGCTCCCGCCTTGAAAGCATTCACCAGCCTGTTCACCTCTCCAATCGGTATCGCGGCAACCACCCCAAGGACGTTGCTCTTTGTGAGCCGACCGGCAATGACACCGGAGAGGTAGGCCGGCTCATGAATCCAATTATCAAAGACAGAGAAATTTGGAGCAACCGGACCAAACTCTGAACCAAAGGCAAAGGCAATCTCGGGATAATCCTTAGCGACCCTTCTCGATGGTTCTTCGCCGGCAAGAAAGGCATCTCCCACGATCAGGTTAAATTTTCTTTCAGCATACTCCCTTACTACCTTTTCAAAATCCGCTGCGGCGATTTTCTCTGTGAACTCGTATTCGATCCCCATCTCTTCTTTAGCCCTGAGACAGGCCTGATGGATCACCCCATCCCACGGCTCCTCAATCGCCGTCTGAAAAATGGCGGCCACTCGAAATGGCTTGTCTGCCGCAAAAGCGAGTGGAGCCGCAAGGAGAAGCATCATGAGAACCACTATCGTCTTTTTCATACTGAACCCTCCCTTGTTATTCGATAGGTTTGATTTGGCCGTCAACTCGACCCGTGTTACAAAAAACACGGGGAATCTCTTATTCGATCGTCACCTCCTTTCCGTCCTTGATCACGTGAAGCGGGGCCTCATGGTCGTTCAAGGCCTCCCAAACGCTCTCACCATCGAGCACCACGAGGTTGGCCTTGTTCCCCTCTTTCATCTCAAAATCCTTGATCGCCATCGCCCTGGCTGCATTCGTGGTGATGAGGTCATAGAGGATCTCCATCTCCTCGAAGGTGGTCATCCACATCAAATGAGATGCGAGAAAAGCAACCTCCAACATGTTGTTTCTTCCGTAAGGATAATAGGCGTCGGCAATATCGTCCTGCCCGAGTGC